>Ga0207687_10000984_pt1 | contig 19336 bp, 20 predicted proteins | sample KBSM54metaG_FD_184399 | JGI IMG/M metagenome (GOLD analysis project Ga0207687, IMG submission 184399) | Miscanthus rhizosphere microbial communities from Kellogg Biological Station, Michigan, USA - KBS M5-4 metaG (SPAdes) (version 2) | ecosystem: Host-associated > Plants > Roots > Rhizosphere >...
GGCAGGCGACGCGGCGAGCGGTGCGCTCGGCATGGGCGATCGCGATCATCTTCGGCACCTGCTCACCGATGCTGATGTGGATCGCGGTGACGAGGGCGAAGGCGATCGCCACCGAGAGGCCGACCGCAGCGCCATGCGAGAGGCCACCGAAGATCGGTTCGAGCAGCACCGCCAGCGAGGGCTCGCCGAGGAAGCCGATCCCGATCGAGGCCATCGTGATCCCGATCTGACAGGCGGAGAGCGACTCGTCGATCTTGTCGAGCTGCTCGATCACCTCCTCGGCGCCGCTTTCGCCTTCCTCGGCCAGCTGCTCGACCTTGCCGCGACGGCTGCGCACTAGGGCGAACTCGGCCGCGACGAAGAAGCCGTTGATCGCGACCAACAGCAACAGGAGGACGAGCAGCAGGGCGGTCATCGCCTATTTGGCCCGGTACTTCGGGGGAGGTCGTCGTCGGCCATTCGGCGTAGGCAATATAGCCATCCGCTCCCGCGGATTTCGCGATAACTGAGATATTGCTGTTCGGATGCGGATTGCAAGCCTCGTTCCATCTGCAACTGAGATGCTCTATGCACTCGGGCTGGGCGACAGCGTCGTCGCGGTCACCCACGAGTGCGACTACCCGCCCGCGGCAAGTTCCCTCCCCCATCTGACCAAGACCGTGCTGCCGGCCGGCCTCAGCGCCGCCGAGATCGACCGCACCGTGAAGGCGAGGGTGGCCGAGGGACAGGCGCTGTACGAGCTCGACGAGGAGTTGCTCGCCAAGGTCGCGCCCGATTTGATCGTCACTCAGGCGGTATGCGCTGTCTGCGCAGTCTCCTACGAGGACGTGCTCGAGGTCGCGGCGCGGCTGCCCGGTAGACCTCGGGTCCTGCAGCAGGACCCGAGCACGCTCGGCGAGATGCTCGAGGACGTGATCCGCCTCGGCGAGGCGGCCGAGATAACCCGCGAGGCACACGAGCTGCGCGGTGAGCTCGAGGGCCGCCTGGCAACCGTGCGGGCGGCGGTCGGCGGCGCCAGCCTGCCGCGGGTGATCGCGCTGGAGTGGCTCGACCCGCCCTACGTCGGTGGCCACTGGGTCCCCGAGATGATCTCGATCGCCGGCGGCGAGGACGTCGCCGGCCCGCCGGGACTGAAGTCCCCGGAGGTCTCCTGGGGCGAGCTCTCCGGGCTCAACCCCGATGTAGCGATCGCGATGCCCTGCGGCTGGTACGTGGAGGACTCGCGGGCGCAGGCGCTCGCCTACTGGGACCAGATCGAGCAGCTCGGCGCGCAGCGGGTCTTCGCCGTCGATGCCGCCTCGACCTTCTCGCGCCCCGGCCCCCGTCTCGTCGACGGAGTCGAGCTGCTCGGCCACCTGCTCCACCCCGACCTGGTCGACGCCCCGGGCAACATCGGCTTCGCCGAGGTGCGCGCCCCGAGCGTCTGGCGCGGCGCCGGCGGCTGAGCGTCAGGCGACGGCGATCGCGCCGATCACGGCGATGATGGCGAGTACCGTCATCGCCGCCATCTCAGCGGGGAAGTGACGCCGCCCCAGCGTGCCGCGCTCGCCCGCGACGATCAGCAATGCGCAGAGAACCCCGGCGACCAGTCCGCCCAGATGGGCGCCGATGCTGATTCCGGGTACGCCAAAGCTGATCGCGAGATTGAGCACGATGAGGATGCCGACGCTCGACGCGAGGGCATCTACCCCCCGCCCCCTGGCGATCACGAACGTTGCCCCGAGGACGCCGAAGACCGCCCCTGACGCCCCATAGGAGAGGCTGTCCGGGGAGAACAGGAGCGCACCGAACGACCCCGCCAAGAGCGAGACGACATAGAGCGCCACAAAGCGCGGGGTGCCAACTCCCGGCTCGAGGATTCGGCCGAGGAAGAAGAGCAGGAACATGTTTCCCGCGATGTGCCAGATCCCCTCGTGGAGAAAGGCACTGGTCACCAACCTGTACCACTCACCTTCGTTGACCAGGGGCCCGAAGAGGCCGTAGTGAAAGATGAGAGAGCTGCTGCTGACGTTGTAGAACCCGCCGCCCCCGGTGGCGATCTCGGCAAGGAACACCGCCACGTTGACTGCGATCAGCACGAACGTCGCCGGTGCGGTCGTCGACAGCGAGGCCTCGCCGACCCCCCGCACCACCTTCGTGCGCTGGCTGGCGCACTCCGGGCAACGCATGCCGACCGGGGTCGGGGTCATGCAATCGGGGCAGATCGGCCGCCCGCAGGAAGAGCAGGAAACGGCGGTCTCGCGATTGGGGTGCCGGTAACAAGTCTCAGCCACGGGGATGAGCAGCCTACAATCGCCGCCGATGGACGGACCCAGCCCAGCCCGCCTCTACGCCACCGCGGTCGGCGCCGCGCTCGTCGTCTTCGGCATCGTCGGCTTCTTCTACAGCGCCTCCTTCGGCTCTCCCGGCGAGGTCAAGGAGGCCTTCGGCGCCTTCGCCGTCAACGGTTGGGACAACGTCCTGCACATCCTCACCGGCGTGCTCGGCCTGATCGCCGCCGACTACGCCTCGCGCCGCTACTCGCTCTGGCTTGGCGCCTTCTACGTCGGCCTCGCGCTCTGGGGGTTCACGATCGGCAGCGGCGAGGCGATCCTCGGCTTCCTGCCGGTCAACGGCGGCGACAATGTGCTCCACCTCGTCCTCGGCGCGCTCGGCGTGCTCGCCGCCCTGGGCACGCCGGTGGCTAAGGAGAAAACGAACGAGAAGGAAAAGGGCTCTCCGGCTACGGCTTGATCCGGCCGGTCAGGGAGCGCAAGCCGCCCTTGGCCTGCTGTTTGCCGCGCCGGCGCAGCTCCATCACCACCAGCGCCCCTGCCGCGGCGCCACCGGCGCCCACCGCGATGACCGGGCGAACCCAGTTGCGCGGGTCGCGCAGGGCGCGCAGCTCGCTCTCGGAGAGCTCCTCGGCCCACTGCGAGAGCTCCTCGGCGGCGGCCTGCGTGACCGCTGCCAGCGTGTCCTCGACCCGGCCCGAGAGCCGCTCGGGTGGCTCGAGCGGGCGCAGCGCGTCGGAGAGCAGGAGCTCGACGTCCCAGTTGCCGGCCAGGCCGCCGGCGGACTCACTCATCGCCCATCTCCTCCTGCAGCTGCTTGATCGCGCGATGGATCAGCACCTTGGTGGCGCCGTCGCTGCGCCCCAGGGCACGGGCGATCTCGCGGTTGTCCATGCCGAGCGCGAAGCGCATGATCAGGGCGTCGCGGCGGTCGTCCGGCAGATCCTCGAGGTGCGCCATCACCTGGCGCAGCTCCTCGCGGCCCTCGGCAATCGCCTCGGTGCCGTGGCGCGCCGCGATCGGGTCGGCCACCTCGAGTGAGGTCTGCGGCCGGCGCGAGCGATCGCGGTAGTAGTTGGAGGCGAGGTTGTGGGTAATGCGAATCAGCCAGGGACGCAGCGGCCTGCCGTCCGACTCGCGCCGCGCCCGGTCGAAGTGGCGGTATGCCTGGAGGAAGGCCTGCTCGGTGAGGTCCTCGGCGTCGTGCTGGTTGCCGACCCGGTAGTAGGCGTAGGAATAGACGTCGCGCAGGTGGGCCCGGTAGAGGTCCTCGAAGGCGCGATCGAGCTCCGCCTTGGCGGCCGGGTCGAGGCTGGCCGGCTCGACGTTCTCGCTCACGGTTCAAGCCTATTGCCATCAGGCGGCCTTCCTGGAGCGCTCGACCCGCCGCAGTCCCGCCACCCAGGCCTCGGCGTCGATCTCGCCGCGAATCAGCGCGGCGAGCCCTGAGAGCGCCGTTGCGTCTCCGCCGCTGGCCGAGGTCGCCTGGGCCAGCAGGGGCACCGCGTCGAGGCCCTCCGAAGCCTGGCCGATCTTGGCCGGGATCTCGGCCGCGGGCGTGCCCCGGCCGAGCAGCTCGCCGGCGCGCCGGTTACGGCCAGTCGGGGCCATAACCGTGGCGGTCAGGTCACCGACGCCGGCCAGGCCCGAGAAGGTGCGGAGCTCGGCCCCGCGCTCGATCGCGTAATCGATGCACTCGCTCCAGACCTGAGCCGCGGCGATTCCGGCCGCGTTCAGGCCGTGCGGCTCCGCCGCGGCGGCCGCCAGCGCGGCGGCGTTCTTCGCCGCGCCGGCCATCTCAACGCCGATGATGTCGGGGGAGCGCTCGCAGATCAGGCCCGCCCGGTCGAAGACAGCGCCGAGCTGTTTGCGCAGGTCGAGGTCGGCGGAGCCGAGAACCAAGGCCGCCGAGCCGGAGACGGCCTCGCGGGCGTGGGCAGGGCCACCTAGACAGGCGATCGCCCGTGCCCGCACGCGCTCGCCGACGTACTCGGCCGGCAGCTGGCCCAGCGGCGCGATCAGGCCCTTGGTCAGCAGCAGCATCGCCGCGCGTGAGCCGATCCGGTCGGCGATCGCGCCGACCGCCTGCGGCATCGAGCCGGATGGGATCGCCACACAGACGAGGTCGAGCCCGGCAAGCTCGACCTCGGACGCCTGGCGCACGCGGACCGCGTCGGGCAGGCGAACCCCCTCCAGGTAGCGCCGGTTTTCACCCGCCTCCTCGATCTCCGCGGCGTGAGCGGCGCTGCGGGTGGCGAGCTGCACCTCGAGGCCGCCGCGGGCGAGCAGGACGGCGACCGCGGTGCCCCAGCTGCCGGCGCCGATCACGGCGGCGCGGCGCATCGGCGGCAGGCCGCCAAGGTCCTCCCACTGCAGCTCGATGTTGGGCCAGATCCGCCCGGTGACGTTGGTCGCGAGCCCGCGCGAGGGATCCTCAGCCCGCGGGAAGGTCAGCGCCTTGCCCAGTCGGACCTTGACCTTGCGGGGGCGGATGCGCCAGCCGCGGCGCACGTGTTCGGTGCCCAGGACGGCGGCCGGGATGACGGGGGCCCCCGTCTGCAGCGCCAGCCGCCCGACCCCGCGCTTGGGCTCACCGAGTGAGCCGCTGCGGATGCGGGTGCCCTCGGGAAAGATGCAGACCGCGCCGCCGCGTTCGACCAGCAGCCGCGCCGTCTCCATCGCGTCCTCGTCGGACTCGCCGCGGCGGATCGGGAAGGCGCCGAAGCGCGAGAGGATCCAGCCCTGCCAGCGCCGCTCGAAGAGCTCGACCTTGGCGACGTAGTTCATCGGCCGCCGCCAGGGCAGGGCGCCGCCGATCGCGAAGGGATCGAGGAAGCTGCGGTGATTGGCGGCGATGATCAGGCCGCCCTTGAGGCGAGCGTGCTCGCGGCCGGTGCGGACGTAGCGGAAGTACGTCAGGAAGAACGGCGTCATGAAGATCCTGGCGAGGATGTACAAGACCGGATTTACGCCGTGCTTGCGGGTGTACTGGTGGTACGCCTGGAGGCGGTCGGGGGTCACGCGTAGCGCTACACGCGTGAGGGACAACGGTTACCAGGGGATCGGGTACCCCTCCTCTCTTAACTTTTTCGGTGAAGAGTTGGGTTGCTGACGCCGCAAGCACGTGCCGAAAAAGTGCAAGACGTTCGGAGGGGCACCCGATCCCCTACCAAGCGCTGTCAATCAATTGCTCAAGCTCGTTGCGGGTCGGGGGCTCCGGGGTGAACGCCAGCTCCGGGCGGAGCAGCATCGCGTCGATCGCCTCCGAAAGCTTGCTGCGATCAGCGCCCTGGTCACCCAAACCCAGTGGATTCCCACCAAGCTCGAGCAGCCGCGATTCGATGGTCGCGGGCTCGGCCGCGATCGCCGCCGCCAACGGGTCCAAGCCATCGGGGGCTCGATCGACCATGAAGGACATTGCGCGGGGCAAGATTGCGGCATTGACGCCGGCGTGGGGGGCGCCGCAGATGCGGACGAGGGTTTGGCAGATGACGTGGTGGAGGGAGAAGGAGCCGGAGTCGATTGCGTAGCCGCAGAGGATCGAGCCCTGGGCGAGGGCGGCGTGGTTGCGCTCGGCGGGAGCTTCGTCGAGGGAGGTGGCGATCAGCTCGGCGCCGAGCAGGGCGGTCATGCGTGAGACCGGGTTGGCGAAAGGGGTGTAAAGCGAGTCGGCGCCGTGGGCGAGGGCGTTCATCGAGCTGGCGCGGAGCTCGGGCTCGGGGGCGCTGGTCATCGCCTCGGGGTCGGCGATCACCAGCGCAGGGCGGACGAAGGAGCGGACCCGGTCCTCGGCGCCTGCCGGCAGACGGTGGATGCCGGTCATCTCGGCGCCCGACATCGTTGTCGGGATCGCCGTGACCGTGGCGCCCGTCACCGCGGCGATCGCCTTGGCGGTGTCGATCGTGCGGCCGCCGCCAAGGGCGACGAGGCTCGGCGCAGCCACCGAGTCGAGCAGGGCCGCCGCGCTCTCCGGCACGGCGGTTGCGGGGTCGGCGGGCGGCAGCTCGTGCACGGCCACGGCCCCATCGGCAATCCCCTCTCCGGCACCGAGATGCCGTTTGGTCGTGAGCAACTCGAACCGCTCGATGCCGTGCTCTGCGAGCAGCTTCGGGGCCGCCGCGATTCCCCCGGCTTCGAAGACGACCGTGCGGCCGGCGTCACGCCAGACGAAGTTGCCGCTCACTATGCCGAGGCAGTGCGCGGGTTGATCACGGGCCGTAGGTTAGGTTCGACCTCCGCCCGCAGGTGCTCGTAGTCGGGTGGCAGCGAGAGCTTCTCGCCGAGATGCTCGAGCGGCTCGTCGACGGTGAAGCCCGGCCCAAGTGTGGCGATCTCAAAGAGCACCCCGCTCGGCTCGCGGAAGTAGATCGAGCGGAAGTAGAAGCGATCGATCACCGGAGTCGGCTGGGCGCCGCCGGCGATTGCCCGCTGGCGCCACTCCTCGTGCTCGTCGATGGTCGAGGCCCAGGCGACGTGGTGAACGCTGCCGGCGCCCTGCAGCGAGCGCTCCCCGGGCGGCTCTTCGTAGACATAGAGCCCGCCGCGCTCGGAGCCGCGCGCTTCCCAGCTGTGCTCGTCGACCGGCTCGAACTCGAGCGACTCGAGCAGGGCCCGGCTGGAAGCAGGCGAGGAACCGTAGGCACAAACGGCGTGAAAGCCACGCAGTGCCAGCTCGGCCGGGACCTCGGGGTGGTCGGCGATCAGCGGCTCGTCGGCAACCTCGACCACGGCGAGCTCGTGAGCGAGCCCCTCGGGATCGGCGAAGCGCAGCCCTCCCCCGGCCCGCTCGGTTGAGATCCCCTTGGCGGCGAGGCGTCCCTCCCAGAAGTCGAGCGCGGCGTGCGAGGCAACCCGCCAGACGATCCGGTGCACGTCGCCATCACCGGCCCGCCCCGGCGGGACGCCGGGGAACTCGAAGAAGGTGAGGTCGGAGCCGGCACTGCCCTTCTCGTCGGCGAAGAAGAGGTGATAGACGGTGGGGTTGTCCTGGTTCACCGTCTTCTTCACCAGGCGCAGGCCCATCACCCCCGCGTAGAAGTCGACATTGCTCTGGGCGTCCGCCGTGATCGCGGTGATGTGGTGAATCCCCTCGAGCTTCATGGGTCACGTATACCATCACGCCGATGAGCCGCGGACGCCGACGCCTGGTCAGAGCGCTGATCGTGCTCGGCTCGCTGCTCGCCTTTCTCAGCGTCTTCGCGATCTGGACCGAGCGCCAGGCACTCGACACGGGCGAGTGGGTCAATACCAGCGGCCACCTGATCCAGAACTCGACGATCCGCGAAGCGGTCAGCAAGTACCTCGTCGACCAGCTCTACGAAAACGTCGACGTCGAACAGGAAGTGGGCAAAAAGCTCCCCAAAGACCTCAAGGAATTTGCCGGCCCGCTCTCCGGCGGCCTGCGCCAGGTCGCCGGTTCCGGCGCCGAAAAGGTGCTGGAAAGCTCGACCGCCCAGGAACTGTGGAAGAGCGCCAACAAGACGACCCACGAACAGCTGCTGGAAGTCCTCGAAGAAAAGGAAGGGACGCTCTCGACCGAAGAAGGCAAGGTCAGCCTCGACCTCGGCGCTCTCGCGACCAACATCGCCGAACAGGTTGGGATCAGTGCGAACCTAGAAGGCGCGGGTGAAATCACGATCCTGCGCTCCGACCAGCTGAAGACCGCACAGGACATTGTCGTCGCGATCAAGGGGCTGGCGCTGATCCTCTCGCTGCTCACCTTCCTCTGCTTCGGCCTCGCCATCTACCTCTCCCGCGACAGCCGCTGGGTGACCGTCCTCTACAGCGGCATAGGCCTGATCGCCGCCGGCTTCGCCGTGATCGTCTTCCGCGAGGTGGCCGGCGGTATCGTCGTCGGTCAACTGGTCGAAGAAGACAGCGTCAAGCCGGCAGCGGAAGCGGCCTGGTCGATCGGCACCTCGCTGATGACCAGCATCGCCACCACCGTGATCATCATCGGCGTGCTCTTCGGGATCGCCGGCTGGCTCGCCTCGCCAACCGGTTCAGCCCGCTCGACGCGCAAAGGGATCGCCCCGATCCTGCGCGACTACTCCGCCTATGTCTACGCCGGCCTGGCGATCCTGGTCGGCATCTACTTCCTCTCGGCACCGACCCAGAACCTGCGCTCGTTCCTCACCACGCTGGCGATCGCCGGCCTCGCCGCCTTCGGCATCCACGAGCTGCGCAAGCAGGCCGGCGAGGAATTCCCCGACGCCAGCTATGCCGGCTACGGCGAGGTCGTCGGCCGCACCAAGGACAAGGTGGTCGGCGCGGTCAAGGACGCCAACCTGGGCGAGCGGGCGTCGAAACTGCGCCTGCCGGAGATGCGCAAGCCGAACGGCGAGGGCAACGGCGAGGCGCCGTCCACAACGATGCCAACCGATGACGAGGACGCGCGCCTCGCCCGCCTGGAGAAGCTCGCCTCACTGCACGAGAAGGGCATCCTCACCGACGAGGAGTTCGCCACCGAGAAGCGGCGCGTGCTCGGCGGCGACGCCTGAGCAGAAAGCCCGCCTCCGGGATCGAACCGGAAACCTCCGCTTTACAAGAGCGGTGCTCTACCAGTTGAGCTAGGCGGGCGGGTCAACCGACGACCTCTCTTCGCATCAGCGTACGCGCTCTTTCGGGCTGGCGCGGTCTGTGCGAGGGGTGCGGGGACCCTCCTCCGGAAGCCGTTGCGCAGCAGATCGTGGACAGCGCTTCGAGGCGTATCCCTGAAGCTTCCGGAGGAGGGTCCCCGCACCCCTCGCGACAGGCGGTGCCACCTCAGGACGGGACGTCTACGCACTGGGTAGGTCAACGGGTGCCCCTCTCCTGAAGGCTCAGGGACCACGCCTTGAAGCTCGAAAGCGATCTGCTGCGCAACGGTCTTCAGGAGAGGGGCACCCGTTGACCCAGCGCACTGTGTAATCGTCATTCCATGGACGTCATGGACGTGACGTTTCGCTTTCTCGAGCCCGACGAAGGCGGGGTGTTGAGCGAGGCGATCGAGGCTGCTTACGGGGACAGCTATGACGTGCGTTGGGTTTACGACCCGGCCGAGGTGTCGGCGCGGCTGGCGGCGGGCACGTACGTCGCCTGCGTTGCTGAGAGCGAGGATGGGGAGCTGCTCTGTCATGAGGGGATGAGCCTGGGCGCGGCGGGTGACGCGGTCGGGCACTCGGGGCAGGCGGTGACGATGCCGGCGGCGCGGGGGCAGCATCTCTTCACCAGAACCAAGCGCTTCTTGATGGATTGGGCGACGGAGAAGGGACTTGCCGGCATGTACAGCGAGGCGACCGCGGCCCACCCCTACAGCCAGCGCGCCAACATCGAGCTCGGCGCCCATGAGACCGGCTTCCTGCTGGGCTGGATCCCGGCCTCGGTCTCAAACGACGCCGCCGGGCCACAGCGGCGCGGGCGCCAGTCGGCGGCGCTCTTCTACACCAAGCTCAACGACGGGCACGAGCGACCGGTTTACGTCCCCGAGCGCCACCGCGGGATCGTCGGCCAGACCATCGACCTCTGCGAACTGAGGGGAACGCTCGCCGAGCCTGCTGCCGGCGCGGAGCTGGCCGAGCGCAGCGAGCTTCACGTGGCGGTCGACCAGGACCACAACCTGGCGCTGATAACCGTGCATGTTCCCGGCGCCGACCTGGAGGCCGTGGTCGCCGCTGAGCGTCACCACCTATTCCACCGCGCTGGTCTCGACGCGGTCTACCTCGACCTGCCGCTGAACCTGCCCGCCACCGCCCTCGTCGCCGACCACCTCGAGGCGCTTGGCGTCTCCTACTCGGGCGTCTTCCCCAACAGCCGCTGCGACGGCGACGTGCTGCGCATGCAGTCGCTGCACCGCGCTCGGTCAAGGCCGACGACGTCTCCGTCGCCTCCGAGCACGGACGCGAGCTGCTCGAGTACGTCCTCGCCGACCTGCCTAGTTGAGCGTCTCGCGTGAGGCGAGGTGGGCGCCGACCTTGCGCTTGACCCGCTGCAGGGCGTTGTCCACCGTCTTGGTATCGCACTCGAGCCGCTCGGCGGTCTCCTCGTAGGAGTGGCCGTCGAGGTAAAGCGAGAGCACGCGGCTCTCGAGGTCGGAGAGCACGCCCGAGACGCCAGACAGGCAGGAGACGAGGCTGTCGAGCTCTTCGGAGGCGATCACCTGGTTGACCGGGTCGTGCACGGTCGGCCCAGGCAGGATCTCGTCGAGGGTCGTGTCGGAATCGCCCGCCGCCGCCGGAGTCTGGCTGAAGGAGACGTACTGGTTGAGCGGCGTGTGCTTGTTGCGGGTCGCCGTCTTCACCGCGGTGATGATCTGGCGGGTAATGCAGAGCTCGGCGAAGTTGCGGAAGCTCGACTCGCGATCGGTGCGGTAGTCGCGAATCGCCTTATAGAGGCCGAGCAGGCCTTCCTGGATCAGGTCGTCGGCCTCGCCGCCGAGCAGGAAGTACGAGGAGGCCTTGAGGCGGACGAAGCCGCGGTAGCGGCGCACGATCGCGTCGTAGGCATCGGTCCGTCCGTCCTTTGCCAGAGCGACCAGATAGTGGTCATCAAGCTCAGGTTGAAGGTTAGTGTCGGCCGGTTTGAGCGAGCCGTTCAGACGGCCCGAGGGAAGCTGCATTTCATGGGTCGGCGAAGATAGAGCCACAGATCCTTCTCCTTAACGAAGGGTCGTGGCGCCTTACCTCCCCTGGCGGCGCCCTGTATGGACTGGGAAATCTCAGACTCAAGCTGAGGTTTAACCCTTGTTGGCCGGGTAGTTTACGGTTGCGCGGTGTTCTGTCAACCCCGAACCTAGGTTCGTGCAAATGCCCTTGCAGTTGTCAGCGCTGTCGAACGGCCTCGAAAAGCAGCGCTGAAGCGGCGGCCGAGACGTTGAGAGAGTCGATCCTGCCCCGCTGTGGCAGGGCTATGAGCCCGTCGCAGGCGGAGGCGACACGGGGGCGCAGGCCATTGCCCTCGCCGCCCATGACCAGCACGGTCGGCCCGCTCAAGTCCACGTCCCATGGCGCTTGCTTGGCCTCGGCATCGGCCCCCCAGATCCAGAAGCCGGCCTCCTTCGCCTCCGCCAGCCAGTCGGCGAGGTTGCGCACATGAGCGATCGCCAAGTGCTCAACCGCTCCCGCCGAGGCCTTGCAGGTGACGGCCGTAACGGCCGCCGAGCGCCGCTCGGGAACGACGAGCCCCGCCGCCCCTGCCGCCTCGGCTGAGCGAGCAACCGCGCCGAGATTTCGCGGATCCTGCACTTGGTCCAGCGCAATCAACAGCGCGTTCTCGACCTTCAGCAACTCGGAGGAGCCCGCGTAGGGATAGGGCTCAACCTCAGCCACAACCCCCTGGTGGTCGGGTGACCCGCACAACCGCTCCAGCTCCCCCGCCGGGGTCTCAGGCGCCCGCCAAACCCGCAGCACCTGGCGTCGTCGACCACGTTCGGCCTCGGCAACCGGCTGCTTGCCATAGATGACCTGCGAGGCCATCAGGCCTTCGGCACGAGCTTGGCCCCCTCGGCCGAGTCCCGCACCTCCCAGCCGAGCTCGGCGAGCCGGTCCCGAATCTCATCCGCCCGCTCAAAGTCCTTGCCCGCGCGAGCCTCCTGCCGTTCCTCCAGGAGCTTCTCTGCTTCGTCGTCGGCCTCAGCACCCTTATCTGGCTGAGTAAGGGTGCTGAGGCCGACGAGCGCGAGCATCTCCGCAACTGCCAGAGCCGCTTCGTGCCCGGGGACCTCGTGCCGATTGGCTTCTCCAACGAGCTCGAATACCTCGGCCATGGCCCTGGGGGTGCTGAAGTCGTCCGCAAGTGCGTTCCTGAAGCTCTCAACTCGGGATGCGCCTGCGTCGAGCGGGTCGTCGGGGGAGGGTCCCGGGGAACTCCCGGCGAAGCCGGCCCCGGGACCCTCCCCCGACGACCCCCCCACCGGATGCTCCCGGAAGAAGTTCCTCAGCCTCTGAACTTGGGCCACCGCTTCCTCCATCTGCTGCGGCCCAAAGGCAAGTGGCTGCCGGTAGTGCCCGGAGATCAGATACGCGACAACAGCCTCCGCCCCGTACTGATCCAACGCCTCAGACAGCTGAAAGATGTTCCCCTCGGACTTCGACATCTTCTCCGCATCCGTCTCCACCATCCCGTTGTGCATCCAGACCCGCGCAAACGGCCGCCCCGCCGCCTCGGACTGGGCGATCTCGTTCTCGTGGTGGGGAAAGACCAGGTCCGAGCCGCCGCCGTGGATCGCGAAGGACGGGCCCAGCTCCGCCTCGGCCATCGCCGAGCACTCGATGTGCCAGCCAGGGCGCCCCGGGCCCCAGGGCGAGCCCCAGGAGGTGTCCTCACCGAGCTTGTGAGCCTTCCAGAGGGCGAAGTCGAGCGGGCTTTCCTTGAGCGAGGCCGACCCCGCCTCCTCGCCCTGGTCCATGTCCTCTGTACGGCGGTTGGAGAGCTTGCCGTAGGGGCCGAAGCTGCGCACGCGGAAGTAGACGTCGCCGCCGGACTCGTATGCGTGGTCGCCCTCGATCAGATCGGAGATCAGCGCGACGATGCCGCCGATCGTCTCTGTCGCCAACGGCTCCGCGTCGGGCCGGCCTAGTCCAAGCCGGGCGGTGTCCTCGAAGTAGGCCCGAGTCATCCGCGCGGCGAACTCCCCCGACTCCTCGCCGGCCTCGCCGGCGGCCAGGTAAATCTTGTCGTTGATATCGGTGACGTTGACGACCAGCTTGGTTGCGTAGCCCTCCGACTTCAAGAATCGGGAAAGCAGAGAGAAGATGACGAACGGGCGCGCGTTGCCGATGTGGATGCGGCTGTAGACGGTCGGACCGCAGGCGTAGATGCCGACCTCGCCCGTCGGGTCGAGGGGGACGAGATCCCCCGTCAGCGTGTCTCTGATCCGCACCGCTCGCATCGGGCGGATGCTAGAGAGGTCTCAGAAGGTGCGGTAGCCGGACCCTGAAGGGGTCGCCTCGCGCCGCTCCCATGAGGGCGCGGTCTTGTCCGCGGCAGCCAGCACCTCGCGTCGCGCCCGCGAGGCGCTCGCCTTGATCTCATCCTCGGCAGCTCGCCTGACGCGATCCTCGCGCTGCTCGGCCTGGGCGCGGATGCGGTCGGACTCGGCTTTCAACGCCTCCTCGGCGCGCGCCCGCGCCATCTCGACGGCCTCGCCTTCGACCTTCTCGACCAAGGTGCGCACCCGCTCGTCGGCCTCGCGGCGAACGTCCTCGGTGCCCTGCATCACCCGCTCCTCGATCTCGGTCTCCAGCTTGACGGCCAGCTGATGAGCCTCTGCCGCCGCAGCCTCGGCTTCGACCGCGCGCTGCTCGGCGGCCGCGACGCGCTGATCGGCCTCGAGCTTGACCCGATCGAGTGCCTCCTTGTGGCGCTCGGCGGCCCGACGCTCGGCGGCCTCGATGCCGGCCTCGATCGACCGCTGTGCATCGGCCTTGAGCGCGGCCATCTCCTGAGCGAGCGCTTCGCGATCGGAATCCGCGCGCTTCTGCGCCTGCTCGAAGGCTTTCTCGACGCGATCACGGGCCTCCTCCGCCTGCGCCGCCCGCGCCTCGGCATCCCTGCGCTTCCCGCGCTCGGCCTTGATCCGCGCCTGCCCTTCCTCGCCGAGCTTGCGCACGGTGGCCATCGCCTTGGCCTTCAGCTCCCCGCGCAGCTCCTCACTGCGCGCCTCGGCCTTGACCACACGCTCCTCGCTGACCCGCACCCACTCGAGCGCCTGCGCAGCGGTCTCCTTCAGCTCCTCGCGTGCCGCCCCGACTGCTTTCAACTGCGTAACCGCTTCGCCCATGAAGCCGCAACCTACTACCGCCATCGGCGGCCCCGCCACCCCCGCTACACGCAAAAGCACGCAATTAGCGCGCTGGCCGGAGGGCCTGGGAGTCGGTCCCGGTAGGGGTGGAGCGTCTTGCACTTTTTGGGCGCTGACCTTGCGGCGTCAGCAGATCCCGTCACATCCAAAAAGTTAAGCGGAACCCCTACCGGGACCGACTCTGAGCCTCCCGCTCATGCAGCTCCCGCTTGAGGATCTTCCCCGTCGCGTTGCGCGGCAGCTCGTCGAGGAACTCGAACTCGCGCGGCGCCTTGTAAGCGGCCAGGTTGGCCTTGACGTGGGCCTTGAGCTCGTCCGGGGAGACCTCAATCTCGCCCGAGGCGACGATGAACGCCTTCAGCCGCTGGCCGAACTCTGCGTCCTCGACCCCGATCACCGCCACCTCGACCACGCCATCGTGATCGGCAAGCAGATCCTCGACCTCACGGGGGAAGACGTTCTCGCCACCGGAGACGATCATCTCGTCGTCGCGACCGTCGATGAAGAGGCGGCCGTCGGCGTCGAAGTGGCCGACGTCGCCGCTGCTCAGCAACCCGTCGATCGCCTCCTTCCCACCGCCGCCGGTGTAGCCCTCGAAGGACATCTCGTTGCCGACGAAGATCCGCCCCACCTCGCCCTGCGGAACCTCACGGCCGTCCTCGTCGAAGAGGCGGACGATGGTCCCCCGGGGCGGGCGGCCGGCAGTGCCGGGCGCGGCGCGCAGGTCCTCGGGGGTGGCGACGGTCGCGTAGGCGACCTCGGTCGAGCCGTAGAGGTTGTAGACGTTGTCGCCGAAGCGGTCCATCCACTCGGTCGCCAGCTCGCCCGGCAACGCCGAGCCGGAGGCCGAGGTGATCCGCAGCGAGGAAAGGTCATACGAGGCGAGGGTCTCATCGGGCAGGCGCAGGATGCGCTGCAGCATCACCGGCACGACGGCAAGAACCTGGGCGCGATGGTCTTGGACCGCGCGCAGAGTCTCCGCCTCGTCGAACTTGCGCCGCAGCACCATCGTCGAGGCAGTCGGCAGGCTCATCACGAAGTGGAAGAAGCCCCAGGAATGAAAGAGCGGCGCCGCGATAACCATCGTGTCGCGAGCGCGGTAGGGGATCTTGTCGATTAGCGCAGCCATCGCCAGCAGACCATCCGGGCTGGAGCGCTGGGCGCCCTTGGGTGTGCCGGTTGTGCCCGAGGTGAGGATGACGAAGCGAGGTTTGTCGGGTGGCGGCTTGTGGTCGGAGTCTGGATTGGCGATGATCAGCGAGTCAAGCGTCAACTCCTCCACCTCACCGTCAGCCCAGGCGACGATGCGGGTGATGCTCTCGTCGACACCGTCGAGCAGGCCGGCGAACTCCTCGTCGTAGACCAACGCCTTCGGTTCCTCGCGCCTGGTCACCTCGACTAGCTGCGGCCCGGCAAACATCGTGTTGAGGTAGAGCGCGCTGGCGCCCAGCTTGGCGGCGGCCAGGGTGGTCTCGATGAAGCCGCGGTGGTTGCGGCACATGATCCCGATCCCGTCGCCAGGCCCGATTCCCATCGCGGCGAAGGCGTGGGCGAGCGCGTTAGAGCGACGGTGGACTCGCTCAAAGCTGAGCGAGCCGCGCTCGTCGATCAGCATCGTCTCGTGCGGGTATTTGTGGGCCGCCGTAGCGACGCCCGTTGCCGGAGAGGCGCCCCAGCGCAGGAATATCGTGGCGACCTTAGCCGCCTTGTCAGGGCGAACCAGGCCGACGATCCCGGCCTCGTGCAACACCTTCGCCTCGAAGACCGAATCGGAGACCGACTGGCGGGCGCTCGACGCTATGGACTTCAGCATTCCCATCGCAGCGGCGAAGGTTATTCGCTCTCGACCGAGGCGACCGCAATGCAGGCGATTCCCTCGCCGCGGCCGATCCAGCCCATTCCCTCGTTGGTGGTGGCCTTGACGCTGACCCGCGCTGAGGTGGCCTCGGCGAGGATCCGCTCCATCTCGGCCCGCAACGGCCCGATCCGCGGCTCCTCACAGATCAGGGTCGCGTCGACGTTGACGATCCGCCCCGCGATCGTGCCCACCGCAGTGCGCAGCAGGTCGATTGAGTCGGCGTCCCGCCAGGTCTCGTCGTCGTCGGGGAAAAGAGCGCCGATGTCGCCTTTTCCGGCGGCGCCGAGCAAAGCGTCGATCACCGCGTGGGTGAGCACGTCCGCGTCGGAGTGACCGGCGAGGCCGCGGGGATGGTCGACCTCGACCCCACCGAGCACCAGGCGGCGCCCCTCGGCGAAGCGGTGGCTGTCGTAGCCGATCCCGACGCTCATCGGCTAATCCTCGCGCACCGCGCCTGGCAGCGGCTCGAGCCGGCGCTTACGGCCCTCGAAGACACAGATCTCCTCCACGCCGAGCCCAGCGAGGAACTCGAGCGCCTGGTCATAGCCAAAGCCCACCTGCTCGGGCAAGTGCGCGTCCGAGGAGAGCGCGAACGAGGCACCGGCCTCGACGCACATCTCGGCAAAGCCGACCGCTGGGTAGATCTCGCCGACCGGCTTGCGCAGGCCGGCGGTGGAGACCTCGACTGCGATGCCGCTCTCGGCGATCGCCTCGACCGCCGGCTCGTAGAAGAAGCGCGGGTCGCGCTCGGGCAGCGGCCGGGCGCCGCCCCAGACCTTGACCAGGTCGGGGTGGGCGAGGATGTCGAAGAGGCCCGAGCGGGCGCACTCGGCCAGCGAGGCGAAGTAGCGGCGCCAGACCTCGTCCGGGTCGCCCTTGCTCTCCCAGACGTCCCAGCCCGGATGGTCGACTGCGGTGTCGCCGATGAAGTGGACCGAGCCGACGACGTAGTCGAAGTCCCGCGCCTCGAGCAGCGCCGCCGTGCGGTCCTCGGCGGCGGGGATGTAGTCGCACTCGATACCAAGCCGCAGCGGCGTGCCTCCCACGAAATCGCAGTAGGAATCGAGGTCGTCGCGCGCCTCCTGCTCCCAGAGGGGGTGGCGCCAGAGGTCGAGCGCCTGGGTGAAGCGGTAGACGTGCTCGGAGACGCCGAGCTCGGCGATCCCGGCCGCCTCGGCGGCGGCCAGGTAGCGGTCGACGTTCTCGCCAGTGAAGAAGCGCTCGCCGGGGGTATCTGGCTCGTCGGGGCGGAGGTGAAGGTGGTAATCGGTAAGCATGGGACGGGCAGAGTAGGCGACCCGGGCCGCGGATACCCTGAGGCCATGGTCCACCTGCGGATCGTCGTCCCGGCAGATCGCTGCGGCAAGGTCCTCGACCTGCTCGAAACGGCGCCCTCGACGACCAACTTGGTCTTCCTCTCTGGCGCCGCACGCCAGCCCAAGGGCGACGTCGTCCTCTGCGACATCGCCCGCGAGGACGCCAGCGTGCTGATCGACGACCTCAAGGAACTGGGCGTGGCCCGCGACGGCTCGATCTCGCTCGAGCAGATCGACTCGCAGCTCTCCGACGCGGCCGATCAGGCCGAGCGGGCTGCTTTTGGCAAGCCCTCGAACGCCGTCGTCTGGGAGGAGGTCGAGGCGCGCACGTCCGAGAACACCGAGCTGGGTGGCAACTTCCTCATCTTCATGGTCCTCGCCTGCCTGATCGCCTCGGTCGGCATCTTCCTCGGCTCCCCGATCCTGATCGTCGGCGCGATGGTTGTCGGGCCCGAGTTCGGGCCGCTGGCCGGTTTCTGCGTGGCGGTGGTCGAGCGGCGGCGCGATGTCGCCCGGCGCTCACTGACGGCACTCGCGATCGGCTTCCCGGTCGGGATCACCGCCGCCTTCCTCTTCACCCTGATCTCGAAGTGGACCGGGATGCTCGCCTCCGATTTCAGCGGCTCGATGCACCCGCTGACCCAATTCATCTCCAAGCCCGACGACTTCTCCTTCATCGTCGCCTGCTTCGCCGGGGCCGCCGGCATGCTCTCGCTGACCTCGGCCAAGTCGGGGGCGTTGATCGGCGTCCTGATCTCGGTGACGACGATCCCGGCCGCGGCCAACATCGGCGTCGCCTTCGCCCTCGCGGACTGGTCGGAATGGCGCGGAGCGATGGCCCAGTTGGCGGTTAACCTGACCGCGATCGTGCTGGCCGGTGTCGTCACCCTCTCGATTCAGCGCCGGCTCTTCGAGCGGCGCCGGCGACGCCACATGGACGACGACAGCCGCGCCATCGCCGGCCTACCGAACAGGCACACGGGAAGCGCGCTGCACCGATGATCCGTCAGTTGGCGATCATGCTCGCGGCCTTCGTCCTCGGCACGGCCGTCGCCGCGGCGCTCGGCGCGGTCAGCTTTGGGGTTGCGCTCGGCGTGGGGCAGGTCTGCTTCGCCGCGACCCTAGCCGGGGTGCTGCTGCGCTGATTGGCGCATAGCGCCACTTAAGCGCCAGAGGCGCCGCGTTCGGCCAGCACCAACTCGGCGAGCTTCAGGTCGAGCTGCGTCGTCACCTTGAGGTTCTCGGCGGGCGACGGATGGATCAGAACCCTGCCGCCCGCGGCCTCGACCATCATCGCCTCGTCCGTCGCCGCCGCCAACCGCTCGGGATTGGCAGCCAACGCCTCGCGCAGCGCCTCGACTCGGAAGACCTGCGGCGTCTGCGCCGCCCAGAGGGCGCCTCTGTCGACCGTCGATTCGATCACCCGCGCTCCTTTGGCTACCTCAGGGGTGGTAAAGGGGGGGCGCATTGCCTGCTTGATCGTGTCGGCAACCGGCGTGGCGGCGATTGCGCCGGCCGCCTCTGAGTCTGTGACCAGGGTCGCGACGATGTCCTCGATCAGCTCGGGCGTGACCAGGGGGCGGGCCGCGTCGTGGATCGCGACCAGCTCCGTGCCCACCGCCTCCAACGCATTCGAGACCGACTCGGCCCTGGTGGCGCCGCCGTCGACCACCCCGACATCACCGCCGGCGAGATCGTGGACGTGCCCGGGCGGGCAGGCGACGACGATCGATCGCACCGACGGCGCAGCACGGCAGGCGACGATCGACCACTCGACCATCGCCCGGCCGGCCAGTGGCACGAAGGCCTTCGGGCCGCCGGCTCCGAGCCTCTGCCCGGAGCCGGCGGCCGCGATCACGGCCGTGACAGACGCTGCGGAGCTACGCCGTGGCGGCGAAGCGCTCCTCCAGCAGTCCGTCGAGGTATTCCTCCGCGCCGTCCTCATCTTTGTCGAGCGCGTACATGAACTCCGAGGCGAGGATCTTCTTCGCCCGCGTGTACATCTGCTTCTCACCGGTTGAGAGGCCCTTTTCCATCTCGCGGATGGCGAGGTTGCGCACGACCTCGGCCAGCTCGAACACGTCCCCGGTCTTGATCTTCTCGCGGTTGT
>Ga0207687_10000985_pt1 | contig 19335 bp, 19 predicted proteins | sample KBSM54metaG_FD_184399 | JGI IMG/M metagenome (GOLD analysis project Ga0207687, IMG submission 184399) | Miscanthus rhizosphere microbial communities from Kellogg Biological Station, Michigan, USA - KBS M5-4 metaG (SPAdes) (version 2) | ecosystem: Host-associated > Plants > Roots > Rhizosphere >...
GGTTCGCCGTCGGTTCCGGCAGCAGCTTGGCGTCGCTGCCGCCGCCGCAGGACGCCAGCGCGACCGCGCTGGCCCCGCCGAGGAAGAGGGCGAGCAGAAGTGCGCTCAAGCGGCCCATGAGTCGAGTCTAGACAACGGTCCGGGATCGATATTTACCCTGCATTTCGGGATCAACGGCCGACCTCCAAGCGCTCCGCGAGCGTCTCGGGCAGGCCGGCGGCCCGGATCGCCGCCGCGGCCGCCTCGATGTCGTAGTCGACCCGGTGCCAGCGCGCCGTCCAGGCGTCGGTGTCGAGCTCGAGCCAGGCGGCTCGCGGGTCGCCGTCGCGCGGCTGGCCGACGCTGCCGGGGTTGAGCAGCCACTCGCCCTCGTCCAGCTCGATCTCGGCGCTGTCGCCGGCCTGCGTCCCCTGGGCGTAACCGGGGCGGGCGCCGGGCAGGTTGACGAAGAAGAGGGCGATGTGGGAGTGGCCGATCAGGCCGACCCGCTCCTCCATCGCCTCGAACCCCGCTTCGGCCTGGTCGGTCGAGAGCACGTACTCCCAGACGGGGTCGCGGGGGGAGGCGTGGAAGAGGCCGACGCCCTCGCGCGAGCCAGCGGGGTCGAGCGAGGCGAGGAAGTCGAGCGTCTCCTGGTTGACGTTCTCGCGCGTCCACTCGACCGCCGCCGCGGCGCCCTCGGAGAAGGTCGCGATGTCGAGCGCCCCCAGCAGCGCCAGGTCGTGGTTGCCGACCAGGCAGGTGCTGCAGCGCTCGCGCACGAGCGCCGTGCAGACGTCGGGATCGGCGCCGTAGCCGACCATGTCGCCGAGGCACCAGGTCTCCTCGACGCCGGCCTCCTCTACCGCCGCGAGGACGGCTTCGAGGGCCTGCCGGTTGGAGTGGATGTCGCTGAGGACGGCTACGCGCAAGGCGGGCAGCGTAACGTGGCCCGGCCGCGGTCCATACGATTGGCCCGTGACCGCAACCGATTCGATCACCGCGCTGCGGGGCGCGGTCGAGGGTGCCGCCCGGTCCCTACGCGACGGCGTGGAGGGCGAGCCGCGCCCCACCCTGGAGCGCCCGCCGAAGCCCGAGCTGGGCGATTACAGCTCCAACGCGGCGATGCTGCTGGCCCGGCATCTCAGCGACAACCCGCGCACAGTCGCCGAGCAGCTGCGCGAGCAGCTGGAGGCCAATGCGGACCTGGCGCCGGATCTGGAGCGGATCGAGGTCGCCGGTCCCGGCTTCGTCAACTTCTTCCTCGCCGACTCCTGGTACCTGCGGGCGCTCGGCGACCTGGCCGAGGCGGGGGAGGACCTGGGCCCGGCGCCGACCGCCGCGCCCGAGAAGGTCCTGGTCGAGTTCGTCTCCGCCAACCCGACCGGGCCGATCCACGTCGGCACCGGCCGCCACGCCGCCTACGGCGACTCGCTGGTCCGGCTGCTGCAGGCCGCCGGCCACGACGTGCAGCGCGAGTACTACATCAACGACGCCGGCAGCCAGATCGACCGCTTCGCCGACTCGATCGCGGCGCGGATGGCGGGGGAGGAGCCGCCCGAGGACGGTTACGCCGGCGAGTACGTGACCGAGATCGCCGAGCGGCTGCGGGGCGAGGGCGTCGACCCGGAGGATCGCGAGGCGGTGAAGAGGCGCGGGATCGAGCTGATGATCGAAGGCGTGGGGGAGACGCTCGAGCGCTTCGGCGTCCACTTCGACAACTGGTTCTCCGAGCGTACCGTCTACGAGAAAGGCGAGGTCGAGGAGTCGCTGGCCGAGCTGGAGAAGCGCGGCCACACCTACCGCAGCGAAGACGCGCTCTGGCTGCGAACCACCGAATTCGGCGACGACAAGGACCGGGTGCTGATCCGCTCCAACGGCGAGGCGACCTACCTGACGCCCGACATCGCCTACCACTGGGACAAGCTGCAGCGCGGCTACGACCGGCTGATCGACGTCCTCGGCGCCGACCACCACGGCTACGTGGCGCGGATCCGCGCCGCGATCGAGGCGCTGGGCGGCGACCCGACCCGCTTCGAGGCGCTGATCATGAGCCTCGTCCACGTGGTCGAAGAGGGAGAGCGGGTGCAGATGTCGAAGCGCAGCGGCGACTTCATCACCCTCGACGAACTGCTCGACGACATCGGCGTCGACGCCACCCGCTGGTTCATGCTCTGGCGCGGCTACGAGACGACGGTGGATCTCGACCTCGAGCTGGCCCGCAGCCAGTCGAGCGAGAACCCCGTCTACTACGTGCAGTACGCGCACGCCCGCATCGCCAGCATCCTCCGCAAAGCCGCCGACGAGGGATCGGAGCCGGGCGGCTTCGGCGCCGCCGACGGGCGGGCGCCGCTGGAGGAGAGCGAGAAGGTCCTGATCAAGCGCCTGCTCGAGTTCCCCGAGGAGGTGCGGGCGGCGGCAGCACGGCGGGCGCCGCACCGGATCTGCGCCTACTCGACCGCGACCGCGGCCGACTTCCACGCCTTCTACCGCGACTGCCAGGTGGTCGGGGCCGAGGGCGAGGGGGTGGAAGCCTCGCGGCTGGCGCTCTGCCTGGCGACGAAGCGGACGATCGCCGCCGCGCTGGGGCTGCTGGGGATCTCCGCGCCCGAGCGGATGTGATGCTGCGGCGCCGGGTCAGGCTGCCGGTGCTGGCGGAGATCGCCGGCCCGGCGGAGGGATCGCGGGCGTGGTCGCTGCGGCGGGAGGACTTCGCGAGCCTGGAGCAGGCGCTGCCGCGGCTGGCCGAGCAGCGGGTCGTGCTGGTCAGCGGGGAGGGAGAGGCGGCGCCGGTGGCGGCGATCGCGCTGGCCGCCGCGGCCGCCTCGGCGGGGCGGCGCACGATCCTGGTCGAGTGCGATCTGGGGCAACCGCGGCTGGCGGCCCAGGTCGGCCTCGCCGCCGCCCCCGGCCTGCACGAGTACCTGCGCTGGGAGGCCGAGCCCCAGGACGTGATCCAGCCGGTCGTGTTGGGAGGGCCGGCGGCGAGCAGCCTGACCGAGCCGCTGGTCTGCGTCTGCGGCGGTCGGCCGGCGACCAAGGCCGAGACCCTGCTCGGCCTGCAGAGCTTCGCCCACATGGTCGAGAAGCTGCGAGGCGCTTACGAGTTGGTGGTCCTCAGCGGCGCCCCGGTGGTGGAGGAACCGGGACCGTGTGCGCTCGCGACGCAGCAGGCGGACGCGGTGGTCGCGGGGCTGCCGACGTCTGCGGCAACTGGGCGTGACAGCCGTGGGGTAAGGGTGGCGATCAGCCGCCTGCCGGTCCCGACGCTCGGCGCGATCGTCGTCGGAAACTGAGCAGTGCGACTTATGGCCGCTATGCGACCAAAACTCGCACTGCTCGTCCTCTATAGGTCGTAGCGAGCGAGGTCGGCGTCGAGTCGGTCGGCGTCCTCGCCTTGGGGGCCGACGTCGGGGGCGTCTTCCTCGCCCTTGTCACTCCCGGCTCGCCGCCACCGCATCACCCCGATCGCCAGCGCCACGGCGGCGACGACGAAGGCGACGATCGGCACCACGTAAGCGGAGAGGCTGAAGCCCGAGCCCTGCGGCAGCGCCAGCACCTCGTCGCCGTACTCGGCCACCAGCGCGTCCTTGATCTGCGCTTCGGTCTTGCCCTTCGCGATCAGCCGGCGGATGAAGGCTTTCTCGCGCTGGGCCTGCGGCGATTCGGCCAGCTGCAGCAGCGTCCCGCAGACCGGGCACATCACCTGCTTTTCGATTTCGATCAGCGACGCCTGCTGCTCGGCCGCAGCGGCGGGGGCCAGCGCCGCGAGCGCGAGGAGGGCCAGCAGGACCAGGCTCCCCCTCACGACTTCCCTTCCGGCAGGAACGGCGCCACTTCGTCGTGCAGGTACTGCTCGTCCACCGGCCCTCGCAGCAGCCACTGCACCTTCCCGGTCGGGTCGACCAGGTAGTTCTCCGGGACCCCGGTGGTGCCGTAGTCGTGGGCGGCGCCGCCGTCGCCGTCGCGCAGCTGCGGGTAGCTGAGCCCGTAGCGGCGCACGAACTCGCGCCCGTCGCTGGTCAGGTCGCGGCTGTCGATCCCGACCACGGTGAAGTGCGGTCCGCCGTGCTGCCGCTGGAACTTCTCCAGCGCCGGCGCCTCGTCCTTGCACGGCACGCACCACGATGCCCAGAAGTTGACCAGCACCCACTGGCCCCGGTAATCGGCCAACGAGCCGTCGCCGCCACCTTCCAACTGCGGCAGTGGCCCAGCCGGCGCCGGATCCCCCACGGCCACGCCCGAGGACCCCTTGCTGACCAGCCCGAAGACGAGCAGGCCGACGACGGCCAGCACGGCCAGCACCGCAATGGAAGAGCGCACGCTCACAGGCCGCCAAGATTAGTTCCAGCGCCCTCCCGGCACCCCCGCCACGCAAGTGACTTCGTCGGACGAGTATCCGGCGGGCCACATCGCGGAGCGTCGCGCCGACGCGGCACTCAGTCGATCGAGCCGGCCGGCGCGACCCACTGGCTGGTGAAGGTGAGCACGGTCGCGAGGGTGTCGAAGTGGCGGTCGTAATGCAGCACCCCGAACCCCCGCTCCGCTGCCGCGGCAGCGATGAGGGCGTCGGGGACCCTGACCCGGTGGACGCCGGCGGCGCCTCGTTGGGCCAGCTCGCGCATTGCCCAGGTCGCGGCGTCGGTGACTGAGCGGCTGATCGGTGCCTGGCGAAAGCCCGCCATCGCCACCGCAACGCGCTCGACGGCGTCGCGGTCGGGTGCGTCGAAGATCATCTCCATCGTCACCGGCGCGCAGGCGACCAGCTCACCCGCCTTCACCACTTCGCGCCATTGCGGAGCAACCTTTTCGGCACCGGCGCGCGCCCAAGCAGAGGTGTCGGCCACCCAGGGGCCTTTAGGCCAGCTCACCGGCCCCAGGCGCGATCGCGGGCGCTCCGCAAGCGATCGAGATCAAGACCGGACGTGCCGTCAGCGACGCTAAGTGCGAAGTCCGCGGCCTTCCTCTCGGCGGCCTCGTCGCCTTCGAATGCCTCTGCGCCCTTCAGCGCCAGCTCCCGCACGACCTTCGAAGTCGGCGTCGAGGGACCCATCGCCGCGCGGCCACGCTTGATCGCGCGATCCAAGGCCGGGTCGCGGGGGACCTGTATGCGGTCGTTGCGTTGTTTACGGTGGGTGGCGATGGAGTAAGTGTACCCGCTGACGGGTACCACAGGCAGTTGGTTTGCTGAGGAATGCGCTGCCGCTTGTAGAGTGGGACGTTGTCAGCACGCGGACGTAGCTCAGTTGGTAGAGCGCAAGCTTCCCAAGCTTGAGGTCGCGGGTTCGAGACCCGTCGTCCGCTCTCAGGGGCCGCTTCTAGAGCCAAAAGAGCGGGGCGTTCGACGCTCGTTCGAAATTTGGCTTTATGGCTTGGATCAACCGGCGTCCTTGCATAGCCTGGCAATGAAACGCCAAAGTACCGAGATTGGCGCCAAAATGGCGCTACACTGATCCTGGAGGTTCAAACGATGCCCAGTGTCCAGATCAAGAACGTCCCGCCCGCTGTGCACCGGGTCCTGCGTCAGCGCGCCGCTACTGCAGGCCAGTCGCTGCAGGAGTACCTGCTCGCCCAGCTGACCCGGCAGGCCGAGGCCGAGACGCTGGAGGAGGTCCTAGATCGAGCAGGTGGTCGCGCCGGCGGCTCACTCGACTTCGATTTCGCCGCCGAGAGCCTGCGCGCTGACCGCCGGCGCGCAGCGTGATCGTCGTCGACGCATCCGTACTCGCCCCAGCCCTCGCCGATGACGACGCCGACGGCGACCGCGCCCGCGAGCGCCTGCGCGGCGAGCAGCTGGTAGCGCCGGAGTTGATCGACCTAGAGGTCGTCTCGACTCTTCGCCGTGCGGCTAGGGCCGAGAGGCTCGACGAGCGCCGCTCGGCACAGGCGCTCACCGACCTCGCCGCGCTGCCGTTGCGCCGTGTTCCGCACCTGCCGCTGCTCGCTCGGGTATGGGAGCTGCGCGACAACCTCAGCGCCTATGACGCTTCCTACGTCGCCCTGGCTGAGGCTTTGGACGCGGTGCTAATCACGGCTGATGGGCGGATCAAGCGGGCGACCGGCATCAACTGCGAGATCGCCGTCCTCGGCTAACGGCGTCGCCGCGGTGAGTAGGCCATCGCTTCTCACGGGCTGGAGCGTGCGCCAACGGGTACGGCTGGGGTAGCGTGCCGTCGATGTCTAGCCCTTCGCATGGCGCGTCTCATTCGGCGCTTGGCTACCTCTACCAGTCGCAGTGGCCGCTTCTGCAGCTTCTACGGCGCAGTGGCGAGCAGCCCGATATGGCGCTCACCTTGGAGTTGCACGACGACGTCAGCTGGGAGCAGGACGGCAAACCTGTGGAGCTTCTGCAGATCAAGCACCACGTTGACCATGAGCGAGGTCTGGGTGACATGGACGTGGACTTGTGGAAGACCCTGGCCGTATGGATGGATGCACATGCCCCCGCGGATCCTCTAGGCCCGGTTCTGACGTTGGTTACGACCCGCGTCGTCACTCAAGGAGCCGCATACGCGCTACGGCCTGAATCGCGCCAGCCAGCTCAGGCGCGTCAGCTGCTCGATGCAGCAGCAGCTGCATCGACGAACGAAGTTACGGAGGCTGCGCGCGAAAAGTATCTGGCCCTTGAGGATGCCGAGCGGGACGTTTTCATCGGCCGCATCTATGTTCTGGACGGCGCCCCGCAGGCGGGGGCGACACTAGAGAAGGCGGTGGAGGAGGCTCTTTACTTTGCCTTGCCGCCGGGCCATGAGCAGTCGTTTCTGGAACAGCTATGGGGCTGGTGGTATCGCCAGGCCGTCGAGATCCTCCGGCGCGAGCGGGACACCGTCAGCGGCATGGACATCCGACTGAAGGTTCAGGAAATCGCAGACGGCTACAAGCCCGACAGCTTGCCGACGCTCGTGGCGAGAGAGGACGTCGAAATCGACGTCGAGAAGACCTACGGAGACCAAGTGTTCGTCACGCAGCTCCGATGGATTCTGCACAGCGCCCAAATGCTGCAGAAGGCAATGGTGGACTATTACCGCTCCTACGTCCAACGAGCACAATGGGTGGATCGCGACTTAATCGGAATCGGAGAGCTCGAAACGTTCGAGGACAATCTCGTCGATGAGTGGGAGCGGGCATTCGACGCCATGAACGTCCAGTTAAGTGACCAGGCGAACGAGGATGACAAGAAGAAGGCCGGGCACGCCCTGTTTCAGGAGGTCTCCAATCAGACTGCCGTGAAGGTCCGCGAGCGCTACACCGAGCCTTTCTTCATGAGGGGCCGGTTGCATGAATTCGCTGACCGGGGTCACGTCGGGTGGCACCCCGAATTCCAAGATCGCCTCAAGGAGCTGTTGGGTCAATGAAGCAATGGAGTGAACGTCCCCAGGTCGAGGCAACGCTGCTTAACCCTGCTCTACTTGCCTCGCTTCTCTCTGTTGGTGCCAAGGCATACGAAGCCAAAAGCGACCAGCCAATGATCTGGCCCCTCGCCTTCCTACTGCCCCCGCTCATCCTTCACGGTCCAACCCGGGAGGTGCTGCCGAAAACCGTAGCCACCCACCTCCCGACCTGGATCCGGCGCCAACCGCTGATCCGCGCTGGATTCCCTTCCCGCGCCTCTCATCTGACGCCCTTCACGCGGGAGGGAATTCGCTTCGGGGTCAACCACGGTGTTCTTCGGCTCGACGACGGACGCCTGCGGGGCACGCTTTCACCACCCGGCGGGGACGCCGAGTTGTCCAAGATTCTCAAAAGCGCTTCCCTTGTCGGCCGCTGGCTCGCCAAACTCGATCAACCAAGCAGCGCCTTCGCTCTGCTTGGAGTCAGGCCCTGAAGATGCAGATCAAAGCCATCGCCCTCTACAGCCATACCGGGAAACGCCGGATCATCGATTTCGAGCCCGGTCAACTGAACGTGGTTACCGGCGTATCCAAAACCGGAAAGAGTGCGCTCCTCGACATTGTCGAGTTTTGTCTTGGTCGCGACACCCTGGTGATGCCGGTTGGTCCGATCACCAAAACGGTGGCTTGGTACGGAGTCCTGCTTGAGCATGGCGCGACTCGCGTTTTCATCGGGCGTCCGACTCCTGACGAGGGCGCAGCTTCGACGCAGCGGGCCATGCTCGAGATCGGGGCGGAGCTTGAGGTCCCGGAGTTCGGACAGCTCGAAGTCAACGCGGACACGAAGTCACTTCGCGATCAGGTCGGCCGTCTTATTGGAATTGACGAGAACGCCGGCGAGCCCGCGACGCCGTGGGCGCAGTCTGGATTGGAGGCGAACCTCGGCCATGCCACTTTTCTATGTCTCCAGGGTCAGGGGGAGATCGATAATCGAGACCTCCTCTTCCATCGCCAAGGAGAGGACGGAATTGCTCCCGCGCTTCGCGACACGCTTCCCTATTTCCTCGGAGCCGTACCACGCGATCAGGCTATTCAGCGGCAAGAACTAATCGCCGCCCGCCGGGACCTTCGGCGAGCACAGGCAGACCTGGAGCGAGCGAAAGCGGTCGACGAGGAGATCGACGTGACCTTGCTCGCGATGGTGCGGGAGGCGGTTGCGTCTGGGCTCTTGCAGGAGCAGGAGCGAAGTGGGCGGGCGGAGATGTTTGCTGCTCTACGAAGCGTTCTTGAGGTTCCAATTGCGCCAGCAGCCGAGTTTGACGATGTCACCGCTGGCCGCCGCGAGGCGCTTGAACGGGAACGGAGCGAACTACGTATCGCTCTGCGGGCTGCGGGCGCCCAGGTCGAGCTTCTGCGTTCGATGGGCTCCGACGAGAACGCTTACGCCAGCGTGGTGGGCCAACAGATCTCGCGACTCTCAAGTATCCACCTGCTTGGTGACGCCGATGGGGGCGATGTTTGTCCTGTCTGCGCTCGCGGACTGGAGCACGACGATGTTTCCGTTCAGGAGCTGGAGGAGGTGGCAGGGCAGCTCGCGGCTCAGCTCGAGGACGTCGAGAGTATCCGGCCTCGTCGCAAAGAGGCATTGGAGGAGCTGACCGCGACGATCGACCAGCTGCGAGAGAAACTGCGGGCGGTCGATGAGGCGTTGGTGGGTCTCGCCGAGCAGGACGAGCAGGCGGGCATGACTTCCTCGACCGCCGAGTCTCAGGCTTTCACCCGGGGCCGGATACAGCATTTCCTTGACACTACGAAAGCGATCGAGGCCTCCGAGCTTGAGCGCCTCGCCAATGTGGTCGTGGTTCGCCAGCGCTCGGTGGAAGCGATCGAACAGCGGGTCGACCCGGACGCCAGCCGCGAGGAACTGACCGCCAGGCTTGCCGTGGTCGCCAAAGACATCACCTCGTATAGCCGGCGTCTTGACTTGGAGTATCACGAGGCGGTCTGGCTCGACCTGAAGCGCCTCACGGTGATGACGGAGACCGATCAGGGATCGGCGCCTCTCTTTCGGATCGGCAGTGCGGAGAACTGGGTTGGCTCACATTTGGCAGCCCATCTCGCGCTCCATCGCTACTTCACGCGCCACGACCGTCCGGTGCCTCGGTTCCTTATGCTCGATCAGCCCAGTCAGGCGTACTACCCCTCGGAGGTGGAGCAGGAGGGCGGCGTTCCCGAGGGTGAGGATGATCGCGCCGCCGTCCGCCGTATGTACGAGCTGATGCGGGACGTGGCGAGCGAGCTGGCGCCTGAGTTCCAGATCATCGTTTGCGATCACGCCAACCTCCCCGAGGACTGGTTCCAAGATGCAGTACGACACAACTGGCGGGAGGGCAGAAAGCTCATTCCCCAAGAGTGGATCGACGAAGCTGCGGAGAGCTAGAAACGGCGGTCTCCACTGGCTCGATACGGATCGCCCGCCGCGCGACCGCTGGCGGAATCCGTCAGTCGCTTCATTCCTTGGCGGCGTCCTCAACTAGGATTTGGCTCTGCAGCGCCCACGGGCAGGGGCCAAATTGGCTAAGGCACCGGTCTCCAAAGCCGGCGATTTCAATCTCGACTTTCCCAGCTTCATCTGGCCTGCGAGCGTCGCATCAATCGTAGGTCTCACATGTATTGCGGAGGGGTGGTGCCGAATAAGCTGCTACCCCATTTCTCGTAGGTCCGAACGAGCAGCGTTTTTTGGTTCGAAAAAGGCTTGAGGTCGCGGGTTCGAGACCCGTCGTCCGCTTCTCACTCTGGGTGGGCGGCCTGATGGCCGGCGTGGCAGCCTCATGCACTTTCGGTCAGGGCGTCAGGACGACGCGGCCGAACGCGTTGCGGCCCTCGATGTACTCGTGCGCTGCGGCGGCTTCGGCGAGCGGGAAAGAACGATCGATCTCGACCTGGAGCTCGCCGCCGGCTACCCGCTCCAACAGCTCGCCGATCATCGGGTGGATCCGGGCGTACTCGGCTATGAGCGCGCCGCCGAGGTAGACCCCGCGCAGGGTGTTGTTCTTCGTCCAGAGGGACTGAGCCTCGATCGCCGAGCCCGACCGCCCGGCCACCCCGACGCTGACCAGCGTCCCCCGGTAGGCGAGCACTCCGATGCTGTCGACGAGGTTCTGGCCGCCGATCGAGTCGAGGACGACGTCGACGCCGCGCGAATCGGTCAGCTCGTTGGTGCGCCGGGCGAAGCTGTCGGTCGCGTAGTTGACTCCGTGGTCGAGCCCGATCGCCTTCAGCCGCTCGAGCTTCTCGTCGCTGGAAGCGGTGGCGATCACGGTCGCCCCGGCCTGCTTGGCGAGCTGGATCGCCGCCATCCCGACCCCGCCGGCACCGGCGTGGACGAGCACGGTCTGTCCCTCGGCGAGGTTGCCGGCGGTGAACAGGCACTCCTGCGCGGTTCCGAACGCAACCGGCACGCAGGCGGCGCGAGCGGCGTCGAGGCCCTCCGGGATCGGCCAGGTCATCATCGCCGGGACCGCCCGCCTCTCCGCGTGGGAGCCGACGGCGTTCAGGGCGACCACGCGGTCGCCCACCGCGGGCGCATCGACCCCGGCCGCCGCCTCGCTCACGGTCCCGGCGCTCAGGTAGCCGACGATCCACGGGACCGCGGGCGGGGGAGAGGCCGCGCGGGCGAGCAGGTCGCCTCCCTCGATGCTGATCGCCTCGGCGTCGACGACGACGCAGCCGTCCGGGCACTCGGGCTCGGGCACCTCCTCGTAGCGAAGCACCTCGGGGGAGCCGTTCTCGTGGATCACTACAGCTTTCATCGATTGCACCGCCCTTTCGTTCGCGAAGCCATGATCATGACCGCGTCTTCAACCAGGCGCGGTGGCGTCGATGCCGTTCAGAGCCACGATTCGGCGGCGGAGATCGAGAGCAGGGTCACGCAGATGCCGGCAAGCAGGGAGAGGCTGAGAGCGGCGATCCGCGTGCCGGCACCCGCCAAGCGCGCCTCGACCGGCGCGTTGCGGCGCCAGTCGGAGCTCGCCAGCCGAGGCATCTCGAGCAGATGGCCGAGGACGTGCAGGCTCATCAGCCCGACCCAGGCGATGAAGCTGAGCTTGTGGGCGAAGACGAGCGTATTGCTCGGCGGTCCGGCGAGCAGCAGGGCGACGCCGGTGCCGAACAGGGCGAGGGTGGTGAGGACCACACCCGGCGCCAGCACCCGCAGCGGCAGCGCCGGCGGGCCCTTCCTTATGTAGGGCGGGCTGCCGGCGTAGTAGCGGACGAAGCGATAGCCGGTGCTGCCCAGCTTCAACAGCACCGGCGGAATCAGCAGCATGCCGATCAGGATGTGCGGCTCGATCAGCGAGCCGATGAATGGGATCGTCGCCCCCTCTGCCGCGAGGAGCACCAGCAGCGCCGCCGCGACGGCCCCGGTCAAGCGCGCGTTGCCGGCGACCCCGTCGCGGACCCGGTCCACGGCTGGGTTCGCCTTCGCCTGGTACACGCAGTGAATGATCCGCCGCCAAGTTTGCGCCCAGCTAAAGAGCTCGGGGGCATTGAGCCACCGTGCGACCATCGATTGTCCCTTCAACCGAAAGGGCGAGCTCAGCTGGCTTTGGCGCCGATGTAGATGATCTTGTAGTGGCGGGATTCGTCGGGGGAGTCGGAGAGCAGGACCTCGCCGTCGCTCTCCCACATGCCTAGGGCCGCGAGGCAGTCGAGGCCGGCCGATTTCATCGCCGCGCGCACTTCGGGTTCGGCCCAGAAGCGCTCGCGATGCCTGATCGGCTCGACGTCGTCGCCTTCGATGACGTTTTCGAAGGTGATCGGAGAGTCTCCGACTTCGCCGACTGCGCGCCAGGTCCAGCGGCGACCGCCGTACTCGACCTCCCTGACTTCGGTCGAGTAGACGCTCTGGAAGGTCGAGATCGCGTTGGAGTCGAAGAGGAGAAGACCGTTGTCGGCGAGGTTCGCCCGCATGCCGGCGAGGGCACGTTCGAGATCCTCGTCGCCGAACAGGTAGTTGACGGGGTCGTTGAGCGAGATGATCAGCTCGAACTCGCCGAAGACCGGCAGCTCGCGCATGTCCGCCAGCGCCAGCTCGACCTGGTCGTCGCCCTCGGCCTTGGCCCGCTCGAGCATCGCCGGCGAGAGGTCGCAGCCGGTGATCTGCCAGCCGCGGCGCAGCAGCGGGGCGAAGGCGCGGCCGGTGCCGCAGGCGACGTCGAGGACGCGCCCGTGGTTAAGCCCGTGCTTCTCCAGCTCGGGCAGCAGCACTCGCCCGAGCCACATCTCGTAGTCGTTCAGGTGGTTGAACTCGTTGTAGATCGGCGCGAAGGCTTCGTACGCCGCAAGGACTTGGTCTTCTCCCATCGGTGCAGCCTAATGCAGCGATGTAGAGACTTCCTAGGGTCTGCCGTAGAGGCGATCCTTGGCCGCCAGCAGCTCTTTGTCAGCGGCGTCTAGAAGCGAGGAGCTGTCGCGATCCTCGCCGCTGGCGATGCCGACGGAAATGCCGATTCCTCCCTCGCCCAGGCCCGCGCTCCGCACCTGCTCGGCGATGCGCTCCGCCGCCACCGCCGCCTCGCCGCGGCTCGTGTTCGGCATCAGGACCGCGAACTCGTCGCCGCCGATGCGGAAGCAGTCGTCGGCGACGCGGGACTCGTCGAGGATGCGGGCGACGGCGCGCAGGACCTCGTCGCCGGCGGGATGCCCGAGCCGGTCGTTGACGCCCTTGAAGCCGTCGAGGTCGAGCAGGCAGAGGGTCAGCGGGCGGCCGTTGCGGGAGGCGCGGGCGAGCTCGACCGGCAGCCGCTCCTCGAAGGCGCGGCGGTTGGAGAGCCCGGTGAGGGCGTCGTTCCGGCTCTGGCGCGACTCGGCCTCGAAGAGGTTGGCGTGGGAGAGCTGGGCGGCGATCAGCTCGCTCAGCAGTTCCAGGGTCTCGACGTCGCCCGCGTCGAAGTGATGCGGCTCCGGCGCGTAGACCTTGAGCACGCCGACGGTCTCCCCTTGGTGGGAGAGCGGTACGCAGATCATCGAGGCGGCGTGGACCCGGTGGCAGGCCTCGGCGTCGACCCGCTCGTCAGCGGCGGTGTCGTCGCTGCGCAGGACCCGGCCTTCGATCACGCTCCGCCCGGAGAGGCTCGTCCGCTTCTGCAGCTTGGTGCCGAGGTACGGCGTCGCCTCGCCGCTCGTCACCGCGTAGACCATCTCCTCGCCCTCGGCCAGCTCGATCACTCCCGAGCTGGCGCGGGTCAGCTCCTGCGCCCGCTGGGCGATCAGCTGCATGATCGTCTCGGGATCGAGATCGCCGCTGACGATTTCGGTCTGGGTGCGGATGATCGCCCGCAACTGCTCCGCCGATCGTGAGGTGGTGGTCATCGCGTCCAATATCGGCCTCCGCGAGCACTTGATTTAGAGCGCCCGAAGTGTTCGGCTTGCGTGAGAGCCACATTTCACGCGAGGAGGAAGCGATGTACGCACGAGTTGCACGTTGGGAGGGCGCCGACGCCGAGACGCTCAAACGGACCGTGGACGAAATCCGCGCCGACGCCGAGTCCGGCCCGCCCGAAGGCCTGCCGGCGAAAGGTCTCTGGCTGCTCCATGACTACGAGGGCGGCAAGGCGATGGCGGTCACGCTCTTCGAGACCGAGGACGACTACCGCCAAGGGGACGAGAAACTGGACTCGATGAGCCCGCCCGGCGAGGGCATGGGCAGGCGCGTCGGAGTCGACAAATACGAGGTCGCCTTGGAACTGGAGGTCTGAGGCTCGACCGGCGCTCGAGCCTCAGCCGACGGCGACGGGATGCCGAGACTCTTCCTCGGTTTCGGCATCCTGCTCGCCCGCGTCCGCGCGATCCGCCCTGTCCTCCGCCGGCAGCCGGTAGAAGTGCTCGGTCGCCCCGCGCACCTGCCGCTCGCGCACCAGTTCGATCAGATCCGCTTTCGCCAGCTCGGTGACGTGGTAGTTGGTGTTGCTGAGCGGGATCTGCAGCTCGCGACTGAGGTCGCTGGGGGAGAGGACCCGGCCGCCTTCGATCCCGAGGATTTCGAGGATCGAGACCCGCAGGGGGTGCGCGGTGGCCCGGGCCAGCCGCTCCCAGTTCACCGGGATCGAGCTGCGCTGGGGCGAGTAGCTGTCGTTTCTTGCCGACGAATGCCCGTTTTGCGCCGCAAAGACATCCTTTTCGAGGGTTTTCAGAGGGTCATGTGGGGAGTGTCCGTTTGGGGTAGCCATGAAGCTAAGTTACCCAAAATTATTGATTCAAGTCATTATTTTTGGGTAGTATTTCCGTCGAGGATGCTTCTCGGGAGGAAAATTCCTTGGTCCGGCCGGGCTTGTTGCCCGGCCCTCGTCGTCTGCCTGGTGGCGCTGCTGGCGACCGCCTCGGCGGCGCTCGCCGACACCGCCGACATCATCGCCCCGAGCGATCCGGCGCACCCCTCGGTCAACTCCGGCTGGCAGGCCGGCACCTGCACCGAAGAACCCCCTGAAAGCGCCCAGGTCTGCTCGATCGCGACCCCGGACCAGTTCTTCGAAACGGCGGGGGCTCATCCCAACTGGGGCTTCACGCAGTTCATCATCAAGCACGGGCCGCCGCCCGGGGAAGCGCCGGTCGACGAACTGAAGACGGTCCGGGTCGACCTCCCGGTCGGGCTCAGCGTCAACCCCGGGGCGACCGTGCGCTGCAAACTCGCCGTCTTCGAAGCCGGGGCGGGGAGCTGCCCCCCCGGGTCGGAAGTCGGCGAAAGCTTCGTCACCGCAGCGGGGCCCCTCGGCCCGATCGCCCCGGTCGCCGGCGTCACCCAGGTCACCGTCTACAACGTCGAACCGAAACCGGGCGAGGCGGCTCGCTTCGGCCTCGAACTCGCCGGCAACGAAGTCTTCCTCGAAGGCGACGTCGACTGGTCCGGCGACTACCACGAGGGCTTCACCATCCACGTCCCCGCGACCCTTCCGGAAGATCTGGGCGGAGTCCTCGGGCTGCTGACCGGCCAGAAAGGCGTGGTCCTGAAAAACCGCCTGGTCTTCGACGGCCGCTCCGGCGACGGGACCTTCCTCACCACGCCGACCACCTGCTTCGGGCCGGCCTACGCCGCCGACTGGGCGCCGGGGCAGCAGCCGAACGGACCCTCCGGGCACATCTATTCGACCTTCCTACGTGCCGACTCGGTGGGCAATCCGAATCCCAACTTCCCCGACGGTTCTTCCTTCTTCGAGTCGCCGATCCCGCCCCGCAGCGAAACCAGCGGCCCCGGGACCGAGCCGATTGACTGCGGCTCGATCCCGTACGAACCGACGATCGGGGTCGACCCCGGCACGGCGGAGGCGAACTCGCCCGCCGCGACCGACGTCGAGATCGAAGTCCCGCACCTGATCGAAGAAGACGGGCAGGACAGCTCGCACACCCGCGACGCGACGGTGACCCTGCCGGTCGGGATGGGGATCAACCCCTCGGCCGCCAACGGCCTGCAGGTCTGCACCGACGCCCAGTTCGGCAAGGGCACGACCAACCCGGTCGCCTGCCCGCCGGAGTCGATCGTCGGCACGGCGAGGATCGAATCGGCACCGCTGGAAGACCTAACGAACCCGCAGCCCGAAGAAGTCCTCGAAGGCATCGTCTACGTCGGCCAGCAGCTGAGCCGCGACCCGACCTCCGGAGACGAGTACCGGATCTTCATCGAAGCCAACTCGGACCGCTACGGGATCTCGGTGCGCCTGATCGGCAACGTCCGCGCCGACCCGCTGACCGGACAGCTCTCGACGACGATCGTCGAAGCGCCGCAGGTCCCGTTCACCTCGTTCGACCTCGCCTTCGTCGGCGGCGCCCGCGCTGTCCTCAGCAGCCCGCCGACCTGCGGCCCGAACCAGACGACCACGACGATGACCCCCTGGTCGGGCAACCCCGCGGCGCACCCGAGCAGCGCCTTCACCCTGACCTCGGCGCCCGGCGGCGACAAATGCGCGAAGACGATGGCCGAGCGCCCCTTCTCGCCGTCCTTCGGCGATGGCCCCGCGAGCTCGAAGGCGGGCGCTTTCAGTCCGATCTCGATCCACATCGCCCGCTCCGACGGCCAGCAGGAGCTGAAAGGGGCGGACATCGTCCTGCCGCCGGGCATGACCGGAAAGCTCGCCGGCATCCCCTACTGCTCCGAGGCGGCGCTGGCGGAAGCGGCCGCGAAGCCCGGCAACCAGGAGAAGGGCAGCTCGAGCTGCCCGGCCGCCAGCCAGGTCGGCACCGCGACGGTCAGCGCCGGCACCGGTCCGACGCCGTACAAGATCGAGGGCAGCAAGGTCTTCCTCTCAGGCCCCTACCACGGGGCTCCTCTCTCCCTGGCGGTAGTCACCCCCGCCACGGCCGGGCCGTTCGACCTCGGCACGGTCGTGGTGAGGGTGGCGCTGTTCGTCGATCCGGAAACGGCGCAGATCCACGCCGTCTCCGATCCGCTCCCGCACGTCTTCGGCGGCACCCAGCTCAGCATCCGCACTGTCGACCTGACGATGGACCGGCCCGAATTCACCCTCAACCCGACCAGCTGCGACCCGCTGGCGACGACCGGCGCCCTGGCCGGCGGCGGCGCGGACCCGAACGATCCGGCGAGCTTCAGCTCCTTCCCGGTCAACGTCCCCTTCCAGACCACCGAATGCGACGCGCTGAAGTTCCGGCCGAAGCTCTTCACCAAGCTGATCGGCGGGCGCAAGAAGATGAAGCGCGCGCAGCACCCGGCCTTCCGGGCGGTGCTGGTCGCCCGCGGCGGCGATGCCAACATCAGCCGTACGGCGCTGACGCTGCCGCACTCCCAGTTCCTCGACCAGGGGCACATCGGGACGATCTGCACCCGGGTGCAGCTGGCGGCGCAAAACTGCCCGGCGCGATCGGTCTACGGCTTCGCCAGCGCCAAGAGCCCGCTGCTCGACGACGAACTCAAGGGGCCGGTCTACCTCGTCTCCTCCGACCACGAACTGCCCGACATGCTGGTCGACCTGAAGGGGCAGGTGAACATCCGCCTGCGCGGCGTGATCAGCTCGAGCAAGGCGCGGCTGAAGACGGTCTTCAACGGCGTCCCCGACGTGCCGGTGAGCAAGTTCGTGCTCAGCATGCAAGGCGGGAAGAAGGGGCTGCTGGTCAACTCGCGCGACCTCTGCCTCAAGCCCAACTTCTCCGTCCTCAACTTCAAAGCGCAGAACGGCAAGAAGCTGCGCAAGAAGAAGCTGCCGCTGCGCACCCCCGGCTGCGGCCACGCCCACAAGAAGCACAAGCACCGCCATCGCTAACCGGGGATTAGCAGCCGGTTTAGCTGGGTACCGACCTGTCGAGGTGAGATCGCCAGCCGCGAAAATCGGGGTGCTCGCAGCCGTCTTGGCGATGCTTTTCGCCGCGCCGGCATGGGCAGGGGAAAACCCGTTCGTCCCGCAGGACAACAGCAACCCGACGCCCCAAGACGGCTGGCAGGCGGGCACCTGCAGCATCGACGTCCCGCCCTGCAGCGTCGCCACGCCGGCGCAGTTCTTCGAAACCGCGGCCGGTCATCCCCAGGTGGGGTTCACGCAGTTCATCATCAAGCACTCGACCGTGCTGGTGCACGAAGAACCCGAAGTCGATCTGAAGGACATCCGGGTGGACCTCCCGGTCGGGTTGAGCGTCAACCCCGGCGCCACTCCGCAGTGCGCCGCCGAACACCCCAAAGAATGCGCGACGCAACAGCCGCTCAGCCGGGTGGGGGAAAGCCAGATCACGGTCTCGCCGGAAGTGCCGCTGCTGCCGCCGGTCCCGATCACCGCGCAGGTCTACAACCTCGTTCCCAAGCAGGGGCAGCCGGCCCGCTTCGGGTTCACCGTCGAAGCCGTCCCGGACCTGCCGCTGCTGCCGCCGAGCGACATCTACCTCGAAGCCGACGTGGCCTGGGAGTCCGACTTCCACGAGGGGTTCACGATCAACGTCCCCAAGGTCGAAGCGGTCAAACTGCTGAAGAACCGCCTCGTCTTCGACGGGCGGGCGCATCAGGATCCGGGCGTCGGCTTCTTCCTCACCGCGCCGAGCACCTGCTTCGACCCGACGCAGCCGACCTTCGCCCACACGTACTCGACCTACGCCCGCGGCGACTCGCTGCAGAACCCCGACCCGAACTTCCCCAACGGCTCGCCCTTCGTCGAGTCGCCGCTGCCGCCGGGCGCCAGCCCGAAAGACTGCGGCTCGATCCCGTTCAACCCCGGGCTGCACCTGAGCCCCGGCACCGACCAGGTCGACGCTCCCGCCGGTGCGACCACCGAGGTGACCCTGCCGGTCGAAGGCAACGTCGGCGGGCAGGAAACCTCGACGATGCGGACGGCAAGGGTGACCCTGCCGGCCGGGATGGGCCTGAACCCGTCGGCGGCCAACGGCCTCCAGGCCTGCACCGACGCTCAGTTCGGCAAGGGGACGCGGAACCCGGTCCAGTGTCCGGCGGCCTCGAAGGTCGGCACGGCGAGCGTCGTCACCCCGCCGCTGCCAGAGGGGCCGTTGACCGGCAACGTCTACGTCGGCACCCAGAACAGCCGCAACCCCGAATCGGGCGAAGAGTTCAGGATCTTCGTCGACGCCGCCTCTTCCCGCTACGGCGTCGACGTCCGCCTCGTCGGCAACGTCATCGCCAACGCCAAGACCGGTCAGCTCACCGCGGTCTTCGACGAACCGGCGAAAGCGGTCAGCCGCGGCGGCAACAACGACAACCTTCCCAGCGGCCTGCCGCAGGTACCCTTCACCACCTTCGCGATCAGCATCGACGGTGGGCCGAAAGCGGCGTTGAGCAGCCCGCCGACCTGCGGGCCGAACAAAGCGATCGGTCAGCTGACGCCGTGGTCCGGCAACCCGCCGGCGACTCCGTCGAGCGAGTTCTCGCTCGCCAAGCTGCCGGGGGGCGGCGACTGTCCGAAGACGATGGCGGAACGCCCGTTCAGCCCCGGCTTCAGCGCGAAGCCGAAAGACAGCTCGGCGAAAACCTTCACCCCTTTCTCCACCAACATCACCCGCCCGCCGGGGCAGCAGGAGCTGA
>Ga0207687_10000988_pt1 | contig 19282 bp, 16 predicted proteins | sample KBSM54metaG_FD_184399 | JGI IMG/M metagenome (GOLD analysis project Ga0207687, IMG submission 184399) | Miscanthus rhizosphere microbial communities from Kellogg Biological Station, Michigan, USA - KBS M5-4 metaG (SPAdes) (version 2) | ecosystem: Host-associated > Plants > Roots > Rhizosphere >...
TGCGTACGATGGCGCGCGAGATCACGCCTCCTCCGCACGCGCCGATGGCTTGCAGCAAGCGGAAGAAAGACATCACCCGGATCGACGGTGCCAAGGCGCACGCTGCCGAGGAGATGATGAACAGAGTCAGGCTGGCATACAGCGGCGGTTTGCGTCCAAAGCGATCGGTGATGGGTCCGTACAGACTCTGGCCCAGTGCGAAGCCCACCAGGAACGTCACCATGGTGTACTGCACGGCGGCGGCGGAAGTGTGGAAGACCTGTTCCATCTGAGGCATAGCCGGAAGGTACATGTCGATCGAAACCGGCGCGAAAGCCTGCAGCATGCCGAGCAGAAACAGGAGTTCTAAATGCCGGAATCGCGAAATGGGAATGGGCTGTTGCGCAATCACTGGGGAAGTGATCAGTGTACCAGCGTCGCGGCCTGCATGATATGCTGAAGGCACTTCCCAGCGGTGATCTATGCGCCCCGACAGCTATTCCACACCTAGCGGCATTGTCGTCGAACGCACCTTTTCCAAGATTGCGTTTGAAAAAGGCCTGCGCGGGCTGCTGCAAAAGCTCGATACCCAGCGAGGCATTTATCTTTCCTCCGGTTACGAATACCCGGAGCGATACGCGCGCTGGGATATCGCCGCCATCGCGCCTCCCATTGAGATTGTCGCGGCCGATCGCGATATCACTCTCAATCCGTTGAATGCGCGGGGCGAGGTCATAAACCGTTTGCTTGAGCCGGTTTTGCGACCGCATCCGCATTGGGAATCGTTTGAGATGCGGAACGGGATTCTGCACGGCAAGCTCAAGCTCCTTCCCGATCTGTTCCCGGAAGAAGAACGCAGCAAGCAGCCGTCGGCTTTCTCGGTGCTGCGCGCGCTGCTGGCCGAATTCAAGGGACCCCTGGCCAGTCGCTTGGCGTTGGTCGGCGCCTTCGGATACGATCTCTTGTTTCGCTTCGATCCGATTCGCACCAGGCACCCGCGCGAAGGCGTCCAGGACCTGCGGTTATTCCTGTGCGACGACATCTATTTCATGGATCGCAAGAAGGAGCAGATCGAGCGCTACCGCTTCGATTTCTCGCGCGGTGAAGAACGCACGCATGGTCTTCCACGCTCCGCGCAGCGGGTCAAGAGCCGCAAGAGAAATCCTGCCTCGGGTCCCATCGTCAGCGATCATACGCCTGCCGAGTACGCCGCGAAAGTCGAAACCGTTCGCGAAGGCATGTCCCGCGGCGATTACTACGAAGTGGTGCTTCGCCAGACGTTTCGCACGCCCTACACCGGCCGCGCATCCGAGTTGTTCGAGCGCATTCAGAAGGCCAGCCCCAGCCCCTACGAGTTCCTGCTGCAGTTCGGCGACGAACAGTTGATCGGCGCTTCGCCTGAGATGTTCGTGCGCGTGGAGCAGCGCGAGGATGGCGGACGCGTCGAGACGTGTCCCATCGCCGGCACCGCCCGCCGCACCGGAGATCCGCTGCGCGACGCCGATAATATCCGCGAGCTGCTGTCCTCCGCCAAAGAGGAATCCGAGCTCACCATGTGCACGGATGTGGACCGTAACGATAAATCCCGCGTGTGCAAGCCCGGCAGCGTGAAAGTGATCGCGCGCCGCTTGATTGAAAGCTATGCGGGATTGTTTCACACCGTCGATCACGTGGAAGGCATCCTGGCGGATGGCTTCGATTCGCTGGATGCGTTTCTGACCCACATGTGGGCCGTCACGCTGATCGGCGCGCCCAAGAAGTGGGCGGCGCAGGCCATTGAGGATCTGGAAAAAGACGCTCGCGGCTGGTACGGCGGCGCCGTCGGCATGATCTCGCTCGATGGCGGCATCAATACGGGCATCACCATTCGCACGGTTCATCTGCGCGATGGCGTGGCGGCCTACGGTGCCGGCGCTACGCTGCTCTACGATTCCGTCCCGGAGCAGGAAGATCGCGAATGCCATCTGAAAGCCACCGGCTTCTTCCGCGTGCTGGATCCGCAATTCGGTAAGGCGCCCGAGTATACGCCCAAGAAGGAACCAAGCTCCGGCGTGCGCATGCTGCTGGTGGATAACGAGGACTGCTTCATCCATACTCTGGCGAACTACGCCCGCCAGACCGGAGCTGAAGTCATCACCTATCGCGCCGGCTTCCCGCTGGAGATGATCCAGACTCTTGCGCCATCGCTGATCCTGGTCTCTCCCGGCCCTGGCCGGCCCGAAGATTTCGGCGTGCCCGCGTTGATTCGACACGCGGCCAGGCTAGGCATACCTGTGTTCGGCGTATGTCTGGGTCTGCAGGGAATGGTCGAGGCGTTCGGCGGCGAGCTAGGCGTGCTGGATTACCCCATGCACGGCAAGCCGTCGATGATTACGCACCGCGGCGTCGGTATCTTTGAGGGTCTGCCTCCGACATTTCGAGTGGGCCGGTACCATTCGCTATTCGCCGTCCGCGACCGCCTGCCCAGTTGTCTCGAAGTGACTGCGGAGACCGAGGACGGCATCATCATGGGTGTCCGTCACCGCGAATTGCCGATGGAAGCCGTGCAGTTTCATCCGGAATCGATTCTCACCCTGGAAGGCGATTGCGGTCTGCGGCTGATCGAAAACGTGATCCAGATCCTGGGACGCGCTCCCGCCGGCCTGGGATCTCGGTAGAAATTCAATTAAGTACTAGGTCCCATGGAACTTGTTGGGTTGCCAGGGAATGGGCGATACTGTAATTTCTTACTATGGATCTGCAAGACGTCATCTTTATTGTTTTGGTCGTGCTGGTTGCGCTGGATCTCATTGGGCGGGATTCGGGCGGCGGACGTCGCGGCCGCATCCCCGTCAAAGCGTAGTCTGGTAAAACATCATCGCCTGCCTCAGGCCGCATGAGATAATCTCTGCATGCGGAAATTGCTTCTTCTGCTAGCTCTGGTTCTGCCGGTCTCTACGGCCATGGCGGACGATCTCACCCGGTTGCAGATCCACGTAACCAACGCGCGCGGCAAGCCGGTGGACCGGGCGTCGGTAATCGTCAAGTTCGTGAGCGGGCGATCCCTCAAAGCTCTGGGCTTGAAGAAAACCCGGCTGTCCTGGGAACTGAAGAGTTCTCAGGAAGGCATGGCTAAAATTCCAGGCATTCCCAAGGGCAAGATCCTGATCCAGATTATCGCCAAGAACTACCAGACCTTCGGCGATACCTTTGACGTGGATGAAGACGAGCGCGTACTGGAGATCGTCCTGAAAGATCCCCAGGCGCAATACTCGGTCCACGAAAATTAATCGTGTTCTAGCGGGTGGCGCGGGGCGTGAGGAACGGTGGAGTCGTTTCAAGAATTTTGACATCCACGTGGTCCGGTAGTGCGAAGCTTACCTCGATCATCAGGCGCGCAGCCACGGCCTGGCCATTCAGAAACGGCGGCATGAACCGCCATTGGGCCAGCGCCTCGGTCACGCTCGCGTCCACTGCCGATCCAAGCCCCCAGGTGATTTGAATATCCCGCGCTGCTCCATCTTCACCAACCCTCAAAGCCACCGTCACAGTTCCCTCCAATCCCGCGCTACGAGCTTCGGCCGGATAAATGGGATCGGGGGTATAGATGAATTCGGGCTGCCACGCCTGCTTGCCCGGAACTGGGTCCGGATTTAGCGCGCTCCGGAGCCGTGCTATTTCCCTGGATCCGAGAATCCGCGGGCCCCAGGCGAACTCAAATGTACAGGGAACGGAAACGGGCATTCCCTCTTTCATTCCGGGCGTGAAACGCCACTCGCGTAGCACCGCCATGGCTTGATCGTTCCACACTTCATGCGAGGAACGCGCCACCTGGATGTGAACTGGAATGCCGCTTTCATCCACATCGAAGGCCAACGCCACGAAGGCCTGCCGTCCGACAGCTCCCAGCAACCGGCCTTCTTCGATGGCTGCACCAGTGAACACGCCGGCTCCCGATGGGTAGTAGGCACTCAAGACGCTTGGCCGCGACGTTCCCTCGGGCGGATGGAAGTCCACTCCGATCAAATGCCAGCGGGATTGTTTAGCAGGCAGGGAAAAATCGACCGCTTCAAGGACGAGATCTGTGTCAGGCCTGAATCGCCAGCGCCGAACCGTTTCCATCGCCTTCTCATCCAGACCCAAGCCGAGGGGTCGGGTCACGCGCAGATCCTTCGCATGCCCATCCTGGCTAACGCCGCCGGTCACCACCACTGTCCCTTCGAGTTCGGCCAGGCGTGCTTCATCCGAGTAGTCGGGATCGGATCTCGAAAGCAGCGCCGCGGGAGCGTTTTGGTCGCTCTCCGTACGCTCGCCGGTCGTCTCGGCAAGCCGGTATTCGTTGTTCGCGCGATCCTGTTGGTTGGTAGCGTCGTAAATCTTGGCCAGGCCGATATGGGCCCAAACCTCAGTCCATCGCGGCTGCAAATCTCCGCCCAACGCCTCGCGAAATTCGTTGGCGGCATTTTGATAATTGCCCTGTTGGCTCAGAATTTCCGCGATCCGGAAATGCGCCAGCGAACTGTGAGGATTTGCTTCGAGGTCCAGGCGATACTCCTCCAGGGATGCAGGAACGCCCTGGCCGAACCCGATGGCTATGGAGAAACTCAGCGCGGTGATCACCACTGCCGATTTCATCGGTTGCCTCCTAACTCGTCGCCCGATGTCGTCTCCTAACGTTATGTCTGACATCGACAAGTCTACTCCTTCCCCAATCCTTACAGTCACATGCGCCTTTCACCTCCCCTGATCCGCTTTTCGGCGGGCTACAACTTGAATCGGAGCCATCGCTTCTTGGGTTCGTTTTGTTGCTGGGAAATCCGGCGTGCTAGGATTTTGAATTCATGTCACAACCTGCCTTCGATCTTCGCGCCGCCGCACACCAGGAAATGCTCGCGGAAGGTTTTCAGCCGGATTTTACTCCGGCGACCGACCAGCAAGTGAAAGCTCTTCAGTCGCGCAACGCTCCGGCGATGGACGCCGGCGTTAAGGATCTTCGAACACTCTTGTGGTCGTCGATCGATAACGACACTTCGCGCGATCTGGATCAGATCGAAGTAGCCGAGCGCGTTAGCGGCGGAATCCGGCTTCTGATCGCGATTGCGGATGTGGATTCGGCGGTGCCCATTGATTCTCCCATCGACCGGCATGCGGCCTTCGAGACAACCTCGGTGTATACCGGCGTTACGACCTTTCCCATGCTGCCGATGGAACTCTCGACCGACCTTACTTCGCTGAACGAGGCCGTGGACCGGCTGGCGGTGGTGGTCGAAATGATCGTGGCCACCGACGGATCCATCTCCTCCACCGGTGTCTATCGCGCACTCGTGAAGAACAAATTCCAACTGACTTATAACGGAGTTGGGCCCTGGCTGGAGGGACAGCCGGAAGGAGCGTCCGCGCCGCCGCCCAAAGTGGCCGCATCCGCCGATCTGGCGGCGCAGCTCAAGCTCCAGGATGAGGCCGCGCAGATCCTTCAACACGAGCGTCGCCGCATGGGTGCCCTGAACATCGATCGAGTGGAATTCGAGGCGGTGGTTTCCGGCGACGGTGAGGTGCAAGGCATCAACGCGCGGAAGAAGAACCGCGCCAGCGAGTTGATCGAGAATTTCATGGTGGCGGCGAACGGCGTGATGGCTCAGGCGCTCTCGGATGCGGGAGTCAGCTCCATCCGCCGCGTGGTCAAGACGCCGGCCCGCTGGCCCCGTATTGTGGAGCTGGCGGCCCAATATGGCGAGAAGCTTCCCGCCGATCCGGATTCCGGCGCTCTCAACCTCTTTCTGCAACAACGAAAGACCAAGGATCCGGATCATTACGCCGACCTGTCGCTGGCCGTCGTGAAGCTGATGGGTCCGGGCGAATACGTGCTGATTCGAAAGGGTGAAGCCGACCCAGGGCACTTTGCTCTGGCGGCGCATGATTACACCCATTCGACGGCGCCCAATAGACGTTTCGCCGATACCGTGACGCAGCGGCTGATCAAGTCGGTTCTGGGCAAGCAGCCTTGTCCCTATCCCGATCCGCAGCTGGACGCGATCGCAAAGAATTGCACGCTCAAGGAGGATGCTGCCCGCAAAGTCGAGCGGGCGATGAGCAAGCGCATCGCCGCCGTTGCGCTCCAGCATCGCATTGGGGATACCTTCAACGCGGTGGTGACGGGCGCCGGGCCCAAAGGCGTGTTCGTGCGAGCACTGGGACCTCCGGTAGAAGGCATGCTGATACGCGGCCAGCAAGGAGCGGATGTCGGCGACCGCTTGCGCGTGCAACTGGTGAGCACCGATCCGCGGCGCGGCTATATCGATTTTGCGAAAGTCTGAGTTTATTCAACTTCCGCGATGCAATCGATCTCCACGCGTACGTCGCGAGGCAATCGCGCGGCTTCGACGGTGGCTCGCGCCGGAGCCTTTTCGGGAAAATAACGCGCGTATACTTCGTTCATTTGTGCGAAGTCGCCCATGTCCTTGAGATACACAGTTGTCTTAACGACTTTGTTTAACGAGGATCCACAGGCTTCGAGAACGGCCTGAAGATTTTCAAGAACCCGCTGGGTTTGGGCGGCGATATCGCGAGCTTCAATGAGCTGGCCGGTGGCCGGATCAAGAGGAATCTGCCCGCTGAGGAATGCGAATCCCTTGGAGACGACAGCTTGTGAGTACGCTCCGGCAGCGGCAGGAGCATTTGGAGTCGAGATGATTTTCTTCATAGCTTCAGAGTGCCAACAAGTTCGCTGACATGCTCGATTCCTTCTTGCTCGAGAAACTGCTCCAGTTCGCGGGCAATGCGCAAGGGAGCCGTGGGATCCCAGAAGTTCGCCGTGCCGACTTCCACCGCCGACGCTCCGGCGATCAGAAACTCAGCCGCATCTAAACCTTGGGCGATGCCGCCCAGGCCGATCACCGGGATCTTCACGGCGCGCGCGGCTTCGTACACCATGCGCAGAGCGATTGGTTTAATCGCGGGTCCGGACAAGCCGCCAAACCCTGCTCCTAAGCGAGACTTTCGAGTCCGCGGATCGATGGCCAGCGAGACAAACGTGTTTACCAGAGAGAGGGCGTCCGCCCCAGACTCCTCAGCAGCCTTCGCCAGCGGTTCAATGCGCGCGACGTTCGGGGAAAGCTTCACGATCAGGGGCCGCTTGGCAATCGGCCGTACCGCTCGGATCACTTCGGACAGTAGAACCGGATCGCTCGAGAAGAAGATTCCCCCATGCTTGGTGTTGGGGCACGAGACGTTCAGTTCGTATGCGGCCAGGCCCTCGGCGTCTTCCAACACCCGGATCACTTCGATGTAATCCTCCACGGCGTAGCCGAAGACGTTGGCGAAGACTGCTGTGCCTGCGGTGCGCAGCTCGGGGAGCTTGTCCTTCACAAAGGCCCGTACGCCAATGTTCTGCAAGCCGATCGAATTGATCATGCCGGCTTGGGTTTCCCACACGCGCGGCGGCAGGTTGCCATCCATGGGTTCGCGGGATAGACCTTTGACCACGATGCCCCCCAACGCGGACAGATCCACCAGGCCCTTAAGCTCCAGGCCGTAGGCGAAGGTGCCCGAGGCTGCCAGAACGGGGGTCTTGAGGGGGATGCCGCACAGCGAAGTAGCCAGGCGGGAAGCCATTTCGTCACAGAATAGCAGTCCATACAGGCCTAGTGGGCAAAAGTGGAGGGTACTAAGGTGTTCCACTGATGGCCCAACTGAGTGGAACGGCGGAACATATAAGGGTGGAAAAGCCACCCATGGGCAAGCTCCGCTCGCTCTCCTCTAAGTATTCGGTGTTCACATCCATTCTGCTGCTATGGGTTGTGGCCACCAGCTTGTGGTGGGACATCCATCTCCATACGTTCAACTGGACCAAGGGTTTAGTTCTATGCGGCATCGTCCTGGGCGTGGGCGCAGCCATCTCGCAGTTCACCAATCGTCTGCTGGCGCGGCCTTTAACCTTGCTCGAGGCCGGCATCACCTCGGTACGCGAAGGACGCTTAGAACCCATTCGTGTAAGCCGCACCGGCGATGAGATCGAGTACTTAGGCGACAGCTTCAACCGCATGATCGCCGCGCTGGCAGCTTCCCAGGATGAGATCCGGCAGTATCAGGAACTGCTCGAAGAGCGCATCCGGCAGCGTACGCAGGAACTGGAAAAGGCCATGCACGGAGCGCTCGCCGCCAGCCAGGCGAAGAGCGAATTCCTGGCCAACATCTCACACGAGCTGCGGACCCCGATGAACGGACTGCTGGGCATGCTGGATCTGGTGTTGGACAGTCACGTCAACGGCGAGCAGCGGGAGCAGGTGGAGATCGCGCAGCGCTGCGCTTACTCACTTCTGGACTTGCTGAACGACATCCTCGATCTGTCCAAGATCGAAGCCGGCCGGATGATCCTGGAGAAGGTTTCCTTCGACATGGGCTCAGTGGCTGAGGATTGCGTGCGGGCCCAAGGCGCCAAGGCGAAGCAGAAGGGTGTGGATCTTCGCTTCGAATGCACTGGCGATCTGGCCAACGTGATCGGCGACCCGCTGCGGCTGCGGCAGATCGTGTCCAACCTCCTGTCGAACGCGATCAAGTTTACCGAGAAGGGCTGGGTGCAGGTTCGCCAAAGCGTTTCGAAGGGAGCGGACGGCACCGTCCGCATGCTGCTGGAGGTCGCCGATACGGGATCGGGTATTCCGGCCGATAAACTTCCTTTGATCTTTGAGAAATTCACGCAAGCCGATTCGAGCATCAGCCGCAAGTACGGCGGTACGGGTTTGGGGCTGGCGATTACGAAGAGATTAGTCGAATTGCAGGGCGGAACGATCCGTGTGGAGAGCCGCGTCGGGCAAGGGAGTACGTTTACAGTGGAAATTCCGTTTGAGATCGCGCCGGTGCAGGCGCCCATGGTGGAACTGCGGGAGGAAAAAGTAACGGCTTCGGTGGCGTCGCGCCAGACCCGCTTGCTCCTGGTCGAAGATAACGCCGTAAACCAGCGCGTGGTTCTGGCCATGCTGCGCAAGAAGGAATACAAGATTGACGTGGCCAATAACGGCCAGGAAGCTCTCGAGAAGCTGAAGAACGCCGAGGAGCCGTACAGCTTAATCCTGATGGACGTCCAGATGCCCGTGCTGGATGGTCTTGAAACCACCCGGGCGATCCGGCGCAATCCGAGCTGGAACCGGCTGCCCATCATCGCCATGACTGCGCACGCCATGATCGGCGATCGCGAACGCTGTCTCGAAGCCGGCATGAACGGTTACATATCCAAACCCGTTCAACAAGCCGGACTGATTTCGGTCATTGAGCAGTTCCTGGCTTCCGGCCCCGGCGTGACGGCGCCGCAGGCCACCGGCGTGGAACGCATTCTAACGGCAAAGCTGATGCAGCAGGACCGGGCCCTGGTGAGTGAAATGCTCCGGCTCTTTATGGAGGTAGCGCCGGGCCGCCTGGAGAAGCTGGAAACTGCTGCCGCGTTGGGAGACGTTGAAACGCTGGCGGAAGAGGCCCAACGGATCAGCACAGCGGCCGAGCACATTGCATCCACCGGCCTGGGTCAATGCGCGAAAAACATCAACGATGCCGCCGCGCGGGGTGACTTTGCCGCGGTCAAAGTGGATGTCGAGGCTCTGCGGCGGGAGATCCGGTCGCTGGAAGCGCTAACGACTTAATCCATTCCCATGTCTGATGGACGTCATCTTGGGTTGTTGCGACGTTTCCGATTGCCAGTCGAAGCACGAACTTCCCGTGCAGCGTAGTTCCTGAAAGGAAAGCCCGTCCGCTGGTGTTGATGCGGTCGAGCAGAGCGCGATTGTCCCGGTCGGATCCACGGTAGCGGAAGCACACCAAAGAAAAGAGAACGGGTGCGGCCAGCTCAAAGCGGGCGTCGGCAGTGATGAGCGCCGCCAGGTCCCGCGCCAGTTCCATGTGCTGGCGAAGAATCTTCGTGATTCCCTCGCGTCCGAAATACCGCAGGACGAACCATAGCTTCAGGGATCGGAACCTCCGGCCCAGCGCCAGGCTGTAGTCGGCCAGATTCACGGCGCGGTCCTGCTCGGCAGCCTGAAGGTAGGGAGGCACTTCTTCGAGCGACAGCATGCGACGCATCACATCGGGACGGCGCGTATAGAGGATGCTGAGATCGACCGGCGTGAACAGCCACTTGTGAGGATTGACTACCAGCGAATCGGCTTGCGCCGCGCCGTTCAGAATGTGGCGATGCTCTTCGAGCAATGCGGCGGATCCGGCATAGGCGGCGTCTACATGAAACCAAAGGTTATGGCGGCGTGCGATCGCGCCGATTTCAGATATGGAATCGATGCTGGTGGTGGACGTCGTGCCTACCGTCGCGACTACGCAAAAAGGCTGCCGGCCGCTGGCAAGATCGGTCTCGATCAGGGCCGCCAGCGCATCGGGACGCATGCGGAACTGGTCATCGGAACCCACGTGGCGGATGTTGTCGAGGCCGATGCCTGCGGCGAGAGCGCCGCGGTCGATCGACGAATGCGCATGCTCGGAGGCGTACAGGACCAGAGGCGGATGCTGGCCCGTCCGGCGAGCTTCGGGTGCGGCGAGCTCTCGCGCTGCCAGGATCGCGTGCAGACTGCCCGTGGAAGCGGTGTCGTGGATGATCCCGAAAAGATTGTCAGGAAGCCCCAGCCATTGGCGCAGCCAGCCGAGGGTGACTTGCTCCAGTTCCGTGGCCGCGGGACCAGTCTTCCACAGCATGTGATTGACGTTGAGCGTGGCGGCCAGCATTTCCCCCAGGATGCCGGGTCCGGAAGCGGAGATGGAGAAGTATCCGAAAAAACGCGGGTGGTTCCAGTGCGTGATGCCGGGAACGATCAGGTTGCGAAAATCCGCCAGGATGGTATCCATCGACTCGCCCTGCTCGGGACCGGCCCGCGGTAAACGATCGATCAAAGCGCCGGGCAGGACGTCGGGAACTACGGGCAGGTCGCGGACATCGCGCAGGTAGTCGGCCATCCAATCAACGGCCTGGTGCGCGGCGGCGCGGAATTCATCGGGGGACATTTTTCAGAAGATCCGGCGCTTGAGGCGCTCGACCGTAAATTTGGCCGTGTCGGCCACGGCCATGACGGTCATGACGCCGGCTTGCACGGGATCGGTGACCACCAGATCGGCTGCCTCAGGGACGCTGCCCGCCATGTTGAGGCTGACCACCAGAAGCCCTTGCGCTCGCACTTCACGGACGGCGATTTCGATTTCTCCGCCCATGAGAGAACCCGCCATGACCAGCGCCTTGACGCGAGGTAGACGTCCGGCGGCTCGGACAGCATCGGCCAACGGCTGTTCGCCGACCAGAGGAATGGTGTCGATCGAGATGTGTTCACCGCGAATATTGTGGCGGTCAGCTTCGGTGATGGCGCCCAAGGCGACTTGGCCCACCTGCGCGCCGCCGCCCACGATGATGATGCGTTTGCCGAACACCTTCTGCATGGTCTGCACCTGGGTTACGCGATGCACCACCGGCAGGCCGCGAAGGCCCTCCAGCAAACGCTCGGGATCGCCAGGAACGTCGATCTCAAAGTAGGTGACGGTTTCCGGCGATTTCTCCTCGACGATTTCGATGCTCAGAATATTGCCTTGCTCGCGCGCGATCACGCCACTCAACTGGTGCAGAATACCAGGGCCGGGATTGGCAGCGACTTCTACTCCGATTCGTTGGGACACGCTTTTAGTCCACCTCGTACTTCTTCAAGATATCCGACCAGCGGCCCTGCGCCTGGAGAAGGAACTCAGCGATCTCGCGCACGGCGCCCTGGCCGCCCGGCGCGGTGGTGACGCCGTGAGCCGCGCGCTTAACCTCAGGCCGCGCATTGGCGGTCGCGATCCCCAGGCCCACGCGGCGCATAACCACGATGTCGGTGAGATCGTCGCCTGCATACGCGGTTTCTTCCGGCGAGATGCCGCTCTGGGTCAGGATCTCCTGGAGGATCGGGACCTTCTCAATGTGTCCCTGGTAGACGTAACGCATGCCGACCTGGCGCGCGCGCTCGGTAGTGGCGGGCGAGACTCGTCCGCTAATAACACCGGTGGCGATCCCGTGCCAGGAGAGCCACTGCAGAGCGATGCCGTCCTGCGAGTCGAAAGCCTTGCTCTCGAAAATACTGCCGTCGGGCGCCGGGACGTTGATCAGGCGGCCGTCGGTGAGGACGCCGTCGACGTCCATCAACAGTAATTTAATTCGCTCCGCGCGCTTTTGAAGATCCGAAGAGACGTTCATAGAGTTTGTGTTGTTGAAAGAAGAGCTCCTTGTAGGCGTCTTGGTACTCGGCGCGGGGATGAAACACGGCGCCGGTGGAAGCGGGAAGGTCGCTCATGTTGTTGATGAGGCCCAGGCGCTCCAGCGCCCATAGAGCGGCGCCACGGCAGGATGCTTCTGCTTCGGTACAGACGGTGATGGGGCGCCCGAGTGCGTCCGCCATCATCTGACTCCAGCCGGGCGAATGCAGCAGCGCTCCGCCGGATGCGAGGATGTCGTTGGGCGCTTTCCCGCAGCCGGCGACCAGCAAATCATAGATGTCGCGAAAACGCAGCGCGACCGATTCCAGCGCGGCGCGGAAAATATCAAAAGGTTCCGTAGAGGCCGAGAGGCCGGTAATGCAAGCGCGCAGATCGGCGCGCCAGTAGGGCGTCCGCTCTCCGGAGAAGAAGGGAAGCATGGTGAGGCCGTGAGTTCCCGGGCGGGCGGTCTCCAGGCGAGCCTCGAGATCCTTGGGAAGCACGAGTGTGCGTTTCATCCACGCAAAGACATCGCCGCCGTTCGAGACTGCGCCGCCCGTTACGAATCGCCGGCGGTCCACGCGGTAACACCAGAGCTGGGGAAAGATGACAGTTTGCGGGACATCCAAGACGACGCGCATGGCTCCGGTGGTACCCACCATCAGTGCGGCCCGCTCCGGCGAGAGACAGCCGCTCCCGAGGTTACTGCACGCTCCGTCGCCCAGGGCGGGGAACCAGCGGGCCTTGGCGAAGGCCGGCCACATGCGTCGAAACTCAGGCAGCAAGTCGTCTTCCGTCTGGTCGACCAGGGCCAGCTCGGCGAGCTGATCGCGCCGAATCGGCAGGGCGCTCAGGGTCTCCTGGTCATAGTTAGCTGCGTTCTGATTCCACAGGCCGGTAGCGGAGACCATGGATGTGGAAACGCTGGCCCGGCCGAACAGTTTTCGAAAGAAATATTCCGGAAAGCTATGAAAGCGGTTGGTGGCGCGGAGCTGGTCGGGATAATTCGCAGCCAGCCACACCAGCTTGGCGGGCCAGTAGCTGGAATGCGGAACGCAACCGGTGCGCGCATGGGCATCGGGCACGTGCTCCACGTAATCACCGCTGCGGGAGTCCAGCAGATGAAGGATAGGGAAAGTGGGCTGGCCGGCGGCATTCACGCCGCACAATCCGTGCCAGAACGCGCTGCCTGCGACGCCCACGACTTTGAATCCAGAGGAAAGCACCTGGCGGTGCAGCTCGTTCAGGCAATCGATGGCCAGTTGTGCGAGCTCTTCGGGATCCACTTCGGCGCCGCCGTCCTTCGTAGTTCGAACGCGATACGCCACCTGCACGCCATAGCCGTCCATCCGGCGGGCGGCCGCGTCGAAGAGCAGCGCCCGGACCGAGGAGCTGCCGACGTCGAGGCTGACGATAAAGGGATCGGGGGCGCTCACGGTGAGTTTCCGTTATAGCATGGGTGCATGAGACGGATGGGTGCGATTATTTTAGCCGCCGCCGTAGCAACGCTACCGGCTGCGGGACAGTCGAAAGCCGCCAAGGGCCAGACGAAAGCGGTCCAATCAAAAGCCACGCCGCGCACGCCGGACGGCAAGCCGGATCTCTCGGGATTCTGGCAGGGGCCGCTGCTGCGCAACATGTTCGAGAGCGTCGGCGGGCCTCCTATGAATGCGGCCGGCCAGGCAGCGTATCGCTACAACATGACGCAATCGATCAATCCCGAGGGGATCTGCCTGTTTGCCGGGGTTCCGCGAGCCAGTATCAGCGGCGTCCCGTTTGAGATTCTGCAAAACGGCAACCGGGTGGCGTTTCTCTACGAGCTGATGACCACCTGGCGTTCGATCCCTATCGACGGCCGGAAACAGCCGCCTCTGGACGATATCGAGCCGTCATTTTTCGGCCATGGCGTGGGCAGTTGGGAGGGCGACACGCTGGTGATCGATTCCATCGGTTTCAAAGATAAGCTCACTTGGGTGGACGACGACGCTCATCCGCACAGCGACGCCATGCACGTGGTGGAACGCTGGTCGCGCCCGGACTGGAATCATTTGAAGCACGACCTGTGGGTGGAGGATCCCAAGTTCTACACCAAGCCGTGGACGTTCAGCCGCGTGTATGACCACATGGCTCCAGGCAAACAACCCATGGAGTATGCCTGCACGGAGAACAACAAGGATCTGGAGCACGGTTTGGGGTTCGGACCGCACCAGCCGGCTCTGGATGGTGGACGACAGTAGCCTTGCTTGAGCAGGTAGCCGCGACCATTTCCCGTTACAACATGCTGGCGCCAGGAGCGCGCGTGATCGTCGCGGTATCCGGCGGGCCGGATTCTGTGTGTCTCCTGCATGTCCTGCGAGAGCTGGGAATCCGGGTGGCCGGGGTCGCGCATGTCAATCACAAGCTTCGCGGCGAGGCTTCCGAGGAAGATCAACGCTTCGTGTACGCTCTTTCCCGCGAATTGGGAGTAGAGTTCTATTCGATCGATGGCGTTTGTGGCGCCGGGAATCTGGAACAAGCCGCCCGGCGTATCCGGCGCGAGTTTTTTCACGATTTGATCCAGCGCGGTATGGCGGATCGGATCGCTCTGGGGCACACCCGCGATGATCAGGCGGAGACGGTGCTCTTTCGGATGCTGCGGGGATCGGGGCTGGCGGGACTCGCCGGAATTCTGCCGGTCACGGCCGAAGGCCTGTTTCGTCCTCTGTTAGGCGTGACGCGCGGCGAGGTGGAGGCGTATCTGCGCCACCGTGGAATCGCCTGGCGGGAGGATGCCAGCAATCGGGAGCCGAAGTTCGCGCGCAACCGGATCCGCCATCAACTGCTGCCCACGCTGCAGCAAGACTGGAATCCGCGGCTGGACGAAGCTCTGGTCCAGATGGCGGACCTTGCCTATGAAGAGGAACGCTGGTGGGCAGCCGAGGTCGCGCGTTATGCCGGGCAACTGCTGGTGATTTCGCCGGGGGCAGTGGAGGCTCAGGCGAGTGAGCTCGCCCGACTGCCTCGAGCGCTGGCGCGGCGGCTGATCCGGCATGCGATCCGGCAAGCCAAGGGGAGCCTGCGGGGGGTCGCCTTCTCGCACGTGGAGGACGTTTTGGAGCTGCCCGAGGGCGGAGGAAGGGCAGAGTTGCCCGGGATCCACGCCATACGGTCCTTCGATTGGGTACGGCTGGAGGTACCGGGAAGTACCCCACGAGGGGGAGACGGCGAGGTCTCGGTCCCCGGGCAGCGACTGGCGCCCGACGGCAATTCTATGATTTGCTTGGAGGTTATCCGGCAGAAGCAGGATTCCGAGGCCTGTGCTACGCTGAAGTCGGACCTGTACTTCCGCACGATTCCCGAGAGGTTGTTCCTCCGTGGCTGGAAGCCAGGAGACCGGTACCGCCCGGTGGGGCATGCCGGTGATTGGAAGCTCAAAGAATTGTTCCAGCGGATTCGCGTACCCTCTTGGCGGCGTCCATTTTGGCCGATTCTGTGTATGGGGGACAAGATCCTCTGGACGCGAGACTTTGGGCCGGCGGCGGAGTTTTCAGACGGTGAGGGGCCATGTCAGCTCCGGATTCGCGAGATTCCTGCTCCAAACTGAATCGTTTGGAGCATTTTTGACGTCCTTAGTATTAGTAGCCGTATTCGGAAAAAGTCGAGACACAAATGAATTCTAATGTCAGAAACGCAGTCCTGTGGCTGATCGTCCTGTGCCTGGTGGTGCTGGTGTGGGCGGTCTTCCGTCATTCTCCCAACCCCGGCAAGACGCCACAGTTCTCGGATCTTTATCGCGACGTGATGGACGGCAAGGTGGATCGCGCGACCTTTAACGCCACTACCGGCGAAATCCAAGGGAAATACAAGAACGGCGACGAATTTCGTTCCACTGTTCCTCCCGCCTTCACCGACTTCACCAAGCTGATGCTGGACAAGAACGTCACGGTAACCGTGGTGCAAGATAACGGCAGCAATTGGGTGAATCTGCTTGGCACGTTCCTGCCCTTTGCGCTGGTGATCGGATTCTGGGTGTTTATGCTGCGGCAGATGCAGAGCGGAGGGAACAAAGCGCTCAGCTTCGGGAAGAGCCGCGCCCGGCTGCATTCCTCGCAGCAAAAGAAAGTCACGTTCAAGGACGTGGCGGGCGTGGAAGAAGCCAAAGAAGAGCTGCAGGAGATTATCGAGTTCCTGCGTGAGCCCCAAAAATTCCAAAAGCTGGGCGGGCGGATTCCCAAAGGCGTTCTGCTGATCGGATCCCCTGGAACCGGCAAGACGCTGCTGGCCAGAGCGATTGCGGGAGAAGCCAACGTTCCGTTCTTCTCCATCTCCGGTTCGGATTTCGTGGAGATGTTCGTGGGCGTGGGCGCCAGCCGGGTGCGCGATCTGTTCGAGCAGGGCAAGAAGAATGCGCCTTGCATCATCTTCATCGACGAAATCGACGCCGTGGGCCGTCATCGCGGCGCGGGCCTGGGCGGCGGACATGACGAGCGCGAACAGACTCTCAACCAGCTGCTGGTGGAGATGGACGGATTTGAATCCAACGAAGGCGTGATCCTGGTGGCGGCCACCAATCGCCCGGACGTGCTGGATCCGGCGCTGCTGCGGCCGGGACGTTTCGATCGCCGCGTAGTCGTGGGCCGGCCGGACGTGAAGGGTCGCGAGCAGATTCTTAAAGTCCATACCAAGAAAGTTCCGCTTGCGGACGACGTGGACCTCACTGTAGTGGCTCGCGGCACACCTGGTTTCGCGGGAGCGGACCTGGCCAACCTGGTGAACGAAGCGGCTCTTGTGGCGGCGCGTTCCAATCGCAAAGTGGTCACGCAGTTCGATTTCGAGCTGGCTAAAGACAAAGTGATGATGGGCGTGGAGCGCAAGAGCCTGATCATCAGCGACGAAGAGAAAAAGAACACTGCGTATCACGAAGCCGGGCACGCGCTGGTTGCGGCGCTGACTCCGTACGCCGATCCGTTGCACAAAGTCACGATCATCCCGCGCGGCATGGCGCTGGGCTTGACGATGCAGCTTCCGCTGGATGACAAGCATTGCTATCACAAGGAATATCTGGAAGCGCAACTGGGCATCCTGATGGGCGGCCGCATCGCCGAAGAGGTTTTCATGCACCACATCACCACCGGCGCGGGTAACGACATCGAACGCGCTACGGAGATGGCTCGCAAGATGGTGTGCGAGTGGGGCATGAGCGAACTGGGTCCGCTGAGCTTCGGGAAGCGGGAAGAGCAGATCTTCCTGGGCCGGGAGATCGCCCAGCATCGCGATTACAGTGAAGCGACGGCGATTCGAATCGATGAGCAGGTTAAGAAGCTGGTGCAGGAAGGCTACAATCGCGCACGCGCCATTATCGAGGAGCGCGCGGAAGCCCTGGAGCGGATCGCGCTGGCACTGCTGGAGCGCGAGGTTCTGGACGGCAGCGAAGTGCACCAGTTGATCGCCGGGGAGACCCTGCGGGCTTTCGAAAAGCCGCGTTCGGTACCGCCCGACGATGGACCTTCACAGCAGATTCTGAAACCGGATCCGGGCCGCCGGATGCCGGGGATTCTGCCCGAGGGCGGTCCTCAGCCCGCGTAGCTTGACGCCTATTCCACCGTTCGCCGTCTATCTGTTCGACGTTGACGGCACATTGATGGACTCCGCGCCGGACATCTGCGCGGCGCAACTGGAAGTTCTGGCTGCCCACAACCGTCCTCTAGTAACTGAAGAGTACCTGCGGCGATATATCGGGCGGCACCTGACCGGATTATTCTCGGATCTGGGTTTCGCGGATGAAGCCATGGATGAACTGATCCAGCACTATCGCACGGCCTACTGGGGCCGAAAACACGCTTCGACCCAGGTGTTTCCCGGAATTGCGGAGATGCTGGGATCGCTGGGCGGACGCAAATCGACAGCTACCATCAAGACCAGCCAGAGCACCCGCGCGGTGCTGGAACAGTTCGGACTGATCCGGCATTTCGATCACGTCCAAGGCACCGACGGTTTTCCCGCCAAGCCGGAACCGGATGTGATTCTGGCATCGATTCGCGTGCTGGGCGCGGCTCCCGAGTCATGCCTCCTGGTGGGCGATTCGGCGGCGGACATGGAAGCCGGCAGGCGGGCCGGTGTCCGCACGTGCGCGGTGAGATGGGGCTACGGCGATCCGCAAGAGATGGCCCGGTGGGAGCCGGATTATTGGATCGATGAGCCTTGGCAGCTACTGCCTGTTTAAGAACAGACGCAATTCATTGGTGGGCTGAAATCCCAGAGCTTCATATAGCGGGCGTCCCTCGTCGCTCGCGTGTAGAATCACCATGGGAATTCCGTTCGCCCCGCACCAATCCGTCGCAGCGGTAACCAGTCTTCGTGCCAGCCCTCGCCGGCGATGAGGGTGTTCCGTATACACGTTCAGGATATTTCCCCGCCACGGCTCAGAGGTATGTAAGCCCGGCGGCCAATTCATCAGCCACAAGCCTGCGCCGGCAGCGACCGAGCCGTCTTCCCCTATCGCAAACCAGCTCAGATACTCACGCTTGGATATCTTCCCGGCGAGCCACGGCCGGAAGGATTTTGCCATTTCGTCGAGCGTCTCGGGGTCCTGCTTCCCCATGTCGAAGAACATCTCGCGGCGATGACGGACGATGGTTTCGGCGTCAGCCACGGTCCCCTCACGAATGCTGTAGCGTTCGGTCACAGGTTTAACGCGGCCAGTTCAGCCAGGTCCAAGCGGCCGGTGTAAATCGCCATTCCGAGCGCCGAGTGGATATTGAGAGCGGTTAGAGCGCGAACATCGTCCAATGTCGTGATGCCGCCGGCGGCGGTGATCTCGTGCTTGGTCGCGGCGCGCAGGCGGCGGAACCAGTCGAGATCGGTGCCTTGCAGCATGCCTTCCTTGTCCACGTACGTGCACAGGAAGCCGCTGCAATAGGGCTCCAGCCGGCCGACGACTTCTTCGGCGGTGAAGTCGGTCGATTCCTGCCAGCCTTTGACGACGATCTTGCCGTTCTTCGAATCGAGTGCCACGATGAGGCGCTCTGCGCCTATGGCCGCCGCGATCTGTTCGAGCGCCGGCGTGAATGCCGCGGTGCCGACGATCACCCTGTATGCGCCTTGGTCGATCAGTCTACGCGCGCGATCCACAGTCCGA
>Ga0207687_10000989_pt1 | contig 19276 bp, 17 predicted proteins | sample KBSM54metaG_FD_184399 | JGI IMG/M metagenome (GOLD analysis project Ga0207687, IMG submission 184399) | Miscanthus rhizosphere microbial communities from Kellogg Biological Station, Michigan, USA - KBS M5-4 metaG (SPAdes) (version 2) | ecosystem: Host-associated > Plants > Roots > Rhizosphere >...
CAAGGCAGGCCCTCGCCGAAGCGCACGCCGCCGCTAAGCGCACCTTTGAAGAGCTGCACACTGCCGAAGAACGTACTAGCTAGTAAAGCGTACGGCGTACGGCGCCCGTTTTAATAGGTCTCAGTGCCGATCAGGGTTTCGTTTCGGGCTTCGCGGCGGCGCGACCGCTGTCCGGCGCTAGCGCCTTCGGCGCTTCGCCTCGATGGAACCGCGCATCGTGCTCCGTTGATTGGCACTTTGAGCACGGCTTCGTCTGTCGCTGTGCTTTCGTAGTTCGGGTGTAGTGTCCGAGCGCTTTTAGTTGCTCTCCCGTTTCTTTCTGCCGTTCAAGCAACTGCTTTATCGTTTCACGCTTGGCGGTCTCGTACTCCTGCTCCAACTTCAGAACCTTGTCGACATTGATCTCACTCATCGTTCGCTCCTCGTTTCATCTCGGTGAACAGAGAATGTGCGGTACCTGGTTCGGGAAAGGACCGGAAGATTGTGCCGCCAATGCGGCTTCTCGCGTTCTCCGCGGTTGTGAGCCAGATGAACCTCTGCGGCAGCGACTCAGCAAGCGTTCGGTGCAGATTCGCGCAGCGATCCTCGGTCTCGACCACTACCACGACGCGGAAATCTGAGAAATACCGCCATTCGCGATGGCACTGCGGTGTGCGCCGATAGGCCGCGTACCGTTTAAGTTTCGTCATGAGCCCCGACACGCCGTTGCGGTAGTGACCCTGCCGTAACCGCTCGATTTCGAGGAAGTAGTAGAAGGTCGAGAGCGAGGCAGGCTGCGTAGTATCGGTCAGCGCGAAGAGCGCGTCCGGGTTCACTGTTCGCCGCAGATTGGTCTGCTCCCAATACAGCCGGTGCCTCGAACTTCCCGCAAGTTCCCCCGCAAGCGCCAGGTGGAACGCCGTTACCGCGACCTCGTGCGCGATCGACGACGGCGTCTTCTCGATTCGCTCACCGCCCCGCCCGAGCGCAGCAAGACCTTCGCGCGATAGCCGGTAGCAGAACTGATATCGCAGGAAGCGATCGAATGGCTTGTCGATCGTGTACCGGCTGCGTCGTACGAGGCCGGCCCGTTCCAACAGGAGCAGCATGCGCCGGATGCCCCGGCGCTCCGATTCCGATCCTGCGTCGAGAACGTCGTAGAACTGACTCGTAGTGATGTAGTGGTAGTCGGCGAGCCGTTCGAGCGCCGTCCGCCGGAAGCCTGTGAGCACCGGCCGCGCGCTCATACGGCTGCCTCCTCGATTTGCTTCAGACGACGCTCCGCGATCCGAATATAGTCCGGGTTCAATTCGATCCCTAGATAGTGGCGTCCCAGCTTTTGAGCCACGACAGCGGTTGTTCCTGAACCCATGTAGGGATCAAGAACAACGTCATAGCAGTCGGTCGTCGCGAGAATGCAGTTGAATGCCAGTTCTTCAGGGAATGGCGCGGGATGGTCTTTGAATGGTCTCGGCGGGATGCGCCATACCTCGGTCTTTTGACCACCGAGCCACCCGTTGAACTTCGGTTGTGTCGCGGTCTTCGTTATCCAGAATAGATATTCGGTAGTGGGAAGCCACCGGATAGGCTGTATCTGCGGTGTGTTGCCTCGGTCCCAGATAACCTGCTGGCGAAGGTTAAACCTGAATACCCAGGTGGGGTAGATTAGGCGATGCCTATAGACGAGAGCTTTGTGATTGTAAAAGATACTTCCCTTGGGCTTGAGAACCCTTACTAATTCGACGATGACTGCGGTTTGCTGCGCCTCGTACTCGTCCGGCGCCAAGGCGTCACTGAAATCGCCGTAGTCGATTCCGGCTCCACGCCAGGTGTCTGCCTTGCGTTTACCAAAGCTCCGCTGCCGCCACCACCCCTTGTTATACGGCGGAGATGTAATGCAGCAATCGACGCTCTCATCAGGGATTGTCTTCAGAATTGATAGGGAGTCGCCTTGGACTATCCGATCTACCCTTACAAGCGATGACGACGAAGCGCGTCGTGTGGACGCTGGTAGCCGAGACTTTCCGGCTGAGAAGTGACATCGATCGTCCACGCACCAAACGTAGATCGAAGCGACAGATGAGTGAAGATGGCCGTTCCGTATCTGGAGCAGCTCGCTTTTTGAGCGGAACGTAGCCTATTCGAAGTTTACAACTACGCGCCAAGGATCCCAGCCCTTACGGGTGGTTAATAGAAAACGGAAAAGAAGGGACAGATGACCGTTAAACCGCCGCACTATGCGCCTCACAACCTTTTTCTTAACAAATGCGCGCGCCAACGCTCAAGCTACGCGTCCTTCGCGATTTGCGTCGATTGCACGCCATGGCGTTGCTTCGGCGGGATGTACCTGTAGGATGTACCCGCCGTGGAGCGGCTTCTCATCAGCGGTTCGTCAGGAACGAGAGGTTGGCGGCGCGGATGGCATCACGTCGTCGTCCCCTTCGTTTTTTCGCCGTGGCGCCCCTGAAGCATACGCGGTGCGCGTGTTCGCCGCGATCTCGCTCGCGAAACCGCGTGGTGCCCGAGGCGGCAGCTCCGCGTGAAACGGGACGATAGCGCCATGGACGGGCTGCAGCACGCCGTCGCCGGCAGCGAAGCCGCTCAGATCCCCGGCCGGAAGATCGATCTGTCCTGAGATGTATTTCGCGTCCTGCTTCCCGAGCTGGAAGTAGATGTTCGTACCCACTGTGTTGAGGACCGCGGTCTTAGTCTCCTGGTCAAGCTGCTCGAGGAACTGGTTCGCGAGCGCCAGGCACAGCTGGTACTTCCGCGATTCCGAGAGAATGATCTGGAAGGCCGAACTCCGGAAATTCTGGAACTCGTCGATGTAGAGATAGAAGGGCCGGCGCGCTGCCTGATCCAGCTTTGTCCGTCGAGTCGCGGCAAGCTGAAACTGTGAGACGAGAAGCGAGCCGAGGATGTGCGAAGTATCTGCGCCAATCTCTCCCTGCGGAATCCGAAGAAGGAGTATTTTCCCCTCCTGCATTACGTCGAAGAAGTTCAGCCGTGACGCCGTGCCGGTAATAACCGAGAGCGTTTTCGACGCGCGGAACTTCGCCATGCGCGAGACGATTGGTTGATCCGAGCCGCGCGGATAGGAGGGATAGGTCGCGTTCCAAAACTGCGAGAGCATTTCGTCGTCTGCCTCTACGACGCAGCGGGCGCGGAAAGAGTCATCGGTCAGAAAACGGTGAATATCAAGAAACGTCGCGCCCTCGACGTTCAGAAGCGTGCGCACCGCGTAGCGGATGATCGCGTCCATGCGCTCACCCCAACTGTCCGTGAGCCGCCTGAACATAACGACGATGTCATCGGCCAGCAGTTCCTTCTCGGAATCGCTTCGAGCGTTCATGAAGTTGATGCCGATCGGGAGTGACGCCGCGTCGAAGTAGACCGTGTCCTTCACGCGCGACGCTGGGATGTGCGGCAGAAGTCCGGTTATCAGATCGCCGTGCGGATCGATGACTCCGACGCCCTTGCCGTTCTCGATGTCCTGCCGCGCGAGGTTCAGAAGCGCGGTTGACTTCCCTGAGCCGGGCTTGCCGAGAATGTAGATGTGCTTCGGACGATCCGCGTACGGCACGACCGCATCCTCACCAAGCACGACTTCGTCTTTCTTAGCCTCTTTCTTCGCGCCATCGACGCGCAGGATTTCGAGGCCGAGCTCCTTCGCGTACTCGCCGATTTCGAGGTCAGGAACGGCTTGGTAGAGGCGCCGCAGAGTCCGGGTCACCGCCCAGTCGTCGAAGAACTTCGCGAAAGCCCGGATGTTCCCGAGGTCCGGCCTCCACACGACGATGAGCTGCGGTTTCTTCTTCGGCTTCTCGCGGGTGACCTGTTTCTCGCTGATACGTCGGGCGATTGCTCGGTCGACGAGGCCGCGCTCCACCTGCGTTTCGGTGCGCTCCAGGATCATTTCGCCGGTGGCTTCCAGCTCATCGACGCCGACCGTGGCATGCCGCGGCTCCATCGAATAGATCCTGACGTTGTCGCGCATGAGATCGTAGCTGCCGGGCGGATGGATCCTCTCCCCGTCCCATCCGATTTGCTCCGGCCCCACGTCGTAGTGGTAGGTCTTCGTCCAGATCCGCCAAGAGGCGTAACAGCCGATTACGAAGGCGATCGGCAGGACGAAGACCGGCGAGTACCACCATTCCATGTGCGCTCGACGCGGGTGACGCCGAGTGGCCGGCGCACCCATGAACTGCTTTCCTGAGGCAACTGCGTACCTGAGGCAACCCGAGTTTCGGGTACTAGCTGGCTTCCACTACCGTCATACGATTCTGTACTCGAAGGGCTACTTTGCCCGGAATCCGGAAGTTCCGGTAGGGCCGACGTCCCGTGGTTTGTATCCTAAAGATCAAAACCCCCGGCTCGTTCTCGACCAGTCTCATCACCGACTCTTCCGAAAGATTCCAGATGAAGGCCAGCTCCTTGACCGTGTAACAGTAGTTCGTGTCGAGCTGAGTTAAGTTCTCCATGAGGCCCCCTTTGCGGGCGGTCTCATGTGTCCCCGCGGACCCGACACGCGCGGGTTAGCTGAGCCACTTCAACAGTTAAAATCGTAGCATGACGCAACAGGGTCGCTGGCAGCGAATCGGCTTCGTTTGGTTCCTCTTCGCTGCCTTCGCTTTCGGCTGGATCCAAGTCGGCGCACCCGTCATCGAGGAAACCAGGCGGAACTCGTACAGCAATCCCTACCCGACGGCGGAAAAGAAGGCCGCCGACCTCGCCGCGCAGCGCGCCTCCTTTGAGGACCGCCGCAGAGACCATCGGCCTTCGCTGATCCTCGAAGTGGCGCCCGGCACCTCTTCGGAGTGGATCGATGTCACGAAGAAAACCAGTTTCACCTGGAAAGTGGAGAGCACCGGATCGGAGCTGCCCACCGGCGCCATCTTCGCCGGATATGAAGACAACAAGGTGAAAGAGATGCCGATCATCCTGCCCGACGACTACGAGTGGAAGCGGCCAGACCGCCTCCGCTGGCTGAATGCGGGCACCAAACCTCTCCGCGTGAAACTCTGGTTTTTCTGAAAGGAGGCACAGCCTGTACCCCTCGCTGTACGCACTCACGCGGAAAGAACGCCTGCAAGGAATAGGCTGCGTCTGGTTTCTCTTCGCCATCTTCGCGCTCGGGTGGACCTACGTCGTCGCGCCGGTCACGGCCGAGTTGCGGGCCCCTACGATCCGGCGGAACGCCGAGCGGGCAGCCGCAGCCAGGGAGAGGAAGCACTGGGCGGACGTCCGCAAAGCGGTCCTCGCCGGACCGCCGACCCACCACTTTGAACTCAAGCCCCGCCAGTTCTCGCCTTGGATAGAAACCTGGCAGCTCAAGGACCAGAACAGAGCCTACATGTGGACCTGGCGGGGCATGAGTATGCGTATGTACGAGGAATGGCAAGGGGATCAGACGCCGAAGACCTATATCTGCGTTGAAAACGCGGATGACTGTGGCAACGGTGGTCCCGGCTACCCCTACCGTATACGCTTTGAAAACATCAGCCAGAAACCCGGCGTCGTCTCCGTCTTCTTCTTCCCCTGAACCTCCGCTCGGCAAGGTTCCGCGTGTACTGACGTGTGCCGAGGAGTACTTGTACGAATAGTTCTGGCGCTTTCACTTGGTATGCGACCGGGAAAGTACACACTCAGGGAAGCCGCTGCGTCGACTAAGATCAAGTATCATCAGCAGTTGTGGGTCTTATGCGAGTCGAACCGTTGACCTCATCATTCGGGTGCGTTGTCTCGGGTGCGACAATGCTCACCTCGACAGACGTGCCGGCCTTGAAGCGACTCCTTCGCGAACATGGCGCCGTGATGCTCCGCGAGGCCTGCTCATCCGTCGCGACATTTGAGGCCGTTACGCATGCGTTCGGTGATCGCTTTCTGCACCATGGTAATCCCGCTCGTGTTCCAGCTCCCGGAGACGGTTTCACAATCAGCGTGACGCCAGGCGGTGGATCGATCGACGTTCATAGCGAGATGGCATACTCCCCGCTACATCCCTCCGCGATTTGGTTCTACTGCGCGATGCCTGCGGCGACGGGGGGCGACACGATGCTGTGCGACGGAGTCGAGTTGTTCGACCGCTTACCTCAGGATGTGCAGCACGCACTGCGCCGGCACCTGGTGACGTACACCTACAACGACATGGCGCGTTGGTGGCAGTTCTTAGGAATGGCCGATCGTAAGACACTCCCGACGGCAGCCCAGTTCAGCGGAGCGGTATGGGAAGTCGACGGCAATGGAAACGTCTCACGATTCGCGTACAGTACCTCCGCTGTCCATCGCGGCTTAAATGGTCTTGAGGCCTTCGCTGCGAGTCTGTTGGACAAGGGATACAGTTTCGACGAAGCATACTTTGATGGTGTGACGCCCATTCCAGAACACCTTCTGTTTGCAATTCGAGACGTCGCGCGTTCATTGCAAGTCCGAGTTCGACTCGGAGCGGCCGACGTACTCTTGTTGGACAACAACCGTGTTCTCCACGGTCGGACTGGTTACGATGACGTCGCGCGGAAGGTGTATCTTCGACTCGCGAACTTCACGGTCTAAATGTTTCAGTATGCAATCGTATACCGCGGTTTCGGTGAGTTCTTACTGCCCCAGCGTGCGTCTGCGCACCATGGGCCCATGTCGTCCTCGCGCTTTCGTGTCTCGACCGTGATGCGCCGTGTGTCGCGATTCACGAGCAGCAGGTTGTACTGCCACCCCTTGCCTGGCACTAGCTGGTCGGGCGTCGCCCCGAGCGTTCCGGCACCGACGAGGTGGACACCGCGTTTGCGGTCGTACTCGTGGAAGCCCTTCCGCGTCTCGTGCACGTGCCCGTGGAGGCACAGCCGGACTTGGCAGACGGTCAGCAGGTCAACGAAGGCGGAGGCCATTGCTTCGCTGCCAGAGACAGGGTGGTGCCAGACAGCGATTCTCAGGTATCCGTCGCGATGGCCTTCGTTGAGTCGATCCACTACCTCTGCTAGCGCGTCGCGGTGAATCTCTGCGCGGGCGGGAAACCGGCGGTCGCAGTGCCACGCGGAGTTAAGACCAACAAACAGCAGTTCGTGCTCAGGAAAGTCACGGACGAGCACTTGATCTCTGTAGTGGAGCGCATAAGCGCTACCCGGATCAATGGTCGCGTAGAAGCGCGCGAACGCCTCGAAGCGACTACGGTACCGGCCCGGATCGGGCGCCATGGCGGATGCGCCGACGGTCGTGGCTGACACAGCGTCGTACGCTGCGTCACCAGCATCCCAATCCACATCGTGATTGCCAGGCACGACAAGGAGGTGGTCGGACGCGACGGCGAAGCGGTCACGCAACTTCTGAAGGAAGTGCGTGGCGGCAGCGTATTCCGTTGACCGCGCACCGTTCGCGACATCACCAGAAACGACGATGTAGTCGAGCGCCGGCACCTTCAGCTCGCGCCGTAGATCCGTTTCGAGTTGCGAGAATTGAAGCTCGCTCGTCTCGGGCGACAAGTGCAGATCGGAGATATGGAGGATACGGATCGGCAGCCGCTTCACATAGGATGTCACTGCACCTTGCCGCCCTCGGGTCTTGGCACGATCGTGACGACGCACGCGAGGTCCTTGTCGAGCTATCTCGAGTTCTGCGCCGATGCCGCGTGCCTCATCGTATGCGCGTTGGTATCTGAACGGCGGACCGTCGCACTCCGCGCACGCCAGCGCTGCCACCACTTCACGCTCGCACGCCCTAACCCACGCCCGACCACGCGTGCGCACGTCCGAGACATCCTCGTCTAATGACGCTCTTCCGCGCAGACTCGCCTCCGCCAGCGCCACGTGGACATCCGCCTCGTGGATCCGCAATCCCGAGCGACGAGCCACACGCAAAGCGTCGCGTAGCGATGTCCAGACCTCACCCGGCACATGTTCGACCGGCGCTGTTGCGACAATCGTACGGGCGAGTTCCGTGAGGATTTGTGCCTCGAATTCAATAAGACCAATTTGGCGGCACTGTGCAAGCGCCTGCCGCAGATGTTCACCGGCCACATCATATGCGCCAATGCCCCGGGAGGCCTTTCCCTTGAGATACTCGATCCGGACACCGTCGCGCTGGTAACCGAGCGGCTTACTAAGATCCTCCGCGAGCGTTAGTTCCGCGAAGGCCTGAGCTGACTCGCCCCGCAGGATTCTGCCCCATGCAACGTTTGTGTGGACGTACAGCTCCGCTTGCGGCAGGTGTTTATCGCTGAGAAGGCGAAGCGCTGCCCGCAGTTCATCTTCTCCTCCAGGCTGCCCTGTGAGATTTAGCACGAATCCGCGGAGGCGGTACGACAGACCCACGATGCCGTCATGCTGCTCACGAATCCCGAGAGCACGGCTCTTGAGAAGGACGGCATCGCACTCGCGCAGCCGTCCCTGCCACAGCAAGTCTTCCGAGAGGTTCTGGAGAATGATCGCGAGCGAAAGCGTAATCTCGTGCCGGCGCGCGATCCGCATCGCCTCTTCGTACAGCGGTCGAGCCTCCTGCATAAGCCCCATGCGGCTGTAACACATCGCAAGAGCATTGAGCATCCACACCTGCTCCGCTGGATCGCAATCGTTGATGCCCGTCCGAAGGTCGTTCAGCAGCGCGACCGCTTCTGAGTACGCACCGAATTTGAAGAAAAGTACGTCCGCCAATCGGTCGCGGTACAGAGCAACTGCCTGCTCGTGCTGGTCGCTCCGAGTGAGCTGCCAAATCAGCTCTACGACCACGGCCAAGCGGCGAGCCGTAGCGTCCGGTACGCCAATATCGCTCAATCGCCCAGCGAAGTGATCCGCAATCGCACGATCGCGAGGCCCGAGCAATGCGTGCGTCGAGGGCACCGTCTCAAGTGCACCGTTACGCTGCTCCGCCGTCAGGGCCGCGAGATGCGTTGCAGCGGTGCGATGCATCGCCTGCCGTTCGGGCACGGTAAGTCGTTCGTACGCGAACGCCCGCACGATCGGGTGCATGTCGCACGACTTCGTTTTCTCGTCGCGCAAAATGAAACCCGCATGCTCTGCCGCGTTGAGCGCGCGCCGACAGACAGCAGCACTGACGCCACACACGGATTGCAGTGTGCGAGGTTCCACCGCCGAACGGAACGCCGCGAGCGTGCTCACGACACGCTGTGCAGTGCTGTCGAGCTGCGCGTAGCCTGCGTCAATCACGCGACGGCGGCGCGCAACGGCATCATCCGCATCAAACGTACGAGCAAGGCGCGGCACATCTGCACGCTCCTCAGGAGCAAGACTATTGAGGTACGCCGCGAGCAGCCGAAGATACAGCGGATGGTACTTGAGCGGAGCGCATAGCAATTGCACCTCGCCGAGGTGGCACTCCACGCCGTGGTACCGGAAGAACGCCAGTGCGCTCTGCGGGTCGAGGCCTTCAAGCGTCCGCCTCTCGATGCCGGCTAACAGATCGTCAGCGTCGTCTGCTGATCGGAATTCCTCCGGCACCAACCTGGAAGTGCACAGAACGCGGGATCGGGCACCGGTCGCGGCGAGTGATTGGAAAAAGCGCACTGCGCGGAAGTCGCTCAAGGAGCTAAACCGCTTCCGTCCGGGCTCTTGGTGCGCCCACTCTTCTACGTCATCGCCGTCATGGGTAGCACTGAGCCGTTCATACGCGGATAGGATGCGTTCGAGTCCATCGAGCACCACGAGGTGGCGTCGGTCGGCGAGCGTGCGGAGGAGGCGATCTAGGCGGTCGTCGAGCCGAGCCGCGCGTGGCGATCTGCCGTGCAGGAACTCGTCGTGCGCGAGCACGTAATCGCGAAACTTAGAATTCTGACCGTAGAAGGACCACCAGAACACCGTCTCTGGAGCGTCTAGCCGACCGCCGACACGGGGCGTGTCCACGGCGAGATCGCGGCCAAGTACGTCGACGTGCAGCCACACCCAAGCGAGCGCAGATTTCCCGACTCCACCGATCGCGTCCACAACCATGATCGGAGAGCGGCTCCCTCGCCACCAGCGACAGAGTTCATGCCGTTCGCGCTCACGCCCGACGAAATGCGAGTGCAACGCATACGGGTGCACGATGCGAACGACCGGCACTTCCCGGGGCGACCTGTCACGCATGGAGTAGACCCGTCCGACGCCTAAAGTCGCCGAGACCTTGGTATCTTCGGGGCGATATGCGGCTGAGTACTTCATCTGTTTGGTCTGCGTACACTTCCCGCAACAGGGGCACCCATTCCTGCTCAAGGTTCGCACGTCCGGCATGGAGGTAGGCAGGCGGGCATTCCCCAGTCCGCGGTCCTAGGTGCAGCCGCGCGGCAACTGCTTCCAATGCGCGCAACCGTTGCGCTTTGACGCCGCGCAGAGTGAGCAGTTCGCGCAGCGAAGCGTTCCCTCCGCCCAAGCCCCACCCGTAGATGGACCCGTCCGCCATCGTACAGCCGAGGCTTGCGGCGAGCACCGAGTTCTCAACAGCGCGTGCGAGGTTATTGTGGCCGTGAAATCCAAGGTCGCCGTGCCATGCGCTTCTGACGGCCGGAACGACCGCACGCAAATCCTCGCCGGAGAGCGCACCTCGCGAGTCCGCAAGATAAACCGATTGGACACCATGCCTGCGAATCACCTCGACCGCGCGAACGAGTGTCGCAGGGCGGTACGCCGACACACTCGTGAGATTGATGGATACCGAAATCCCGAAGGTCATCGCCGCCTCCGCGATGCGGAGGCTCTGCCCGAGCGCTCGCACCGCAGTCGGGATTCGTACGAGGTCGAGCCCCTCCGCGCGCGAGCGCAGGAGGGGCTCGATACGTGTTTCACGCGGCCGTAGCATCGCGGCGAGCTTCGCGTACCTCAAGTGCTTTCGTACCGCGTGGAGCAGCTCGTGCCCGCACCGCGCCGCCAGGGGTCGATCCGGGTCATCGCTCAGGTAGCCGACCTCAATGAAGTCCACACCGGCGTCGTCGACAGCACGCGCGACCGCGCAGATATCGTTAAGCGTGAACGCCCACTGGTTCAGGTACCCGCCATCTCGGAGCGTCACGTCCACGATTCTGACACGCGATCCATCTCGGCTCCGGAGTGCTACAGGCGTTGGCAGCATAGTCGTAATCTGTCGCAGATGACGTCGATGTCCACTTCGGAGACGGTCAGCATCGGCGCCAGCTTAATAACATTGCGGTCCACCCCGCACGGGTACAGCAGCACGCGCTCTTCGAGCGCGATATCGACGAACCGCCGCGCCAACGCTGGCGCGGGAGTCCGCGTCTCCTTACTTTCAACACACTCGAACGCGAGCGCCAATCCAAGACCATGAAGATTGTCGATTTGCGGATGGTCCTCGAGGAACGCGAGGCGAGAGAGAAGTTCGCGCCCGCGAACGCGCGCACCCTCGAACACCCGCTCGCGCTGCGCGAACCGGAGCGTCTGCAAGGCGATAGCTGTGCCGAGGGCGTTGTTCGCGAACGTGCTTTGAAAGGCCGTTCCGATGGCCGGAACACCGTCGAACAGATCCGCGCGTGCGATGACTGCGCTGAGGGGGTAGAACCCGCCAGCAAGCGATTTTGAGAGGAGCGCGATGTCTGGTTGGACATTCCAGTGCTCCATCGCGTAGAGGTACCCCGCGCGGCCGACGCCCATCTGAATGTCATCGTCCACGAGGATGACGCCGTGCGTAGCCGTTATCGCGCGAACCCCCGGAAGAAACTCCGGCGGCGGCACGACGAAGCCAGCCGCCCCTTGCACGGGCTCTACGATCACGGCGGCAACCCTACATTCGGTGAGCACAGCCTCAAGTCGCGCCAGGACCTGAGTCGCCGTGACGCCGCGGTACGTATTCGGATATGGCAAGCGTAAAATCTGACCGACCCGCGCTTGGCCGCCGTACTGCTGCTTGTCGAGCAAGCGGTCGTCAGACACACCGGCTGAGTCGTAGGACGTACCATGGAACGCTCCGTCGAAGGCAACGACAATGTCAGATGATCGATGGCGGCGCGCCAGACGAAGTGCCGCGGAAACAGCACTCGCTCCGCCGACATCGAAGTACACGCGGTAACCGCCTTCGGCACTCAAGTGTGTGACGAGGAATTCGCTGAGCTCCAGTTTCGCGGCGGTATTGAACGAATGCACCACGGCCACTTGGTGGAGCGCGCTTGCAGCGGCCTCGACAAGCGCGGGGTGTTGATGGCCGAAGTTGTTTGCGCTGAATGCGCAGACAAGATCAAGGTACGGCTCGGTTTCGCCGTTCATCCATACCCACATCCCCTTGGCATGGTCAGGGAGCAGAAAGCGCTCGTAAATGCGTGTCTCGTCGCACGGACACGCGAATGCGTCGCGAAGCGTGCGCAGATAGACCGATCGTTCCATTGCCTAGCGCTGTCACACGACGCTTGGAAGCGGTTCATTCGCTATGTAGCGTGCAAGCGTCGACCGCCACGTCGCCACACGACGCTGGAACGCTTCCGTCGTGTACCACGCCCGTCGCGGTGACATGATGAGATTAGGCACGTCGAGTAGGCCGGCCGGGCCACGGTGAACATCGAGCGCCGCTCGGATGCGCCGCGTGCGGAGTGCAGCCGCCAGCGCGTCTCGATCGATCACCTCGTCCGGCGAGACACTCACAATAAGCGCACCGTCGCGCAGGAGGCTCAGCTCCGGCGCACCGAGCAGCATTCGCGAATCGCCGTTGAGCGGCAGCGTCAAAAAGATGACGTCGCTCGTGGAGAGCAGCGTTGCAAAATCCACCTGCCGTGCGATTGGTGATTGTCTTGGCGAGCGATTTACGAATACAACATCCATGTCGAATGCCGCTGCGAACCGTGCGACCCGGCTGCCAATATCCCCGAAGCCGATCACGCCTGCACGCTTGCCGGCAAGTTCTGTTCCGACGTACGAGAAACATTGGTCATCGCCCGCACGCACGGCGTTGTTGACGTCGGGAATGTGCCGCAACGACGCCAGCATCAGCGCGAGTGCGTACTCGGCGACCGAAGAGCCCGTGTAACGCGGCGTATTGAAGACACGGATCTGGCGATCCTTACAGTATTCGAGGTCAATGAAGTCGGTGGCAACGGTCGTCGCGATAATTGCGCGCAACGAGGGCAGCAAAGACAGCATTTTCGCGCTGAGATCGAGAAACGGCGTAATGAGAATGGCGGCGGTCGGAGCGGCTGCGAGAGCTTCTTCCAGCAGGAACGCCGGTCCTGTCTTTTGATACCAGACGACTCTAACCGCATCGTGCAGTTGCGATAGTGAGTCTTCAGGTATGACTTCTCGGTTATTGATAATTAGGCACAGGTTATTCATACGGTAGTCCTATCAAATATGAGGCAAAGGGTCGGCACCAAGCGCCGTCATGATCGCTTGAGCGACTGCGGCATCCTGCTCGACTGTTCCGCCGGCAATCCCAATCCCGCCGACCAGCGTTCCATCGAACTTTAGAGGGACTCCGCCTGGAATATTTGTCAACAGGTTGTTGGCCCCCAACGGTAGTGTGAGCGCGAGATCCGCCGACATCCATCCGCTCGGGCGTCCAGTCGATGCCGCGGTTTGAGCCTTGCGTCGGCTCGTTTCCACGCTGTGAGGCGCCGCTCCATCAATTTTCAAGAAGGCGATGAGCGTGAGCGCAGGATCAACGACCGTAATCGAAACTCGAACGCCAGCCTTTAGGCACTCATCCGCTCCGACACGCAGCGCGTGAAGTGCCCCCTCGGCGGTTATCGCCGAGACTTGACGGACGTTCGTACTCGAGGGTGCGCTCATGATCACTCCTTCTCCCTGGTAGCGACCTTCTGCTGCGCAAATGTTATTTGCCGGAGTACGGCCTAAACTTAGCCGTGACAACAGCCCTTGTCAATGCCACCAGAGGCGTCTACAGGTGATGCGATGGAATGCTGAATCCTGCCTTTAAGGAGTGACGCAAGCGCGTATTTCCCTACCCCCGATGCCCGCTAACAACGAGGCGCAGAAGCGTGGTAGAGGTAGCAAACGGTGTCTCGCAGCGCCAGCGCTGACCGTTTAGAAATCGGAGCATCTCTCAGCGAGTTGACGTTTTTGAGGATTCTAGTCAACTGAGCATCACTAGGCTGAGGTTGCAGCCGGGGTTGCAGCCGCCGACGCAATCATCGACGGGTAGGCGGGAACGCGGCAAGACACAAGGCAAGGCGGCGGATCGTTGGGTCTCGGCAGCTAGAAGGGCGACGCATACCGGTTGACCGAACTCCTGACCGTACCGCTACGGAGTAAGCTTTACCGATCGCTCCCTGGTACGCTCTGCGCGCAACGTACATGCAGGATGACCTTGGGTCGAGACATTGATAGCGTAGACGGAGTTCATCATGCTTGAGGGACTCGGCATCTCACTCAGCCGGGGCGTCGTTCTGGGGCAGCCTCGAACGATCATGCCAACGCCGCAAGAACATAGTAATAGCGTCGGTCCGACCATAGGTATATTTACTGAGCCGCCGTCCCTTGACGCTTTCTTTCAAGCGGTCGAGGCACACAGACTCGCGGCCGCGATAGTGCGATCTACCAGTCCATACTCTCACCTAGCCTGGGCGGCGAGCTACCTCGCCATTCCCACTATTATCTTTTCTGACCTAGCGTTGCTCGCGAAATCTTCCGAGATCTGCATCGATTTCGACGAAGGCCGCCTTTTCGTTCCTCACGATAAGAGAGATATCGCCACTCTGGAAGCGCGCATCGAGAGAGCATTGGCTTGGAAGGCGATTTGCGAGAAGCAAGCTTCAGAGCCCGCCGTGTCGCGTTCGGGATCAGAAATCTCGTTTCTCGCACAGCTTCACTCGCCGAAAGACGTCGCTCTTGCGCTTCATAACGGCGCGGCTGGTGTCGGAGAAATCAAATCAGAACTGTTCACGAATGCACATGGACAGGTCACGTCGGTACTCAACGATTTGGTTAGCGAGATTCGTGGTCGCACCGAATGGGCGCCGGTGCCGATTAGATTCTTTGACTTTTCCGCTGACAAGTTACCGAAGGCGGTCGGGCTAGCTTTCGGTCAGGGCCAGAGTGCCTACCGGGGCGTGCGCATTCTTGAGATCGACGAAAGCCTCATGGCGGTCTATACAGAAATGGTTGGCGACCTCGGGTCACCCTCAGTTGTAACGATGCTACCCATGGTAACAGACGTTGCGGAGCTCACGTCTTTCATCAAGCACTATCCAAGCTCGATGGGCGCGGTGGGTGTAACGATCGAGACGCCAGCAGCGGCTTTGACCGCGCATCGATTTCTCGATATTACGCGATATGCCGAAGTGGGGTTGAACGAGCGTTTGTCATCCTGGGCGTGGTCGGAGGTGTCGTCTTTCTCGTGCCGCCAGCACCGGCACCAGTTCCGAAGCCGCCCGATCAAACGCATCAAACGCATGACGACCGGCAGGAACCAAAGGCAAAGCCGCAACCGCAAGAACGCGCCACGGAAGCGGCGGCCTGCGGTGAGAGCGCCATTCAACTCCTGTCGGCGGGCGCGGTTGAAACGCCCGACTCCGCCCTGGAGAAACGCTGGGTGCGGTATCTCACCACCATCCAGGCACAAGGCGATGTTGCCAACTGGTCCGACATGCCGTGCAAACTGTACGTGCAGAACCATGTACACGACGCCGGCGAGGCGGCTGCCATCAACCTGGCGTCCATCCAGGTCTCCGGCCAGGATCTGAACTTTGTGACTCTCACCGTCACTCCGGCCATTGAAGGTGGAGGGACGATCGTCCTTCCGGCCGGCACGCTGTTTACCGCCGGGTCGACTGCGACCCAGAACATGATCCTGGCCGACACGGCCGCAATCTCCTGGTTCGCCCCCTCCAACCCGATCCGCGGGGACTCGCCGCAGGCGATCGTCCGGAATTTGTCCTCCTACTGTATTAATCGCTGGCGCGAGGTTCCCGGCGCCGACGCCTCGTTCCAGGTCACGTACAGCGCACAGAACGACCCGCTCGGCAAGCTGGCGAAGTGTCTCGAACGCGATGCGCACTCCGACCATCGGGCCAAACAAGTGGCCATTTGGCTGGTTTCGGACAACCTGCTGGAGATGACGGAGGCGGAGCTCGCCGAGCGACTCCGCAAGGAGATCCGGGACCACAACTCATGGAGCTTGCGCTTCTTTCAAGAGGCGATCAGGCCCGACTATCCGGACGCGAGCGACGAAGAGCTCACCCGGTTGATCCAGGAGGCCTTTCGGAGCCAACCCAACCTCACCCCGGTGGGAGTCCTGGAAGTGGTCAGCCACCTGCCGGAGGAAGAGGCAAAGGAGAGACTGGATAAGTTCTCGGATACGGACATCGAGAGGTGGATCGCCGAGGACGCGGAAGGCGGCGTGCAGGAGTTTGTGAAGGACGGCGGGCCGTTGCTGCAGGGTTGTGGTTACGACATTTCGAGTTATGCGTTGTTCGGGAAACCGTGAGGCAACCAATGGCCATGTGCAACCGTGCAATCTCGTGGACGACGCGTTTCCTGACCGTGTTGCTCACCGCAGCCTCGCTTTTCGGCCCATGCCTCGTCGCACCAGTCGCGGCCGCGGACGATGTCAAGTGCTATCCCGGCGATACCCTGATTGCAATGGATGCCGACAGCATCTGGTGCCGGCATGATGCCGACTGGAACGGCTCGAAGGGGCAACAGCTCGCCTCGAGGTTTTGCTCCATCAAGAAGAAGGTCGCAGCCGACGAGGAGGCCATCCGGCAACTCGGTTTTGCGGCCGACGCCGAGCAGTTTGGCATGTTCGAAACGATCGCGACGAAACAGCGCCAGGCGTTAATCAGTAAGGTCGAGTGTGCTCTGTTCGATCAGAGTCTGAAGGGGGCCGATGCCCTCGCCAGAAGCGCCAGGTCATTGAATCCCTGGAACGTGAACAAGGCCGTCAAACTGCTCGAGGGAAAGCCTTATGGCAGCTCCCTATGGGCGGCGGCACTGAGGAAGATCGCCAGGGTCAAAGGAAAGCCGGAGATGGCGGCTGCCTTTCACGACTTCGCGGAGATCGCGGAGAAGGCACGCGGAGCCTACGAAACGCAAGAGGCGATGAGCGACGACCCCGACAGCGCCCAGCTTCAGCTCCTGGTGGGAGTGCTGAAAGCGCTGCAAGGGAACTACGAAGCAGGACTGGTCGTGACCGGTGTGGAGTTCAGCGAAAGCATCGCCTACCTCGTCTACGTCAGCGGGCGAGTCGACGATCTCGCACAGGCCACCGATGAAAAACTCGTCCGTCTTCCGGGACTCACCAAACGGTTGAAGCGCGACGTCGATTCTTTGTTGACCATCCGCAGCGATTGGAGAAACGAAATGGATATCAAGGTAGACCCACAATGCACCGCGGCACCATGAAGAAGCGCCTGATTGGGCTCGTGATCCCGGCCCTGGCCGCCCTGCTTCCTGCCGGCGGCGTCGCCGCTGCGGGTCCGGAACAGGGAGCTCCGTGCGAGAAGCCGCCTCCGTGCGTCTACACGCTTTCGAGGCATTCGCCTGACCCACCAAAGACTCCGCCGCCGGATGCTCCGCCGCCGGCCGCGCACGAGGAACAGCCTGCGCCTGAGACACCGAAGGTTCCGCCGGAGTCGCCCGAACCCGAAAAACATCCGGCGCCTGAGCCGCCGCCGCTTCCGCCGTCCGCGATTCCGCAGCAGCCGCCGTCGCCGGAGCCACCATCCGGGACCAAAGAACCGACGCAGCCAGCCGAAATTGCGAGGACCGGACCATCCACGCTTGCCGGTCGGGCTCTGGCCCGGAAGTACGGAGAACGGTTCGAGAAGCTGCTGGAGCCTCTCAATGCCTGGGTACAGTCACCCGAAGGCGACCATGGAATGAGCTCGCCATCGGCGAGCTGGAGATTCGACGGCGCACCGCTTGGCACGGGGATCGACGACGTCCTCGCACCCGGAGCGAACACGCCCTACTTCCATGGCGGCACAACCTCGATCAGTGAGCCCTCGATGGGCACAGTTTACGTGCCGATTAGCGTTTCGGGAGCGCGCGAAATCAGCGCCATCGGAAGCATCCCTGGCGGAATCGTGCTGGAGGGAGCCGCCGCCGGGCTCGGCCCGATCGGCAGCCTTACCTACGACGCGAAATTCAACGCGTTCGTGCTGGATGACCGGGCCGTCTACTTCGTCAAGGTCCCACCGCGGACGATCGCCGTGATGTGTCGGGCCATCGCTGCGGACGACCGGATCGGGGTGTCGCTGGGCGACATTCATATCGTGTACGGGAAGCTCCCTCCCGACTCCGACATCGCCCTCGACCTGCTGCTCGCAGACAAATTCCTCGGCGACATTGCGTTCGCGGGGAAGGACTGGACGGCAGGATACAGGTTCGCCAAAGGCTACGAGCCCAGGAGAAGCCAGGTTGGATTCAGGGGCGCCGCGTTTTTCCGTTTCAGCGGCTTCAAGTTCGAGATCGTGGGAGAAGAGATTCGCCTCGTCGACGAGAGCTTCAATGACAGCCTGATACCGATCCTGGAGACAAAGGCGCAGGATGGCGGGGCGCTGGCCGACGAGGTGGCGATCGAGCAAGGATCGTTGCCGCCTGAGTATGTGATGAACCTGAGACACATCGCTGACAACATGAAGTATTACCGGCACGAGCGCATCATCGACGAGGTCTTCTCATACGGCGAGGTGGCGGCATTCCTCCGAGGTCTCAAGGACGCGGGAGTGGACCTCAATGAAGTTGCTGCCGGAATCGACCGCGAATTCGAAGACGAGTAGACGCTCAGGAGAGCAACTCACGGGGGAGCTTGCGGCGCTCTTGGCGTCGTGTTCCTTCGCTGCGCTGGCGGCGATCACGGCCGGCGCACACGCCATCGTGAACATTCTGATCATCCCGCATCAGCGAACTTTCTCTCTTCGTCCGTCAATGACAACAGGTCCGTTGTCATCTGGTGGAAAAGGAGAAAGACGCAATGAAGAAAAGAGCGTTGATCGTCGGCATCTCGAACTACGGCGGACGAGTGGTGGGTCTCGATTCGCCGGACCGGGAGATCCTGGAGTGGCGAGATCTCCTGGTCGACACGTACGGCTTTCCCAGTCACTGCGTCCGCCTGCTGGCGAACGAGCGCGCGCGCAAAAAGGAGCTCAAGAAACGTCTGAAATGGCTGCTCCTCGATGCGAAGCCGGGCGACCAGCTGGTGTTCATCTACTGCGGGCATGGCATCCGGCTGCCGGAACGGAACCCGGACACGGGAGAACTGATCGACCACATGGACGAAGCACTGCTCTGCTTCCCGCTTCCGGACGAGGATCTGGCCAGCGTCGCGTTCTACGACGACGATCTGTTCAAACTTCTTGGTGATCAGGTCCTGCCGCGTGATGCAAAGGTCACGTTCATCCTCGACTGCTGTTTCGGTGGCG
>Ga0207687_10000999_pt1 | contig 19181 bp, 10 predicted proteins | sample KBSM54metaG_FD_184399 | JGI IMG/M metagenome (GOLD analysis project Ga0207687, IMG submission 184399) | Miscanthus rhizosphere microbial communities from Kellogg Biological Station, Michigan, USA - KBS M5-4 metaG (SPAdes) (version 2) | ecosystem: Host-associated > Plants > Roots > Rhizosphere >...
CCGGCCCGAACGGATTCACGTCTGCGCTCCAGAATCCGACTCGCTCCAATGCCACGTCTGCCTATGCAGGCACGTACTCTGTGACCATCACCGTATCCGGCTGCACTTCGGCCGCCGGAACGACGAACGTCGTCGTCAATCCCATTCCTGCAACGCCAACTGCCTCGAACGGTGGACCGTACTGCGAAGGCGCCACGATCCAGCTCTCCACTCCAACCGTCGCCGGGGCGACTTATGCGTGGACCGGTCCGAACGGCTTCACCTCCGCACTACAGAATCCGACTCGCTCGAACGCCACGACTGCCGATGCAGGCACGTACTCTGTGACGATCACCGTATTCGGTTGTACCTCGGCCGCCGGAACGACGAACGCCGTCGTCAATCCCACACCGGCGACGCCGACCGCATCGAACAGTGGACCGTACTGCGAAGGCGCCACGATCCAGCTCTCCACTCCAACCGTCGCCGGGGCGACTTATGCGTGGACCGGCCCGAACGGATTCACGTCCGCGCTTCAGAACCCGACGCGCTCCAACGCAACGACGGCTGACGCGGGCTTCTATCCCGTGACGATCACCGTGAGCGGCTGCACCTCGGCCGCAGGAACGACGACCGTCGTCGTCAATCCGATTCCAGCGACGCCGAGCGCGTCGAACGGCGGTCCGTACTGCGAAGGCGCAACGATCTCGCTCTCCACGCCGACGGTCGCCGGTGCGACATACGCGTGGACCGGTCCGAACGGCTTTACGTCCGCGCTTCAGAACCCGACGCGTTCCAACGCGACGACGGCTGACGCGGGCATCTACTCCGTGACCATCACCGTGAGCGGCTGCACCTCGGCCGCCGGAACCACGACGGTCGTTGTGAATGCGACGCCTGCAACTCCGACTGCCTCCAACGGCGGCCCGTACTGCGAAGGTTCAACGATTCAACTCTCGACACCGACCGTCGCCGGCGCGACGTACACATGGACCGGTCCGAACGGCTTTACGTCCGCGCTTCAGAACCCGACGCGTTCCAACGCAACGACCGCCGACGCAGGCACGTACTCTGTGACGATCACCGTATCCGGCTGTACTTCGGCCGCCGGAACGACGAACGTCGTCGTCAATCCCACACCGGCGACGCCGACCGCATCGAACACTGGACCGTACTGCGAAGGCGCCACGATCCAGCTCTCCACTCCAACCGTCGCCGGTGCGACGTACGCATGGACCGGCCCGAATGGATTCACGTCTGCGCTCCAGAATCCGACTCGCTCCAACGCCACGACTGCCGATGCCGGCATCTACTCGGTAACAGTCACCGTATCCGGCTGCACCTCGGCCGCCGGCACGACATCAGTCGTTGTGAATCCGACGCCGGCAACGCCAACCGCTTCCAACGGCGGCCCATACTGCGAAGGCGCAACGATTCAACTCTCGACACCGACGGTTGCGGGCGCGACGTACGCATGGACCGGTCCGAACGGCTTTACGTCCGCGCTTCAGAACCCGACGCGTTCCAACGCAACGACGGCTGACGCGGGCATCTACTCCGTGACGATCAGCGTATCCGGCTGCACCTCGGCCGCGGGAACGACGAACGTCGTCGTGAATGCAACGCCGGCAACGCCGACCGCATCCAACGGCGGCCCGTACTGCGAAGGCGCAACGATCGCGCTTTCAACGCCGACTGTCGCCGGTGCGACGTACGCGTGGACAGGTCCGAACGGCTTCACCTCCGCACTTCAGAACCCGACGCGTTCCAACGCGACGATCGCCGATGCAGGCACGTACTCTGTGACCATCACCGTATCCGGCTGCACCTCGGCCGCCGGCACGACATCAGTCGTTGTGAATCCGACGCCGGCAACGCCGACCGCTTCCAACGGCGGCCCGTACTGCGAAGGCGCAACGATCCAGCTCTCCACTCCGACCGTCGCCGGCGCGACGTACGCCTGGACCGGCCCGAACGGATTCACATCTGCACTCCAGAATCCGACTCGCTCCAATGCCACGACGGCCGATGCAGGCACGTACTCTGTGACCATCACCGTATCCGGCTGCACCTCGGCCGCCGGAACGACATCAGTCGTTGTGAATCCGGCGCCTGCGACGCCGACCGCCTCCAACGGTGGTCCATACTGCGAAGGCGCAACGATCTCGCTTTCCACTCCGACCGTCGCCAGTGCGACGTACGCGTGGACCGGTCCGAACGGATTCACCTCCTCACTTCAGAATCCGACGCGCTCAAATGCAACGACCGTCGATGCGGGCATCTACTCCGTAACCATCACGGTCTCCGGCTGCACTTCGGCCGCCGGTACGACATCAGTCGTTGTGAATCAGGCGCCCGCAACGCCAACCGCATCCAACGGCGGCCCGTACTGCGAAGGGTCAACGATTCAACTCTCGACACCGACGGTTGCCGGCGCAACGTACGCCTGGAGCGGTCCGAACGGCTTCACCTCCGCACTACAAAATCCGACGCGCTCCAACGCGACGATCGCCGATGCCGGCATCTACTCGGTCACCGTAGCGGTCAATGGATGCACCTCGGCCGCCGGCACGACGAACGTCCTTGTCAATCCGATTCCGGCGACGCCAACCGCATCGAACGGCGGTCCGTACTGCGATGGCGCAACGATCTCGCTCTCGACACCGACAGTCGCCGGCGCGACATACGCGTGGACCGGTCCGAACGGCTTCACGTCCGCGCTGCAGAACCCGACGCGTTCCAACGCGACGACGGCTGACGCGGGCATCTACTCGGTGACCATCACCGTGAGCGGCTGCACCTCGGCCGCTGGAACCACGACCGTAGTCGTGAATGCAACGCCTGCAACTCCCACCGCCTCCAACGGCGGCCCGTACTGCGAAGGTTCAACGATTCAACTCTCCACACCGACGGTCGCCGGCGCGACGTACGCGTGGACTGGTCCCAACGGCTTCACCTCCGCGCTACAGAATCCGACGCGTTCGAACGCTTCGACTGCGGATGCGGGCATCTACTCCGTGACGATCACCGTGAGCGGCTGCACTTCTGCCGCTGGACCCACGACGGTCGTCGTGAATGCAACGCCCGCAACGCCGACCGCATCCAACAGCGGTCCGTACTGCGAAGGCGCCACGATCTCGCTTTCAACTCCTACTGTCGCCGGTGCCACGTACGCGTGGACAGGTCCGAACGGCTTCACCTCAGCGCTTCAGAACCCGACGCGCTCCAATGCCACGTCTGCCTATGCAGGCACGTACTCTGTGACGATCACCGTATCCGGCTGCACCTCGGCCGCCGGCACGACATCAGTCGTTGTGAATCCGACGCCCGCAACGCCCACTGCCTCCAACGGCGGTCCGTACTGCGAAGGGTCAACGATTCAACTCTCGACACCGACGGTCGCCGGTGCGACGTATACATGGACCGGTCCGAACGGCTTCAGCTCCGCGCTTCAGAACCCGATTCGTTCCAACGCAACGACCGCCGATGCGGGCATCTACTCCGCGACGATCAGCGTGAGCGGCTGCACCTCGGCCGCCGGTACGACATCAGTCGTTGTAAATCAGGCGCCCGCAACGCCAACCGCATCCAACGGCGGCCCGTACTGCGAAGGTTCAACGATTCAACTCTCGACACCGACGGTCGCGGGCGCGACGTACACGTGGACCGGTCCGAACGGATTCAGCTCCGCGCTTCGGAACCCGACGCGCTCCAACGCGACGATCGCCGATGCCGGCATCTATTCGGTCACTGTAACGGTCAATGGCTGTACCTCTGCCGCTGGAACCACGACGGTCGTCGTGAATGCAACGCCGGCAACGCCGAGCGCCTCCAACGGCGGTCCGTACTGCGCCGGCGCAACGATCTCGCTTTCAACACCCACTGTCGTTGGCGCGACGTACGCGTGGACCGGTCCGAACGGCTTCACCTCGGCTCTTCAGAATCCGACACGCTCCAATGCGACGACTGCCGATGCAGGCATCTACGTGGTGACGATCACTATCAACGGTTGCACATCGGCGGCGGGAACGACGAGCGTCACCGTCAATCCGATCCCCGCCACGCCGACGATCAGTGGCGGACCGACCACCTTCTGCGCCGGAGGCAGCGTCACGCTGACGTCCAGCAGCGCGTCCGGCAATCAGTGGTTCCTTAACGGCAGCCCGATCGGCGGAGCTGTCAATCAGACCTACGTCGCCTCGCTCGCCGCCGATTACACCGTCGTCGTTACGACAAACGGTTGCCCCAGCGTTGCCTCGGCGGCGACAACCGTCACGATCAACCCCAATCCGAATGCCACCATCACCGCCCCCGCCAGCGTCGTCGCCGGTTCCACCGGCAATACGGCATCCGTTGCGAATGCCGGCGCGGGCGCAACGTACAACTGGACCGTCAGCAACGGCACGATCACCGCGGGCAGCGGCACGAACAGCATCACATTCAGCGCCGGTGCAGTCGGGACTCTCACAATCAACGTGACGGTGACGACGGCCGCCGGCTGCAGCGATGCGAAGTCGGCCAACGTCAATGTCACAGCCGCCGCATCGGCGGTCACCGTCACCTCAGTTTCGCCCGTCAGCGGATCGACCTCCGGTGGTACGGCAGTGACGATCAACGGTACTGGCTTTGTCGCTGGCGCCACCGTTACCTTCGACGGTACCGCAGCAACGAATGTCGTAGTCGTCAGCGCAACCCAGCTCACCGCGAAGACGCCGGCTCACGCCGCTGGTCCGGTCAATGTGACCGTGACGAATACGAATGCGACGAGCGGCACGCTGACGTCCGGCTATACCTACGCGATGCTTTTCGATCCGAATGGTGATGGCGTCATCGATCCTTCGGACATCTTCTTCCTGATCAACTACCTCTTCCTCAATGGTCCGCCTCCGCACGGGACAGCCGGGATGATGTCCGGTGACGCAAATGGAGACGGCCAGGTCGATCCGACGGACATCTTCTATCTCATCAACTATCTCTTCCTGGGCGGCAGCGCACCGCACGCGGTGCCCGTAACGTCGACTGCATTCTCGGTCGGAAGCGCATCGCCTCAGATCGCCGGCTCGATCGCGCTCGGCCAGCCAGTGCGCCGCGCCGGTCACTTCATCGTTCCTGTGATTCTGACGAGCCGAGGGTCAGTGACGCCGCAGGCGATGTCGTTGAGGGTGCGGTTGAAGAGTGATGCGGCGATCGGCGACGTTGCCATTCGCCGAGCGAGTGTCGCGAAGGACGTCGTGTTCGAGATGAGTCGCCGTGCCGGCAACGATGTGTCGTACCTCGTTGCGTACGATCCGCGCGGTCTCGAGCTCGGCACGGCGCGTTCAGCCGTCGTGGCCGAAATCGAGATCGAGTCTCCCGAAGCAGCCCTGGCAATCACGGTGGACCCGATGCTGACGATGCTCAGCGATCTTGCCGGAACGATGAAGGCAACCGTCGATAACCGAAAACTGGAAGTGAGCGGCACGACGATCACTCGTGGAGTGTCGCCAAACCCGCATACGCCAGGCCACGCGGTGAATTGACGTGGAAGATTAGAGAACCATCATGAAGTCCCTTGAGGCACACGCGGCAAACACAATCAATCACGTAAGGACAGGTATGAACCCCAAGCCCCACGTCAGTTTGTCGATGTTGATCGTTTCACTTCTCACGTTCCTCATCATCGCCGCCCCGGCGGTTGCTCAGGATGCAGTGACTGTAGGTACCGTTACGGCGTCCGGCAGCACCGTCGATGTCCCGGTCTACATCCGCGACGTCGCCGGCACCACGCTCGGCCGCGACCAGGCAGCTGGATTGCGGATTCAGGCGTTCAGCATCAAGGTCACGTACGCGCCGGCTGCCGCCGTCCAGTCGGTCACGTTCACGCGTGCTGGAATCACGGCCGGGCTGACACCAGCCTCCGAGTTTTCGCCCGCGACTACGGGATCGATCTCGCTCCTCGACACGTTTCAGGAATCGACGAACCTCATTCCCTTCTCGCTCAACGCACCTCCGCCCGGCGATCAAGTTGCGCATCTCGTTTTCAATTTGTCTTCGTCCGCAGCTCCGGGAAGTTCGATTTCTCTAACGCTCGACCCGTCGCTGACGCAGCTCAGCAATCAAGGTGGCGATAAGAACGAATCGACGTCGAATGGCGGCATCACGCTCACAAACGGCGCGATCAATATTCCGCAGTTGTCGTTGGCGATTCTGCCGAGCTCCAGCAACATCACGGTGAACGGATCGTCCAGCTTCTTCGCACAGACGAGCAGCAACGTTGCCGCCAACACAACGGTCACGCTCGTTTCCTCGAATCCCAGCGTGGCGTCGGTTTCGACTTCGGTGATGATTTTGGCCGGATCACGCAGCGCAGAATTCAGCATCAACGGCGTTGCAGTCGGCACCGCCACGATCACTGCGTCGCTTCCGGCGTCGGACGGCGGCGCGACGGCAACGACATCCATTTCCGTCAGTGAGCCTCCGCCGCAATGTGTTGTACCGACCGCTCCCGTGATCAGCGGTCCGGCCACGGCCGATGCTTCCAAGTCCTACACAATCACCTGGCCGGCAGTGACGGGCGCGACCGATTACGTCGTCGAGGAATCGACCGATTCGAATTTCGGGACTGTCACGTCGAGCACGGTGACGACGACTTCCGCTTCATTCACCCACGCGGCAGCGAACCGCTACTACTACCGCGTCCGCGCTCACAGTCTGGTCGCCCCCTGCAATACGACCTCGCCCTTTTCGACGCCGATCTCGGTGCTCGTCAGCATCGTTCCGGTCGCTCAAACGCGCATCCTCCCCGTCGTCGGCTCTGTTCCCGGCATCAACGGCGCGTACTTCAAGTCATCGGTCCAGCTCTACAACGCGAAGAGCAGCGCCGTCTCAGGCAAGATCGTTTTCCACACGCAGGCAGTCTCGGGTTCGTCATCGGATCCATCGATCGCCTATTCGATTCCGGCAGGAAAGAGCCTCTTCTATCCCGATCTCCTTCCCGCCATCGGCATCGCCAGCGGACTCGGAAGCGCTGACATCGTCGCCGATCCCGGCTCGCCGTTCCCGGTTACGCTCGTTCGTGTTTTCAATGACGCCGGCATCGCCGGAACAACCGGACTCGCCCTCGAGCCGATGGCCACGAGCGACGCTCTGCAGAACGGCGAGAGCGGAGTGTTGATCGCCCCTGCTGACACGAGGTTCCGTCTCAATATTGGTGTGCGTACGCTGGAATCGGGAGCATCAATGACGCTCACGGTTCATGACAAAGACGGCGGGGTGGTGAAGACAGCATCGCAGAGCTTTGGCGCGACGTTCTTCCGGCAGTTCGGATCGTCAGCGATTCTCGATGGATACGCCCTTGTTGGCGGAGAGACGATCACAGTCCAGATCACAGCCGGAAGCGCGTTCGTCTATGGCTCGACGACGGACAACACCACTCAGGACCCGAGCGTGCAGTTTGTGCGGAAGATTGAATAGAGGTTGAGAGGAATGTTCAAGAGAATATAAGTGGCGTCCCAACGTGGTTTCGCGAGGTGGACTCCTTCCGGCAATCGCGGCATTACGCGGAGAACCATTTCTGAGTGTTGATGGCCGCCAAAGCGCTAGCCGCAACCATGATCGATCTGTTCGCCGATCCCAGCGAACGTGAAGGCCGTGCGCGACGACTTCGCGAAGAAGTCCGCGGGCGTCCAGTACAAGGCGTACATTCCGGAAGGGCCGTCGGCGCTGTAGATCAGTGATGCGCGAAGCTGATGTCGAGCGCCATCCGATCCGACAGCATCGTCGTCGAGTGCAGCGAAAGGAATGATTTCGGCAGCGGGAACACGTCCGAGTCGGCGCGCTGCGCGGTCACCTTCGCACTCGGCGTGATGAGACTCGAGTTCGTGAGCCGCATCTGCGGCTGAACCGACGCCGTGCCGAAAAACCACAGGCGATCGCGCACGATCTGCCCGCCGACAGTCGCGCCATATCCCCGGCCCGAGAACACGCCCGTCGAATTCGACAGACGAAAAGACCCTGACAATTGCTGCGGCGCCTTCGCGATCGCCCCCAGCACGACCCCGCCCGACCCGCGAGCGAATTCCGCGTCCGATTGCGCGAACGCGGCGAGAGCGAGGAGCTGAGCGAGGAGGAGAGCGCGGATCACGGAAGGGATTGTACGGCAGGATCCGCTTACCGTATTTTGTAACGGTTTACATCCCAATGTAAGTGTTTACATCAGGAAATGTATTGACACCTCGGAAGGGACGCTCTTATCGTCGCGCCCGCATGCGCAGAGCGCGTGCGAAAAGGAGAGCTCTACTTTGAAGAAAATCGTCTTGCTCGCGGCAGTGACGGCGCTGATTGCCATCAGCACGAATGCCGCTCCCATGGAGAGGTACTATGACGAGTACCAGCCACCGTATTCGTGCCTCGACGGCTACGGCGACCCGTCGCTCAATTGCTTCTGGGACACCGGCACGGGAAATAGCTGCCAGAAGCAGTACAACGACTGCACCACCGCTTGCGCGACGCAGCAAGTCGCGGAAATGAACAACTGCAACAGGATTCAGGATCCGCTTCAGCGCGCGGACTGTTTGTCCATCGCCAATCTCAATGCGCAGATGTGTCAGTCGAGTTGCTCGACCAACTACCAATTCTGCCGATAATCGAAAATCCTATGAAAGTCATTCGGCATTGGACAGTCATTGTCCTCGCCGGCTTGCTCTCCCCCGTCGTATTCGGGAGTCCAGCCACGGGCGCGGAACCGCAGCAGACCGAAAAGCGCTTCCATTTTCGTTTTCTGCCAAACCCCGCGCCCGTGGCGGACGATCCTCGCATCGTGCGCGCGACCGCGATCGTGAACAGCGGGACCGAGCTGAAGATCATCGTCGACTTCGGCCGCCGTTCCTGGCTGATTTACGAAATGCGCGCCGATCGCGATCACTGCAGGAATCAAGAGCGCGTGGAGCTCGGCGGCGCCGAGACGTCGCGCGCACCGCTCCTCATCGACAGCCCCTCGAGTGATTGTGCGGGCGGTCCAACGACGACCATTGTGCGCGCCGGCTCACAAACGTTCACCCTCGGGAGCGAAGGTTGGAAATCCGAGGGCGCTGCCGCGCTCGAAAAAGAACTCGGCCCGGAAATGGCCAAAGTGATTCGCACCTCAATCCCGATGCTCGCGAGGCTCAATGGATTCGTCCGTATCGTGTGCGATCGGATGAAGCCTCTTTACGGCATCACGTGCGATCAGCCGCTGCCGACAGACGGGAGCTACACCGTTTCAAAGATCCCGATCGATTGCGCGTTCGATGCGCGACACGGAGCGCCGTGTCCTCAACCTGCGGTAGCGGATCCGACTCCGTGACTTAGGGCGGGAGCACACACGTCCGGCGAAAAAAAGACTCGCCGATGGAAAAACCCCGCCCCGCGCCAGACAACCTTCTGAGTTCGAACAGGAGGTTTCAGATGAACGCTGCCACTCCGTCCCCTGGCTCCAGCTACATTCCCGTCCCTCCCTTCGCCGCGTCCTCCGACTGCTCGCTGAGCCGCGATCTCGTGGCGACGACATCGATCGTCGTCGATCCGCCGCAGTCGAACCTCTTGAACGGCTCGGCGATCGGCCCGTTCACGAATCCGGCGAACAAGAAGCTCGAAGCGCTCGTCCTCACGACGCCGTCGGGCGACTCGGCGAGCCGGCTCGCGCACGTTCGCCGCGCGATGCACAGCGAGACCGGATGGGAGCTGTCGCTGCTGCCGTCCGCGATCCCGGCGAACGAAGTCTGCTCCGGTCTCGCCGCGAACGGCAGCATCTACGGCTTCTACGAAGACGGCAGCGCGTTCTGGGCGACGCAGCTCGCGTCCGACGGCACGACGTGGAACGCACCGTCGCAGCTCGATGCGAACGTCGTCTCCAATCTTCGCGTCTGCTACACGCCGCTGCGCAGTCTGATCGTCTACGGCAATGACGCGAAGGGCAATCTCGTCATCACGTCGATCGACTCGAACGGCAACACGGTCGGACCGACGTCGTTCACGCTGCAGGGGCTGAGCCTCGTCGCCGGCGACTACGCGCTCGCCATGACCAGCCAGACCGAGTTTCAGCTCATGGCGAATTCGAACGGCACGGCGTATTGGGTGCAGGGCGACACAGTCAACGGCGTCCAGCCTCCGGTGCAGATGTCGGGCTTCAACCTGACCGTCTCGAGAGTCGTGATGGGCTTCTGGAGCGCGCCCGCCAACGCGATCATGTTCCTGCTCATCGACAGCGATCACCAGCTTCACTACACGCAAGGTACGTCGGCAGACGGCACGACGGTGCCGATCAAGCACAGCAGAGTCACGCGCGCCGTCGGTTACGAGCAGACCACGAACGGAACGCTGCACCTCTATTCGGTCGATGAGGACAACAACCTTTCGGTGACGCACCAGAAGGGATGGGAGGGCGCGCTGCCGGTATGGGCGCCGGTGATCCCGCTCGACACCGGCATCACCGCGCTCGCCGCCGACACCTACCCTGCCGATTCACCGTCGCTCTTTGCGCTCGACGGCCAAGCGTTCCTTCGCCTCCATCAACAGGATGCGCTCACGCACTACTGGCGATCTCACTACGTGCATCAGACAGCGACGGAAATTTTCGACACCGTTCGCTGGCGCACGCAGATTCTGCTGACGGATTCGAACGGCGCGCCGCTGCCGGACGTGCCGATGACCGCGACACTCGCCAAAGGAGCCTCGGCGACGGAGATCGTGGTGGCGGGCAAGTGCTACACCATCGGTCACGGCGATAGCGCAACGCTGAAGACGGATGCGGCGGGCCGCATCACGTTCGCGATGCTCGTCACGAACGGCCTCGCGGCATCGACGCTCACCTTCGACACCGAAGGTCTCCCGCAGCCGCTGTCCATCTGTCCCGCGCAGCAGTTGCACACGTACCTCAACGGACAAGGTCCGCTGAACACGAGCAACCCCGGCGGCGGACTGCAGCAACTCGACTGTGAGGGAACCACGCTCGCGACCGCTCAGTCAGTCGATCCGAATACGGGCCAGCCGACGGGAAGCTTCGCCCCCGGCGCCGCTGGCTCGCCGGCACTGGCTGCAGCAGCCGCGATCGCGATTCGCAACGCCGCGCAGATCTCGCTGAGCAAGATGCCGAATGCACCGGCGCCGTCCACGACGTGTCCCGCGCTGCCGTCGACCGGCGACGCCGCCATGGACGACATCACGCACTCCATCGACTCTTTCTTCGGCGACATCTGGGAAGGAATCCAGAACGGGTTGATCGCGATCTCGGACTTCGCCGTCGACGTCGCGAATGACGCCGTCTCGCTGACGATGAAGGTCGTGCACGGCATCGAGGGCGCGGCCAGGCTAATCCTCAACGACATCGAGTCTGTCGGGCGCTTCATCGCGGGCGTCGTGCAGGCGATCGGCGCCGACATCAAGAAACTGATCGACTGGCTGAAAGCGCTCTTTGACTTCGCCGCGATCTGGCGCACGAAGATGGCGATTCAGTCGATGTTCGCTTCGTTCGGGCCGTGGGTTCAGAAGATGCTCACGATCGAGCGAAAGGGCATCGATGGCTGGTTCTCGAAGCAGGAGAGAACCGTCTCGAAATACTTCAACGACTGGAGCAGCAGCAACCCGTCGACGTTCGGCGCGATCGGCGGCTGGCAGGACCCGAGCGGCGGCACGAACAACACCCAGCCGATCGCCGGCAGCTCCGTGACCGTGAAGTCGGCGTCGAACAATGTTCATCACAACTGGGCGCAGGACAAGATGTCGACCTATCCGTCATCGAATCCCATCCAGGGGAAGAAAGGCGGATCGTGGGTCGGCTTCACGGAGAAGATTCACGACAAGACTGGGCAGGACTTCGTCAACGCGCTGAGCGCGTTCGGCGACGCCGTCAAAACACTCTTCGACGGCGTCCTCAGCGGAGGGGTCGACATCGCGCCGTTCATGAGCGACATCGGCGACTGCGTCGTCTACTTGCTGAAGTTCGCCGATGACATCGTCGACGACATCTTCGATCTCGCGTCCGACGTCGTGCAGCTCATGTGCGAAGCCTTCGGCGAGGTCATCGAGCTCGGCTTCATCAACACGCTGTGGGGATGGATCGCCAAAGCGGCGGGATATCCCGAGGACGGCGAGTTGACGTATGCGGCGCTAGCGTCGCTGCTCGTGGCGTTTCCCACCACGGTCATCTACAAGATCATCAACAACAACGCAGAGCCGTTCCCGACGCAGGGCTATCCGCAGCCCTGGGGTTGTTCCCAGGCCGCAGCGACGGCGCTCGCCACATCGTCGTCGCAGAATCAGGAGATCGCCGGTCTCGTTCAGATTCTCTCCATCTTCGTGGTCATCCCGGGCATCGTGGCGGGGTCGAGCAGGCCATGGTGGTTTGCCTGCATCGGCATCGGCATATCGATCGGCGTCTGGGTAGCGGAGCACGGCTTGCCCGATCTGACGCAGGCCCAGTGGGGAGAATTCGACGAAGTCGCCGAGTATCTGCTGGTCATCGTCCCGGTCGCGCTCATCATCATGATGGGCGCCCTGTCGGTCGAGCCGGCAGCGGCGGCATCGACGGCGAGCACGTACGCGACAGCCATCGTGAGCACACTCGGCGGTCTGGTCTGGGTCGGCGCCGGCATCGCCAACGTCGCGAAAAACGGGAGCTCCGACGACGGCTGGGCAAACATCCTCATGCCGACGCAAGCGGCGACGAAGTTCCTTCAGACGCCGGCGTTCGCCGACCTCCCATGGGCACAGACCATCTCGATTCTGTTCGCGGTGATCTCGTGTCTCGTCGGCGGCGAGCTCGAATATCTGGCTGGTTAGAAAAGGAGATGTGCCATGCAACTCTCCCAGCTCGAGCAAGACATGAACGGTCCCACGATCACCAACGGATGGGACGCCGTCTGCGCGATAAATCTGGACGTCGTCAACGCGCTCTTCGAACAGCAGTACATCACGGATCTAACAGGAAATGCGACGTCGTCGGTGCAGTTCACCGGCACGACCGCGGCCGGAGCGACGGTGCTGATGGCGGCCACGCTCGGTCCTCCCCTGGTGACGTTCGCGGCATCGAGCGCGGTGACGCTTTCGATGATGGTCGTGAACGGACGCGTCATGGTCGTCAACGGCGACGTCACGTATTCGATGACTCTGCCGGCGAGGCTGTCCGCCATTACGGGAACCGCTCCCATCGTAAGCGGAAGCATCACGAGCGGCGGCTCAGTCATTGTCGATTTCACCGGCGGCACGTTCACGTTCGCACCGTCGACACTATTGCCGGCGGACGTTTACAGCGCGCTCAATGACGGCATCAATGCGTACTTTCAACAGAGCGGTCTGCAATACACGCTCGGATCGATCGCCGGCACAGGCGCTGCGCCGCTGATTCCGGCCGATTTCAGCGTCGTGACGCAAGCCTCCGATGAAGCCGGCGAGGCTGCCGTGATCCTGCTCGTCAACACGGGCAGCGGCGACGGGACGCCGGGGACGCTTCCCTACTACCCGATTCCCGACGGTTCGAACGCGTCGATCGTGATCCATCGAAACACGATGTTCAACGTCATTCAGTCGGGGATCAGCGCGGATCTTCCGTCGACGGTCCAGGGAGGGAGTACAGGTTCCTCCACCGCGCAATGGGAAGGGACCTTCAACGTCGGCTATGTTTCCAATCCGGCGAACACTCTCTATTGCGACGGTCTCACATTCCTGATCAACGTGGGTCTCGCTGACTCGTATTTGTACGCTTCACTCAAAACGTACGGTTCTTTCGCGTTCTACTACTCGGGCCAGGATTTCCCATTGGCTCCTAGTAGCGGCGAGGTTCGCGCATCCATCATGGGCGGCTGCGGTCAGGTCCAGATCCAACCGGTGATCGGAACAGACGGGTCGCTCACACTTCAATACTCAGGATCGATCGGGTTCGGCGTCGAGTGGTACGACCAGGCGGGGATTCCTCTCAACAAGGATCCCTTCGGCGGCGTAACCGGGGATCTTCTCGCGTCGATCGGCTCGGCCGTCGACAGCGCGACCAACGCTGCGTTCTCGTCGCTGAAAATCCCGCCTGTGAACACCTTCGCGCTGCAGAGTCTCCTTTTCCCGCAGCAGGCGACGCTCGCGCTTCAGAACGGCTACCTCATCAACGATCTCTTGTTGACGGGCACCATCAATCCGCAACTCGACGTCACGCCGGCGACCGCAACACTCGCGAAAGGCGCGACGCAACAGTTCTCCGCAACGGAGTACGGCAACGCCGTCACCGCCGACTGGTCCGCGGTCCTCGGCAAGATCGATTCGACCGGCAACTACACGGCGCCTCCTTCGCTCCCACACAGCTCGATCGATCAGATCACCGCATTGCTCGGGTCAGACAACAAAATCGCCGGCGGAGCGATCGCCGTCGTCATCGCGGAAGGAGCCGCGAATTTTCTCTCGCCTGTTGCAGCGCAAATGTCGGCCGGCGCATCGCTGCCGCTCGCCGCGATCGATCCGGACGGAACTCCGCTCACGATTTCGCAATGGACGCTGTCGCCGAACATCGGCAGCGTCGTTGCTGGCAGCGCCGCGGGAATGTTTCTGTACAACGCGCCGGCGTTGGGTTCCGGCACCGTCACCATCGCGGCGCAGACATCGGATGACGACAACGCATTCATCGAGGTCGTCATCGTCGCCGCGGCGACGATCCAGGTGACGTCGTCCAGTCAGTCGCTTCTGCCTAACCAGACGTATTCGCTGACCGCATCCGGCGGCACATCCGGCTCGCAGTACCTCTGGTTGGTCGCGAGCGGCGGAGGAACCGTGGTCCCGAACGCGAGCAACTCCGCGGCCGCCACCTATACGGCACCGGGCGACTTGAACGGCTCCGTGAACATCATCGCGTGTCAGCCGGACAACGGTGCCGTCGGAACGCTGGGGTTAACCGCCCCTTCGTACATCCAACTTCAGCTCACGTCGTCGAGCGCGTCGATCGCACCCGGAGGCACGTGCACCTTGACGGTGACCGGCGGCGAGGCCGGAGCCAACTATCGGTGGTCGGCGCTCGAGGGCACGGTCGTGGCCACCGGCGCGTCGCAGGCGATTTACACGGCGCCTTCGTCATTCAAGCAGTTCGTCTCGCCGACGATCTCCGTCGCGCAGATCGGCGGCAGCGTACCCGCATTCGGATCGATCACGCTGCAGCAAAGCACGAGTTAGCAGCACAGCACAGCCCAGTTACATCGTGCGACAGTTACGCGGTGACGGCCGCTTCTTCCGCCGTTTCGAACCACCCTCCGGGCGCGCCTTCGGTATTACGCTCGGCGTCGGCGTTCATCAACATCTGCGCCGCGGGGATGACGTCCGCATAGCGGACCGGCGCCGATGACATCGGCCATGCGAAATCCGGACGACGCTGCAGGAGCAACTCCGTAAAGGCATCGCCGATACGCATCTCCGTGTAGGACTCGACGAAGAGGAACTGCCCCGTCGGATTGACCTCGAGAAACACGTAGCGACCGTCTTCAGTGACAATGAAATCGAAGCAGCCGAACACAATGCCGAAATGGCGCATCAACGCTCGACATTTCGCGGCGATTTCTTCAGGCAGCTCATAAGGTTCCATCCGCAGCTCGCCGTACGATTTCCGCCAGTCCATTTTCCCGAACTTCGTGTCCTGCGATAACACTTTCGCAGCGAATGCGCGCTCTCCTATGAACGTCACGCGCAATTCGTAGGCTTTCGACACGATCTGCTGATAAATAGCCGGTGCGGCCAACAGCAGCTCGTCCCTTACCAGGTTCCCCTCGCCGATCATCGCCGTATACGGCATGTAATACTGATCGCCGTCGCGCCACGGCTGCGCGCTAAACGGTTTGAAGGCGATACGGCCACCCTGCGAGCGAATGAATTCGCGAATTTGCTCCGGATCGTTCGTAAAGAGCGTTTCCGGAATCTCCAGTCCTAATTCGCGCGCAGTGACGATCTGCGGAATCTTGTATTCGGCGAATTTCATCGCCGAGATCGGATTGACCCAGAACGCGTCCTTCAATAGTACGTGCAGCAGACCCTCGCGCAGATGGCGCGCGCCGAGGTCGGCGCACTCGAAGTCAGCCGGATGAACGGCGCCGCGGTCGAGCCGGTACGCCGGACGGCGGCGCCAGACGGCATCGAACGGGCGCGAGAAATCGATCTCCCCGTCCGGACCGATGACCCGGACAGTGACGTCGCGTCCGGCGGAAACGGTCTCGGTTCCGTGCATCGGAAAATTCGTGCTCTGCCAGATCACCGCCTCCCCGCCCTTACGGCGAATCATCTCGGCGATCGCGTACGCGTGAATATCGTGCGGCTGACTGATGATCAGGATCCTGCTCACAATGCTCTCCGATTAAAAATGCGTGGGCGGCCCGGGCCGCCCACGATTGTTTGACGGTATGACTTAGTACGCGTCGCCGTCGCCGCCGGTGTTGGTGATGTCGCTGCCATTGATGTTGCCCTGCGCAGGACCGGTGATCTCGCAGGTACCGCCAGCCAGACCGCCAACCACTTCCGTGAGATCGGACGCGGTGACACGAGCCAGGACGCGATCCTTCACTTCGTTGTTGTTTTCCATTGATTGGAGCTCCTTTCTATAGAATTTTGCCCCGCCTCGCCTCAACGGCATGCGCGCTGCCGTGTTCGGTGAGGAAACTGAATAATGAATAGCCGCTCAAACTTGTCTTGGCGTTGAATGCGGCATAGAACTCCGACTTCATTACGCACATTCCTACGGATGAGCAGGAATGATTCACTATGTCGTGGCGTCTTATGTGGAACTTATAAAAAACATCATGACGGAACGACTCTTTATGCGCCCCACACGCGCGACAGCCGCAGGATTGCCGCTGCGCGTGTCGCCGCCATGGACGTGGACGGCACTATTTATTGTCGGCGTTGCCACAATTGCCGCATTAGTGGGCGCCTGGTTTGCGCACATTGAAGTGACCGGGCGCGCGCGCGGCATTCTGCGTCCAGTGAGCGGCATCCGCGCGCTCACCGCACAGACCGACGGAACCGTCGCTGACGTTCTTATCCGTTCGGGCGATCATGTTCCGGCCGGAACCACAGCCATCAAACTTCAGGCCGCCGACGTCGAGGCGTCACTGCTGGAGTCGACGCGCGATCTGGCCATTCGTGAGAGCGACCGGCAGCGCATAGCGGCGGAGAGCGGTTATGAGCAGCAGCGGGCCGTTCTACTGGAGCGGCTGCGCATCGCGGAAACGCAGATCGCAAGCTATCAGCAGAGCCTGGCGCGCCAGAAGGGTCACGTGCACACGATGGAGCAGCTTCATGACTCCGGTCTGCTTAGCGGACTGCAGACGGACGAGGCGCACGAGCAATACGACGCCGCTCTGCGCGCCGCCGAGGCCGGACGCGACGCCGAGAAGCGAACGCGCCAGGAGTTGGCGGCGATTGATGCGGCTCACGCCCGCGACCTTCGCGAAGCGGACGCGCTCGTCGGCGAAGCGAAAGCGCGCCGCGAGAGCATCGACCTCCCCGCCCAGAAGGGCGCGGTGGACGCGCCGGTGGCCGGCACGATCGAAGGTCTAGTCGTACGGCGAGGCGACGTCGTTCGCGCCGGGCAGACGCTCGCCAAGTTGATGCCCGACTCTGCGACGCTGCATGTGGTCGCATTTCTTCCGGAGCGCGACCGCGCTTTCGTCCATGTCGGCATGCCTGCCGTTCTCGAGCTCGATCAATATCCGTATGCGGAGTTCGGCACCATTCCTGCGCGAGTGACGCGTGTCGGCGCCGACCTCGCTTCCTCCTACGAGGTTCGCGAGGCGTTCGGCGACTCCGCGAAAGACGACAGCGCCGCGCAATTGCGCGTGGAGCTGGACATCGCGCGCAATGACGTCCGCGATCTGGCGGTCCGTCCCGGCATGATGCTCAACGTTCGTCTCACGCTCCGGCGGCAGCGCGTGCTGTCACTTCTCTTCGCGCCGCTCGCGCGCTGGAGCGACGGCTCATGATCGGACGCGTCCGCCGGCGCTTCCGCCGCGTCCCGTTCATTCCACAGCTGGAGGTCGCCGAGTGCGGCGCCGCCGCGCTGGGAATGGTGATGGCCTATCACGGCTGCGAAACCGATCTGCAGGAATTGCGCGACGCGTGCGGCGTATCGCGCGACGGAGCGACGGCGCTCGACATCATCGAGGCGGCGCAGCGTTACGGCTTCACTACCGATGCGGTGCGCGCCGGCGCGGGCGATCTCGATCTCCTCCCCCTTCCCGCCATCCTTCATTGGGACGGCCGGCACTTCGTTGTGCTGGAGAGGCTCACATCGGCGTCGGCCTCGATCGTCGATCCGAAGTCGGGTGCGATGACGATGCCTCTCGAGCAATTTCATATGCATTTTTCCGGCGTGGCGCTGCTCTTCACGCCGCCCGAGAAAACGGCGCGTGCGCCGCGCCCCCGCTCGCCGCTTCCCGGAATGTTGTTGCACCCGGTAGCCAAAAACCTCGCCCAGGCAGCACTTCTCTCCGTGTTGCTGCAGCCGTTCGCGATGCTTCTGCCGGTCTTGACGCAGGTCGTCGTCGACCGGATCGCGGTCACGGGCAACCTTCAGCTCGTGGCCATGATCGCCGCGATCATCGCCTGCGCCACCGCGGCGAACGCGGCGCTGTCGTTCACGCGCGCGTACGTCGTGCAGAACGTGCAGGCGGTGACCGACGCGCGAATGATGGGCGCATTCGTCGAGCACCTCTTCTCGCTTCCGCTGAAGTTTTTTCTGGCCCGCCGTCCCGGTGACCTTCTGTACCGCATGCAGAGCAACGCCGTCGTGCGCGAACTGCTGGCGGGCGCGATCGTCTCCGGCATCCTCGATCTGTTTCTCATCGCCGGCTACCTGTCGCTGCTCTTCCTCTACGACGTCCGTGCCGCGGTGCTGATCGCGCTCTTCGTCGGAATCCGCGCCGCGGTGATCCAGATTGCGCGGGTGCGCAATCGCCGGATCATCCACAGCGAGTTGGGCGCGGCGGCGGCGGAAGGAGACACGCTCGCCGAAGCATTCGCCGCATTCGAGACCGTGCGTGCGACGCGCGGCGAGCAGCGCATCGTCGATCAGTGGACCGATCGCGCGATCGAGCGATGGAACTGGATGGCCCGGCGGCAGCTGGTGTGGAGCGCGGGTCCGTCGGAGTTCGTGTCGGAGGAGCGGATCGTCTACCAGCAAGGCGGCGTACAGGCTGCGCTGAAGGATCTGCTGACCTTGAGCACGATCT
>Ga0207687_10001000_pt1 | contig 19174 bp, 16 predicted proteins | sample KBSM54metaG_FD_184399 | JGI IMG/M metagenome (GOLD analysis project Ga0207687, IMG submission 184399) | Miscanthus rhizosphere microbial communities from Kellogg Biological Station, Michigan, USA - KBS M5-4 metaG (SPAdes) (version 2) | ecosystem: Host-associated > Plants > Roots > Rhizosphere >...
CAGCTGGGGCGCTTCTTCCCTTTTCGCTGGCGCGGTGGTGGAATGCGATCAGCATTAAGAGTCTTCGCGATCGCCTTGAATGACATCCCGCTCGCTGACAACTCGAAGATCCGCACGACAATGATGGCTTCGGCGTCGTAGATACCCGGCGAACTCCGTCTGGGCCCGGTTCGTTCCGGTAGCCGAAGCAACGGCCCCCCGTGATGAATCCTGCCAATGCTCGACCCTCGATCCCGCGGTGGGTTTTCTTGCCAGGCTCCTTGATGTAGAGCGAGTCCGCCAGTCCGTGAACAGCCAGCAGGACGTCGGCTTGCTCGTCGTTAGTGTCAATCCCTTGCGAGACTGAAATGAAGCGAATGCTTGGGCGTGCGAAAACCGCCATTTATGGGTTCGACAAGAACCGGCAATTGTGAGGTGTACGAAAATGGTCGCCGCCCGAAGTGAGCCGCGACGCCGGAAACAAAGCAGGAAGCCGACATCACATGGGCGCACGAATTTCCGTTGGGTATACGTCAACCGGTCGAACGCTCTCTGGGTGTTTGGCAGAAATGGTATTAGCAATAGTCGCCCAGTAAGCTGGGCTTAAATTGCCATGTGACCGCTCGGTTCCACGACGGCGCTTGAACTTAGAGAGGCAGGCGAACCGCGTGGCGCCTCATTTAGGCAAGGTGGGGTTCAAACGTCCCTCTGAGGAACATCAGGGTTTGCGGCAAGGTGGGGCGCGCCTCGTTTCATGACTTTTTCACGATACATAAAAAAGTTATGTAAACTGTTGAGGATGGGGTTGAAGCCCATGAGGAGGTCCAGGATGTCCACTGCGAAACGGATTTGGATTGCCGCCTTTTACTGGATGGGCATGGCCATGACGCTGGCATGTTTTGCTTTTGTCGCGGCTGGGAACACCGAACTGTTCTGGCGATTCGAGCACACTGGCTTCCCTCTATCCTGGGCGTTCGCGGGCGTCGCCATGCTCGCATTTCTCGCCGCGGAGTTGTGCTCTCCGCTTTTTCCCACAGCAGCGCGTTTGAATCCAACTGCGGCACTAGAATACAAGAACGCGCTCATCCGCCCGTAGCTGGTCTCGTCGACCACCATCGCCGTATCGCGACGAGGGACCCACGGCTTCCACGAGTCCGAACGGCCAAGCTCCTTGAAGGAACCCGTAGGTTGACCCCAACACGCGTGAGCCAGCGAACTCCAAGACGAACAAGTGGCTACGCCGTTCGAGCGCGTAGAAGACCAGCATCGCCGTGACAGCAAACAAGCTGAAAACGGTCAATTTATCCATGCGGCGGCAAGCTAATCGTCCTGAGCCGATTTAGGGGGTGAATCTGGATCCGAAGGATCGCGGAAACGGTAGCCGAGCCACGGTTCAGTAACTATGTATTCAGGCGCCGCAGGATCAGCTTCGATCTTCTTCCGGAGCATTCTTACATAGGAGCGCAAGTACTCCAGTTCATTTCCGTAATCGACGCCCCAGACCGTTCGCAGAAGCTTCATATGTGTCAATGGAGCGCCCGCATTTTTCATCATGAACGCCAGGAGATCGAATTCCTTGGGCGAGAGGTGAATCTCTTCACCGTTCCGGCGGAGGAGCCGCTCGTGGAGATCCAACTCCAAATTACCCGCTCGTAAAACCACTGGCTCGACGGCATCCGAGGTGCGAGTCCGCCGGAGCACGGCTCGAAGGCGCGCGGTAAGTTCGCGGAGTTTGAATGGCTTGGTGACGTAATCGTCCGCTCCAGCCTCTAAAGCCTGAACCTTGTCATCTTCCTGGTCGCGGACCGTGACCATCACGATCCCGGCTTGCGGAGATATTCCCCGGATGCGCCGGCAGGCATCGATACCGCTCATGCCGGGCATGCTGACGTCCAGCAGCACCAGATCGAACCGATTTCGCTGGACCGTGCCCAGAGCTTCCTCGCCGCTGCGTGCTTCTTCTACCGAGAAGCCGCTCGCGATCAAGGAAGTTCGGAGCGCCTTGCGCAAGGCAGATTCATCATCCACTACCAGAACGCTACTATGCCGTGGGAACATGCTGTAACTCTTCTTTCGTAGTCGGTATCTTCAGGCAAAACGTAACGCGATCGTCTGACTGCCCGGCTTCCAGGTCCAGGGCGCCTCCATGAACGAGAGCAATTTTGCGGGCAACATACAAACCCAAACCGGAGCCGGATGTGGAGCGCTTGGCGTCTTCTCCACGATAGAACCGCTCAAAAATGCGGCGTTGCTCATTTCGGGGGATCGCGCTGCCATTGTTCGATACGCGGATTGCAACCAACTCGGCTTCGCGTTCCACCGCCAGCGTCACGACCGAACCGGGCCGGGAATATTTGCAAGCATTCTCGATCAGTTGGCCGACCATGAGGCGGATCAATTCCGGATCTGCCAGCGCCTGGGTTGCTTCGTGCCCGTCGGTCAAGAAGATTGCCCGGTCGGATGATCGCGCTGAGTACTGCCTGATCAATTGGGCGACTAAGGCAGTGATATCGACCGGTTCCAGCCGAGGACGAATGTGCTCGTTGTCCAACCGCGCAGTTCGAAGCAGACGGGAGGTCAAGCTGCCGAGCCGGAATGCCTCATTCTCAACCGTATCCGCCATACCTTCCTGTTCAGCGGTCAAAGATCCAGCCTCGCGAAGGCCCCCCACGCCTGCCAGGATTGTGGCCAGCGGGGTCTTGAACTCGTGAGCTAGGGCATCCAGCATCGCGGATCGATAAATCTCGGTCTGTGCAGCTGCCGCAGATTCGCTTGCGGCGTGGAAGGCGATCTTCCGTTCGAGAAGCGCCGCGGTGAGCGCCGCCAAGGCCCCTGCCGTTTCGGCGGGATCCTCGAGCCCTGCAAATCCGATCGCCCCAGACAGTTGCCCGCTGGTTCGAAGACGCCGCACAGACAAACGCGCGTCCACATCATCCAGGTCCGTTCCGCGGATATAGGCGTTGCGAGTCCTGACGGCCAGCTCCTGCGAATCACCAACAAGATGAAGTTCCGCGCTTTCAGCCTCGAACACGCAAACTGCCCGAATGCCGAAGAGGCGTCGAAATGGTTCCAGAAAATCCTCGCCCAGGGGTGCCTCCGGGTCGAGGCCGAGAAGCCGCTGCGCGAGCTGGTAGAGGCGATCCAGACGCTCTTTTTGCAGCTTTGCGGACCTAGCTTCTTCCCGGACACGTGCCACTAGCCTCGTAATCACGAGCGACGTGAATACAAAAGCCGCCAGCGCCAAGGCATTCAGGGGATGGTCGATTCGAAAGGAGAAAAGTGGCTCCGTAAAAAAAAGATCCAGACATGCCGTCGAGATAACCGCTACGATGACACACGACCGGAAGTCGCCAGTGAGCGACTGCAGAACCACCAGGAGGAGATAGAACGGAATGACTGACGCGAAGTCAAGATGAATGCGATAGCAAATGAACGCCAGGAGTATTGCAGCGATGCTGCCGATCAGGGCATAGCGGGCTGACTTTGCCAACCCAGGAACGTACTGTTGCCCCATAGCGTGACCGTCCAACCTAGTTTACCGCCAGCCAACCGATGTCAGCCTCGTAACTCATCATCTCGCACAGTTCATAAAAAAGTTATAAAAGCGTGAAAAAGTTATGAAAGATTGTGACCTCAAACACATTTTGTTTCAGCGTTTTATGCCTTTTTAATGGCTTCTGCCGCAAACTCGAAATCGATGCGAAAAGGGTCCACGTACCACTGACGTACGTGGGCTGGTTGAACGAAGAGGCTCGACTGCACGACAACGTTAGTCCGGCGGCGGCATGGCAGTTCATCTCGCATAACAAGGAGATTAATCATGCGTGCATATCTTAAGACTGCTCTCGCGATGATGGTCGTGACTCTGTCCTTGCCGTTGGGCGCCGCTCCCCAAAAGACGAGCGAACCCCTAACCGCCCGGGAAGTTCAAAAGGCGGAAAAGGAAGCCAAAACCAAAGCCGACCATCTGCGGCTTGCCGCGTACTATCGGCTGGAAGCTGAGCAAGACCAGAAGAAGCTGGCGAACGCCGAGGACACCATGAAGCACTGGAGCTGGATGGCGACCTGGACCAAGTTACCGAACGCCTACAGTAGCTCGAAAACCAATGTGGAGATCTATCGTTCCAAGCTGGAGGACGCGACTAAGCGCGCGACCGACCACGAGAAGATGGCCGAAACCCTCCAGGCAAGTAGGTAATCCAGATCGGGTATCGAGATCGATTCAACGCCGGCCGGGATCCAGACTCTCAGCGAGTCAGGTCCCGGTGCAGGCGGATTTAACAGACTACAATGCAGCGATTCACTAGGATCGGGTTCTGGCGAACCACATTGTGGAGCACACTCGGCAGCCTTGCCGTAACGCTCCTTACCTTGGTCGCCTTCCGTCTGCACTTGAGCCTCGTCACCGCGAGCTTCTGTTTCCTGCTCCTCTTGGTCCTGCAGTCGCTGTCAGGAGAGTTTATCTCGTCAGCGATTGTGGCGGTCCTGGCCGTTGGCTGCCTTGACTACTTTTTCGTCGAACCACTCTTTTCCTTCCAAGCGGAGAGCCCTCTCGACACGCTAGGACTTCTCTCGTTCCTCGCTACTGGTTTGGTCATAACCCGCCTCGTAACCCAGGTACGAATTAAGACCGAGTCGTCGCGTCTCCAACACGAGAATCTCAGGCGTCTATATGATGTGGCTCAGCAGATGCTGGCACTCGAACCGGACGCCACCGCCGGAAGTAACTTTCTGGAGCCGTTTCGGGAGGTGTTCGGCCTCAAGGCGGTTTGTTTGTTTGACGCCGCGCGCTCTGAGCTCTACATTGCCGGACAGGCGCACGCGGACCTCGAGAAGAAGACAGGAGAGGCTTTCATTCATGGGAAAGGCGGCGACGACCGTACTGTGGGAATCACCACGCAAATCATTCGCGTGGGAGGCCGAACTACCGGAGCAATTGGGTTTGAGGGGCTGAAGGATCAAGAGTTGACCGCCGGCCCTCTGGCAGCGCTTGCGGTAGCCCACCTTGAAAGAACCCATTCCTTTGCTCACGCCAGTCGGGCGGCGGCGACGGCCCAAGCAGAATCGTATCGGTCGGTCATCCTGGACGCGCTGGCCCATGAGTTCAAGACACCTCTCTCGACCATTCTCGCCGCGGCGGGCGCTCTTCGCGAAGTTCGGTCGCTCGATCCTGATCATCGTGAGATGGCGGAAACCGTTGAGTCGGAAGCGGCGCGACTCGGACGCTTGACCACGCGGCTGATTCGAACTGCTCGTTTGGAGCGGGAAGAAGTTAAGCCGTGGATGGAATTGATCGACGTATATACGGTGATTAGCGATACGGCGGAGCAGTACAACAAGTCAGCCCACGGCCGGATTTTCGTGATCAAGGAGTGCGAGTTCACTGAGGTCCTGGCTGATCGTGAACTCCTGCGTTTGGCGGTGAGCCAGCTTCTCGATAACGCGTGCAAATATTCAACTCCCGGAACCGAGGTGAAGCTGAGCATCGCTCGTCAGGATGAGTCCATTGCGGTGCGCGTTTCGAGCAGCGGAAACCCAATTGCGGCCGGCGAGAAGAGTAAGATTTTTGACCGCTTCTATCGAGGACTCAACGGCCGGCACACGAGCCACGGCTCCGGGCTGGGTCTCTACGTGGCTCGTAAAATCGCTGTGGCATTGGGCGGCAATCTGGATCTAGACAGCGAGCCTGGAGCGACCAAGGACGTGGCGTTCTGCCTAACTTTGCCGGTTCCCGAAAGTGAGCGTAGTGACATCGCCGCAGTCGTTTAGCGTTTTGGTTGTGGATGACGAGCCTTCCTTGCGGAAAACCATCCGTGCGTCCCTCGCGGCTAGCGGCTATGCCGTGACCGAAGCGGGAACGGGAGGCGAAGCCGTAGGAGTGGTTCGCGGGCGGCCGTTCGATCTGGTGCTCCTGGACGTGAATATGCCGGGGATGAGCGGAGTGGAGGCGTGCCGCCAAATCCGGGCTCTTGCTCCTCGTACAGGAATCATCATGGTGACCGTACGCGATGGTGAGGAAGACAAAGTACGCGCTCTCGAGGCCGGGGCGGACGACTATGTCACAAAGCCGTTCCGCTTTCGGGAGCTTATTGCTCGTCTCGGCGCGGTGCTCCGTAGGACCCGCGTGGACGACGACGTATCCGGAGTAATCCAGACCGGCGATATAAGAATGGATCTCGAGCGTCGCTTGCTGTGGAAGGGCGATGAAGAGGTTCGCCTGTCGCCCAAGGAGTTCGATCTTCTTTCCTTCCTGATGAAGAACCAGGGTATTCCCTTGACTCACGCAAAACTTCTGCACGCGGTTTGGGGACCGGAGTACGGCAGTGAACTGGAATATCTGCGGACTTACGTGCGCATGCTGCGCAAAAAAATTGAGGCCGATCCCGCCAGGCCGGAATACCTCTTGACGGAACCGTGGGTCGGGTACAGGTTTCGCAATCCCTCGGATCCGGATCAGGCGACCAGGCCTTCTGAAGAAGAATAGAAAGTTATTCTTCTTTCATGCCTTTTTTATGACTTAGGCGGCACACTTAGCTGTGCAAGCTGTGACGCCGATGCAACGGTACTACGACTCGCTGATGACCCGCGGCCGCCGTCCGCATCGTTACTCTCAGCCGGATCTGCCATCATTCGACCAGAGCACGCTCGACAGCCTGCGCGTCGATCAATTGCGAGTCGCGGTGCGGGCCAATCTGGTCAGCTTTCCAAGCGCGGTGCCAACGTTCGAACGGCACGATCGGCCGGATCTGCAGTGGAGGATCGTTCAGCTGTATTTTGCTTTCGGGTGGGGTTATGAAACGATCGCCATTCGTTTCGGGCTGGCGCACCAGCGAGTAGCTCAGATCTTGAAGACGTGGAAACGCCGCGCCATCGAGACCGGCTATGTCCAGTACATTCCGCCGTTCGAGCCGCTCACCATGCCCGCTGCAAGCGCCTCCATTCCTCCTCCTCAAGTTCCCCCTTTTGTTGTGATTCCTTCGCAGGTGCCGCCTCCGGCTCCACTGCGGGTCGCCTCGGAAGTCTCGGCTTATTAGCTTTTGCTATTAGGCGCATAAGAGATTTCTGTTTTGGCTTTCATGCCTTTTTGAGGAACTGGACTTCATACTGATTTCACCAAGTCGTAATTAACGTTCATCAAATCGACCGGTTCACGAGGGTCTAGTTAGTCAGGCCTTCCTGAACGTAAAGGAAACCATTGGTTGTCATGAAACATACACTGTCATCTGTCTCGTTATTGACCTTCATAGCAGGTGTATCGGTCTCCGCCCAGTCAGCCAGCACGTCCGGCCTGAACATCCCCGCTACGCCGAACACCACACAAATGCTTGCGCTGGCCAGTGCCAATTCGAACGATCAACCGGCGGCCGCTGATAGTAACTCCAAAGCGCAGAGGCCGGATGTTGTTATCAACACGGGAAGTGGATCGAAGAACTTTTGGGCAAATTGGCTAGAGACGCATCGCCGCATCACTCCCGCATCGAAGAAGAGCAGCGGTCAAGTGTATGCCAAGGCGTTCGCCGACGCGGCGGGTACACCGGCCACCGGCGCGGATGCCGCGCCAGAGCCAGGGCCCGACCCAATCGGACCCAGCGTCAATAAAGAAACGGACGCGGCCAAAGAGATCCAGATTCTCAAAGACCGCTTGGACAAGTTGCAAAAAGTAATCGATGAACAAGCGCAGGGTGGCGCGAACGCAGCGCCAGCCGCTCCGGCCGCTGCCCAGCACAAACTTCCTGAACCTTTGGAAGCTCCCGATCCTCCGCCCGCGAATGACAAGGACACGCCGTTTGCGTACGGCGACCAGAGCTGGTTCAACGGTAGTCCGCGCAATAGTCCTGTGTTGGATACGAAATTCTTCACGCCGGAAATCCGGTTTGATACTCACTTCATGGAAGATTTCAATCAGCCTGTTGACCACACAATGGGCGGCGCTACGGAATCGTTCCGGAGCGGCGAATTCCAATTGGAACAGGTCAGTGTCGGTGGTGACTTCCACTACGACAATGTCCGCGGAAGAATTCTGACCATGTTCGGTCTGTTTGCAACGACGACGCCGCGCAACGACGGTAGCGCCGGCGTCGGGCAGTGGGACGTTCGCGGCGCGTATAAGTACATATCGGAAGCGTGGGGCGGGTATCACTTCAATGTGGGGCATGGGCTCAATGTCGACGCGGGAATCTTCGTGTCCTACATCGGCCTGTTCAGCTACTACAACTTCGATAACTGGACTTACCAGCCGTCGTTTGTGTCGTCCAACACGCCTTGGTTCTTCAACGGTCTTCGCATCCAGTACTATCCGACCCAGAAACTGAAAATCGAACCGTGGATCGTCAATGGGTGGCAGTCTTACAACAAGTTCAACGGCCACCGCGGTCTGGGCGGGCAGATTCTGTGGATACCCAAAGATTCGATCAGAATCGTTTTCAACAACTACGGCAATGGCACCGACACTCTCGGTAATCCGGGTCGCTCGCGCATCCACACGGACGACAGCATTGAGGTCCGGTATTACAATCATCCGGAGAACACAGGTATTTCCAAGATGGCGTTCACCATCACGGGAGACTTGGGATGTGAGTATGGCGGCGGAGTATCTTGCACCGGCGGTTCCGGCGGACCGAAGCAGGCGTTCCTCGGGTGGATGGCTTACGACCGGACTTGGTTCGCCAAAGACAAGTATGCCGTCACGTTGGGCGGCGGCATGATGAACAATCCGGGCCGCTATCTGACTCTGCTCCCGCCCATCAATGGTGCGGACGCCGTCACGGGTTCGCCTTACTTCACAGCGAATCCCGGGGACAAGTCCCACATGTGGGATTCCACGGTCAATTTCCAGTGGATGCCCAAGCAGTACATCACCTGGTGGCTGGAGACCGGCTATCGTCACTCCGATGTGCCGTACTGGACGGGCCGAGGTGGAATTACACCTCCCGGCGGTAATACCGGTTCTCCAGGACAGTACGTCTGCGGAGCCGGCGGATCGGCGGGGACTAACGATCTTGCGACGGCGAAGGTGAACTGCGGCTCCGCCGGGGTGTGGTTCCCGGATCTTCGCAAGGGACAAGCCGTACTGAGCGTCGGCGTGATGGTGAAGTTCTAGTCTGGAGCCTCGGTGAGAACGAGTACCATCGAAAACACCAACACGACCCACGCGATCCTCCCGCATGTGTCGCTTGGTTCCCGGTTTATCCCGGACCTCGAAGGTCTCGTTCCTCCGCTCCAGAGTCTCCGCACAACGAACCCAGTAGGCTCGCGGCTACGTTGGCTGCGACCTGCATTGCCAAGCGCTCTTTGTCTGGCCGGGGTCATCCTCTGCACCTGGGGTGCGTTCCACTTCGGTCAAAGTTTCGCGTTCACGGGATTTGTCTACCTGGTTCCCGTGGTCTTCGCAGCGATGTACGGAGGGTTCTGGCAGGCGACTCTCGTTTCCATCACTGCCGCGATGTGCCTCGACTATTTCTTCATACCGCCCGTCTTCAGCTTTGAGAATAGTCCGGAAAATTGGATCGCTCTCGGTGCGTTCGAATTTACGGCTCTGGTGATCAGCCGCCTGTCGCTTCGGGAGCAACTCCGGGCCAAGGAGGCTATCGCCGGGCGTCGCGATATGGAGCGCCTATATCAGACGTCGCGACGCATCTTATTGCTGGACAGTTCCGGCGAGCCGGGGAATCTCATCCCCTCCCTGATTCGAGAAATATTCGAACTTAAGAGCGTATTGTTATTCGATGCGCTGTCCGGAAAGACCTATCAAAGCGGAGAAGTCGTTTCCGGAATGGAGCGGCTAACTCGCGCCGTGAATACTCTGGGCACCGATACCACGGATCCCGAAGCCGGGACCAGATATTGCGTCCTTCGATTCGCGACGCAGCCCGTGGGCGGCCTGGGATTGAACGGCCCGGAAATCAGTGAATCCGCGGCCAGTGCGCTCGCTTCGTTGGCCGGAGTCGCGCTGGAACACTTTCGAGCGCTCCAGAGGGAGTCGCGCGCACAGGCGGCACGTCAGGCCGAACAATTACGTACGTCGGTCCTAGATGCCCTGGCTCACCAGTTCAAAACGCCACTGACTGTAGCGCGCGCGGCCAGTTCCGGCCTTCTAACCGCGGGCGGATTAACAGGTCCACAAACCGAGCTTGTCACTGTGATCGATCGGCAAGCGACGAAATTGGACGACCTTGCGTCGCGGTTGTTGCGAGCCGCAAAGCTGGAGACTGCAGACTTCAAGCCTCAACGGGAACCACTGCTGTTCTCCCGTCTGGTGGGCGCTGCGATCCAGCGGATCGACTTGACGACGGATCGGGAGCGGTTTCACATCTTTGCGCCAAGCGGGGAGGTCGCGATATTCGCAGATAGCGAGTTGGTCCTGACTTCGATTGCGCAGCTCCTCGACAACGCGCTCAAGTACTCCGAACCCGGCTCGCCCATCGACGTCGTGGTCATGGTCATAGACGGAGAAGTGGTCCTCACCGTGCGCAATAAGGGAATGGTGGTTTCCGCTAAAGATCGTGAACGTGTTTTCGAGAGATTCTATCGGGTGCCTGAGACGCAAGACCTGCCTGCCGGCACCGGATTGGGCCTCTCGATCGTCAAGAGGATTGTGGAAGCGCACCATGGACGGGTGTGGGCCAAAGGCGAGGCCAATTATGGGACAGTGTTCTCGATTGCGCTTCCGGCGGCTCGCGCGTGTTAGTTCATGTTCCCCTCGAACCTTTTGGCGGTCGGAAGGGTTCTCATAACCGACGATGATGCCGATATCCGCCGCGTGCTCAAGAATACGCTGACCACTCTGGGATTCGATGCCGCGGAGGCTTCTAATGGCGAGCAGGCTCTGAAGGAGATCGAAGCTCATCCTGTCGACGTAGTACTTCTGGATGTAAACATGCCTGGCATGGGCGGGATCGAGGCGTGCCGGCAGATCAGAAAGAAAGCTCCCCGGCTGCAGATTTTGATGGTGACGGTTCGCGACCGGGAAGATGACAAAATTAAGGCGCTCGACGCGGGAGCCGACGATTACATCACCAAGCCATTCTCTATGCCTGAGCTGGCGGCTCGAATAAGATCCGCCGTTCGGCGTTCTTCCACTCCACCTGTCGATACCAACGCGCCGATTGTGATCGGAGACATCGAACTCGATCCTGAGCGCCGGATCGTGCGTAAAGCCGGCATGGACATGCGGCTGACAAATAAGGAGTTCGACCTCCTACACTATCTGATGTCTCATCCCGGTGTTCCCCTGGCCCACGCAAAGCTATTGCGGGCGGTGTGGGGCGCTGAGTATGGCCAGGAACTCGAGTACCTGCGCGTGTTCATGCATCAACTGCGCAAGAAGCTGGAGGACGATCCCTCGGCGCCCGCGTATCTCCTTACCGAACCGCACTTTGGTTATCGCTTCCGCGAGCCGGTGGACGATAAATTCGTATCGAATTCATAAGTATTTTCAATCCCAGTCATTTATGCCTTCCTTATGCTCCTCGCCGTATTCTGGCACTGAATGAACCGCGCGGCTTCCGCGCCCTTGTAGGATCAGGAGCATTCCGATGAAAAACATGGCAGCAAAAGCAATTCTTCTGGCTCTGAGCGTCCCCGCATTGCTCGCTCTGCACGGTTGCAGCAAAGTGCAAGCGGATCCCGGGAAAGAGGCGCCGCCGGCCGCCAAGGTAGTTCCCGATGTCGACATCACGTTATTCGCCGTCGACCATCCGGAGCAGTTCCCGTTCACCACGGCAACCGAGCGCCCCTCGACCTCGGAGTTGACGGTTACGGGAACAGTGAATCCGGACGTCTCCCGCAGCGTTCCGGTGGTGTCACTAGCGACCGGCCGCGTTACAGCAATTCACGCGCGCTTGGGCGACAACGTCAAAGCAGGGCAAGTTCTGCTGAGCATCCGGAGCGACGACGTCCAGAATGGCTTTTCCGACTACCGGAAGGCCGTCCGCGATGAAGTTCTCGCGCGTACGCAACTGGAACGGGCCCAGGATCTATACAGCCACGGCGCGATAGCGCAGGCCGATCTTCAGGTAGCAGAAGACACCGAGGACAAAGCCAAGATTGATGTCGAGACCACACAGGAACATCTGAAGCTGCTCGGCAATGACCCTAACAATCCCAAAGGTGAAGTGGAGGTTTCCGCTCCCGTCTCGGGTGTGATTACGGATCAGCAAGTTACTAACGCCGCGGGTGTACAGGGACTAGGCTCGACGCCCTTCACGATCTCCGATCTTTCGAGCGTGTGGATCATCTGCGACGTATACGAAAACGATTTGGCCACGGTGCACCTGGGTGATTCTGCCGAGATTCGGCTGAACGCGTACCCCGGGCAAGTCTTCAAAGGAAAAGTCAGCAACATCGGCACGATCCTTGACCCCAATCTCCGGACGGGCAAAGTTCGAATCGAAGTGCAAAACCCCGGAATGATGCGCCTCGGTATGTTTGTGACGGCGACTTTTCGCGGCCAGCGCATGGAGATGCATACCGAAGTGCCGGCGAGCGCCATCTTGCACATCCACGACCGGGAGTACGTCTACGTCCCCGCGCCGGACAACAAGTTTAAGCGAGTCGAGGTTGTGAGCGGTGACGAGCTTCCCGGCAACATGCAGGAAATCAAGTCCGGGATAAAGCCCGGCCAGCAACTGGTATCCAACGCGTTGGTGCTGGAGCGCACCATCGATCAATAGAACGGCCAACCAGCATTGGAATAGAGGACTCGGGAGAACAGAACAGTGATTCGCGCTCTTGTAGATTTCGCGTTGAACAACAAGGTAGTAGTGATCGCGATCGGGATTCTCCTGCTCGGCTGGGGGGCGATCGCGTTTCACAACCTGCCTGTTGAAGCCTATCCCGATATCGCGGACAACTACGCAACCATCATCACGCAGTGGCCGGGCCGAGCGGCCGAAGAAGTCGAGCAACAGATCACGATCCCGCTCGAGATTGCGATGAACGGAATCCCCCATCGGACGCACATACGTTCCGAGTCGCTTTTCGGGCTGTCTTTCATCATCATCATCTTCGACGACGGTTCGGATAACGATTGGAACCGGCAGAAGGTCACCGAAAAGATGGCTCAAGCCGATTTGCCGGACGGCGTCCAGCCTTCCATGGGTACGGACTGGAGCACCACAGGACAGATTTACTGGTACGTGCTTAAGAGTACGAATCCTCAGATCGACCTTATGGATCTCCGGTCCATCGAGGACTATGTCGTTGAGAAGGAAATCAAGTCCGTTCCGGACATCGTGGACGTCAGCCCCTTTGGCGGGATCCATCGCGAATATCAGGTTCGCGTCGATCCTAACAAGCTGGTGTCTTACGGGCTGAGTATCGGTCAGGTGGAGCAGCAGCTTTCGAGCAACAACATCAATGCCGGCGGCAACTTCATTGAAACCGGGTTGCAGCAAATGAACATCCGTGCGATCGGCCTGTTCCGAAATGTGAAGGATATCGAACAGACGGTCTTGACAACCAAGAGCGGGACGCCCCTTCGCGTGAAGGATATCGCCGAGGTGGCGCAAGGCCCGAAGGTTCGGCTGGGTCACGAAGGCCGGTCGATCCGCCGGGAGGACGGCGTCATTGTTGACAACGACGACGTGATCTTCTCGCAGGTGATGATGCGCAAAGGTGCGGACTCCGGGCCCACACTCGATGGGCCCAATGGGCTGCATGCCAAGATCAAACAACTCAACGAGAGCATCCTCCCTCCGGGCGTGAAACTTGAAAAGATGATCGATCGCAGTGATCTTCTGGGATTCACGCTGAATACGGTGATGCACAACCTGGGAGAAGGGATGATTCTGGTGGCGATCATCCTGTTCCTCTTTCTTCTGAACGTCCGCGCGGCACTCATCGTATCGCTCACCATTCCCTTCTCGTTGCTGTTCGCTTCCATCTGGCTCGGCGCAACGAAGGTTCCTGTCAATCTCCTCTCGCTGGGCGCGTTAGATTTCGGAATGGTGGTGGACGGAGCCGTAGTCATGGTGGAGAACATTGTGCGGCATATGACGCGGCGTCAGAGTGGGGAAGGCCCCCAGAGAACCGTCGCGGAAACAATACGCGACGCCTCTCACGAAGTTCAGCGTCCGGTGTTTTACGCCATCCTCATCATCATCACTGCCTACCTTCCAATCTTCACCTTGCAGCGGATTGAAGGCCGGTTGTTCCGGCCCATGGCCTGGACCGTTGCGTTTGCCCTATTGGGTGCGATGACGTTCTCGATTCTCATCGCTCCTGTTCTAGCTAGTGCCTTTTTCCGAAAAGGCGTCAAGGAAGTTCACAATCCTGTGATGGCCTTTCTGACCGAACGCTATCGCCGGCGGCTGCGCTGGGCCATCGAACACCGTTGGTTCACGGCGATTCTCGGCATCGTCGTTCTCGGCATATCTGGCTTCTTGGCCTTCAGCGGAATCATCGGCGGGGAGTTCCTGCCACATCTAGATGAAGGCGCCATTTGGGTTCGCGGCACGCTGGCACAGAGTACAAATCTCACGGAAGGCACGCGGTTCATGAACCAGGCACGCGTGGTGCTGGCGGCCTTCCCGGAAGCGAAACAGGTGATCTCCGAAAACGGAAGGCCCGATGACGGCACCGATACCGGCGGATTTGGAAACACGGAATACTTCGTCGATCTCAAGCCGAAGGATGAATGGCGTCCCGTTTTTCATAGAGACAAGGACGAGCTGATCGCCGCCATGAATCGGGAGCTCGAAAAACTGCCGGGGGCTACCTGGAACTTCTCCCAGCCGATTGAAGACAACGTCGGAGAAACACTCACCGGCACCAAGGGGCAGCTCGCCCTGAAGCTCTACGGGACCGACTTGAGGACTCTCGAGGACACGGGCGATCAGATCAGCGACTTGATGCGCAAGGTTCCAGGCATCACCGATGTGAAGCTGTATCGCGATACCGGACAGCCGAACATCAACTTCACTGTGAACCGGGCAGCTGCCGCGCGCTTTGGAATCAATGTGAGCGACATTCAGGACGTCGTAGAAACCGCAGTGGGTGGTAAGGCAGTAAGTACGGTTCTTCCGATGGGCACGCCCGAACGTTACGACGTTGTGGTGCGCTATCAGGAGCCATACCGCAAAGACCCCAAAGCTATCAGCAATATTCGAATCCTTTCCCCTACTGGAGAGCGCGTAGCTCTTTCGCAGCTCACGAACGTGGATATTCGCGATGGCGCATACGACATTTACAGGGAAGAAGGCAGCCGCTATGTCAGCATCACGTTTAACGTTCGCGGGCGGGACCTGAACAGCTCGGTAGAGGATGCCTTGGCTCAGATCAATCAAAAGATCAAAATTCCACAAGGATACCAGCTGGGATTGACCGGCGAATATGAAAGCTCGAAACGTGCGCAGGCACGTCTCGCGGTCATCATCCCGCTGACGCTTCTGGTGATCTTCATCATTCTTTATTCCATGTTTAAATCCGCAAAGTGGGCCGGCTTGATCCTGGCAGTAGTTGCCATGGCGCCCTTTGGTGGGCTGCTCGCCCTATATCTCACTGGTACGAACTTCAGCGTTTCGTCGGGCATCGGCTTTCTCGCGCTATTCGGCGTTTCGGTGCAAACCGGCGTCATCATGCTGGAGTACATCAACCAGCGTCGCGCCAGGGGCCACGGTATCGTTGACGCAGCCATTGAGGGCGCGGTTTTGAGACTGCGGCCGATTATGATGACGTCGCTGGTCGCGACGTTCGGGCTGGTGCCAGCCGCTCTTTCGCACGAAATCGGCTCCGACTCGCAACGTCCGTTCGCCATCGTTATTGTGGGCGGACTGATTGCAGCTCTCTTCATGAGCATTGTCTTACTGCCCACGCTGTATGTCTGGATCGCAAGAGACGGCGACAAGCTTCCGCATCCGGAGGCATCCGTTGAACACTAGGAGAGCGATTTCGGTGAGTTCCATGAAACGTGCATCGGGGGTTTCTTTGATTGCGGTTGTTTGCCTTCATCCGGGCACGCTGCGCGGTCAAAATGCGACGCAAGGCCCGGTCACGATCACTCTGGATCAAGCTATCGAGCTTGCGCTTCAACAGAACCACAGTTTGCTCGCGAACCGAACGAATGTTCAGCAGAACTTGGCCCAGGAAGTGACGGCCAACCTGCGTCCCAACCCAACCCTCTTCGCCGACTGGGCGTACCTGCCGCTCACGACACCCGACGGCGGCTGGGGAGCTTACCTTCACGACCTGTCGGAGATCGACGCCGGCATGAGTTACACCATCGAACGCGGCGGAAAACGGGCTCGCCGCCTTCAGGCTGCCAAAGACACGACCACCGTTACGCGTTCGCAAGTAGTCGACAACGAACGCACTCTCACTTACCAGGTTGCGTCGGACTTCATTAACGTTCAGCTCGCGAGCTCCATGGTGGATCTGGCCCAGCAGAATCTGAAAAGCTTTCAGGATACGGTGGACGTTGCCCAGAACCAGTACCGGGCCGGCGGGATCAGCGAGAACGATTTCCAGAAGATCAAACTCCAGCTGATGCAATTCGAGACCGACCTTGAGACGGCTAGGCTCACCAGAGCTCAAGCACTGTCCGACCTGCGCCAACAGCTTGGCTATGAATCCATACCCGCGGATTTCGATGTCTCCGGCGTGTTCGAGTACCAGCCACTGGCAGTGAATCTCGATCAATTGCAGGCGAAAGCGCTGGACAATCGTCCAGACCTGCGCGCGGCAGTCCAGGGCATTACCGCTGCAAAGAGTCAGCTCGAGTTGGCTAAGGCCAACGGAAAGCAGGATCTCGGCGTTACCGGAAACTATTCGCACGTCAATGCGGGCAACCGTGTGACCTTTGCAGTGAACATCCCGCTGCCGATTTTCGACCGCAACCAGGGCGAGATTGCGCGAACGCAGGTCGCCATCACGCAAGCGCGCCAGCAGGAGGCGGCGGCGCGCGGACAGGTCCTGACCGACGTGAAACAAGCATACGACGCTCTGGCGAGCAGCGATCGCGTGGCGCAAATGTTTCGAACCACCTACCTTGACGTGGCCCAGCGGAGCCGTGATATCAGCGAATACTCGTACCGGCGTGGCGCGGGGACCTTGCTCGACTTCCTGGACGCCGAACGCAGCTATCGTGCTACCCAGCTTGCGTACCGCCAGGCGATCGCCACCTATATGACGGCGATCGAACAATTGCGGCAGGTGGTAGGGACCAGGAGCTTACCGTGACGAAAGAACAGATCCGCGCCCGGATCCAAGAGATCGGCATCATCCCCGCTGTACGGGTGGATTCGGCCGAGGATGCGCTGTTTGCCACGGAGGCCGTGTGCGCCAGCGGTATCCCCATCGTCGAAGTCACCATGACAGTTCCCGGTGCCATCGAGGTGATTCGCGAACTTGTTCGACAGAACTCGGAACTTATCGTGGGAGCGGGGACGGTGCTTTACCTGGAAACAGCCCGCCGCTGCGTCGATGCCGGAGCTACGTTTCTGACTTCGCCGGGATTGGAACGTGAGATGGTGAATTTTGCGGCGGGCCGCGGCATCGTCGTATTCCCGGGCGCCTTAACACCGACCGAGATCATCGACGCCTGGAAGGCAGGCTCCGACTTCGTGAAGATCTTTCCTTGTTTCGCAAATGGCGGCCCAGCCTATATCCGGACCTTGAAATTGGCGTTTCCGGAGGTTCCGCTAATTGCCTCGGGTGGTGTGGACCAGCAGAATGCCGGTGACTTTATTCTATCGGGCGCGGTCGCTTTGGGAATCGGCAGACATCTGATCCACCCGGACGCAATCAAACGGCGGGAGCGCGGATGGATCCAGGAACTCTCGCGGCGGTACCTGGCCACGGTGAATCACGCCCGCAGCGAACTGCAACCCCTACGAAAGGATTCGAAAGTATGAGACATCCGTGCGCCATCGCCGTGCTCGCGCTCGGTGCGCTAGCCACGACGCTGCCCATGTCCGCCGAAAACCAACAGCCTGTCCAAGTATCCAGCACGGAGCGGGTGGACTTCCCGCCGGGTGGCACCGTGCATATAAATGGCTCTTACGGACACCTGGTTATGGAGGGCTGGGATCGGCCGGAGGTCGAGATTGCCGTAACGAAATCCGGAGCTCGATCCGATAGCGTTCGCGTGGTTACCAATCGCGGTTCAGATGCGGAATTGACGATTACTACCACGCTCGCTTCCCGCCACGGCGACTGGTTTCCGTTCCTTCCGCCCACGACCGCTGCCGGTGTCACGACCGAATACGAGATCCATGTGCCGCGCGATACGCGGCTGGCGATCCATAATCGAGCCGGCTACGTATTTGTGAACGGCGTCGCGGGCGACATCGAGGCCAGCGTGAGCCGTGGCGACATTATGTTGATGCTTTCCGATTCGGGCACGCACTCGATCGACGCCAAAACCAAGTTCGGCACCGTATCATCCGACTTCGACGGGCCGGTTGTCAGCCGCCACCTGCTGGGCCAACAACTAGGAAAGACCCTCGGGCCTCCTTCGCAACACCTTTACCTGCGCATGGGGTTTGGCGGGATCACCGTCAAGGCCGTTCCACGCGAAGGCGAAGCCGCACGCACTAAATAGGGGTCACTTGAGATCCGGAGTCAGTGTGCACGAGTGGTTCACGCCCAGGAAGTGACTGGGTACTTCAGGATGGGCGGCGCCCATGATAGCTCCAGCGGGGTGTCGCGTCTTGAGATGCGACGAAGCATATCGATCTCCGACCCGCAGTCGATGTTCACAGAGTGAGGAACCTGATTGAATTCGGGAACAATTGAATCTCTGAGTATTCCCTAAGTAGTTATTCGTGGGCAAACCGTAGAAGTAGAATTTCTGACACCACACGATGATGCCCGGTCACAACCCACGCCAAGGTAATCCATCTGTCTGAGGAAGGCCAAGCCCCTGTCATGGAACCGTCCGGTCGCATGACGGACTGAACGCCTCAGACCCGGCCGTGCGGAAAACCTTCGTTTTCCGATGCCCTATGCCGCCGCCGGGTCGGGCCCTGTTTCCAGCTCCTGGGAGGGTGCCTTTCGGGTGACCATTTCCGTACACCGGTAGGCGTCCACCACAGTAGAAACCGGGGCGCCGAGTTCCTTAGCGATTGCGCGCCAGCTTCGGCCTTCGGTCCTGAGACGGGTCACTTCATCGCGCCGGAACACCCGCCGCGGCCGGCCCAGGACCGTTACGCGAGCCTTAGCCGCGCAGACGCCTGACGGTGTGCGTTCGCGGATGATC
>Ga0207687_10001001_pt1 | contig 19169 bp, 20 predicted proteins | sample KBSM54metaG_FD_184399 | JGI IMG/M metagenome (GOLD analysis project Ga0207687, IMG submission 184399) | Miscanthus rhizosphere microbial communities from Kellogg Biological Station, Michigan, USA - KBS M5-4 metaG (SPAdes) (version 2) | ecosystem: Host-associated > Plants > Roots > Rhizosphere >...
CTGGAAGGCCAGCGCCATCAGGTCGAACTGCAGCTTGATGTGTTCGTCGAAAGTTTGCGGTACGCCAATCGGCACCGACATATCCGTCGGCGCGACAGTGGAGGCTTCCATTGCGATGTGCAGCCGCCGTTCGATCTCGCGGACGTTTTCCGTGTAGTTGTCGATGCGCACGCGATCCGGCGCGCTCGATTCCGTGCGCAGGCGAGTCAGACTGCTGGTCAGCGAATCCAGAATGCTGCCGTCGCGCTTTCGTCGCTTGGCGCGCTGCTCGACGGAAGCGCCATCCCCGAACATGCGTTCGAACACCACCTGCGGATTCAGCTCCATGGGCAGCGGATCGGTCGGCGAGGACCAGGAGATCGTGTTGGTATAGGTGCAGCTGTAGCCTTCGCCGCAGTTGCTCGAATTCGCGCCCGGGTCTTCGACCGCTAGCTGCATGGAGGGCATCAGGTTCTGCTGGCCGATCTTCTGGGCTATCAGCTGATCGATGGTGGTTCCCACTTGGACATCGGCGCCCGCGGTTTTCTTGGGCTTCACAGCACACATGAAGGCGGCTGCCACCCAGTGGTCGGCTCCGGTCGCGCCCGGAGGCGGTTCCGCCGAGCGGGAATGCAGGCCGCTCATAATCACGGTCTGGTTCACGAACGGTTCCAGCGGTTTCCAGTTGAAGGGCAGCGTCGCTTCCAGCTTGCCTTCCTTGGCGGGAACCCAATAGCCGGGCGCCGCGCCGTGGGGCACGAAGCAGCCCACAAATCGAGGCTTCGGTGACGCCGCGGTTTGCGCCAAAGCGGTCGATGCTGGAATCATGGCGTCCAGTAGAGGAAGCGCCAATGTCGCGCCGGCACCGCGTAAAATCGTCCGGCGGGACATGTGCTTTTTAGTGATAAATGCCATGCTGTCTTCTCCTATGAATTAACGGGCCGCGCGGGTCTGGGTGCCGCCGGGGATATTAGCGCTGTCAGGTACCTTCATGTTCATCTGAAACGCGGGACTCTTCACGATACCCAGCACAACGGAAGAGAATTTGTAATTGCTGGCGGCGGAATCGCGGACGATCGACCGCACTAGAGGCATGTCCTCATACTCGACACCGCGGCCCAGCGAGTAGGTCATCAGTTTCTCGGTCACCACCCGAGCGAACTGATCGGAGCGGCGCACCAGCATATCGCGCAAGCTGACCACGCCATTTACCTTGGTGCCATCCACCAAAACTCCGGAAGCGTCAATGGCGCTGTCTCCATCCTGGGTGCGCCAGGAGCCGACCGCGTCAAAGTTTTCGAGCGCCAGTCCGATGGGCTCAAAGATCTTGTGGCATGACGCGCAGGATGGACTGGTGTGATGCAGTTCCATGGTCTCGCGCATCGTCGGCGCTTTGGCGTTGCCGGTGGAATCCACCGGCCGTTCCTTGATGATCGGTACGTTTGGCGGCGGGTCCGGCGGGCTCACGCCCAGGAACGTCTGCAGGAACCACTTGCCTCGGGCCACCGGAGAAGTGCGGGCCGCGTTCGACGTTACGGTTAACAGCGCGCCCTTACCCAGCAGGCCGCGGCGAATGTCGAGTTCCTGCGGAAGCGTCACGCGGCGGAACTGCGGGCCATAGATGTTGGGGATCCCGTATTGCTTGGCCAGCCGCTCATTGACGAAGGTGTAATCCGCCGTCAGTAAATCCAGGATGCCGCGATCTTCGTGCACTACGCTGCCGAAGAATAGTTCGGTCTCGCGCTGGTATGCCAGGCGCAGGTTGTCGTCGAAGTCCGGGAACAGATTCACCACCGGCTCGCTGGTCTTGAGCGAGCGTACGCTCAGCCACTGTCCGGTGAAGTTGGTGATCATGGCATCGGATCTCGGATCCGCCAGCATTCTCCGCACTTGTTTTTCGAGGACCGCTGGGTCCTTCAGCTTGCCTTGGGCCGCCAGGTCGATCAACTGATCGTCGGGCACGCTGCTCCACAGGAAAAACGACAGCCGGGAAGCCAGCGCCAGATCGGTGATGCGATAGCTCTTGCCGGCGGCCAGACCGGCGGGTTCCGGCTCCAGGCGATACACAAATTCCGGATCGGCCAGCACGCGCTGCAGCACCGCTTCGATGCCGTCATCGAAGGTTCCGCCATCGGTACGGCCAGACTGATAAAACTCCATCAGACGCGATACATCCGCCGAGGTGGACGGGCGGCGAAACGCATGCTTCACCAGTGAGGACGCGATGGTCCGCGCACACGCTGCGTCGTCTTTGCCTGTGGCCGGGCGGCATACGAAAATCTTCTGACGGGCAGCCGTATCGCTCGCGCCCTTCGCGTTGTAGGGACCTTCCACCCAAACTTGACCGACGTGCGGATAGAACAGGAATCCCGGAATCGATCCCGGGGTGTTCATGGTCCGCTGGAACGGCCGATTCACTTCACTGCCCGGCACATCATTGGTCGCGAGGAATGTCACGCCGACGGTGTGCAGGCCGGCCTTGACCGGAATCTTCTGGGTCGATTTACCGTTGCCGGTGGTGTTCGCGATTTCCTTATCCCAATCGAAAAGCTTCACTCGCTCACCGTCGACGGTGACTTCGAGCTGCTCGCCTTTGACGCCGCCCAGGACCGCCTGGAAGTATCCCGTGACGCCTTTGACCTTGAAGGTATATTCGCCGTCGGCTGGAAACTGATACTTGATCAGGATGCCGCCGCGCGTTCCGAAAGGCAGTCCCTCAATGTGATAGTTTTGCGCGGTGTCCGCGGGCACTTCGAAGACCGCCTGCGTCGGCGCCGATACGTCGCCAACCGCGAGACGGCTGATTTTGCCGGCAGCCGACAAGTACGCTTCCATCAGCGCCGGAGACAGCGTCAGCGCACCCGCGATGTTGTCGAACCCATGCGTCGAATCGTCGGGAGGCAGGAATTTGTTAGCGTCTACTTCCAGCGCCAGCACATCACGAATCGCATTCGTATATTCGGTGCGATTGAGGCGGTGCATGCCCGGCGGGATCAGATTGGCGGCCGCGGTGCGGTCGAGTTCGTTCTCCATGAAAGAGACCATGGATTCGAGCACCGGCGCGTCCGGACGCGGCATGCCCGCGGGAGGCATCATCCCCGCGCGAAGCTTGCGCACGACTTTTTCCCAGGTCTCAGCGTGATCATGCATGCTCGCGGGGTCCAGCTTATCGAGCATCAGACCGGCGGTTTGCAGCTTCTGGTTGTGGCAGGTGACGCAGTATTTGTCGAGAAGCGCGCGCTCGGAAGCGGCTGAAGTCACCAGTGTGGCGGGAGCTGGCGCAGCCTGCTGCGAACGGGCGATTTGAAGATACCCTGGGACAGCGATGAGCCCCGCCAAAGCCGCGAGGCTGAACACGCGATTTCGGCGTTGTTTGGCGAGTGGGTGGAGTCTGCTCTTGCCTCTATTCATTTGGCTCCTCAGGGATTATGGCTTATCGCGAGGCTCCGGCAAGCAGCACCGGCCCCTAAGTCAAGATAATCAATAGTTTCGCTGGGCGCAAGCCCCTTTCAGCATAATCTCACGGGAGCGCCGCGGAGAGCCTCCCGAGAGTACCACTCAAAGCCTCGTGCTCGTACTCCTTGACGAAGCCAGGTTAGCGGTTTAACCTAGCCAGGACGTGCCTTGGGAACGGATCGAAAGCTACTCGTATTGGACCCTGTTTGTCGCTGCCTTCCTCGCGGTGGCCGCCTGGGAGTCGTTCCGCCCCAGGCGGGAGCTATCGGCGGCTCCGGAGCGGCGCTGGGGCAGGCATGCCCTGGTTCTGATCGTTTGCACGGTCATTAACGTGGGGCTGTACCGAGCCAGCCCGGTGGTGGTCGCCATGGCTTTTGCGGGTAGCCGATATGGCCTGCTGAACAAGCCGTGGATGCCCTTCGCCGGACGCTGCATTCTCGCGGTCCTGTTGCTCGATTTTGGTAAGTATGCCATCCACCGGGCATTCCACTCGGTTTCATTCCTCTGGCGGGTGCATCGGGTCCATCACTCCGATCCGGACTTCGATGTCTCGACATCCGTCCGTGTTCATCCCATTGAAGTGGTAGTGATGCAAGGCGCCTATTTTGCGGTGATCGCGATTTTTGCACCGCCGGTGCTGGGGGTGTTGATCGCTGAACTGTTGAGCGCCTTCGAAAGCTTCTTTGGGCACGCCAACGCCTCGCTTCCAGGATGGGCCGAGAGACCGCTGCGCCGTCTATTTGTGACGCCGGACATGCACCGGATTCATCATTCCGAGGAGGTTGAGGAACAGTTCACGAATTATGGCGACTGCTTCCCTTGGTGGGATCGCCTCTTTCGGACCTATCTGGCGGAGCCTGCGGCGGGTCGAGACCGGATGGTCGTCGGACTCAAGGGATGTCAGAATGACGCCAGTCTGGGCGTGCCTTTCATCCTGAAGCAGCCGTTTCTGCAGGAGAAGGACGAGCAAGTTTCTCCTGTCGCGGCTGCAAAACTAGGCTAAAGCGACGAGTTAGCGCTTACGCCGGCCGCGGATCACCAGGATCGCGCCCGAAACGAGTGTCAGCGCTGCCACTCCCGAAGCTGGGCTGATTTCCGGAGCAACCACGTTTAAGCCCGCAAACGCGAAACTTGACGCGCCCAACAAGAGCAACACCAGTCCAATGGACTTCATTGAGTTAAACCCTCCTGTCCTATTTCTTGCGCCGGCCGCGGATCACCAGGATCGCGCCGGACAGCAATGTGAGTGCGGCCGTGCCCGAAGCCGCGCTGATTTCAGGAGCCGCAACGGGTGCACCCGCAAAAGCGAAACTGGAGATACCGACGAAGAGCAACAGCATTCCAACGGTTTTCATTGAGTTAGATTTCCTGTCCTATTTCTTCCGACGCCCGCGGATCACCAGGATCGCGCCGGAAACCAGCGTCAGCGCCGCCACTCCCGAAGCCGGACTGATTTCCGGGGCAACGGGGGTACCTGCAAACGCCAGACTCGCGACACCTACCAGGAGTAACGCTATGCCAATGATTTTCATATTTAGTCCTGTCCTATTGCTTGCGCCTTCCGCGGATCACCAGGATCGCGCCGGAAACCAGCGTCAGCGCTGCGACTCCGGAAGCCGGACTAATCTCCGGCGCAACGGTCGCACCTGCAAACGCCAGACTCGCGACGCTCACAAGGAGCAACGCCATACCGATGAATTTCATAAAAGCTAGTCCTCCGAAGGGCAAAGTATCTCACGCCCGTTGCCGACTCGCAAGGCACGAACGCAAAATGGACGTACTGGTACCCGGCGCTAGCACTACCGCGTGGATCCGCCGGGTCCTTGCGCCGGACCGGAGATGTGCTGCAGGTCGTAATTATCTTCCTGGCAGATGTACTCCATCAGTTCCGTTCCCGCCATCATGCGAGCCCGGCCCACAGTCGTGAACGGCTTGGCATACGCGCCCGGATCGTCGATGGTCACTTCGATCGACATGTTCCCCATGTCCGTCCGCGTGTAGCGTTCGACGGTGTGGAGCTTTTCCGTATGCGGATGGCCCACATAGTCGAACCAGAACTTGTCTTTGAACCCAACCGTGTCGATCACCCAGGTCTGCCCGTCCCAGCGTCCGATGGAATTTCCGTACCAGGCCGGATCCGGATCTTCAGGATGCTTGCGGCCGTCCATGAAAATCTGCCGCCAGCTATGGATGTTGCCCTCGAACACAATAAAGTAGATGCCCGGCGTCTGCGCGATCCGCCAGGGATACGGCGATCCGCGCGGAATGCCGGCCGGCAGGCAGTTCGATTCCGGATCGTCTTTCGACTGGCGCGTTTTCACCAACGCTTCCGCCCATGGCAGCATCACCACGGAATCGCCCGGTTTGAGCGCGCGCGAAATGTCCGCGTCGCTGGCGCCGCCGCCCAGCCAGACTCCCGACAGATCGGGTGTGCCGTCCGCCAGTTTGGGCGCCGGACCGGTGGGAGTCGGCGGCTGCCGTTGATACAGTCCTACGCTTCCGCCTTTCGCTTTGCCCTTGCCTTTAGCCGCGTCGCCCGCGGGCTGCTGCGCGACCAGAGATACGACCGCAAGAGCAGCGGCCGCGATGCCGAAGCCGGCGATCCAGCGTCGTCTCACTTGCCATCCTCAAATGCCGACAGGAAGTTCAGCTTGCGCCCATCCGGCAATACTATGGTCTGAGCGATTCCGAAATTCGAGTTGTCCCGGGCGCGTGAGCCAGTGACCGTGACCATATCGCCTTCCTTGATGTCATTCCGCTTCCAGCCGTTCCGCACCAGGATGCTGGGACTGGCCAGTTCCAGGTTCCAGTTGGTAACCTTGCCGGCGCTGTCCTTAACGTCGATGTAGAAATGCGCGTGCGGGTTGACCCATTCCATCTTCGTGACGACGCCCGTGAGGTCGATCTTCTTGGTGTTATCGAACACCGCCGCACCGGAATGGTGGGCCAGAACGGGCAACCCTAAGGCCAGCAAAGCCGTCGCTACCGCAAGGTTGAAGCTGATTCGCATCGAAAGAGGCCCCCAGCCCGAAATTCTGGCATAGGCGTCCATCGGGCGCAAGGAGTTATTGTTAACCTAAGAACCAGGAGCGGCATCGTATATGAAGATGCTCCGTTGTATTCCCGCATTTCTTCTCGTGGCCCTGGCGGCCCCGGCTCAAATTCCAGGCCAATATCCGGGACAGTATCCTCCGGGGCAATCTCCCGGCCAATATCCCCCGGGACAATACCCGCCCGGTCAAGGTCCGAATTCGCGCATCCCCGGCCAGACTGGCCCGACAATTCCCGGCACCGGGCGTCCGCGCAGCGGACAACCACAGCCCGAGAGTCGCGGCAAGAAATCGAGCTCCGAAGCTCAACTGTTGACCACGACGTCCGGGATCCTGCGGCGCGCGGCCTCGAACCAGCTGGTGATCCAGCCCGACGATCATCGCGTGGTCTGGTACCGCTTGGCGCCGCAGATCAAGGTGACGAAAGACAGCAAGGATGCGGATCTGAAAGACTTCGCGCTGGGCGATTATCTGAGCGTCGATTCCAACTCGGACGACGACAGCATTAACACCGCCGTTTCGGTGACCTGGAAGAAAGCCGCGACGCCCGACGATCGCGCGGAAGCTTCCAAGACCTGGGATCTGCCGCGTCCCGAAACCGCCGCACGCGGAACGGCGTCGTCATCCAAGTCGAACTCCACGTCGTCGGCTTCCTCGCCGCCTCGCGAGGCTGGCGACGACCGGCCTGTGCTTCGCCGCAACGACCCTGAACCGGCTCCCACGCCCCAAGCGGAGTCTGCTCCCGACAAGCCGCAGGAAGTCGCGGCAGCAGCACCTCCCAAGGTAGCTCCGAAGGAAGAAGAGCCCGATAATAGTCCTCCGCCGACCCAGATTCGTCCACCCGATCCCAAGCTGGATGACGACGATCCTGGCAAGCCGGCGCTGCGTCGTGGTGTGCCCGCACCGAGACGCCAGACCACCGTCGAAACCGCGGCCAGCGTTCCGACGTCGGCTGCAAAAGCACCCGCGGCGGAGGCGATAAAAACCAGCCCGCCGCCTTCGGAAGCCGCCGCGCCACCACCCATCCCGCTCGGCGACGATCCGACAATTACCAAAGCTCGCGAGGCGGCGGCGGCTTATGCCGAAACGCTGCCCAACTACCTGGTCCAGCAGATGACCACGCGGTATCAGAGCGACCGTCCGAAAGCCGGCTGGCAGGCGATCGATATCGTCACCGCCGACCTGACCTATCAGGACGGCAGCGAAAGCTATAAGAACATCAAGGTCGGCAACAAGAGCGTGAATACATCCATGAATGACATCCCCGGTTCGCGCTCGACCGGCGAGTTTTCGACTCTGCTCGAAGCGCTGTTCGAGCCGGGCGCAACCAAGTTTCGTGCGGGCGGGCAGGACACGATCCACAACCGCTCGGCTTATGTCTACAGTTTCGAGGTGACCCGCGAGCTCTCGCGCTGGCGGATCGAAGCGCCGTCGCAGCTTTACTACCCCGCCATCAAAGGCTCCGTCTGGATCGATAAGGAAACCTCGCGTGTCATGCGTATCGAGCAGTCCGGCAAAGGCATGCCTGCGCTGTTTCCCTTCGACACCATCGAGACCACTGTGGACTACGATTTCATTCGGCTCGGCACATCGGGACCGTACCTGCTGCCGATTGAATCCGAAGTGCTCAGCTGCCAGCGCGGCACCAGCATCTGCTCGCGCAATAAGATCGAGTTCCGCAACTATAAGAAGTTCGGAGCGCAGTCGGACATCACCTTCGAAAAGCCGTAAGCCGTGGAGCGGGCTTTAGCCTGCAACGGGTGCTTCAGCACCCGCAGTCACTTCGGCTTGGAGTGAAATGGATCCGGTTCGGTGCCGTGTGGCGCAGGCTCCGGACTCTCGATATCCAGGTTGACGACAATCGGCTCCTGGCCGCTGCGCACCACCACCGCCTCCACCGGCTCATCCGAACGAGCGTTCATCTCCTGATGTGGAACGAACGGGGGCACATAAACAAAATCACCCGGTCCGGCTTCCTCGACGAATTCCAGATGATCGCCCCAGCGGAAACGGGCGCGCCCGCGGACGATGTAGAGCACTGTCTCAAGCTCGCCATGATGATGCGCGCCCGTGCGGGCCGCCGGTTGCACTGTAACCGTTCCCGCCCACAGCTTATTCGCGCCAGTACGTGCGTGGGTGATGGCCGCGGCCCGGCTCATGCCAGCCGTCTGAGGAGTATTGGAATCCAGTTCTCCCGCTCGAACGATGCGGATTCCATCGTTCACTTCTTGGCTGCCTTCGCCTTGGCTTCCTTGTCGGCCTTAATTAAGGTGTCCAGATGCCGGGAATCCCTCTCGTTCTCCGTGCAGATGTATTCCCAGAGATCGCTGTCGGTGATCAGCGGAGTCCACTGCGTGACCTTCCAGGGACGCGTGTAGTACACCGGATCTTCAATCGTGATCTCATCCTTCAAGTTCCCGAAGTCCGGGCGCGAATAACGCTCGATCACATGAAGCTGATCCGACGTACCATGTCCCGCCAGATCGAGCCAGGTGAGACCGTTGAAGCCGATCGTATCGACCACCAGTTCGTCGCCCTCCCACTTTCCGACCGAATCGCCCCACCAGGTAGGATTCAGATCCTTGGGATGATCGCGATTCAGGAAGATCTGGCGGAAGCTGTGCAGATTGCCTTCGTACAGAATCACCACCAGGTTGGGCAGCTGAAGAATCTTCGAAGGATAAGGATCGCGTCGTGGCACGCCGGTGGGCAGGCAACGAGCCTCGGGATCCTCCGTGCCTTCATTGGCTTGGCGATCTTTGAATAGCTTCTCGCCGAACGGCGTCATCGGCAGCTCACCCACGTCGTAATCCTTGGCGAGGTCAGACGTGTAGCCGGCGTAACCCCAGACTCCTGAAAGGTCCACGTGTCCGTCCGACGTCCGCGGCGTAGGACCGGGAGGCCCCTTCTTCACGCGTGCGTTTCCTTTGCGTTTGGATTTGGGTATCGTGCTCTCGGCCGGAAACTGCCCTTGGAGGAATGGGACGGCGGTCAGAACGAATGCTGAAGTCGTTAGAATCGCGATTAGAGTCTGCTTTCTCACGGTGAAATCGCCTCTCACAGATTATACCCGCGAGTGGTTTGGTATGCTCATACAACTATGAGCCTCTTCGCCGTCAAGCCCTTGGACGCGCTGCTCAAGGACGCAGGGCACGAAACTCTTCACCGCACCCTGGGCCCGGTCCAATTGGTGGCGCTGGGCATCGGCGCGATTATCGGCGCGGGCCTATTTGTGCGAACCGCGGACGCGATCGCTCAGCGGTCTGGTCCTTCCGTAACGCTGGCCTTCATACTTGCGGGATTTGGCTGCGCCTTTGCCGGCCTCTGTTACGCAGAGTTCGCTTCCATGATTCCGGTCGCCGGGAGCGCTTATACCTATTCCTACATGACCATGGGCGAACTGGTCGCCTGGATCATCGGCTGGGACTTAGTCCTGGAGTATGCGGTCGGGGCCGCTACGGTAGCGATCTCATGGAGCCAGTACTTCAACAAGGTTCTCGAGTACATCAGCCCTGGACTTACCGTCCCTTATCAGTGGAGTCATTCCCCCTTCGAGACTCAAATGGGTACCGGAGTGCGCGGTCTGATCAACCTCCCGGCTATCGGCATTCTGCTCCTGCTCACGCTATTACTGATTCGGGGCACTCGGGAGTCAGCCTTTGTTAACAGCTTGATTGTAGTCGCGAAAGTTTCGATCGTCATCATCGTGATTTTGGTTGGCTGGGGGTTTATGAATCCGGCCAATCACACCCCCTATATTCCTGCGGCTACTACCTACACAACTTCGGAAGGAGTGACCCATGACTATGGCGGGATCATGGGAATTTTGGGAGCCGCGGGTGTAGTCTTCTTCGCCTTTATTGGATTTGACGCCGTCTCAACGATGGCTCAGGAGGCCAAAAACCCCAAGCGTGACATGCCCATTGGCATTCTCGGATCTCTGGTAGTCTGTACGTTCCTGTATGTTGTTTTCGCTCACGTGCTGAGCGGCGTCGCTACGGTCGAGGATTTTCGAACGGCAGGGAAAGAAGCCTCCGTGGCGTACGCCATCAGTAAGTACATGACCGGATACGCCTGGCTGGCAAAACTCGTCACCGTAGCCATTCTGGCCGGCTTCTCATCCGTCATCCTGGTCATGCTGTTCGGACAATCGCGGGTGTTTTACTCCATGAGTGTTGACGGATTGGTTCCGAAGATATTCTGCGATGTTCATCCCAAGTACAAAACTCCGTGGAAGTCTAACATGTTGTTTTTCGCCTTTACCGCCTTGTTCGCCGCGTTTCTGCCAGAGGACATTGTGGGGGAGATGACCAGCATCGGCACCCTCTTTGCGTTCATTCTAGTTTGCGCTGGCGTTTGGATTTTGCGGGTGCGCCGGCCGGAGCTGGAGAGAGCCTTTAAAGCGCCCGCTTTGCCGTTCACGGCTATTATGGGCATCCTGGTCTGTGGAGCGATGATTTACGGACTTGGTTGGACGAATTGGGCGCGGCTGGGCGGATGGATGGCGATCGGCCTGGTGATTTATTTCGCATATAGCCGCAAGCACAGCATCACGCGCAATTCATAACAGCATTCGGACGAACCATCCGATTCCACTCACAAGTAGTACGCCCGCCGCTTGGCGACGCCAGTTCGTCGGAATTTTGCGCGCCACAATCCACAGGACTGAGAGAAGGATCGCCTGGGTGATCGACGCGGCAGTGAGGTAGGACGCAGGGAAAGCCGCGAACGGCAGGCCGTGTGCGATTCCCAGTACCGGAACCACCGCCCAGCGAGCTTGGCTGTCGGGCAGGAACACGATTTCCGCGGCGAGATATGCCACCGTCAGCGCCAGCACGGCCTCCAGGAACTCGGGGCTGAACGACATCGGGATCCGCGATGACACAGGACGCGCGAGCCATTCGCCGGCCAGGAATGCGATCGTCAGGATTCCCATTTCGCGCGTATTCCGCGCAGCCAACAGCAAGACTGCGAGAAACAGCAGACCCGATACCGATTTGAAAAGTCGTGCGATGCCGGCTGCGGCGGCTTTAGCGATTAGCTCGGCGCGCGACGGCGGATGAAAGCGCACCTCGGCTTGCCGGAAGCTCTGATCGAACACCTGCTGATCGCTAGTGGGACCCTGGACGGCGTAGAGCAGGTGCACATGATTCGGCACGGTCACCTGAAACAGCGTGCATTCGACTTCGATCTTGTCGGGTACCGGGCGGTCGAATTCGTATTCGGCGCGGCAGATGTAAGTCCCGTCCTGCTCCTGACATTTCGAAGAAGTCCGCCGTGCGCCCTCGAACTTTAACTGATCGAGCAGGTCTGTTTCAGGATGCGTCACGTGCGTGAGCTCGTACATCGGGATTCGGAGTTCGTAGGTTGCGATGCGGCCGTCGACGTGCAGCTCACCGCTGCTCATGCTGACGACGTGAGCATACGCACACGCGCAAATCAGAAAGGGGAATAACCGCCTATGCATGCGCTTTGCGTCTGCGCATTCGCACAATAATGATGCGCAGCGCGGCGATCACAGGAACCGAGAAGAACATGCCCGGGATGCCGGCCACCCGTTCGCCCGCGAGCACGCCGAACAGCACCAGCAGCGGGTGTAGCTCGACGCCCGAGCTCAGCAGGTAAGGGCTGAGCACATAGTCCTGAAACAAACGATACACGATGAAGAAGACCAGAAGCCATAGTACGTGGGAATAGCCGCTCACTCCAGCCACCACGAGTGCGATCACGGCTGCGGCCAGCGGCCCGACGAACGGGATCAGCTCCAGCACGCCCCCCACGCTCGCGAGAAGGACCGCGTACGGGACCCCGAGCACGGAGAGAACCACGGCATACGACACAAATGCCGCAATGGCCAGCAGCACCAGGGCGCGGATATACTGCGCGACCAGCACGTGCAAATCCCTCAGGATTTCTTCCGCCAGCGAACGCCGCCGCGGGAAGCAGTCGACGATCGCATCGCGCATGAGCAGCCCGTCTTTGAGAAAGAAAAAACTGAGGATGGGGATAAGCACCACTGCTGCCAGACTTCCAAGCCCGGCCAGGATGCCGGGGCCGATTTGTTTCAACATCGGCAGGACCTTATCGCCGAAGCCTGCGGTCTCTTGCGCAATGAATTCGGTCAACCGGGGGCGCCATGCTTCGAGCGATCCAGGCAGGGGAAAATTACTCAATGGATCGGACTTCAAGGCGTCGGGAAGACGGCCCGCAAGGACAGCGGCCTCCTCACCGACCCTGGCTCCTACGGGAATCAAGATAGCCAACGCGATTCCAATCAAGGCGAGGTATACGATGGCGAGAGATAGCGTGCGGGACACTTTGCGCGGGGTGTGGCGCTCCACCCGGTCGACCAGGGGAGCAATCAAATGCGCGAAAAAGATCGCGAGCGTGAAAATCACCAGAACACTTCGGGTGAGGTAGATGAGCGCGACGGCCAGTACGAACACGAATATGGTCCACACTGCGCGCAACACGCGCCCGTCAAGCAACATGGCTACTAGAATAGCGGCTGGGCATGGCCTTGATAACAAACCTGCTTCGGAGTGACTACTTCGATGGCGAGCAGTTGCCGCCTTGACAGCGATTATTCTCTTCGCAAACCTGCTCGAGCAGTGACCAAGTCGGATGAAGTTTCATCTGGAACTCCTGCGACCATGGCCGCGTAAAAATCTTGGGATCGTCGATGGTGAATTCGTAGGAGAGCGTGGTTGGATCGATGTGCCGCAAGCGCTCGATAGTGTGAAGCGCGTCGCTATGCCATCCGTTGCTCGCCGAAAGCGTCCATTCCTTGAGTCCGATGGTGTCGATCACCAGCGCGTCGCCATCCCATTTGGCCACCGAATTTCCCATGAAGGTGAGATCGACATCCGTGGGATGCGCCTTGCCGATCGGGATCACCCGAAAGAAGTGCATGTATTCGTACAGGAAGACTACCGAGTCTGGCGTCTGGACAATCTGCTGCGCATACGGCGCGAGAGCCTCGCGGGGATGGCCGTCCGGCAGGCATAGCTCCGTGGGATCGTCGTGGCGTGGATCGCCGGTGGGTGGCTGGAGAAATTTCGCCTGAGCGCCGGGCAGGAACGGAGCCATTTTGTTGCGATCGAAATTGGTGACGCGCGGAGTATCGGTATCGCCTGCGCCGACGATGTGCGTGAATGCGGGTCCAGCCCACACCCCTGCGAAATTCGGCTTGCCGTCCGACATGCGCGGGGTTTGTCCTGTAAGTACGACCGCCGCAAAAAGAAACGAGGTGATGGTGTGAAGCTTCACGTTCTATTTCTTCTCCGTGGGATTCACAGCCTGATCCTGGCCGATCAGGGTTTCTCGCCCGTCGGCCATCGTCACGATGTTGCCCGACGCGTTATTCGATCCGTCTTTGGCGCGATGCCCGGAGATGGTGAGCACGTCGCCGATTTTCAGGCTGTTCTTGGTGATGCCCCTTCTCAGCAGCATCCCCGGAGGCGAGGCCGAGAATCCCCAGTTGCTCACGTCGCCTTTGTCGTCTTTCACGTCCAGATAAATCCATATATGAGGATTGGACCACTCGAGCTTGGTGACTACGCCAGTCACCTTTACGGGCTTCGTGGTATCGAATTCGGCGGTGTAGGCGTGGTGCGCGAAGGCGAAACCATTCGCGAATACAAGACCTGCGACGATCGCGAATCTCCTGGCTGCAAACATAGAGACTCGCCTATTCTACTAGTTCGAAACCGGCCAGAAGACCTCGGTCTTCCAATCCTTGGGATCGGGATAATCGCCCGGATCGTTGATGTAGGACTCCCAGGGCGCTCCGGCGGCTACGAGCCCTTGAGACTCCATCCACTGTTCGATCGCGGCGTAGGCTCCGGACAGTTTATCGTAGGGTCCGATGTGGGTTGTGGTCGCCGCAGGCCCGCCTGGTAAGGTATCCGCGATGACGTCGCCTTCTCCTGACGCCCCCGGCGAGGTCACGCGCATGCCGGGTTCCATGGTGATCAACCCTGGTCCCATTTCCAGGTAACGCGTGAATGGAAGCCCGGCCAGCGCGATTCCATTCTTTTGCGCATGGACGAAGATGTGGGGAAGCACCTCCCCGATGGTGGCTGCGATCTCAGACCGCTTCACTCGCCGCCGCACAACCAGCACGGGCTGCGGTGCGAGTTCTTTTTTCGTGATGGAATATGCCATTTCGTTCTCCGGTGATCTCCTGTCTTCGCTGATGTGAAACAGCCCAACGCACGGACCGATAGCATCCACCAGTTCCGCGTGTGTTTTTGCCTGTGCCCGATCCACGCTGGCGGTAAAACCGCGCTCGCGATAGGCGCTGGGCGTCATATTGAAGCGCCTGCGAAACGCCCGGCAGAACGCCTCGTGGCTCTGGAAGCCGCAGGCAATCGCGATATCCAGAACCGACTCCTCGCCAACCAGAAGCATCACTGCCGCGCGGCCCAGCCGAAGCCGCAGCGTGTACTGCTTGGGCGTTTCCCCAGCGGCCACGGAAAATACGCGATGCAGATGAAATGCCGACAGGCCCGCCCGCTCGGCGAGCACAGCTAGCGATAGGTCTTCGTCCAGGTGCGCCGCGGCGAACCCGAGTATTGGCAATACTCGATTGATCGGCGTCGCCCGCGGAATCACCATCTCAGTCTAATCAAAGCACTGCCTGAGATCTTGATAATTCTTGCGCTAATGTTTTTGCAACGCCACTGCGAAGTCAGGATCGTCTGGCGCCACGCTCGCAAACAAGCTCATCGAAGACCGAAACTTCAGGTCGTCGGGCGATCCGAGGATTTCATGGATCGAACGTCCCTCCACCGCAGTCACCAGACGAGCGCACTCGCGCAATCGAGGTCCAAGCACGGGGTGCTGTAAATACGCCTCGGCTTCTTCCCGCGAAGCGATTCCAAATTTCACCGCCATCTGGCTGTGCCCTAAACCGCGCATCTGCGGGAAGATGAACCACATCCAGTGGCTTTCCTTTCGCCCATTGCGCAATTCGGCACACACCTGCGCGTAGACTGGATTCTGGGCTTCGATAAAACGTTGTAGATCGTAAGGATCCTTCACGATCGCCTGTCCCTACTGTTTACTATAGAGTGGTGACCCACACCCCGGCCGACCGCATGCGCGGGCTCGTGAGCGGCATTCAGGAACTGGAAGAGAAGCTCAAGAACGGCGGCGGTGCGAAGAAAATTGAAAAGCAGCACAGCGAAGGCAAGCTGACGGCGCGCGAACGTGTGGCCCATTTGATCGATCCGGGTTCGTTATTCCTGGAAGTCGGCCTGTTGATCGCCTACGACCGCTATGACGGCCAGGCTCCCGCCGCGGGCGTGATCACCGGCTTGGGACACATCGAAAAGCGTCCCTGCGTGATCGTCGCCAACGACGCCACGGTGAAGGCCGGCGCGTGGTGGCCCGAGACCATTCACAAGATTCTGCGGGCGCAGGAAATCGCCATGCGCAATCGCCTGCCGATTGTCTACCTGGTGGATTCGGCGGGCGTGAACCTGCCTTATCAGGATGGGATCTTCCCGGGGCAATACGGCGCGGCGCGAATTTTCTATTACAACTCGCTGATGCGGCGGAGACTCAAAGTTCCCCAGATCGCCGCGGTGATGGGCATGTGCATCGCGGGCGGGGCGTATCTGCCAGCGCTGTCGGACGTGATCATCATGGTCGAGAAAACCAGTTTCATGGGACTCGGCGGTCCCAACCTCGTGAAGGGCGCGGTGGGCCAGGTGGTGGATGCCGAATCGCTGGGCGGCGCATCACTGCACACCAAGATCAGTGGCGTCGCGCACTATTCGGCCAAGGACGATCGCGCGTGTCTGGCTCTGATTCGCGAAAAGATCCGGGAGCTACCTGAGCCTGCGGGCTCCGTAAAGGGCTCCGCGCCCGCGAAGCCCGCCGAAGGATTGTACGACCTGCTGCCCGACGATCACCGGCTTCCCTACGATATGGAAGCGGTCATCGCGCGCATTGTCGACGGGGGTGACCATGGTGTCGACGACTATCTGGAATTCCAGCCCGAGCATGCCCCGGAGATGCTGTGCGCACACGCCCGGCTGCACGGCCGGCCGATCGGGCTGATCGCAAACCGGCGCGGTTTCTTGAAGACGCCGGAAGGGCCGCGGATCGGCGGGATCGTGTATCCGGAGTCGGCCCGCAAGGCCGCCTATTTTGTCGAAACCATCGAGCGCCAGGGATTGCCCCTGGTGTATTTGCAGGACGTCTCTGGGTTCATGGTGGGCGTAGAGGCAGAGAGCGCCGGCATCATCCGCGCGGGCGCCGAGATGGTGGAAGCCATGGCATGCGCGACGGTGCCGAAGATTATCGTGACCCTGAATCATGCTTCGGGCGCCGGATATTATGCGATGGCAGGGCAGGGATTCGATCCTAACTTCACCTTCGCGTGGCCCACGGCGCGGATCGGCGTGATGGATGGGGATGCCGCGGTGCAGGCGGTGCACGGGCCGGAACTCGAAAAGTTCAAGTCGGCTGGACAGCCCGTTCCGCCCGAGCTGGAGGCTCGCATCGCCCAGACGCGGGAAGATTACGAAAAATGGCTGGATGCGCGCTACGCCGCCGCGCGCGGGCATGTGGACGCGATCATCGACCCCCTGGAAACGCGCCGTGTGCTGGATTTCGCACTGCAAGCCGCGACCGCCTCCGGGCATCGCGAGCATCTGCCGATAGAGTTGTTGAAATGAAGCTGGCCGTATGAGTTTACGCGTAGAGCAAGACGGCCGTGTGCGGCGGCTGACACTGGCGATTCCGGCTCGGCGAAATATCCTGGATGCCGCGCTGGCGTCGCTGTTGTTGAACGAGATCCGCGACGCGCAGGAGCACGCAGAGACTGGCGCAATTCTGATCGACGCTGAAGGTCAGGTGTTCTGCGGCGGCATGGATTTCGATCAGCCCCTTCCCGAAGGGATCTTCTCGTTCGGTTGCGGTTCTTCGAAGCCAATTGTGCTGGCGATGCAGGGAGTCGCAGTTTCAGCCGGTGTGGCGCTGATCGCTAACGCGCACGTAGCGGTCGCGGCACAAGGCTCGAGCTTCGGGCTAACGGATATTCGCGAGGGACGCTGCCATCCTGGAATCCTCGGCGCGGTGTCGGCTGCCATCGGAGACCGGCGCGCGCGCGAATTGTCGCTGACCGGGCGCGTGTTCACGGTTCCCGAGGCCCTGTCGTGGGGACTGGTGCACGCTATGACTCCGCCGTTCGAGCTCGACGATCGGGCGATTGCGATTGCCAGGGCTCTGGCAAATGCCGATCCCGCCGCGGTGTCCGCAATCCTTGCATTTCATCGAGCTCCGGCCGATTAAATTCAAAACTTGGAACTTTCCCGGAATCGGGACGTCCTTAACAAAAGCATGCTGCCGCGTTTGCGCTGCACTTTTCTTTCCCTATACGTGGCGGCCAACCTTTTCGGTCAGACCACGCCGCCACTCCTCTCCGCGAGGAACTTACACATCACTCGTGTTTCGACTCCGCCGGTCCTCGATGACTACATCAACGGCTCTCCGCCCGATGGCGCGATGCCCGTCACCAATTTCATCCAGCGTAACCCCGACGATGGGAAAGCCGCCAGCAGCGAAACTAAAGCGTGGCTGGCTTACGACGCTCAGAATTTATACGTGATCTTCGTGTGCCGGTCCAATAAAGGCGAGCTGCGCGCGCGTTTTACCAAGCGCGACGATATTTTCGCGGATGATTTCGTCGGTGTGCTGCTCGATACGTTTCACGACCGCCAGCACGCCTTCGAGTTCTTCGTCAATCCATACGGTATTCAACTCGACGGTCTGAACACCGAAGGGCAAGGGGACGATTGGAACTTTGACACTTACTGGAAATCCGAAGGCCGGCTCACCAGCGACGGATATGCCGTGCGCATGGCCGTCCCGTTCAAAAGCATGCGATTCACCAGTATGGATATGCAGGAATGGGGCTTCGCGTTTTTTCGCAATATTCCCGCGCGCAATGAGAATTCCTTCTGGCCTGCCGTCAGCAATCGCGAAAACTCTTTCGTTGCCCAGTTCGGCGATTTGGACGGCTTCGACCACATCTCGCCCGGCCGTAACATCCGCCTGATCCCGTATATCGCCGGGTCTAGCGCGCATCTGCTGGATCAACCTCCGGACCTTCCGCCTCTCTTTCGCACCAACCGCGACGTGCGTGTTGGAATGGACGCCAAGCTCGTGCTCCGCGAATCGCTTACGCTCGACGCAACCATCAATCCCGATTTCAGCCAGGTGGAATCGGACGATCCTCAGGTGACCGTCAACCAGCGTTTTGAGGTATTCTTCCCCGAAAAGCGCCCCTTTTTTTTGGAGAACGCCAGCTATTTTCAAACGCCCGAGAATCTGTTTTTCTCACGGCGCATCGGGGATCCAGTCGGTGGAGTTCGCCTCACCGGACGGCTCGGGCGCTGGTCGATTGGCCTGCTGGCCGGCGCCGACCGCGGTCCCGGCAAACGGGTCGATCCAGCCGATCCGCGTTACGGAAACTACGCGCCGGGTGGAGTGCTGCGTATACAGCGAAACATCGGCAAGGAATCCACCGTAGGCGTGTTTCTCTCCGACTACAACTTTGGGGCGAGCCACAACCGCGTCGGCTCCATCGACGCGCGCTGGAAGATCGCCAAGAACTGGGTGGCCGTGGGGCAGGCCATCGCCAGTGCGACTCGATATTTGGACGGCACGCGT
>Ga0207687_10001002_pt1 | contig 19168 bp, 16 predicted proteins | sample KBSM54metaG_FD_184399 | JGI IMG/M metagenome (GOLD analysis project Ga0207687, IMG submission 184399) | Miscanthus rhizosphere microbial communities from Kellogg Biological Station, Michigan, USA - KBS M5-4 metaG (SPAdes) (version 2) | ecosystem: Host-associated > Plants > Roots > Rhizosphere >...
AGTGCGAGCAGTACACGATGACTCTGGCGAAGATCGATTCTCCGGCAGAAAATGCCTGGATCCAAGCCAAGGCTCTGTCCATCACGGTGCCTTCGCAGTTCCAATATTTTTGGATTGGCGGCTCTACCGTGGGCAGCCCCGGCACTTGGCATTGGCCCGACGGATCCATCTTTTGGCGAGGCGGCGCCAACGGCATGCCCGTCAAAGGCGTGTATTTCGGCTGGCGAAAAGACAGCCCCCAAGACGTCGGCACCGAAGCCTGCGTGTTCATGGATCAAGACGGCTGGCAGGATGGCGACGGTTCATCGAGCCGCAGCTACGTCTGCGAATGGCAGTGAATCCCCAGTGAAACGCGCTTTCTTTTCCTGGAGCGGCGGCAAGGACTCGATGCTCGCGCTGCATCGCGCGCTCGACGCGGGCTATCACGTCGAGGCATTGCTCTCGATGTTCGACGAAGAGGGCGAGCGTTCGCGATCGCATGGTCTCTTGCCGCATCTCGTGCGCGCGCAGGCGGAGGCGCTCGGGATTCGGCTCGTCACGCGGCGCGCATCGTGGGCGAACTACGAGGCTGAATTCATTGCCGCGACGACGGAGTTCGGGGCGCAGGGCATCCGCTACGGGCTCTTCGGCGACATCGATCTCGAACCGCATCGGGAGTGGGAGCAGAAGGTGTGCGCCGCGGCGGGGATCGAAGCCGTGCTCCCGCTTTGGCAAGAGTCGAGGCTCGCCTTGGTGGACGAATTCCTGGCGCTCTCCTATCGCGCGCGCGTCGTGTGCACCAACGGGCGCTGGCTCGACGGCAGCTTCTGCGGGCGGCTATTCGACGCCTCGTTCCTGCGCGATCTCCCCCCTGGCGTCGATGCTTGCGGCGAAAACGGCGAATTTCATACGTTCGTCTTTGACGGCCCAAGGTTCAATACGCCTGTCGCGCATCGGCTCGTCGCCGTTCACGAGCGGCGCTTCGAGACCCCAGCGCCCGCTGTTTACCATCTCGCTGAACTCTCAAGATTCTACACATCACCTTCGTCGACCCCGTTGGGGCAGTGAGAGATGGTGCGGTATTGAGGGAGTTGGATATGCCCCATCGCGACGCGAGGCCCCATGTCCACTTTCGGACATGCCCCTTCGCGACGCGCAAGCTCTTGTCCACTTTCGGACATGCCCCCTCGCGACGCGCAAGCTCTTGTCCACTTTCGGACATGCTCCATCGCGACGCGCAGGCCCATGTCCACTTTCGGACATGCCCCCTCGCGACGCGCAGGCCCATGTCCACTTTCGGACATGCCCCCTCGCGACGCGAAGACCCTGATTGGGTTTCGCTCAAGTTTGACCCCATCCGAAGCTCGCACCACAAACTGCGTGTCCACGATGTGATCAATCTTGAGGCTGAACTGACGTAGTCGAAGCGCGTAGCTACGAAAGTTGCGTGGTGCGCGGCCCGGTGTTGCGCGGCTTTTTGCGGTCTTCGGCCGCATTTCAGCACGGCATTAACCTTGCTTTGTGCCCAGAACCGATGCGCGCACAAACCCTGGGTTGGCTGAGCTGTGGTGTTCTCTTGTTCGGCGGCGCTCTCGCCGCGTGTGGGAGTCCAGCGAGTGATGAACCCACCAGCAGCGGCGGCGCACATTCCGCTGGTTCGGGGAACGCGGCCGGCTCGAATAGCGCCGCGGGTTCCGCGGGTTCCAATAGCGCGGCCGGATCGCAGAGCTATGCAGGGCAGGGCGGCGCCTCGAATGGCGGCGGTGGCCCGAGTGCGGGCGCAGGCGGTGTTGCGCAAGGGGGCAGCGGTGGAGTGAGCGGCGTTGGCGGCGTGGCTGGCAGCTCGCTCGGAGGCACGGGTGGCGCGGCAGCGGGCGGCACCGGCGGCTCGAGTAGTTCGGCCGGTGCAGGCGGTGGCGGCGGCGCTCCCAACGTGCCCGCGGTGAAGTTCGTCGTCTATCTCGACGACTACACGGGCAGCTGGACTTCGTGGTCCACCAAGATCGATTTCTCGAAAATGACGCACCTGAACTTGGCGTTCATGGGCGCGAACAACAAGAACGATTGGTACTCCATCGATGGCCAGTCAGACTCCGACATCAAGGCCGTGGTCGCAAAAGCGCACGCAGCCGGAGTGAAAGTGCTGGCGTCGCTCGGCGGTGGCGGCGGCGACTCGACGGTCGTCAATCAATACAAAAACCCCAGCAACGACGACGCACTGGTGAACAACTTGGATGCGTTCCTCAATCGGCTGAACATCGACGGCGCAGACATCGACATCGAAAAAGAGTCGAAGGCGGACGTCGGCGACAACTACGGCACGTTCGTGAGCAAAGTCGTGGCCAAGCTCCACCCCGAAGGCAAACTAGTGACGGCGGCAGTCGCGCAATACCTCCAGCCGTACATGAACGACGACACGCTGCACTTGTTCGACTTCGTCAACATCATGGTCTACTCGAGCAAGGTCAGCGACTATCAGGGCGAGCTCGACTATTTCACCGGCAAGAGCGTGCCGAAAGAAAAGCTCACGCTCGGCGTGATCTCTGAATCCGGCAATCACACTTCGACTTCGGCCACCACGAGCATCGTGGCCCTATCGAAGAGCTACGGTGGCACCATGCTCTGGGATCTGGCCGAAGATTCGACCGGCCAAGCCTCGGTCTACAAAGCCATCCAAGGCAGCCTCTGAGCGCATCCTGACAGCGGCGGGCTCAGCGAACACGATCAGCTGAGCTTTACCTGGATTTTTGGCTGCCCCGCGCGTTCGTCGACCGGGTGCGGCCGGCGTGCTCGCAGAGCTCCGCCGCCGGGGCCCCCAAACGCCGGGCGTCCGCCCGTCGTGAGGGCCCCACGTCGCATCGCGGCTCGCTCAGTCTATCTTCACGACATTGACCGGCCCTTGGGCACCCACGAGCCAGTGAATGCCCTGGAGCAGCATCTGATCTTGCAACTTGGTGCGGAACGTCCACGACAATTGCGCGTTGGTGCCGCCGTCGTAGTCCATGTCGTTGTGGCCCATGTTCACGTACAGCATCTTGTACTTGGTGTTGGACCACACCACCGGGTAGTAGCCCGAGTGCCAGATCTCGGTGGGCTTCGGTCCGTTGCCGAGCGGAAAGCTCGAGGGATCGACCGAGAGCAAGATCTTGACGTCTGGGTTCTGCCGCAGATCCTTTTCCCACGAGTACCACTCGTTGGCGGACGTCTTGAGAATATCGCCGATGCCTTGCGTGACGGGGTGAGTGCCGTCTTCGATCTTCAAATTCGCTGGCGTCGGGTGCCAGGTGTTGCCGACGAACAAGCCCGTCGCGAGGAAAGTGTCGCTGAACCAGGCCCAGCGATCTTCGGTGTCGTTGTAGGCGGAGACGTGAAAACCGATATAAGCCCCGCCTTTTTCGACGTATGCCTTGAACCCATCCTGCTGTGCCGTCTCGGTGGGGCGGTTGTCGAAGAACATGATCAGCTGGTAATCGCTGGGGCTGATGGTGCTGAGGCGACTCCAGTCAGTCGTCGATTCGTAGCTGAAGCCGTTGGCTGCAGCCACGGACGGGAACCAACCGTTGGCCTCTTTCGAGTAACTGCGGTGCGCGAGATCGGGCATTTGGTCGTACACGGTGTAGAAGGCCAGCACCTTGAACGAGTTGCACTGCCCTTCGCCGTTGTTGGCGGCCGTGTCGCAAACCGGCTTGTCGCTCGTGCAGCCCGTGGTCTTGGTGCAGATGCTGCCGCCGGCCGCCGCGCCGGAGCTACCGCCCGCGCTGTTGCCGCCGGAGCCGCCGCTGCCCGCGCTGCTGCCGGCCGCGCCGCCGCCGCTCACGCTGGCGCCACCACCGCTCGCGTTCGTTCCTCCCGAGCCTGCACTTTGACCTGCCGCACCGGCGGATTGGCTCGTCGAACCACCGGCGGAAGCTCCCGCTCCACCGGACACTCCTACCGATCCGGCATGGCCGCTGTTCGGTTGTTGAGCACTAATATCGCCGCAGCCGCTGCCGGCGCTGAGCGTGAGTAGCAAGATTGAAGTCGCGCTGCCAAATCCCATCCGTATTCGCATTTGTCGCGGGCGAGAGCAAGACGAGTGCCAGGCGCAATCCCGCAGAAACAAGCCAGAATCACCGGTTTGCGCCGCGCAACTTTCGTAGCCGTGTAGCTCACTCGCGAAGCAAACATTGTTTGTTGTTGGGAGTGCGCGATAGAGCTAGTGCAAACACAGAATGGCAATCCGATGATGCGAAACCAAGTGAAGAGCGCGCCCTGTTCGCGCGTCGAAACCATCGCCCGATTGCTCACGCTAATTGCGGTCGTTTCCGCCTGCGGTAACGAGCTCGCGAGCAAAGCATCGAACAAGCCGGACGCGGGGGTGACACCTTCGGGCGGTTCCGGTCAAACCGCGGGTGGCGGTGCTGCGGGGAAATCCTCCACGGGCGGCGGCGGCAACTCGAGCCTCACCGATGCCGCGCCGCCGTTGACTGACGCCGCGCCGAAACCGGACGCGAGCTTGCCAGATGCCGCGCCAGACAGCGGCTCAGAACCCGATGCCGGGCTGCCACCCATCCGCATGCTGGCGATTGGTCAGCTCACGGCGAATGGTCAGCCCGAGATCCATGCGCCCTTCGTGAAGGCGGCCACGGTGTGGCTCGACAATCTCGCCCAGCACTCGAACTTGGTCGTCACCCACGTGGAGAGCCCGAACGCCCTGACCGATGACGAACTCACCCACTACGACCTGATTTTCCAGCTGAATTACGTGCCGTTCGGCTGGAACACGACGGCCCAGGCGGCCTTCCAAAAATACATCAGCGAGGGCCGAGGCGGCTGGGTGGGGCTGCACCACGCGAGCTTGTACGGCCCCGAAGTGACGCCCAGTTCCGAGACACCGTGGACTTGGTATTACGATTTCATCGGGCAGATCAACTACGAGAATTACATCGCGAGCTTCGCCTCCGCCACGGTGCACGTGGAAGAAAGCGCACATCCGATCTTCAAGGGCGTGCCTGCCACGTTCGTCGTGACGACCGATGAGTGGTACGTCTGGGACAAGAGCCCGCGGCCGCACGTGCACGTGCTGGCCACGGTCGACGAAAGCTCCTACTCACCCCCTTCGGACATCAAGATGGGCGGGGATCACCCGGTGGTCTGGTCGAACGAAGCGTACAAGGCCAAGAACCTGTACATCTTCGTCGGCCATCACCCGAACCTATTTCAAAACACGGCTTACATGACGCTGCTACAGAACGCGATCTTCTGGGCGGGGACCAAAGCCAAGTAAGCCGGGCCGTCACTGCGCTTTGGGCGCGCCGGGGCCAACACCTAGTTGCGCCAAAAAGCCCAAGACGTCGAAGTAGCCGTCGTATTCGATGAATTTGCCGTTTTGCACGCGCGCGAACTCGGCGATCGGGAATTCGACGTGCTTTTGCGTTGGGGGCAGTGTGCTGCCGTCGGGCATCGCGAGTGGCCCGGTGTGATCGGCGGAAAACGTGCCTTCGCACGAGACGAGATCGCCCGCTTCGACGCAACGAGTGATGGTGTGTTTGTAGTTCGGAAACGCGACCGCAAAGCTTTGTAAGACCTGAGCGTGTCCCGCGCTATCCATCTTGCCGAGCGGCAGCTCATAGCTGACGCCGGGGGCTTCCACTTCCGCGAGCGTGCCCGGTTGCTTACCATCGACGAGCTGGAAATAGCGCGCCATCACGTCCGCGTTGGTTTTCGACTGCGCGCCGGCGCTGGCCACGCAACCGGCAGTGAGCCCCGCGGTGGCGAGAGCGATGAGAAACTTCTTCGAGTGGCTGCTGATGAACATTTTCGTTGCGGCTTTCTGGCTGGGCGACGATCCCGACCCCAATGGCCGGTCTCGCGCTCTCGGTGCAACCAACATACGGAGCGGGCTCGAAGCGCGGCAGCCAACCAATCTGCAATGGGGCCTCTCGAATTCCGAGAGCCACGGAGGAGTCTCGACCTGGGGCGCATCTCCGAGAATTTCGGAGAAATTGGGCAGTGAGCGAATATTTTTCGGGCTGAGCGCGGTCTTACCCGCAGGCGGACATTTTCGTTCCGGCCGCCCTGAGAGAAGATGACTTGCGAGATGGCGACGCTTTCGGACCCTGCATTGCTCGAGTTGTTCGAGCGGCACCGCAATGAGCTGCGGCTCCACTGCTACCGCATGTTGGGCTCGTCGCACGATGCGGACGACATGTTGCAGGAAGCGGCGCTCCGGGCTTGGCGCGGCAAGGGGGCGCTGGAGGATGCGACGAATCTGCGCGCGTGGCTGTATCGCATCACCACCAATGTGTGCCTGGACGAGCTCGGGCGACGGCGCACTCGCGTCCTGCCCTTCCAGGCGGGGACGCCCCCGACCGCGCCCGGATCGGTGACGTTGGCCCCCGATCGCGAAGCCTTCATCGAGCCTTGCCCGGAGCGCTGGTTCGAACCGGTGGCGAGCGACCCGGCGCTCCGCTACGAGACGCGCGAATCGGTCGCGCTCGCGTTCGTGGCGGCGCTACAACAGCTGACCCCGACGCAGCGAGCGACGCTGCTCTTGCGTGACGTGGTCGGTCTGTCCGCCGAGGAGACGGCGCAAGCACTAGAGCTGAACTTGCGCGCAGCCAATAGTGCATTGTTTCGCGCTCGCTCGGCGGTCGAAACCAAACTGGCGGGCCAGGCGGCGTCGACACTCCAGCCTCTCGACGCGGCGACCCAAGGGTTGCTCGCTCGCTATTTGGCGGCCTGGAATCGGCTCGATGTGGACGCGTTCGTGGCGCTCCTGCACGACGAAGTGCGCACGACGATGCCGCCCTCGCCGAGCTGGCTCCAGGGGCGCGCGGACAACATCGCGTTCTACACGCCGATGTTCGCGGCGCAGCGACCGGGGGCGTTCGTGGCCATTCCCGCCGCCGCCAATGCAACCGCGGCGTTCGCGTTTTATCGCTCGCTTTCGGCGGGCGAGCCGCACGCGCTCCGCGCCATCCACCTCGTCGAGCTGAGGGATGATGCGATCGTCGGCATCGACCATTTCATGTTGCCGGAGCTCGGGCCGCTGTTCGGGCTGCCAGCAACGCTCGACCACGTGCAGGTCGACGGGGCGCTCGAGGGGCGATCTTGTTTCGAGCTCATCACCGAACATTTTTCGACGCGCGGTCGGTCTCATCTCTGAAGCAGCGGCCCCCGGCGGGGCCGAGAAAGGCCAGAGATCATGACGACCGAAAAAACGCTGGAACTCGTGCGCGCTTACTACGAAAGCTGGAGCCACGGCGCAGGCCGCTACGACGAAGCAGAGCTGCGCCGCGTGTTGCATCCGAAGCTCGCGTTCGAAAGCCCGATCGGCAAAAGGGAGACCTTGGACGATTTTTTGCCCGGCTTGCAGCGCTTCGCGAAGACCGTGAAGGCCTTCCACCCGCTGCAGCTGTTCGGATCAGGCGCCGAAGCCGCAGCCATTTACGACTGCTCGTTGACAGCGCCCGTCGATAGCCTTCGTTGCGCGGAAGTATTTCGCGTCGAAGGCGAGCGAATCGTATCGATCCGGCTCGTGTTCGACGCCACGCCGTACAAGTCGCAAGCCGCGTGAGGCACAAACCTAGAATTCATCTCATTGATGAGATGAATTCTAGCGCTTGGTCATCGTGAATTCGGGGGAGGTGCCTGGGCCTTCGTTGATCCGCACCTCCCATTCGTTCGTGAGCGATGCATCGTCCTTCAGCATGTCCCACACGACGACGGGAATGACGATCTTTCCAAGCCCGGAAAGCTTCACTTGGTCCTTCGTGGATTTCTTGAACTGTCGCAGTCGCGGGTGCGACTTGATGTCCCCGATGATCGACGCGAGCAGCGCATTGTAGATGTCTTGGTGCCGAGTCGAGAGTCCCATCTCGGCACGCTGCGCCCCCCGTCCCGCGAGGTCAAGCCAGCTCCGTTCCACGGAGATTGCGGCTCAGAAAGCCAAGAAAGCGGAGCTTACTCGCCGCTGGTCGAGCGCAGCAGGCCGATGTCCAGTTGCGTGAGCGGCACCTTGACCGCGCGGTAAGTCACTTCGCTCGTGCTGAAGGTGAGATCGAAGACATCGTTTCCTTGGGCGTCGACCTCGGTGAGGAAACGCGCGTCGGTCGGGACGTAGCCCCAACCGACCACGCTCTCGCCGTCGTCGTAGCGACGAAAGCTTCCTTCGTACAAGCTGGCGGCGGTGCCCAAGAATTGAAACACCGGCGTGGCAATACCCGCGTCATGATCGATGGCGTATTCCATGCCGCGCGCCACTCCGGGGGCCGCGCCATGGTCGTCGAACAGCGAGATGTTGCCGTTCGGTCGGAAGCGCGCGTCGTGTTGCATGCTGAAGGTGGTCTCCGAATCGCCCTGCACGGCGATCAACGCCGCGCCGTCCTTGTTGTAGGCGGTGCCGCCGAGCTTCCAGAGCACCTGCCCCGTGGCCCGATCGATGTAGTAGAGCGCGTTGGTGTGGCGCATGGAAATCAGCAAATTACCGCCGGGATCCGGCTCGATCGAGTTGCAGTGAAAGACATCGATCACCGGGGTCGAGCCTGCCATCTCCGGCGCCTGCTCGAGGGACTCGCGCGCGGCTTCGACGTGTGCGGAAGCGAGCCACGACCAAACGAGATTGCCGGACGGATCGAGCTCCTCGATTTCGCAGTCCGCGATCGTCGCGTTGGCGCCGTAAGCTTGGAGGCCCGTCAGGTCGATGCCAGCGGTGAGCGGCGTGGTGTACAAGAGGTAGTCACCGTTGGCCAAGGCGCGGAGCTCGTGCAAATCCGTGAGACCGCTCGGTGATGCGACGCGGGTCACCAAGTTCGTCGCGAGCGAACGCACCTCGAAGGGCGACGTCGAGTCGTTCCCCGCGCCCGACGCGTAGTTGGGCATGAGCGAGACGCTGTTCGGGAAAGGAGAATCCACGTTGCTGACCGCGCTGCCGTGCGCATACCAAACGGGCACCCCGTGAGTGTCGAACACGATTGCGTAGGTGGTCGAATTCACGAGGTAATAACCCGGAGTCGGCGAGCCCGGTCGTTTCATCACGATGCCGGGAAAATCCGGTGGCAGGCAGCGAATCCAATACTGACCGGCGATCGTCGTTGCTTGATTGGGGCTCAAGGTCAGCGTCTGCACGTGGGGCTCGTCGGCCTCGGTCGTCGTGACGGTGAGCGCGTTGTCGCCGGCGGCGCAGCGCACGTAGTAATCAGCGATCGAACTCGAGAAACTCGGAGTCAGCTCGAGCGGTGACGTGACGAGCGACGTGACCGTGGGCAACTCGATGACGCTCGTGCCGCCCGCTTCGCCGGCCGTCCCCGGGTCGCTGCGGGCAGTGCCGCCCGCCGCGCTCGCGTTGCCTGAGGCCCCGCCTAGCCCGTCGCCAGCGGCTCCGCTGCTCGAGCTGCCGCCGGTCTGAGAACCCGCACTGCCGCCCGACGGGTCAGCGTTGCTCGTCGGCTGATCGGTGCTGCCGGCCGGCGCTGAATTCGCCCCGGACTGGCCACAGCCGGCCGGCGCCACGAGGAAAAGCACACAAAAGCCCAAGCGCGAAATCGACCGCTGCATCTCGCCTTTGTCGTGTCTCGAGGCTCGACAAAGCGATCACACTGACATCTTTCGTCGCAGTGTCGATTTGTGTCCGGCAGCGGCGCCGACGCTCACTTGTCCGGTGGATTGTCGATCAGGACGGAGAGCAGCGCGGCTTTGTCGCGTGACGAAGCAAAGGCGTGGAACGCGTCGTCCCATACGGATTTGCTGCGGGTGAGCATGCGGATTTTGGCGTTACGCAGGTCAGCGAGGGTAGCTTGCCCAGCAGGGTCGAACTGATCGGGGCTGATGTCGAGCCGCACCGTGCTCGAGCCCTTGAGCTTGTTGAACGCGATCTGGCCTTCTGTAGAAGCCACGGTTTCCAAAAAGTGCTTGGCCGCTTCGGGTTGTGGGCCGCCTTTCGGCAGCGCAAAACTATCGACGCCATACAGGAACAGATCGGCCGCGCCTGGCATGCCGACGACGTCGAAGCCGACGCCCGGTTTCCAGCCGACCTGCGTGAGGTAGCCCTTGGCCCAGTCGCCGTGGATGAACATCGCCGCTTGCCCGTTCAACAGCAGATTCGCGGCGTCGGTCCACAGAAAGGTGGGCTGGTTGGCGGACGCGTTGACGTAGTTCGTGAGCACGTTGTCCAGCAGATCGATGGCCTGGTTGATCGCGCCCTCGTCGATCGCTGTTTTGCCGGTAAAATAGCTCTCGAACGCCGCTGGTCCCATCGATGCTGCGGCCAAGCCGTTGAACAGGATGCGGATGATCCAGCCGTCGTAGGCCGTGGCAAGCGGGATGATGCCGGCTGCTTTCAACTGGTCGCAGGTCGCAAGCAGCTCGGGGAGAGTCGTGGGGACGGCCAGGCCGAGGTCGGCGAAGATCTTCTTGTTGTAGTGGAGCGCGTTCTCGCGGTGAATATTCACGGGCATCGCCCAGATCTCACCGTTGAATGTCACGTCCGCGATCACTTCGGGCACGATGACGTCGAGCAAGCCGTGGGCGCTGAAAAAATCGCTCAGCGGCACGAGCGTGGTGGGATTGGCGGCCAGAAAACCGCCTAAGTTGTAGGCGCTTTCTTGAAACAGATCGGGTGGCGTACCCGCCGCCAAGTTCGCGTCCAACGCCTCCTGAGCTTTCACGCCCGATTCGAGGGCGGCGTTGTAGATGCGCTCTTTCGGATACTTCTCGTTGTGGACGGCGATCAGCGCTTGAAGCGCATCGGCTTCACTCGGCGCAATCCACCACGAGAAGAGCGTGACTTGCTCGACGCCGCTTTGAGCTTGAGCTGCCGAGTCCGAGTTCCCATTACTGCAGCCGCCGACGCACAGCGGTACCGCCAACTGGAGCACCTGGCGGCGGGAAAGCGGACGAGGCATGTGTGAGGCTTACGGATGGATTGCCCAAGACCTTAAGCAGTTTGGGCTTTTCTCCCCAGAAATGCCCAGGTTTCCGGAAGTTTCGTGACACCACGGCGCCCGACGGTGTCAGTTCGCGGGCGAGAGTTTCTGGTACACGCGCACCCAGTCCACCGCGAGTGATTGGGGAAATGCGCTGTCGTCGATGCCGTAGCGACCTGCCCAGGCGTCGCCGATGGCTAGGTTCAGGAGCACGTGCGCGGGGCCGGCCAGGCCGCCATCGGCGTACTTCCACTGAAACGTGCTGGTCACGACCTTGAGGCCGTCGACGTAGAGGGTCACGTCATTCGGGGTCCATTCGGCTGCGATGGTGTGGAAACCCTCGTTGAAGCGAAAGGGGGCGACGTAGTCTCGAATGCTCGTCTTGAAATTCTTGTTCACGTAAGGAAACTCGGTCTTCATGCCCGGCGTTGCCGTGGTGCTGCTGTGGATCATGTCGACGCGATCGTCCTTGCCGTTGTTGACGAACTCGAAGATGTCGATTTCCGGGGGCCAGCTCAGGTGGCCGCTCTCGGAAACATCGGAATTGAGCCAAAATGCTGGCCAAACACCGAGGCCGCCGGGCATTTTCACGCGCGCCTCGAAGAAGCCGTAACGCGCCGTGAAGTCAGAGCGAATCATGCCTGATTCGTAGTTCACGCCAGAGGGTTGGCTCAGCTTGAGCCGTCTCGCGGTCAAGTACAGCACGCCATTTTCGACGCGATGATTGCCGTCGTCCGCGTATTTTTGGTTTTCTTTGTTCAGCCGCTCCAAGGATTCGGAGCCGTAGATGAAGCGTGTGAACCAGCGCTGGCGATCGAGCTCGCGTCCGTTGAATTCATCGTTGAACACGAGGCCGTAACCTTCCGGTACGTACGAACCCGCCCAAGAGCTGACGACTTCGGTGCGAGGCAACGCGCTGCGCATCCGCAGCGAGAGTGCGCTCAACTGCAAGCTGGTACCGCGGCCGTCGACGGCGAGCTCTGCGGCCGACGCGTAAGTCGGGGCCGTGAACTCGAGTTCGTAGTGCTTCATGGGCCCTGCCGTGATGGCTTCGGCGAAGGTACGAATCGTGGCGTTCTTCGCTTCCCGGAACTTGATGCCGACTTTGGCCTCGCCCGTGCCGAGGAGCTGCGCGTCGAACGTCAACCGATAGGAGCGTCCCGCGATCAGGCTTCCGGGAGCGAGCTTTTTGGCGACGCTTCCGGTCACGCTCAACAGCTGCGTGCCGGGGCGAGCGTCATTCGCGAGCAACGCGGCACTGCCTTTGGGGCTGCTCGGCCAATCGCTCGCCGAGGCTGGAAATGCGGCCAATTCGCTCGGATCGACGGCGTAGGCAGCAGGCGGGATGGTAGGCGGGGGCGCTTTGCTACGCTCGGGCAGGCGCACCTCGCCCGTCGTGAATTCGGCTTTGCTCCGCGTTTCGCCGGCCGAGGATTTACTCGCCACCTGACACGCGGCGACGACGAGACAAGCGAGCAGCGACGAGGATCTCACGACGACATCCTTTCATCAGCGCGACGCGAGATCGACTTGTGGCGCGGGCTCGACTTGCGGACGGGGCGCCAAGCGGAGTCTCAAATCGCTGCACCAGGCCTTCAGCCGGGGTTCGACGACGAAGGCCACGCCGCTTGCAAGGGCGACGAGGGTCGCGGAAGCGACGAGCAGCGCGCTCGGCAAGCCGAGAGCGGGAGCCAAGCGATTGATCAGGATGTAGCCGATGGTGCCGTGCAGCAGGTACAGCGGGTAGGAAACCGAACCCAACCGCTGGAGGACCTTCTCCGTCCGTTGCGCAAAGCGAAAGCGCATGCTGAAGATCAAGAGCGCGATGGAGGAGACCAGCACCGCCCCGACGATGAACGGCGAGTAGTCCGGTGCGATCAGGAAGCGAACCGCCGCATCCCGCAATTCCAGGTGCACACCGACGGCGAAGGCAGCCACGGCGAAGGCAGCCACGGTGAAGGCTGGGCCCTGCGTTTTGAGCCGAAAAACCGCCATGCCGAGCATGAAAAAGCAGGACCACTGGGTCACGAAGGCATAGCGAACCATGCGCAAATCCAGCACGTATTCGTTCAAGAGTGTGAGCGCGAACCAGGCCAAGATGCAATGCGTGGCGTGCTTTCTGAGCTGCGGCACGGCGAGCCCGAGCGCTACGAAGGCATAGAACTGTAGCTCGCACACGATCGTCCAATAGGCGCCATCGATGAATTCCAAGCGGAAGCGCCGCGGGTCGACGATGACGTGTGCGAGCAGTTGCCGCCACGTGATTTGAAAGTGCGGATCGCGCGCCAACACGATCACCGTGCTCGTGACCGCGACGCAGAACAAGAATGTGGGGTAGACGCGCAGCCAACGACGCCAAGCGAAACTTGCGGCGCTCGCGCCGCGCGCGGACCAAGCGATGACGAAGCCGCTGATGACGAAGAACACGTCGACACCCAAGTACCCGTAGCGTGACCAAGCGCCGAGTGATGGTTGGTAGGCATCGAGATAACGGTGCGTGACCCCGCCGTGGAAGCCGAAGTGAAAAATCATCACGCCGGCCGCGGCGATGAGCCGCGCCAGATCCAAGAGGGGCACGCGCATTCGCTGGTTCATTTGAGGGCACTCGGTGCGGTTCGAACGTCGACCGAGAGGGCCTCGGTCGAGCGTTTTCCGCCAAAAGCCGCGCGGGCAAAGCGCAGTACGGTTTTCACGAGTTCTCGATCGAGCAGCGCAGCCGTACCCAGGAAGCAAACGCTCCCGACCACCGCGAGCACCGCCAATCGCACGACGGGGACGAGTCCGGCGGGCAGGTGCGGGCGCAGCGCGAGCACACCGGCCGCCATCACCAGCGAGGAAATAGCGGGCACCACGACGCCGCGGAACTGATCGATGAAGCCCATCGTCGTCGCGTTTTTCATCAACTTGCTCATGATGGGCAAACTGATGGCTTCGCGGGCGATCCAAATACCGATCGCCCACGCCAACGTGGGGGAGCGCGAAATGAAGATGGCAGCCACCACGAACAAGAGTTCCGCGGCTTTGCCGATCAGCAGATCTCGGGGGCGGCCGAGCGCAGTGAGCATCGGCGTGACCATCAGCCGGGGGGCTTGCAAGAGCACCAGCATCGCGAGCGCGCTGATGTAGGGGGCGCTCGGCAGCCACTTGGTTCCGAAGAGCACGCTCACGACTTCCGGCGAGGTCACCGCGATGCCGACGAATAGCGCATACAGAGCGGTGCACACGAAGCCCGTCGCCGCTTGGAAGGTGCGTTTCACGCGCGAGAGATCCGACTGCAAGCTCGACAGCATGGGCAGCGCGACCTGCGTCACGGCCGTGGAGGCAATGGCCCAAAAAACGTCGACTGCGCGAAAACTCAGGTTCAAGTAGCCGGCGAAGGTCACCCCCAAAAACAGCCCGGTGAGCACCGTGAACAGGCGTTTGACCCCGAAATTCAGGAACAACGCGCCGACCGCGTACACGCCGAAAGCCGAGAGCTCTCGGCACTCCTGGCGACCGAAGCGCAGCTTTGGCCGCACATCGCAGGTCTTCCACAGGATGAGCGAGCCCACGAGTTGAATCAGCACTTGCTGAGCGATCAAGCCCCACACGCCCGCCCCCAGCGCGACCAGAGCGATGCCGCCGAGTGCGCCTGCACTACGCCCGACGAGCGAACGGATCGCGAGTGGTCGAAACGAAAGCTCGCGGCGCTGACGAGCCACGATCGTCGCGCTGAAGCTAGCAGCCGGCAGGCACAGCGCCATCGCGCACAGCACCAACGCTGCGCCCGGATTCTTGACCATCAACGCGAACAGCGGAGAGAACAGACAGCACCCGACGAACAGCGCAACACTCAGTAGTAGGCTAAACGTGAACGCGGTATCGAAATGCAGATCCGTCACTTCGCCGCGCTGCACGAGCGCGTCGTGAAACAGCATCGTGACGACGACCTGCAAGAGCTCGATCAGCGCCAGAACGATCGAGAACAGGCCGAACTCCGACGTCGAGAGCAGGTGCGTGTAGATGATCAGCGAGGCCATCGAAATGACGGATAATCCGCCGTTTTCGACGAGGCTCCACAACGCGGATCGCGCGGTCTTGGCTTGGTCCATGGGGGGCTATTGGCCTGCCGTTTGGGGGGTGGGTGACGGCGTTCCGGCCCCGAGCGGGGAGGGTGCTGCGCGGCGACGCCACTTGGCGAAGACGGTGTGGCGCTGGAACCGCAAGCGAATCAGCTCGCGAGCAGCGGCGGCCGGGGAAACACACAGCAAGCTGAACCACAAACCGTGCGCCACGCTGAGCTTCAACGGATACTTCTCGGCGAGCAGGAGCGAGCAGGCTTTGCCGAGCAGGCGATGCGGTTCGTCCTCCCCGTGGCCCGTGTATTCGAGACCGAGCTTTTTGGCCATCAGGCGATAGTTGATGAAGGCAAGCTCGTGATCGAGCACATTGCCCTCGGGGATGCGCACGTTCCGTTCTCGGGCGCGCTGCTTCATGTGGTCCACCTCACGCTGTCGGTGCTCGATGCGATACGGGAGGCGCGACATGTCCGAGCCACCGCTGGACCACAGGTTGCCGCCGTGAATGCGGTAGCGACCGAGTGCCTCGGGGATCGTGAGCACGTCGCCGTAGACGGGAGCGACGGTGTTCAGCGTGCCGTCGGGCCCATGGTCGACAGCGAGTGGGAAGATTTGGGCCGCAAACCAGCGTGAATAAGCGTTGCCCACGGTGACCGGCCAACGATAGGTGCCGGTGCGCTCGAATGACTCCTGCACGCGCGCTGCGTCGTAACCCGGGTCGAAGTGGCAGAACTTTCGACCGAGGTCATTGCCCGCGCCATCGATGATCGTCAGGTCGTATTGGACTTTGGAGCACGAGGGGTGCCACACCGCGGCGACTCGCTCCAACGCATTCGGCTCGAGTAAGTCATCCGCATCGAGGAAAATCACGATCTCGCCCGTGGCAGCCGCGAAACCATGGTTGTACGCCGCGATCGAACCTTGATTCGCTTGATCGATCAGGCGAACGCGATCGGCATAGCGCTGGATGATGCCGAGCGAGCCGTCACTCGAGCCGTCGTTCACGACGATGAGTTCCCGGTTCGCGTAGCTCTGTCCGAGCACGCACTCGATCGCGCCGGCCACGTACTTTTCGTAGTTGAAGCAGGTGATGACGACGCTGATCAGAGGGCTGGACATGTAAGCTCGCTACTTTCCGTGAGGTCGTCCTCGGGTTTCGACAGAGTCGCGGCGAGCGGCAGCAAGCCGACGACGGCCAAGGTGAGGTAGTTTTGCTCGGGCGAGAGCAGGTGACCGCCCGTGATGAGCCAGGCCCAAAACAAGGCGGCGCGGATCTGCATGGGGATGGCGGGGCGGCGCAGGGTGACCGCAAACAGCGCGACGAACAGGATGAAGCCGAGCGCGCCGTACTCGAAGAGCAGCTTGGCCCAGGTGGGATCGTGAAACTCGTACTCGCGGATCGTGCGAAAAATGGTGCCCGGCCCATGGCCGACCCAAGCCGACCATGGCTCCGAGAAAAACAACTCGGAGAGCAGGCGCCCCGGCGCGATGTAACGAATGTAGCCGCTGCTGCGTGAGCTATCCGAGCTGAACTCGCCCAGGCGACCGAGCGTGAAGGACAGATTCAGGTAATCACCGAGCAGCAAGAAAACGAGCCCGCCCACGAGCGCCACCGTGCCCAGGCGCAACACTGTTTTCTTGCCGAGCGGGTAGCTGGTGCCGATGAGCAGCACCAAGATCCCGGTGCCCGAGTAGGTGAGAAGCAGCCCGAGCGCAAAGCAAGCCAGCCGCCCCACACGCCGCCGCGAGACGCTCTCGGTGATGAGTGCCAGCGCCATGTAGAACGAGAAGCCCGATGGCTCGCGGAAGAAGAAGCCGTTGGCCTTGTTGAAGCTGCCGACCGGAATCACCGTGTTGAACGTGCCGCCGCCGTGCAGAAAGGACGGGATGACCTTCGTGTAATCGAAGAGCCAAGCGCCGTGGATCACGAATTGCGCGAAAAACTGGGCAATTCCGACCCACGCGCAGAACAAGGACAGATCCGAAAACTTGTCGATCATCCACTCGCCGTCGCTCTCTGCGAGGCTGTGAGGCTTGAGGATGAAGACGAACGGCAAGTACATCATCGTCAGCAGCATCAGGGATGGGAACGAAGCGCGGTGCTCGTTGAACAAGGCACTCGCTAGAGCGACGCTGACGGCGGCGCAATACAAGAGCAGGCGCGAACTCGAAATGACGAGCACGCCCGAAAGCGCCGCGACGCCGAGCACGGCATAGACCGTGACGAGCGCCGGGCTCACCGTGAAATCGGCCGAGCCCACCCCCAGACGCTGCAGAATGGTGGCGGAGATCAACAAGGAGAGCATTGCCGCGCGCGTGAGTTTGCGGCCTGCCTCCTCGGTGAGGAGTTGTCGCCCCATCATGCGGGCGGATCCCCCGAGGTGATGGCCGATGTCACGGCGGTGCGTGGCTCTCGTTCGCGCTTGGCGAGGCTCGCCTGATACAACTCGCGAGTCCGCGCGCCGATGCTGGCCCACGCGGATTCGGACTCGATCCGCTCGGGTTTCGGGCGATCGGTGACGGCGCGGGCCAAAGCCAATGCCAACGCGGGCGCATCACCCGGGGGCACGAGTTCGCCTTGTTCGCCTGCGCGCAGATCTTCCGCGAAGGCACCGACGCGGCTCGCGATCAGCCACTTGCCCAGCGATTTGACCAGGAAGTACACGCCGCTCGCGTCGATCTGCCGATACGGGAAGAGGAAGCTATCGGTGACGGCGAACAGGTCCGCCATTTGTTGTTCGGTCTGGCGCTGACCGCGGATCTCGACCACGCTCGATAGCCCGAGCTCGGCAATGCGCGCTTCGAGGCTGGAAAGGTCCATGCGCGGACGGCCGGCGATGATCACGCGGGCTTGCTCGCGTACCGGCGGCGAGAGCAGCCCGAGCGCTTCGACCAGTACATCGAGCCCCTTGTAGGCTTTGATTTCGCCGAACACTACGAACGTGAAGCGAGCGTCCGTGCGGAGCGCGGCTGCTTCGGCGGAAGGCATCGCGTGAAGCGGCAACGGGCCGTGCGCGATGACCGCAATCTTTTCGGCCGGTACACCCCGTCGGATCAGCGTTTCGCGCCCGGCGCGCGTATGCACCACCACGCGATCGCTGCATTTGATGGGCAGATCGAAGCCCAGGTTCTGCAAGAAAGATAGATATTCGCCGTTGAAAGGCACCGTATCGTGGACGGTCAGCACCACGGGGGCAAACCGGCGCACGAGCGCGATGGCGAGCGTATCCAGCGGGGGCACGACCAGCCATTGGAAATGGACGACGTCCGGCCTCTGCTGGATGACGCGCTGCACGAGGCGGGCGAGGCCCCAAGCGTGCGCCACGCCTTTGGCGACTGCGCGCAGTTTTGCGGGGAGCGCGGTGAGGCGGTCGACGTGGCGATAGAAGAATGGCTGGACGTAATCGGCGCCGATCTCCTCGCGATCCCCGGCGCGTGTCGGACGAACGGCCCAGGTCGGATCGACACCCGCGGCGAGCAGGCCTTGAGTGAGCGCTGCATCGTACGGTGCGGTGAACAACGACGGATCCACCAGCAGCACTCGGAGGCGCGAGGCACGATTCACGGGTTGCCCTCTCCGATGGCGCCGAGCGGCACGGTCATCTCGCGCTGCCAAATGCGCTCGCGGTGACTGAGCAAGCCCGCGAAGAACCCCGCAGCCCAAGCGGTGTGCATGGTGAAGGCGGCCGGCGCGCTCAGCAAGCCCACGACCGAGCGCTGACGCAGGGAAAGCTTGAGTGCAAACGCAGTGAGGACAGCGACGTACAGGGCTGGCCACCCCAAAAATAACCAAGAAACGGGCAGCAAAACCAGGGAAGTGAGAGACAGCACGAGGTGCACCGGAACGGCCAATTGGCGCAAGCGCAGCGACGCGGGATGACGCCGCGCGGTGCGTGAGCGACCGGCGCCATATTTGAAGTATTGGCGCCACAAGCTCGAAAGGCTCGGGCGCGGCCGATAGCCGACGCGGATCTCGGCATCGAGAAAGATTTTCGCGCCCAGGGCGCGCTGCCGGCAGTCGAGCTCGGCGTCCTCGTTGTGCGTGAAGGCTTCGTCGTAACCGCCGACGGTTCGAAAGAAGTCGACACGAAACGCCGCATGGTGGCCATGATCGACGAAGCCGCTCTTACGGCCCGCGCGGTGAGCCGAACCGCCAGTGCCGACCGGTGAGTTCGACACCCAGGCGATCGCACGCTGCCAACCCGCATCACCCAGCGAGTCCATCGG
>Ga0207687_10001006_pt1 | contig 19126 bp, 16 predicted proteins | sample KBSM54metaG_FD_184399 | JGI IMG/M metagenome (GOLD analysis project Ga0207687, IMG submission 184399) | Miscanthus rhizosphere microbial communities from Kellogg Biological Station, Michigan, USA - KBS M5-4 metaG (SPAdes) (version 2) | ecosystem: Host-associated > Plants > Roots > Rhizosphere >...
GGCAGTTCGGCGCGATCGATCTTGCCGTCATGATTGAGGTCGAGCACGTCGAAGCGCTTGTCCGCGGCGCGCTGGAATTCCCGGGGGTCGACGCCGCGGTTGAAATTGGTGTCGGCGACCATCACCGGCTCTGGATAATCGAAATAGCCATAATGCGCCGCGCCGATCCTGAGGCGGGCGACGGGCCTCGATCCGCCGTCATCGCCGCCGCCGGCCGTGGCGCCCTCATAAGCATCGACGCGGATTTCCGGCGCGAGGACGGATTCATAATATTCGATATCGTCGGGATCGATCTCGCCATCATGCCGACGATCGAGCGTCGCGAACCAGCGGGCCGCATCCTTGTTGAATTCGTCGCGGCTCAGCGCTCCGTCATGATTGGTATCGGCCCGGTCGAACCAGATATCCTGCGGATCATGGTCGGCGCGAAAGGGTTCGCCCATCGGGCTGATGAACAGCCGGGAGCCGTGGCTGCCATCCTCGATCTGGCTGGCCGCAGCGGGCGGTGCCGGTGGCGTTGGGGCTGCCTGCTCGCCGGCGCCACCCATCGCCAGTGCCAAAGCTATCAAGACGATTCCGCTCATTCTTCACCTGCTCGCTCGAGTCGTCTCCTGGAGGTCCAGCAAGAAACTACCGCCGCCCTGATTTCAAGGACGATCGTTACGACTATGCGATGTCGATGCGATTCCTGCCTGACCGGAAGGCGGCCCTGTGATTTTTCGTTCGGCGAATGAACCTTTCGGGTCGTCCGCGCCACCTTTGCAGTCGAGCAGGTTGGATGGGGCAAAAATGCTGGTTTCGAGCGCCCGGGTTCTTGACGAATATCTGGTGGTCTCGGCCAAAGCCGGGGACCGCCGGGCATTCGATCTGCTCGCCCGGCGCTGGCACAAGAAGCTCGTCGCCCATGCCTGGCGCCTCACCGGGGACGGCGAGATCGCCCGGGAGGCGGCGCAGGAAGGGTGGATCGAGATCGTGCGCGGCCTTGCCGGCCTCAAGGACGAGCGCGCCTTTCCGGCCTGGGCGTACCGGATCGTCTCGCGACGATGCGCCGCCCAGATCTCTCGGGTGCAGGCGCGGCGGGCGCTGGATAGGGCGATCGCCGCGGAGCCCGAGACCTGCCCGCCGGAAGATCGCGGCGACGAGATGCTCAGGCTCCGCGCCGCGGTGCGGTCGCTGCCCGAGGGGCAAAGGGCGGCGGTCGCCTTGTTCCATTTCGAAGACATGAGCGTCGCCGAGACGGCGGTTGCTCTCGACGTACCGGTGGGCACGGTGAAGACCCGCCTCATGCATGCCCGGCGCACGCTCCGCGTGGCGCTGGAAGGAGACGAATGATGCGCGACGTTGATATGCTGATCGACGAGGCTCTCGATGCCGAGGAGCGCGAGCTGTTGCGGAGCATCGGTGAGGAACAGGGTTTCTTCACTGAGATGTTCGGCATATTTCACGGCCGGACGGGTTGGGTGAGCATTGCCTTGATAGGAGCCCAGATACTGCTCGCCATCGGCGGCGCATGGGCGGCGTGGCGGTTCTTCGAAGCCGGCGACACGCTGACCGCGCTGCACTGGGGTTTGCCCGCGGCTGTCCTGCTCGTGATATCGACGGTGATCAAGACGGCGCTGTTTCCGGTGATCCATACCAACCGGCTGATGCGCGAGCTGAAACGGATCGAACTCCAGATCGCGCGGGGGCATCATGGGTAGGTCGGGGCTGACAAACCACTTCGCGCGCGCCTTTCCGTGCTTTCCCTGCGCAGGCCGGGATCCAGTTGGGGGTATTGGTGACGCGCGTTACGCTTCGTTACCTCTGCCATCTCAACTGGACCCCGGCCTGCGCCGGGAAAGAAGAAAGGGAAAGCTGCTAACGCTTCACTGCCAGGGCGCCGGCGGATGAATGCGCTCGATCTCGGCCTGGACCAGGTCCGCGAGATGCTGCTGGTCCTTGAGCGAGGGGTGCCAGTCGCAGCCGGTCAGCTCGAGGCCGCCCATGTGAATGGTCGAGATCCGTCCCGGCGCCGCGCCGCGAAGCGCGGCGGCGACCTGTTCGACATCGGCGATGAACGCGTCCGATCCCATCAGGATCAGCCTGACGTCCGGCTTGTTCGCGATCAACCGCTGCGCGAATTCGATATAGCGCGTGCGGTACGCTTCTCGCAGCGCCTTGTCGTCGGGCCAGGCCTCGCCGGCATGGAGCGGCGTCGAGAAATCATTGGTGCCGAGGTTGATGACGATAATCTGCGGGTGCCAGTCGCCGGGGCTGGTTTCCACGGGGGTCAGCGCGCCCGGAATGAGGCGCGGATAGATGGCGGGCAGATTCATGCCCGGGCTCGATCCGCCATAATTGCGGGAAATGCCGAAACCCGAAAAGGCGTTGATGCGGTAATCGGCATTGAAATGATGCGCGACCAGCGCGCCATAGGCCTGCTGGGTGTCGGTGCTGTTGTGGACGCCCTCTCCCGGGCAGGTGCGCGCGGGTGAGGTGTCGCCGTAACCGACTGACCAGGAATCGCCGATGATCTCGATCTGCCTCGCATTTCCCGGAGGCGCGGGGAGCGGATGGGCGCCATCGATCGGGTAGAAGCCGATCAGCCGGCTGAAGCCGCCCTGGGTTTCGGCAAGCTTTTCAAGCCTGAAGCTATGCTCGCTGTCCGCCAGCCCTTCGATCTTGCTGTCGACCCTGGCGCCAGCCTCCTCGAACCGTTTTCTTTCCACGCCGTCGATCAACAGGCGCAGCCGATCCGGGCCATTTTCGAGCACGACGCGCAGCCCGGTGCCCTTGAATCGCCCTTCGAAATAGACGCCCGGCCAGCCGAACCGCATCGATCCGTCGGGATCGACCGCCACCCGGCCACTAACATGAACCGGGATCCTCGCCGGCTCGGCATTCTGCGCACAGGCCGGCGCCGTCGCAACCAGGGCGATGACGGCCGCCGCACGTAGCGTTGGGATGAGCATGCGCATGGTTGCGAACCGCCTCATGCGACGCCTGGCCGGCATTTCATCAGCGGCTGGATGCGGGTGCCGAACTTCTCGACGCCTTCGAGGAAATCGTCGAAGGTCAGCAGCACGCCGCCGGTATTGGGCACTTCGGCCATTTCGTCGAGCATGCGCGCGACACTCTCATAGCTGCCGACCAATGTGCCCATATTGATGTTGACCGCACCTTCGGGCGCCGCGAGCTGCCGGACATTGGTGGTGGGGTTGTGCTTGTCGGCAGCACCCTGATCGGCGAGCCAGGCGATCGCCTCGACATCGACGCCGTCATTATAGGATTTCCATTTGGCCATCGCTTCCTCGTCGGTCTCGGCCGCGATGATCATGATGAGGACGAAGATCGACACGTCACGCCCGGTCTTCGCGGTGGCTGCGGCGAGGCGCTCGTTGTTGCCGGAGAAGGCCTTTGGCGTGTTGACGCCCTTGCCCAGGCAGAAGGCATAATCGGCCCATTTCGCCGAGAAGGCGAGGCCCTCGTCCGAGGACCCGGCGCAGATGATCTTCATGTCGCCATCGGGCTTGGGCCGGACGCGGCAATCGTCCATCTGGTAATAATCGCCCTTGAAGTCCGACACGCCCTCCGCCCAGAGTTCGCGCAGGATATGAGCATATTCATCCAGCATCTGGTATCTGTTGCGGAAATGCTCGTCGCCCGGCCACAGGCCCATCTGGCTATATTCGGGGCGCTGCCACCCGGTGATGAGGTTGAGCCCGAAGCGGCCATGGCTGATCGAATCAATCGTGTTGCACATCCGCGCCGCAAAGGCGGGCGGGATGACGAGCGTCGGGCAGGTGGCGTAGATCTTGATCTTCTCGGTGACGGCGGCGAGGCCGGCCATCAGCGTGAAGCTCTCAAGGCCATATTCCCAGAACTCGGTCTTGCCGCCGAACCCGCGGAGCTTGATCATCGAGAGCAGGAAATCGAGGCCGTATTTCTCGGCGCGGAGCGCGATCTCCTTGTTGAGATCGAAGCTCGGCATATATTGCGGCGAGTTCTCCGAAATCAGCCAGCCATTATTGTTGATGGGCACAAAGACGCCGACTTGCATGTGCTTAGCTCCCCAGAAAATCGAGCACGAGACGGTTGAAGGTATCGGGGTCAGTCACGTTGCAGGCGTGGCCGCCCCATTTCATTTCGGCAAGCCTGGCAAAGGGCAGCTGAGCCGCAAGGGCCCGCGACCTGCTCGGCGGCACGAGCATGTCGTCCAGCGCGGTGATCGCCAGGATCGGGCCGGTAACGTCGTGCCAGAGCTGGAATGTCCTGGCGGCCGCAATCCGTTTCTCGACGTTCGCGATCGGCGGAAAATGAGCGACCTGTTGCTCGGCTTCGGCGTCGAGCCGGGCGAGATTCCGGGAAATCCAGTCGGCCGGATAGAGAAAGGCCGGCTGGGCGCGGACATAGGTGGCGGGGCCGCTTTTGTGGAGCAGTTCAAGCCTGATCTCGAAGCAGCGTTCGAACCAGGGGTCGAGCTCAGCCCAGCCATTGACGATGACCAGCTTGCCGAGATCGGCGTGCGTGAGCTCGATTTGCAGACCGATCAGGCCGCCAAGGGCATGCCCGATGAAATGCGGGTGGCGGATGCCGAGTTCCAGCATCAGGTCCAGCACATCCTCGGCCATGGTGTCGATCGAAACCTGGCCCGGCAGCGCGCGATCGCTGCGGCCGGTGCCGCGATGATCATAGAGCAGCACCCGGTAGCGCTCGGTCAGCGCGGGAAGATTGGGCGCCCAATAGCTGGCCGAGCCGCCCATGCCGGGCGAGAGGATCAGGACCTCGCCATCGGCGGGGCCGTGCCATTCATACCAGAGCCCCGCCGTGCTGAGCATCAGCCGATATGCGCCACGCTGGCGATCTCGACCAGGCAATCCGGCTTCACCAGCTCGGTCTTGATGCAGTAGCGCGCCGGCTTGGCGCCGGGGAAATATTCGGCATAGACCGCGTTGAACGCCGCATAATCGGCGAGGTCCTTCAGGAAGATATGGTTCATCGCGACATCCGACATGGTGGCGCCGGCGGCTTCGAGCGTGATCTTGATGACGTCGAGGATGTGGCGGGTCTGCCCGGCGGCGTCGCCGACATGGAGGACGGTACCGCCCTCCCCCAAAGCCAGCACGCCCGAGACATAAACGACATTGCCAGCCTTGGCGCCGGCCGAATAGGGCGCGATCGGGGTCGGAAACTGGGGCGGATTGATCGGTTCGAAGGCCATGCTCTACTCCCTGGGTGTCTGGCCGAAGCTGCCGCAGAAATCGGCGACGGTCGAAACCCAGCCGAAGAATTTCTCGACATTATAGACGGTCGCCTGCTGCATCGCCTCGGGGCCGAGATGATGCGTCGCGTCTTCCAGCATCACCCCGAAATATTCGAGATGGAAGCCGTCGCGCAGGGTCGATTCGACGCAGACATTGGTGGCGATGCCGACAAACACGATGGTGCGGATGCCCCGCGCCCGGAGCGTGCTGTCGAGCTGTGAATTGAAAAAGGCGCTGTAGCGGGTCTTGTGGAGGGTGATGTCTCCAGACTGCGGCTTCAGCGCGTCGACCAGCTCATAATCCCAGCCGCCCCGCGCCAGCAAAGTGCCGGCCAGTTCAGGCCGCTTGCGCATGGTCTTGAGTGCGTTCGATTTATGCCAGTTCGGCGATCCCGGGCCGCCCGCCTCGACATAATCGGGATCCCAGCCATTCTGCAGATAGATCACCTGCACCCCGGCACGCCTCGCGGTATCGAGAACCGTCGCGATCTTGCCGATCGTGCCGGCAGCCCCGGAGATATCGAACCCGGCCTGGTCGACATAACCGCCGGGCGAGGCATAGGCATTCTGCATGTCGATCACGACGACCGCGGTCTCGCTTGGCGACAGGCGCAGCGGCTCGGGCCGCGCGGCGAGCGTCACCCCGTCCTCGGAATGCCCAACCCGAACCGTCGCCGTCTCGCCAGCCAAATCGCCAAACTCCCGCAAATCCAGCCGCCTAATCTGGACCAGTCGGCGACAGGCCGCAAGGCGGGCCTGTTCTCGGGACGCGCTTTGCGGCATGGTGGCGCCGGGGTCGCTTTCCAACGAGGGAGCGCACGGCATGTTTTCGTCAGAAGGTCTCGTCCTGCAGCTTGGCTATGCGCTGCTGGTTGCGGCTTTGATTGCACGTACGTCGCAGCGGATGCGGATGCTGATCGGCGCATCCGCGATCGTCATGCTGTTGCGCGCGACGCTGCTGGTCCATGATCGCGCGACGATCGGATGGATGGTCTTGCTGCTCGCCGTCTGGCTGGTGATGCTGTGGGGAGACCGCACGCATGAACGCAAGATAGGCTTCACCGACGAGGAAGAAGCGATGCGCGCCAGCTTCCTGAGTGCGTTGCCGCGTAGCGCGGCCCGGCAGTTCATCGACCAGGGGCTTTGGCTGCACGGCGATGCCGGCGAGATATTGACCCGCGAGGGTGAGCCGGTGGCCAATCTCTATTATCTGCTCAGCGGCGAGGCACAGGTGACGAGCCAGGGGCGCCAGGTCGGCACCTGCCGCGCTGGCGACCTGATCGGCGAGGCGACCATCCTGTCGGGCGACGCGGCGACCGCGACCGTCACGCTGAACGGGCCGGCCACCTTCTGGTGCGCATCGACCACGGCGCTGAGGCTCTTCCTCGACGATCATGACGGGTTGCGGGTCGCGATAGAGCGCAGCCTCGCCAGCGCGGTGAAGGACAAATTGCGCGCCGCCAACCGGACGATTGCTCAATCCCCAACGGGCGAATAGCGTTTCTTTCCGACATCGATATTGCGATGAATGCGATACAATGAATGGGACTGGGAGAGGATCAACATGAATCACGAAGAGGAGAAAATATCACTGGTCGGCAGAATGACATCGATAACGCGCTATTGTTGGCTTCTTGGAATCTTCTCGATTCCGTTGGTGATATTCTTCTTTCTCAAATCGATTCAGCCTACTGAGATTATCCCCGAAGACGTAAGTCTCGCGAGCCGGCCTTGGGGCATGTCTCCCATAGGCTATGTTTCGCACGAATGGTTCGCAATCTTCAGCTCGGTCGCCCTTTTCGGCGGTCTTGGCGCTACATTAAGCTTTTTTTCGCGAGCGGAATCGATCGACTCCGCGTTAATTCGTCCGAAGACAGTGGGCGGAACGCAAGTTTTCGGCGCAATCTTCGCGACGATCCTCTTCCTCACTTTCCTCGGCAAGCTCGTTCAGGGCAGCCTGTTCCCCAATCTTCAGCAGGCCAGCCGCTGGAGCGCGTTGAATTTCGATATGGCGGAATGGGCCAAGCTGATGGTGTGGAGTTTCATTGCAGGTTTTTCGGAGCGTTTCGTCCCCGATATACTCATGGGATTGATCACCAGCGTCAAAAAAGGTGGCCATCATGACGCACCACCAGAATCCGCCGACTAACCGCCATCATGCCGCGGCCAGCTTGTAATCCTTGTACTGGGCCCTGAGCGCAGTCTTGAGCAGCTTGCCGGTCGCAGTGTGGGGGAGTTCGTCGACGAAGACGACCTCATCGGGAAGCCACCATTTGGCGACATGCTTTGCGAGATGGGCGGTGATCTCCTCGGGCGTCACGGCGCTGCCCGGCTTGCGGACCACCAACAGGATCGGCCGTTCGTCCCATTTCGGATGATGGACACCGATCGCTGCCGCCTCGTGCACGCCGGCGCAGCCGATCGCGGCATTTTCGAGATCGACCGAGCTGATCCATTCGCCGCCGGATTTGATCACATCCTTGGCCCGGTCGGTGATCTGCATCGTGCCGTCAGGATGGAGCACCGCGACATCGCCGGTGTCGAACCAATTGTCGGGGCCGACCGAATCCGCATCCGCCTTGAAATAGCGCTTGATCACCCAGGGCCCACGTATCTGAAGCCGGCCCGAACTGACGCCGTCGCGCGGCTGTTCGCGATCGTCGTCGTCGAGGACGCGAAGCTCGACGCCGAACGGGATCTGGCCCTGTTTCGAGACGAGATCGAGCTGCTCGTCGAGGCTCATCTCGTCCCAATGCGGCGGCGGCGTGCCGGCGGTGCCGATCGGCGAGGTCTCGGTCATGCCCCAGAGATGCTTGACGGTGACGCCCATCCCCATGATCCGCTCGATCATCGCGCGTGGCGCCGCCGAGCCGCCGATCGTCACCTGCTGGAGATGGCGCGGCACGTCTCCGGTCGCGTCCATGTGCTGGAACATCGACAGCCAGACGGTCGGCACGCCGGCTGAATGCGTCACCTTCTCGTCATTCATCAGCCGGCACAGGATCGCCGGATCATTGACGGCGGAATAGACGAATTTCGCGCCCGACAACGCCCCGGCAAAAGGCAGACCCCAGGCGGCGGCATGGAACATCGGCACGATCGGCAGCACCACCGCGCGCGGCGACAGGTTGAACACCCAGGGCGCGACCTCGGCCATGGCATGGATCATGGTGGAACGGTGCTGATAGAGCACGCCCTTGGGGTTTCCGGTGGTGCCGCTGGTGTAGCAGAGCATGCACGGATCGCGTTCGGACCCTTCGACCCAGGCGTAATCGCCATCCTCGGCCGCGATCACCGCCTCGAAACTGTCGGGGCCGTCGCCATCGAAAACGATATAATGCTCGATGCTGGTCCATTGCGGCTTGAGCCGATCGACCAGCGGCTGGAACTGCTTGTCGTAGAACAGCACCCGGTCTTCGGCATGGTTGGCGATATAGACGAGTTGCTCGTCGAACAGGCGCGGGTTGATCGTGTGGATCACACCACCCAGCCCGATCGCGCCGTACCAGGAGACGAGGTGGCGGCTGTGGTTCATGCCGAGCGTCGCGATCCGGTCACCGGGCTTGCAGCCAAGCTTTTCAAGCGCTTGTGACAATTTGCGCGCGTCGCGGGCGATGCCAGCCCAGGTCGTGCGGGTCTCGGTGCCATCGGCCCAGACGCTGACGATCTCGCGAGCGCCATGCTCGCGCGCCGCGTGATCGAGCAGTCGCGGCACCCGCAGCTCGAAATCCTGCATTCCACCCAGCATCAACTTCTCCCCTCCCATTTATGGGAGGGGTCGGGGGAGGGCAGGTCAAACCACTCTAGCCTCGACAGGCCCTCCCCTAGCCCCTCCCGCAAGCGGGAGGGGAAGAGCTATCCGACGAGCGCCAGCCTCGTCTCGGAGGTCTTCAGCGTCACGTTGCTCACATCCTGCAGATTCTCGATCCGGGTCGCAAGTTCGCCGTCGAGGAGGAAGTCGCGGCCGAGCAGCACGCGCGCGACGCCGCCCTCGGGCAAGGCAGCGTTGACCCATACCTCGCCGCGCGCGCCGCGCGCCTCCGCGAGCAGGCTACCGAGCGCCGCCATCGCTTCGGGAGTCTGCACCGAAAGCTCCATCAGGAAGCGGGCGCTGTTGGCGAGCGTCTCGAACGGCTGGATGCGCTTCACCGTGACCCGCGGCGTATCCTCGCCCGGACGGCGATCGAGCTCGACGGTGACGAGGCCGCAGCCGCCATTGCGCGCCGCTTCTTCCAGATCCGCGGCGACCGCGTCGTCGAAACAGGTCGCGACGAACTGACCCGTCGGATCGGAAAGAGTCGCCATCAGATAGCGCTTGCCCCGCGCCGAGGTGCGCCAGCGCGCATCCTCGACCAGGGCCGCCATCGTCGCACCCGACCTCGTCCCGTCATCGGGAATCGCAAGCTCGCCCAGCGCTGCGTAGCTGCGCGCGCCGTGCATCTTGGCGAGATGGGCGTGGCGATCGACCGGGTGCGCGGAGAAGTAGAAGCCGAACGCCTCCCGCTCCTGCTCCATGCGCTGCGCCAGCGTCCAGCGCGCCGAAAGCGGGAGCTTGATCGCGGGTTCGACCGCCTCCGCCGTACCGAACAGCCCACCCTGCCCGCTGACCCGCATGTCATGGACCCGTGCGGCGGTGGCAAGGATCGTCTCAGCGGTCGCGAAGATGCCAGCACGGTTAGCATCGAGCGAGTCGAAGGCACCGGCGGCGGCGAGTGTCTCGAGCTGGCGCTTGTTGAACATGCGCGGATCGACCCGGCGGGCGAGGTCATCGAGCGAGGTGAAGGGCCCATTCTCGTCGCGCTCGGCCACGACCCGTTCCATCGCGCCCTCGCCTACGCTCTTGAGGGCCGCGAGCGCATAGCGGACGGCAAGCCCGTCCGGCGTGCTTTCGACCGAGAATTCAGCCTCGCTGCGGTTGATGTCGGGCCCGAGGATCGAGACGCCCAGGCGGCGCATATCGTCGGTGAAGATGCCGAGCTTGTCAGTCAGCGTCATGTCGAAGCACATCGAGGCGGCGTAGAATTCCTCGCGATAATGCGCCTTCAGCCAGGCCGTCTGATAGGCGAGCAGTGCGTAGGCGGCAGCGTGGGACTTGTTGAAGCCATAGCCGGCGAACTTGTCGATCAAGTCGAACAGCTCGTTCGCCTTCGCTGCCGGAATCTTGTTGACGTTGAGGCAGCCTTCGACGAACCCGGCACGCTGCGCATCCATCTCAGCCTGGATCTTCTTGCCCATCGCGCGGCGCAGCAGATCGGCCTGGCCAAGGCTGTAGCCGGCGAGGATCTGCGCTGCCTGCATCACCTGTTCCTGATAGACGAAGATGCCGTACGTCTCGGCGAGGATCGTCTCGAGCAGGGGGTGCGGATAGGTGATCGGCTCGCGGCCGTTCTTGCGCGCGCCGAAGCTCGGAATATTGTCCATCGGCCCCGGCCGGTAGAGCGAAACCAGCGCGATGATGTCGCCGAAATTGGACGGGCGGACCGCCGCCAGCGTGCGCCGCATGCCCTCCGATTCCAGCTGGAACACGCCGACCGTGTCGCCCTTCTGGAGCAATTTGTAGACGCCCTCATCTTCCCATTCGAGCGCGTCGAGATCGACATGGATGTTCCGGGCTTCGAGCAGCTGCACCGCTTTCTTCAGCACCGACAAGGTCTTCAGGCCGAGGAAATCGAACTTCACCAGCCCGGCGCCTTCGACATATTTCATGTCGAACTGGGTGACGGGCATATCCGAACGCGGATCGCGGTAGAGCGGGACGAGTTCGGCGAGCGGGCGATCGCCGATCACCACGCCGGCAGCGTGGGTGGAGCTGTGGCGCGGCAGGCCTTCGAGCTTCATCGCCAGATCGAGCAGATGGCGCACACCGGCGTCGCTCTTATATTCGGCGTGCAGCTCGGAGACGCCGTTGAGCGCACGGTCGAGCGTCCAGGGGTCGGTCGGGTGGTTGGGGATGAGTTTGGCGAGGCGATCGACCTGGCCATAGCTCATCTGGAGCACGCGGCCGGTATCCTTGAGCACCGCGCGCGCCTTCAATTTTCCGAAGGTGATGATCTGCGCGACCTGATCGCGGCCATATTTCTCCTGGACGTAGCGGATCACCTCGCCGCGCCGGGTTTCGCAGAAATCGATGTCGAAATCCGGCATCGACACACGTTCCGGGTTGAGGAAGCGTTCGAACAGCAGGCCGAGCTTGATCGGATCGAGATCGGTAATGGTCAGCGACCAGGCGACGACCGAGCCTGCGCCGGAGCCGCGTCCCGGACCGACGGGGATGTCGTGATCCTTCGCCCATTTGATGAAATCGGCGACGATCAGGAAATAGCCCGGGAACCCCATCTGGATGATGACGTCGAGCTCGAATTCCAGACGGTCGCGATAGACCTGGCGCCAGTCTTCTTCTTTTTCTCCCCTCCCGCTTGCGGGAGGGGTTGGGGGAGGCTCTGTCACTACACCGGATGCTGCGTCTGGGGACACGCCCTCCCCTAACCCCTCCCGCAAGCGGGAGGGGGACAAGGCAGCAACGGAAGAAGAGCCAGCCAGCTCTTCGATCCGCTTGAGCCTCTTCTCCAGCCCCGCCCGAGCATCCCGTCGCAACGCTTCAGCCTCAGCTGCGGGATCACCCGCCAAACTCGGCAGGATCGGCTTGCGATAGGGCGCCATCACCGCACAGCGTTGCGCCACCACCAAAGTGTTGGCGATTGCCTCGGGCAGGTCGGCGAACAGCAGCCGCATGTCCTTGGCCGGCTTCATCCAGGCATCGGGCGAGCTGCGTGGGCGCTCGGTGCTGGTGATATAGGTCGAATTGGCGATGCACAGCATCGCATCATGCGCATCGCCGAATTCCTGCTCGGCAAAGCAGCACGGATTGGTCGCGACGATCGGCAGGTCGCGTGCATAGGCAAGATCGAGCAACGCCGGCTCGGCCTTGCCCTCGGTCTCGTCGAGGCGGCGCACCAGTTCGATATAGAGCCGATCGGGGAACAGCGCCTGGAGGCGGTCGGCATAGGCCATTGCCCGATCAGCCTGCCCCTCTGCGAACAGGCGCGTGAGCCCCCCTTCCCCGCCGGCTGTCAGCGCGATCAGCCCATCGGTGCGCCCCTCGAGCGCGGCGAAATCGACATGCGGCAACAGCTCGAGCGGGCGATCGAGATGCGCGCGGGACACCAGCGCGCAGAGATTCTCATAGCCGGTCTCGTCCTGCGCATAGAGGGCGAGCCAGTCGAGTGGCACCTCCACGCCTTCTGGCATGTCGGGCCGGGCAAGACCGAGCATCGTCCCGATGATCGGCTGGACGCCGCTGCTCTTGCAGCCGTCCGAAAAAGCCATGGCCGCATAGAGGCCGTTGCGGTCGGTCAGCGCGGCGGCGGGAAAGCCGAGCTCCTTGGCGCGCTTGGCGATCGCCTTTGGCTCGATCGCGCCATCGAGCATCGTGTAGGACGAGAAGATACGCAGGGGCACGAACGCGGAATGCGGCATCGCGGGACTATGGGAGCCCGATCCGATTCTGGGAAGGCCGCACGGGCAAAATGCTGTGGATCACCGCCAAAGCTTGCAATCAATGTCGCGACAATGTATTTCATTGTCATGACATCGACTATCCACAGAAATATTAAATCCGAGGCCGATCGCATCCCGCCCTGGCACGATCGCGTCTCACAGGTGCTTCAGGCCGATCTTGAGAGCCGCTTGGGCGCGCACGGTGTATCACCCGCGCAATTCCGGCTGCTCTTGGCGCTTGCGAGGGGTGAATCGGATACGGTGCGTGGCCTCGCGAGCGTGCTGCGACTCGATGGTGGTGCGGTGACTCGGCTTGCCGATCGATTGCAGGTAAAGGGCCTTGTCCTGCGTCGTCCCGACCCAAGCGATGCACGATCAGTCCGGCTGTCGCTTACCGAATCCGGCGCTGAACTGATTCCGATCCTGGATGCCGAGGCCGATGCGCATGAACGCGCCTGGTTCGGATCGCTGAGCTATTCGGAATTGCGGCAGTATAAACTGACGCTCGCAAAACTCCTGGCTCGCGCCGAGATCAAGCCGGACGAGGTCTGGTTGCGGCGCGACCTCGGCCATCAACCGGCCGAGACTCCCAATGGTGAGGGCGAAAACAGCGCGTTCGCTCGGTTTCGGCCCGCGCCGTGAGGCGCCCGGCCCGATCGTCGATCAGAGCAGCTTTTCGATATCCGCCTCAATATCCTCCGGCTTGGTCGTCGGGGCATAACGCGCGACTGTCTTGCCGGAGCGATCGACCAGGAATTTGGTGAAGTTCCACTTGATCGATTTCAGGCCGAGCAGGCCGGGCGCATCCTGCTTCAGGCGTTCGAACAGCGGATCGGCATTGTCGCCGTTCACGTCGATCTTGGCGAAGACCGGGAATGTCACATCATAGGTCAGTGAGCAGAAATTGGCGATTTCGGCCGCGTCGCCCGGCTCCTGACCGCCGAACTGGTTGCACGGAAAGCCGAGCACCTCGAAGCCACGATCGGCATATTTGCGGTGCAACGCCTCGAGCCCCTCATATTGCGGGGTGAAGCCGCATTTCGAGGCAGTGTTGACGATCAGCAGCACCTTGCCGGCATAAGCCGACAGATCGGCCACGCTGCCGTCAGCCGCCTTGACGCTCATCTCGGTGATCGCGGTCATGCGCTCTTCTCCTCGTGACGGGCGAGCATCATCTGCAGATTGCGGCGCACGCCGGGCCATTCATGATCGAGTATCGAATAGACGACGGTATCGCGCACGCGCCCGTCCGGCATGATCCGTTGCCCACGCAACACGCCGTCCTGCTTCGCGCCGAGCCGCTCGATCGCCGCCTGGGAACGTTTGTTGAACCAGTCGGTCCTGAACTGAACGCAGACACAGCCCAGCGTCTCAAAGGCATGGCCGAGCAACAGCAGCTTGGCCTCGGTGTTGATGCCGGTGCGTTGCACGCTCGCGGCGTAGAAGGTGCCGCCAATCTCCACCCGCCGATTTGCCTCGTTCATGCGCAGATAGCGCGTCGAACCGACGACGCGCCCGGCCGAATCCTCCACGGTGAAGGCCATGCTCCGGGCCTGTTCCTGGTCCCGGAACGTGTAGGCGAACCATGGGTCGATCGTCTCGGGCCCTGGCGCCAGCGAGTAGAACAGCTCCCAGAGGCGACCATCGGTTGTCGCCGCGACCAGCGCGTCGCGATCCTCTATCGCCAGCGGACGCAGCGTGACATGCCGCCCGGTGAGGATCGGCGTCGTCCGCCAGTCGCTCATGCCAGCCGCCCGTCATGCAAGCGGACCACCCGGTCCATCTTTAGCGCCATCCGCTCATTATGCGTCGCGACCAGCGCGGCCGAGCCTTCCCCGCGCACCAGCCGGAGGAATTCGGCGAGCACCACATCGGCAGTGGCCTCATCAAGGTTTCCGGTCGGCTCGTCAGCCAGCACCAGCGCAGGCCGGTTGGCGAGCGCGCGGGCGACGGCGACGCGCTGCTGCTCGCCGCCTGAAAGCTGATTGGGACGATGCGTCAGCCGGTGGCCAAGGCCAAGCGCGGTCAGCAGCTCGGCCGCGCGCGCATCGGCCTCCTTGCGGGTGCGATCCTTGATCAGCTGGGGCAGAACGACATTCTCGGTCGCGTTGAAATCGGGCAGCAGATGGTGGAACTGATAGACGAAGCCGAGCTGATCGCGGCGCACGCGGGTGCGCCCGTCCGAATCGAGCTGCGCCGCCTGTTCGCCCGCGATCCGGATCGAGCCGCCGAAACCGCCCTCGAGCAGCCCGACCGCCTGGAGCAGGGTTGATTTGCCGGATCCCGACGGGCCGAGCAGCGCGACGATCTCTCCGGCGCCGACGGTCAGATCGACGCCGCGCAGCACCTCGATCGTCACGCCACCCTGGGCGAAGCTGCGGGTCAGGCCGGCGACTGCGAGAACAGGTTCAGCCATTGGCGCCCTCGCCCCCTACGTCATGCCGGACTTGTTCCGGCATCCATGCCTCCCCACACGCAACAAGCATTGCATTTGCGGCACCATGGACCCCGGAACAAGTCCGGGGTGACGGAATAGCATATGAGGCGATGGTGCCTTTTCTATTCATAACGCAGCACCTGGACTGGATCGGTGCTCGCCGCCTTGAACGCCGGGTAGAGCGTCGCAAGGAACGTCAGCAGCAGGGCGATCGACACGATACCGATCACCTCGAACGTGTTGGTCTTGGACGGCAGCTCGGCAAGGAAACGGATTTGCGGATCCCATAGATTCTGGCCGCTGATATATTGCACGAAATCCACGACGCGCTGGCGGAAATACAGCGCGATGAACGCCAGGATCAGCCCCGAGACGATCCCCAGCACGCCGATCGTGGTGCCGACGGTCATGAAGATTCTGACCATTCCGCCCCGGGTCGCGCCCATCGTGCGCAATATGGCGATGTCGCGGGTCTTGGCGCGCACCAGCATGATCAGAGACGAGGCGATGTTGAACGCGGCGACGAGGATGATGAGGCTCAGCACGCAGAACATCACCACGCGCTCGACCGCCAGCGCCTCGAACAATTGCGCGTTCATCTGCCGCCAGTCGGACACCACCGCCCTGCTCCCGATCTTGTCGACCAGCGGCGCGAGGATCGGCCCGACATTATCGGGCGCATTCGTCTGGAGCTCGATCATCTGGACCGAATCGCCCATCAGCAACAAGGACTGGGCATCCTCCATCGGCATCAGCACATAGGCCTTGTCATAATCATAGACGCCGACCTTGAAGATCGCGCCGACCGTAAAGCTGACGATCCGCGGCACCGTGCCGAACGGCGTCGTCTGGCCCTGCGGACTGATCAGCGACACCTGGCTGCCGACCTGCGCGCCCAGGGCATCGGCAAGGCCTGATCCGATCGCGATCCGGCCGCTGCCCGCGGTAATGCTGTCCAACGAGCCCATCACGACATTGGTGCTGATCGTCGGATTGGTGCGAATGTCCTCGACTCGCATGCCGCGCAGCAGCACCGCCTCGACCCGGCCGTTGAAGGTGGTCATCAGCGGCTGTTCGATCAGCGGCGTCGCGCTTGTCACGCCGGGCGTCGCTTTGGCGATCTTCACGACGTTGCGCCAGTCGGGCATTTGCCCGCCGACTCCCTGCACCACGGCATGACCGTTCAGCCCGACGATCTTGTCGAACAGCTCGGCACGGAAGCCGTTCATCACGCTCATCACCACCACCAGCGCGAACACGCCGAGCATGACGGCGCCCAGGCTGAAAGCCGCGACGACGAGGATGAATGCCTCGCCCTTGCCCGGCAGCAGATAGCGGCGGGCGATCATGCGTTCGTAGCGCGACAGGATCATGATGTTCGGAACAACCCGTCCGGAGAGAGAATCGACGTAGCTCTAAGGCGCGCATGCATTGCTGGCAACTGAACGGGCCTGTTGCGCAATCGCCACAGGGTTGCCGTAATCCGTTCGGGCTCGCCACATTCCCGGTGACAAAGCGCAGGTCCGCACCTAGCAATCCTTCCACTGACACACAGGCAACGGCCGTGGTTCGGGGAATGCTTTCAGCGCCGCTCGGAAAACGGGCCTGGTAGCGGAAGCGGACAAGGGGGCTGACGAGCAGTCGTCACGCAGGCGCCCGGGCTGGAAACGGTCCGGGCGTTTCCGATTCTGGCGACGCTCTTATTCCCCTCCTGCTTGCGGGAGGGGTGTTAGGGTGGGCTCGCGCTCACCCCCCAGCGTTATCATCCGAGGAAATCGTGAGCCCATCCCCGCCCCTCCCGCAAGCGGGAGGGGAGAAGGAACGTGTTCAAAACGACTTGGTGATCGTCCCACCGAAAGTCCGCGGATCGCCGGGCTGGCCGACGATCAGGCCAGTGCTGCCCGACTGCGCGCTCAACAGCTCGAAATAATGCTGATCGAACGCATTGCGCACCCAGGCATAGATGTTGAGGTCCTTGTGCCGGTAGCCGAGGCGGAAGTTCGAAAGCGCATAGCCGTCGATATTCATATAGGCCGAATAGGACGGGTTGGATGAGAATTTCGACCGATAGCTGCCGTCATAACCGAGATAGACCTGCCCCTCGCCGACCGGCACATTATATTCGGCACCATAGGAGAAGGACCATTTCGAGATGCCGGGCATCACCTGGCCCGAAATGTCGCAGGTCAGCGGACTCTTTCCCCCTGCCGTTCCCGCAGGGTCAGCGCCGGTCGCTACCACTGTGCCACCCGTCAACTCCGGTGGGCAAGGCGCATTGGTGAAGCGAACATATTTGGCGTCGGTATAGGCGCCGTTGCCGTAGATGTTGAAGCGCTCGCTCGGGCGGAACGAGGAGTCGAACTCGACGCCGCGCACCCGCACCTGGCCGGCATTGGCCAGATAGCCGCGGATAACGGTGGTCTGGCCGTTGTTCACGGTCGCCTGATAATCATAGATATTGTCCCAGAAGCCGGCGAGGTTGAGCGTCACGCGCCGGTCGAGGAACTGGGTCTTCAGCCCGACTTCGAAATGATCGACCTTCTCGGGTTTCACTGTCTGGGCGGTCAGGTCGACACCTGTGTTGGTCGCGTTCAGAGGCAGGCCCGAGAGGTTGATGCCACCCGATTTGAAGCTCCGCGCATAGGTCGCGTAACCATGGACGTCGCGCGAGAAATCATAAGAGAGCGTCACATCGCCCGAGACGTTCCAGGCGCTGAACCGCGGACTGTAACGCTGCGGAGCCAGTGTGTTGATCTGGTTCGTGAAGGACGTCCTGCCGGAACTAGGATTGGGGAACGCAGCCAGCAAGGCAGCGACGTTGTCCGCCGTGGCGACGAAATTATACTGGCTGTTATGAATGCTGACGACCGCATCGTAGCTGCCGGACTTCTTGTCATAATTGACGCGGAGGCCTGGCTGGATGTGCAGCTTGTCGGTCACCGCCCAGTTGAGCTTGCCGAACACCGCAAAGCTGCTGTTGTCGAAGCTGATCGTATTGGTTGAGGTAAGGCCGTTCAACACATTCGGGTTCGATGCGTCAGCGCCGGACAACAGCCAGCGGCTCGCTGCCGGGCCCTGCACCTGCACGCCGTTCGTGTTGATCTTCTGGTTAAAGAAAAAGGCGCCGAAGGTATATTGGAGGCGGTTCTTCCCGTTCGACGCGATCCGGAATTCCTGCGACACCTGAGTCTGATGCGATGGGTTCGCCGACACGGTGGTGATCGGCAGACCAGTGAAATCGCGATCGTTCGCCGGCTTCCAGTCCCAATAGCGCCAGGCGCTGACCGAGGTGATGGTGGCCGGCCCGATATCCCAGTTGCCGACCAGCGATACGCCGCCCATTTCCTGCTTCGCGTTCAGATCGGCATCGAGATCGGTAACCCGGTCGAACGGGTTGGTGCTCGGTGGCGCATAGTTGAACGCGGCGGCGAGCGCCGTGTACTGGCGGGTCAGCGGGCGCTGGGTGGGTGCGAGACGCGCATAATATTGCACGCAGCACAGCGGGTTCTGCAGGTTGAAGTCACCAGCGAGCGTGAAGCTGAGACCCGGCGTCGCTTGCCACAAGAGCTGGCCGCGCGCGCTGAAATTGTCCTGCCGGTGGATATCCTCGTCGCTCGTCACGTTATGAATCGTCCCGCCGCGGCTGGTCCGCGAGACCGAGACCCGCACTGCCAGCTTGTCGGCGACGATCGGTGCCGAGGCCGAGCCCTTGACCTGCAGGAAATCATAATTGCCGCCGCTCACCTCGAAACGCGCCTCGGGCGTGAAGCTCGGTGGACGCGTCGTGACGTTGATCGCGCCGGCCGTCGTGTTCTTGCCGAACAGGGTTCCCTGCGGTCCGCGCAGCACCTCGATCCGCTCGACGTCGAGGAAGTCCAGCGTCGCCGCCGCCGGGCGGGCGTAGAAGACGCCGTCGATGTAGAGGCCGACGCCCGGCTCGATGCCGTCGT
>Ga0207687_10001009_pt1 | contig 19106 bp, 9 predicted proteins | sample KBSM54metaG_FD_184399 | JGI IMG/M metagenome (GOLD analysis project Ga0207687, IMG submission 184399) | Miscanthus rhizosphere microbial communities from Kellogg Biological Station, Michigan, USA - KBS M5-4 metaG (SPAdes) (version 2) | ecosystem: Host-associated > Plants > Roots > Rhizosphere >...
GATTCACCAAGCTGTCCGAAGCACTGGCGCGCAAGGGCCGCGAAGGCGCCGAGCAAATCACGGAGCTAATCGGACATATTTTCGAGCTGATGCTCGCAGTCGCCTACGACAGCGGCGGCAGCCTGCTCAAGTTCGGCGGCGACGCGCTGCTGCTGTGGTTCGAAGGCGATGGGCACGCGCCGCGCGCGTGCCGCTCGACGCTGCTGATGCGCGACGTGTTGCGCGAGGTCGGCACAATCGAGCTTCCCGGCGTCAGCGCGACGCTGCGGATGTCGCAGGGCGTGCATTCCGGGCGCTTCCATTTTTTCGCGGTGGGCAGCGCGCATCTGGAGCTTCTTCCGGTCGGCCCGGCGTGGAGCCGGCTGGTGGCGATGCAGCACGCAGCGGAGCCCGACGAAATCCTGGTCAGCGCAGAAACGGCTGCATCGGTTCCACCGGATTGTGTCGGTGAGCCCAAGGGACTCGGCCGAGTGCTGCAGCAGGAGCCTCCCGGCTACGGCGACAAAATGCCGCGCAAGCCTCGCCCGCAGATGTCGGCGGAGGCGGTCGCGCAATGCCTTCCTCCGGCGATCCGCACGCATGTGCTGGGCGGCGGAGGCATTCCGGAGCATCGGCCCGTCACGGTCGCGTTCATCCGCTTCGAGGGCACCGACGCGCTGATCGAGGAGCGCGGGGCGCCGGCAGCAGCCGACGCACTGCATCGGCTGCTCAGCGTCGTCGAGACCGCCGTGGACGAGCAGGGTGTTTCGTTTCTTGCGTCCGACGTGGACGCCGACGGCGGCAAGCTGATACTGACCGGCGGCGCACCGAAAGCGACCGGCAACGACGAGGAGCGCATGCTGCTGGCGCTGCGCAAGATCATCTCGACCGAGTTGCCGATCGCCGTTCGAATCGGCGTTCATCGCGGCGCGGTCTTCGCCGGCGATATCGGTCCGTTCTATCGCCGCACGTATACCGTGATGGGCGACGCGGTCAACCTCGCGGCGCGCCTGATGGCCAGGGCCGATCCCGGGAAGATTTACGCTACGACAGACGTGCTCGATCGCTCGAACACTGTGTTCGAAGCGGAGCGACTCGAGCCGTTCGCGGTGAAGGGCAAGACCGAGCCGGTCCAGGCGTGGGCGGTGGGTCGCGCGCAAAGCTCGAAGGCGCGGCAGGTATCGTCTCAGCGCCTGCCACTCACCGGTCGTAACGCCGAGCTGGGCGTCATCCGTAAAGCATTCGCCAGCGCACGCTCGGGGGCGGGCCGCCTGATCGAAGTCGTCGGCGATTCAGGAATCGGAAAGACCCGCCTGCTCGAAGCCCTGCGCGACGCGGCGGCCGGACTCAACAAGCAGCACGCGACCTGCGAGGCGTATACCGCGTCCGCGCCGTACGCAGTGTGGAGCGAGCTGCTGCGCGAATACATGAAATTCGGGCGCGAAGATCCCGAGATGGTCATTGCCGAGCGTCTTCGCGAAGAAATCGTGAAGAGCGCTCCCGATCTGGCGCCGTGGCTGCCGCTGATTGCCGTGGCCTTTGGGCTCGAGGTCGCCGCCACGCCCGAGGTCGAAATGCTGGCGCAGGGTAACCGGCGCGCAAAAGTGCACGAATCGGTCGCGCGCTTCCTGACGGCGGTGATGCCCGGGCCGCAGTTGATCGAGATCGAAAACGCGCACCACATGGACGAGGCTTCGGCTGAGCTGCTCTCGTACCTGCTCGGCGAGATCGGGACCCATCCGTGGCTTTTCGCGTTGGCGCGCCAGGGCTCCAAGGGGTTCGTTGCGCCCGAAACGGAGACCGTGGTTCGCATCGAGCTTAAACCGCTCGCTCCGCCAGATGCGCTGCGGCTCGCTCAGCTTGCGACCCAGCAGACTCCGCTCGCCGGGCACGTGCTCGAGGTCGTGGCCACGCGCTCCGGCGGCAATCCGCAGTTCCTGCGTGACTTATTGCAGAAGGTGGTCGACTCCGGCGGCATCGCGGACCTGCCCGATTCCGCGGAAGCAGCGGCGATGGCGCAGATCGACTCTCTTTCGCCTGAAGATCGGACCGTGGTTCGACATGCCTCGGTGTTCGGCTTGACCTTCCATCCACGGATGCTCGCGTGGTTTGTCGACGACGAATTTTCTGCGCCTGCGCCGGCGGTGTGGGATCGGCTCGGCGATTGGTTCGACCAGGAGCCGGACGGGTACCTGCGATTTCGTCGAACGCTGTTGCGCGAGTCGGCGTATCAGGGTTTGCCTTACCGGCTGCGGCGGAAACTGCACGGCGCCATCGCGAAGAACCTCGAAGAGGAACTGGATTACCCGGAGGACATGGCGGGGATCCTGTCGCTTCACTACCTGGAGGCGGGCGAATACGAACCGACATGGCGGTACGCAATTGCCGCGGCCAAGCGTGCCGCCAGCGCGTACGCCGACATCGAAGCAGCCGGGCTGTACGGTCGCGCGCTGCAAGCCGGAAGCAAGCTCACCGATCTCGGGCAGGCAGAACTTGCCGGCATTCATCAAGCGATGGGGGACGCCTGGTACCGGGCGGGCGAATTCGCCAAGGCGTCTGAAACCTACACCCATGCCCGGCCGTTGGTCGCGAACGATCCTCTGGCGGATGGTGGCCTGCTGCTCAAGCTCTCGCACGTGGAGGAGAAGCTCGGCAACTATACCGAGGCGTTGCGCAGGACCGAGCAGGTTTGCGAAGTTCTCAAGGGATTGTCGGGGCCCGAAGCTGCGCGGCAGACGGCTCGCTCCGCCGCCTGGTACGCGATGCTGCTGCAGGCGGAGGGCCGTACGACCGAAGCGCTCGAATGGGCCGAGAAGGCGCGCGTGGGCGCGGAGGCTGCGGACGACGCAGACGCGCTCGGGGACGCCTACTTCGTCATGGGCTGGGCGTACGCCGATCGCGCGAGGCAGGGAGGCTCGCCCCTGACCGAGGTCGCAGCGACATCGGTCATGCTGAACTCGATCGAGGCTTACCAGCGTTCGGGCAACGCAGTGAGGGAGGCACAGGTGCTGGGGACCCTGGGCTCCATTTATCTGTGGGAAGGCCGCTGGGACGATGCCCTGACCTACTTCGAGCGCGGTCGCAATGCGGCCTTGAAGATCGGCAGCGCCGTCGACGCGGCTGTGACGCGAGTCAACATTGCCGAGATCCTGGTCGATCGCGGCGAGTGGGCGGAAGCCGAGGCGATGCTGCTGGAAACGCTCCCGGTGTGGAAGGCATCGCAGTACCACTACTTCCTGGGCCATTGTCAGTTGCACCTCGGGCGGGTGTCGTTGCGGATGAATCGTCTCGACGAGGCACTCGCTCGTCTCGACGGGGCGAGGGCGGCCTTCCTCCATGTCGGCGCGGAGAAAGAGCTCCCGGCCGTCGACGCTCGCATCGCCGAGTGCCGGATCGCGATGGGGAAGCCCGATGAGGGCCTGGAGCTGGTGAGAGGCATGCTCGGCAATGCCACCGAGTCCAACGGGGTGGCGAGCGTTGTTCCGCTGCTGGAGCGCGTTCAGGGTCACGGTCTGCTGCGGCAGGGCGACCTGTGGGGCGCGCGCGACGCGCTGGAGGCGAGTCTCGCTGCCGCGAAGGAGCGCAACGACCTCTTCGAGGCGACCCTGACCATGCTCTCGCTGATCGAGCTTGACCGCCTGGAGGGCATCGAGCCGCCGATCGAGATGCTGACCGAGACGCGCTCGGTGCTCGCCAGCTGGAAGATCCGCGCGGTTCCGCCGGTGCCGCTACCGGCGGCATAAGCCGTAGAAAAAAAAGAGCGGCCCCGCAGGGCCGCTCCGAACCACCGCTACCTAAGAAAAGCTGGCTACGGAAGTCTGATGCCAGTGTCGCTCTGGTCGATTACCTTCGTCCAGTAGACGATGGATCCGACGGCCGCTCCAGTGCCGGAGGTGAACCCGTGCTGTGCGATGCACACTTTCGCCTTTTGGTTCGGCAAGTACTGGGAATGTGAGTTGCCAGTGAAAGGCGCCACATCGGGAATAGTCGGCATCGCAGCATTCCCGATGTCCAGATCGTCAGTCAGACATGCCAGACCCGGGACGTAATCGAGGCCACACCCGTATTGGTCCGGTGTGGCAGGAAATTGCGGGTCGGCAACGCCCCACGAAACACACGGCTGCTTACCTCCAAAGGGATCGCCAGACGCGCTGACCGCACCCCAAAGAATGATGTATTCGACTGACGGGTGCTGTCCGAGGCTTTCTTCGGTGAAGATCGCGGTTCTGGTCGTCGTGTCGAGCGTGAAGGTGTACGGGATGTCGGGGCCGCAGTCGCCGACCCCACCCGTGTTCCAGCCCCGTATCAGCGCCCAGCCCGTTTGGCCGTCCGTCGGCGGGAAAGCATTGCCCGGCGCCGGATCCAGAGGCGGGGTTGTTTGCGGAACGCTGAAGCCAGTACCTCCGTCGCACGCCAGCGTACCTGCGAGGACCTTGAAGCTCGTCAAGATTGCCTGCGAATTGTTGTAATTCGTCGCACTCGCCGTGACCGTACAACTGCCGGTGCCGTTGAAGCTCAACCCGGAGAACGCGGTATCCGATCCGACTGGCGCGTTCTGCGTGAGCGTCCCCGACAACGCAGGGCAACCCGTGCCCGTCGCCGCGATCGTCACTGACGGGCTCCCGGTGCCTCCGGCTACGTGAACCGTCAGGGCGAACGGTGTGTTCTGCGCGACGCCGCTTGGCGGCGAAACGAAGCTCAGCGTGCACGATGAAGCATTGACGCTCGTCGTGGGATAGGGGCTGGTTTGGAGTATCAGCTCGGTGCCGCCGAGTGATGGTCCCGAGTAGGCATGCGCGTTACTCCAAGACGCCGCGGCCGCACCGGTGCAACTGGGCGCCGTCGTCGCCGTCAGGGTCAGAACCAGCGACGCGCCGGGCGCTACTGCCGAGCCGCCTTGGACCGAGACCACCTGACCGCTGACGCTGACCGATCCACCGTTCGAGGCCGTCCCGCCACTGATCGTGATGCCGGTCGGCGCCGTAACCTGCGCCGAATTGAGATTAGCGCTTGCCGACGTGTTCTTAAATGTCGCCGTAATCGTATCGGATGGCGAATTCACCGACGCGGGACTCGTGGCAAAAGTGAAGAAGGCGCATCCAGGATTGATGGTCGGCGTCAGGAATGAGGGATTCTGCTGGGTGAAAGTCTGGCCAGTGAAGCCTGCGCCGTTCCATACCTGACCCTGCGTAGTCCAGCTGCCGCCTGCAGCGGTGCAAGCCACATTCACCGTCATGTTCAGTACCAGTGCCGGGCCGAACGGCTTGAGGGGCAGCTGGATGTTGCTAACGTAGATGGAACTTCCATTGTTCTGGATCGTGGCCGTGTAGCCGCCGCCCAGATTCACGTTATTCCCGCTCGCGGGGGCCGTGATCGTGATGCCGCCCCCGGTAGGAGCGAAAAGCTTGAACGATTTGACGCTTGAATTACCGGTGTCAGGGGATATGTTGTTCATCGTCGCGCTCAGCGCTACGCCGGATGCGCCCGCATTTAACGAGGTGGGAGCCAAATTGAGCGTGTAGACCTTCTGCGCCGCGGCCGGCAGCGCGAACGCAGCGAGCACCATCGCGGTGAAGAAAAAAACAACCTTGCGCATGCCATTCATTTTTGAGTCCCCCAGGATGCGTTTTTACAGACGAAGTGACCGGAAACAGTCAAGCAATTGACGATCGGCCCAGGTCATCCGTCTGGACGAGGCGTAGTTATACTCTGCTTCCCATCGTCGTCAAGGTGGCTATTCTGCATTTCTGGAATTACGGCATGCGCTGTAGATGCCAATGACATTTCCGGCAATCGCCTTGAGAAGCTCTCTCCAGAGTGAGCGAGTGGTTTCTGCGGACCACTCGCGTCGAAATAGCTCGCCAGCTGTAGCGCGCAACCGATGCAAAACGATTTCTTATCTCGCGGCACGACGAGATAGAGCCGAGGTGGCGGTCTGACAAGGTGCGGTCCCCGGGGCCAGGCCGCACGTGACGCACCCGTTAACTGAGGAACGGACACGCCGCTTGACTGCCGAACGATCGTTCGATACGCTATGCAGAATGTCGAATGATCGTTCCTATCTGTCGGCGCTGCAGGACTATTACACGCGGCACCATGCGTTTCCGTCGTACTCGTCGATCGGAAGCCTGCTGGGCCTACGCTCCAAATCTTCAGTCGCGGCGCTGGTGGCGAGGCTCAAACTCGGCGGCTACATCGAGTCGACCCCGGATCGCCGGATCGCACCGACGCGACGCTTTTTCGAGCGGCCGCTCGCTGACGCGCCCGTGCACGCGGGCTTGCCGAATCCAATCGACGACGCGCCCGCCGACGCACTGACGATCGACGATTACCTGATCGATCGGCCGTCACAAACAGTGTTGGTTCGAGTCAAAGGAGACTCGATGAGCGACGCAGGCATTTTCGACGGCGACTTGGTCGTCGTCGAAAAGCGCAGCACCGCGCGCCGCGGCGACATCGTTATCGCCATCGTCGACAATCAGTTCACGTTGAAGCGGCTGGATCTCGAGCGCGGCCAGTTCATCCTGCGCCCCGAAAACAAGGCCTACCCGGTGATCCGCCCGGAAGGAACGCTGGAGATCTTCGGCGTCATGGTGGGGCTGGTCCGCAAATACAACTGACCAGCACTGCGATGCGGCGTGCTCCGCATGATCAAACGTCGACGCGCGCGACTTCGACCAGCACGTCGTAGAACGTCGCCGCGCGCCCCATGTCGGTCAGCGCCTGGCCGGTCACCATGTTCGCATTGGTGCCGTCGGGCGAAAGCTTGCGCCACCAGATCGACGGCGCGACGACGACACCGGGCCGCGTGCGATCGGTGATGCGCGCGGTGACGACGAACGCGCCGCGATCGTTGTAGACGCGTACCTTGTCTCGGTCGCCGATGCCGCGCGCCGCCGCATCGTCGGCATCGATATCGAGCCACGGCGTCTTTTCCGTCTCCAGAAACACCGGCAATCCGCCGAAACTGGAGTTGAGCGCATTGCGCGCCGGCGGCGAAAGCATCGCCAGCGGAAAGCGGCGCGCGAGAGCCGGGTCGCTTACGACGGACTCGCGCGGCGGCGTGTACGTAGGGAGCGGGTCGAGTCCTTGCCGGCGCAACGATTCCGAATAAAATTCGCATTTGCCCGACGGCGTCGGAAAGTTGCCCTCGGCGAACGGCGCATACGGCGAAGGCACGCTCAGCCGCTGCCAGCCCTGCGTCTTGAGCGTCGTCCAGTCGATGCCTGCCATGCGCGGATGGCTGGCGACGAATGCATTCGCCGCCATGCTCTCGTCGCTCTCGGCGAAGCAGGGCTCGTCGAATCCCATCCGCGCGGCGAGCAGCCTGAACACCTCGGTGTTCGGCTTGGCCTCGCCTAGCGGCGCGATCGCCGGATTGTTGGCCAGCGCATAGAGGTGGCCGTACGACGAGTGCACGTCCAGGTGCTCGAGTTGCGTCGTCGCGGGCAGAACGATATCGGCGTAGTCGGCGGTGTCGGTGAGGAACACGTCGTGCACGACGCAGAACAAGTCCTCGCGCGCGAAACCGGCGACGACCTTGCCCGAGTCCGGCGCCACCGCCACCGGATTCGAGTTATAGACGAACAGCGCGCGAATCGGCGGATCGTCGGCCTCGAGCAGCGCATCGCCGATCGTCGACATGTTGATCGTACGCGGACTGTTCCAGCTCAGCTCCGGTCGCTCGAGCGCCGCCGTGTTGATCGGATACGTGCCGCTGGACGATAGAAGCGCGCCGCCGGCGGCGTGGCGCCATGCGCCGACCAGCGCAGGCAGACATGCGACCGTGCGGATCGCCATGCCGCCGCCGGCATGCCTTTGCATGCCGTAGTTCAGGCGGATCACGGCGGGCTCGATGGTGCCGTACTCGCGAGCCAGCGCGACGATCTGCGCTTCGCGCAATCCGGTGAGCGAAGCGACGCGCGACGGCGGGTAGTCGCGCACGCGTTGTTCCAGCGCATCGAATCCCACCGTGTAGCGGTCGATGTAATCGCGATCGATCAGGCCCTCGGCGATCAGGACGTGCATGATGCCGAGCGCGAGCGCAGCGTCGGTGCCCGGCATCAGCGCCAGGTGCTCGTGGCATTTCTCTGCGGTCTGGCTGCGATACGGATCGATTGCGATCAGCCTGGCGCCGCGGCGCTTGGCTTCCTGCACGCGGCTCCAGAGGTGAAGGTTCGATACGACGGGGTTCGAACCCCAGATCAGGATCAGCCTGGCATTTTCGAATTGCTCGAGGTCGGTGCCTATCGATGCGCCTATCGTCGCGGCATATCCTGCCTTGCCGGCGGTCGCGCAGATCGTGCGATCGAGCAAAGACGCGCCGAGCTTGTTAAAAAAGCGCCGGTCCATCGAGCCGTATTGCAGCAATCCCATCGTTCCGGCATAGCTGTAGGGAAGAATCGCCTGCGGGCCATCGGATGACTCGGCGATTTCCCTGAAGCGCGACGCAATCGTGTCGAGCGCCTCGTCCCAGTCGATGCGCTCGAAGCGGCCTTCGCCCTTGGCGCCGACTCTGCGCAGCGGATGCAGCACGCGCTTTTCCGAATACGTTCGGTCCAGATAGCGGGCGACCTTGGTGCAGAGCACGCCGCGCGTCGTCGGGTGATCGGGATCACCTTCGACCTTGATCGCGCGCCCCTCGGCTACCGTCACGTGCAGCGCGCAGGTGTCGGGACAATCGTGCGGGCACGCGGCGCGGACGATCGTGTGCCCGGGCGGTTGTTTGGCTGAACGGTCGAGTGGCATCGCGGATCCGCGGGATGGTCGTATTGTAATCCGGCCGGGCGGGCCTCGCCCGTGCCCAATGGTTGCGCTATCGTCTCGTACAGGCGAATCCAGCGAAAGGCCTACCGTGGCGGCAACTCTTCCGACGATCGCGCTGCGCTCGGGCGCGGCGATGCCCGTGCTGGGCTTGGGCACCTGGCGCATGGGCGAGCGCCGCGATCGGCGCGAGCGGGAGATTGCTGCGGTCAAGGCCGGCATCGATCTCGGGGTGACGCTGATCGACACTGCGGAGATGTACGGCGAAGGTGAAGCCGAAAAAATCGTCGGTGAGGCGATCGCGGGACGGCGCGAGCGGATGTTTCTGGTGAGCAAAGTCTACCCGCACAACGCAAGCCGCCGCGGCGCGGTCGCCGCGTGCAAACGCAGTCTCAAGCGCCTGGGCACCGACCACCTCGATCTGTATCTGCTGCACTGGCGCGGCGACGTGCCTCTTGCGGAAACTGTCGGCGCATTCCAGGCGCTGCAGGCGGACGGCAACATCCGCGCCTGGGGCGTTTCGAACTTCGACAGCAGCGATATCGAGGAACTGTTGGCGCTGCGCGGCGGTGACGATTGCGCAGCCAATCAGGTTCTCTATAACCTCGGCGCGCGCGGCGTCGAATGGGATCTCGTTCCACTTTGTCGCGGCGCTGGCATCGCGCTGATGGCGTATTCGCCGCTGGACCAGGGACGATTGCTGCGGGAGCGGGCGCTGCAAACGATCGCGGCGAAGATCGGCGCAACGCCGGCGCAAGTCGCACTCGCGTGGCTGCTGCAGCAACGTGACGTTGCCGTGATCCCGAAGGCGGCAGACGTTGCGCATGTGCACGACAACTTGTCGGCGGCGAGACTGCACCTTGATCGAGCCGCATGTGAAGAGCTCGATCACACGTTTCCTCCACCGCGCCGCGCGACTTCTTTGCGCGTGCTTTAGCACCTCGCCTTGCCGCAGGGCGGCAGGCCGGTCGACGTTGCGTCAGGACCCGCATGACACCGCGCGAGCACGGGCGGGCAGCGGCGCGGGCGGCAGCTTCACTCAAACAATCAGGCGTTTGTGTGTCCGACGACTGCTCAGCCGGCGCCCATGGCATGGATGTTGCGTAGCCATGTCCATCAGGGCCTCGGCCCAGCCGAATTCAAACTATTTAGGGAGTTAGTCGTGCTTTACACCTACTACGATTACCTCGATTTACCGCCGGGTGCATCGGCGGCGCGCATCGAAGCTGCTTACCAGACGATCAAGCAGCGGCTAGACGCGCGCACCGACGAGACACTGGTGCGATTGATTCACGAGGCGCACGCGCTACTGTCGGACCCCGACCAGCGGCATGTGTATGACGAGGAGCTCGAGCGCAGCGCAGCCGAGGCCGATGCCGAGCTCAAGGCGCTGCTCGATGAACAAGCGGGCAAGCCCCGCACGCGTCGTGTGCAGGATGTTCCGACGCCGTTGCTGGCCGCGATCCGCGCCTGGGCGGCCTAGCACCATCGGCCGTTCGGACGATCCATCGGACTGACCAGAATCGGCGCGCAAGTGACAGTATTGACTCGCCGCGGTGTGTGATCGAGCTGCCCTTCGCGGCGCAGCGATCGAATACGGACAAACAAGCGGAAGGGCAGTACCGTGAAAAAATGCCAGAATTGCCAATTCTACGATCGCAAGGACGGACGAACGACCGACGGACGCACGACGATGTGGGGTCAGTGCAGGCGCCATTCGCCAATGCTCAGTCCTCAACCTCCGCAAAGCGCCAAGACCTATGTGATCGAAGGCATTTGGCCGGTCGTGCGTGACGACGACTGGTGCGGTGAATGGTTCGCGCCGGCGCCGAGCGTTCTGCCGCGGACACATGGCATCATCAACGGACAGGAACTGATGGCCGCCAGCGCGGCGGACAGCGCATCGCGCAGCCCGCCGGAATTTCGCCCCTTGGCGGCGGTGGCCGGCGACGACTGAAACGGGCCATCCTCCATCCTTGCACGCGCCGAGCGGCGCGCGGATAGCTGTTCTCCAGCTACCCTAGGCAACCTCCACGAATTTGTTTTCGTTGCGCCATCACGCGCAACGCGCGCGGCACCGTAGGGGGCGCTTCGGCTCGGATACCATGGCGGGCAATGAACGCCCTCCTGTCCGCCCTGGCCGACGGCGCGATCGCCGTTACCCCCAATCGCCGTCTCGCCCGACGGCTGCATGCCGAGTTCGACTCGGCACGTGCGGCCAGCGGACAGCGCGCGTGGCCTACGCCGGCAATCCTTCCATACGCGGGGTGGCTGGCAGCGCTGTGGGAAACGATTCTCGCGCACGAGAGCGCGGCCGAGCCGCGAACGCTATTGAGCGCCGCGCAGGCAATTGCGCTGTGGCAGCGTGTCATCGAAGACTCGGGGGCGACGCTCGCCGACGTGCGCGGTGCCGCCGCACTCGCGTCCGACGCGTGGTCGCTCGTCCACGCCTGGGGCGCCGGCGGAGAAAGCTGGCGTAGCTGGCGACACCAGGGCGACGAGCAAGACCCTTCACTGTTTGCCGCCTGGGCCGATACGTATCTGGCACGAACGCGCCGGCTTGGCGCGCTGGACATCGCGCAGGCAGGCGATGCCATTGCGGCGCAAGCCGCAATCATAGGGGCATCATCTCCGACGATCCTAATCGTAGGATTCGTCGAGCTCACGCCACAGCAGACGCGACTGTTCACGGCACTCGAAGGCGCGGGCGCGAGCTTGCGGCAGCTCGACAGCCTAGCAGTGCGAGTCGGGCAGGTCGCGCGTGCGACCGCGCCCACGCCGCGCGAAGAAATCGCCGCCGCCCTTTCCTGGGCGCGCGCCATCGCGATCGACCGTCCGGCAGCGCGCATCGGCGTCGTCGTCGAAAGTCTCGCCGAGCGCCGCGACGTCGTGCTCGCGCTGGCGCAGGACATCCTCGACCCGGCGTCGATTCTGCCCGGTCATGCACGAAGCGGCGCACCGTTCGAGTTGTCTCTCGGCGTGCGCCTGACGCAAGTGCCGCTGGTTGGTGCAGCGCTCGATCTGATCACGCTAAGCGATGGGCCATTGACGCTGGGCGCCGCGGCGTCGCTGCTGCGCTCTCCTTATCTGCCGGACGCCGACGCGCTGTGGCAGCGTCACGCAGCGCTCGAACGTCGCTGGCTCGAGCAGGGCGTGCGCACCGTATCGCTGACCGATGCGATCGCGGCGGTCGCACCGTATGCGGCCGAGCTCGCGACCCGGTGGACCAACGGCCGTGATGCGTTGCGCACCGCTCGCGCGACGACGCCGCGGGAATGGACCGACCTCTGGCGCAGCTGGCTTGCCGCGGCTGGCTGGCCCGGTTCGCGTGCACTCGACAGCGCGGAATTCCAGGCGCGCGACGCGTGGGAGAAGCTGCTCGTGCAGTTTGCGTCGCTCGGTGCCGTCGCGCCGCGTCTCGGCGCGCGGGCGGCGATCGCGGCGCTGCACGCTATGGCGAACGAAACCCTGTTTCAGCCGGAGGGCAGCAATGCACCGGTCCAGATTCTGGGCATGCTGGAAGGCGCCGGGCTCGACTTCGATGCACTTTGGGTGGCCGGCCTCTCCGCCGACCGATGGCCTGCGGCGCCGCGTCCCAATCCCTTGTTGCCGATTGCGTGGCAGCGCGAGCGCGGCGTGCCTCGTGCCAGCGCGCAGCGCGAGCTCGAGTACGCCCGCGTGCTTACCGAACGATTCGCGCGGGCCGCGGACGAGGTCGTGTTCAGCTCGGCGACCGGTGTCGACGATCCACCGCTATCGCCGTCGGCCCTGGTGCTTGCCCATCCGCCGTCGCCGCCGCTGGCCGTGCCTGAAACCTGGTCTGCCTCGATGACGCGGAGCGCACCTCTGGAAAGCCTCGCCGACGAAAGCGCGCCGGCGATGCCGCCGGGATCGGCAATCCGCGGCGGTGCGCGGGCCATCCAGACGCAAAGCGATTGTCCCTTCCAGGCGGTCGCGCGGCACCGCCTCGGCGCGCAAGCATGGCCCACGGCTGGGTCCGGCCTGGCACCCTTTGAACGCGGGCAGCTCGCGCACGCGACGCTGGCCGCATTCTGGAGCTCGATCCGCGATTGGGCGATGCTCCTGGCCATCGAAGCCGATGATCTCGACATCGCGATTGCGGCGGCAGTCGAAAAGGGCATGGCCTGCCTGCGCGAAGCGCGGTGGCGCAGCGTGCCCGACGCGGTGCGAGCGGCGGAGTCGCGCCGCCTGAACCGTCTGTTGCGGGCATGGTTGGATATCGAGCGTGGCAGGCCGCCATTCGCGGTTGCCGCCGTCGAGGCGCGGCGCGACCTGGTGCTCGGCGGCATCGGTCTTCGCATGCGCGTCGACCGGATCGATGCCCTCGGCGATGGCGGCATCGCGATCATCGACTACAAGACCGGCGTGCTCAAGCAACCCAAACCGCAAAAATGGTTCGACGATCGACCGCGCGCATCGCAACTCGGCACCTATACGCTGGCGCAACGCGCAGCCGAGCCTGGGCTCGCGGTGCGCGCGGTGGTCCATGCCGAGCTTCGCACCGCGGGCGTCGCCGCGTCGGGCCTCGCCGCTGATCGCGCGGCGTGGCCTGCGCTGACGAATATCGACGCCGCGGGGCCGCCCTTTGGCAACTGGGGCGCGCTCGAGTCCTGGTGGGAAGCGCATCTGGGCGCGCTCGCCAGCGAGCTCGCGGCCGGCGTCGCGACCGTAACGCCGCGACCAAAGCCGTCGCCGTGCCGCATCTGCGGCTTGCAGGCGCTCTGCCGCATCGATTCGGTTCGCTTCGAAGAGCCAGAAGACAATGGCGACGCCTGAATCCAACGGTCCTTCCGATCGCGCCGCGCGCGAGGCCGCCCTCGATGTCGCGCGCTCGTTCATCGTCCAGGCTCCGGCCGGGTCGGGCAAGACTGAGCTCCTGATCCAGCGCTTCCTCGCGCTGCTCGCGCGCATCGAGCGGCCCGAGGCGATCGTCGCGATGACGTTCACGCGCAAGGCCACCGACGAGATTCGTGAGCGCATCATCGATGCGCTGCGGGAAGCCGCCAGCGGCGCGCCGCCGGAACAGCCGCATCGCGCGCTTACCTGGCGCCTCTCCCGTGCCGTGCTCGAGCGCGATGCGGCACTTGGATGGGAACTGATCGCGCATCCCTCGCGCCTGCAGGTCCACACCATCGACGCTCTGTGCGCGTCATGGATGCGGCAGGCGCCGATGGCGGTGAAGCTGGGCGCAATGCCCAGGCTGATCGAGCGCGCAGACGCGCTGCATTTGCGCGCGGCGCGGGCAGAGCTCGATGCCGGCAAGGAAGACAGCGCAGCCTGGCAGCGCCTGCTGGATTATCTGGATAACGACGGCGATCGGCTGGCCTTGCTCATCGCAGAGATGCTCGGCCGGCGCGATCAATGGCTGCGCCACGTAATCGTCGGCGATGCGGTTGCGCTCCGCACGCGACTCGAGCAGGCACTGGGCGCAGAGATCGCGCACCGACTCGACGCCGTCGCGGCCCTGCTGCCGGCGGGCGAAACGCGGCGGATGCTCGATCTCGCGCGCTACGCTGCGGGGCATCTCGCGCAATCCAATCCAGCGCATCCATTCGCCGCCTGGGCGAGGCGCGGCGCGCTGCCGGATACGAGCGCGGAATCGCTCGACGACTGGCGCTCGATCGCCGACTGGCTGCTCACGAAGGACGGGGATTTCTACGCCGGCATCAACATTGCGCAGGGCTTCCCACCCAAGGGCAGCGCGCGCGAGGAAGGCGCGGCGCGGCGAGACGCGCACAAGCAGGCGATGATCGCATTGCTGCGCAGTCTTGCGGCGGTGCCGGGCCTGGCCGCAGCGCTGCACGGCATTCGCCGACTGCCGCCGCCGCGCTACGACGAGACGGCCTGGGGCTTCATCGAGGCGCTGCTCGAGGTGCTCCCGCGCGCCGCGGCGCAGTTGAAGCTCGTCTTCGCCGAGGCGCGCGCGATCGACTTCATCGAGGCCAGCCAGATCGCGCTGCGCGCCCTGGGTGAGCCCGACGCGCCGTCCGACCTGCTGCTGCGGTTGGACATGCGCATCGAACACTTGCTGGTCGACGAATTTCAGGACACGTCGCTCTCGCAATACGAGCTCATCGAGCGTCTGGTCGCCGGCTGGACCCCGGATGATCGGCGGACTCTGTTTGTCGTCGGCGATCCGATGCAGTCGGTCTACGGCTTTCGAGAAGCGGAGGTCGGCTTGTATCTGGACGCGCAGCGGCAACGGCGGCTGGGCGAAGTCGCGCTGGAGCCGCTGGTTCTGCAGTGCAATTTTCGCTCGCAATGCGATCTCGTCGGATGGGTCAACCGGGTCTTCGCTCAGGCGATCGACGAGTCGCCGCGTCCGACCGAAGGCGTCGTCGCGTTTCGCACCGCCGACCCGGTGCTGCCGGCAGAGCCTCCGCCCGCCGTTACGGTCGAGGCTTGCGCTAGCGACGCCGATGAAGCAGCGAAGGTAGTCTCGCATGTTCGCACCGCGCTGGCCGACCGCGCCGAGGTCGCGATTCTCGTGCGCAAGCGTGGCGACCTCGCGGAAATTCTTCCCGCTTTGCGCGGAGCCGGCATTCCGTTCGCTGCGGTCGATCTCGATCGGATGGCGGATCGCCAGACGATCCTCGATCTCGCATCGCTGACGCACGCTCTGATCCAGCCCGATGACCGGCTCGCATGGCTTGCGGTGCTGCGCGCGCCATGGTGCGGGTTGACCCTTCCCGATGTTTTCGCGCTCGACGGCGCGGCAGGCGGGCGCAGCCTGTGCGAAGGGATCGTCGAGCACCAGGCGTCAGCGCAGGGGGTACCCGCCAGCATGTCTCTCGATGGGGCACGTCGCTTGCAAAGATTGGCTGCGGCGATCGCACCCGCCGTCGCAGATCGCGGCCGCATGCCGCTCGCTGCAGCCGTCCGGGGAGTTTGGCTCGCCCTCGGCGGACCGGCCTGCATTGGGGAGGCAAGCGATCTGGAAGCTGCCGAGCGATTTTTCACGCTGCTGGCTGAACACGCTCCTGGCGCCGACGTCCCCGACTGGAACGCCTTTCTCGATGCGCTGGCCGCCACGTTCATCGAGACAGGGGCTGGCGCCGACGCGAAGGTGCGCATCATGACCTTGCATCGTGCGAAAGGGCTGGAATTCGACGTCGTAGTCATGCCCGGTCTGGCGAGGGCGCCGGGTAGCGGGGCACCGCAACTGATGCGCTGGCGCCGTCGGGCCGGCGGACTGCTGCTGGCGCCGATCGCCGCAAGGCACGTCGACCTCGCCGAGGACGACCCGGTCTACGGCTACCTGAACAAACTCGCTGCCAGCGAGGAAGCCGCCGAACTCGTTCGGCTGCTCTACGTCGGTTGCACGCGCGCCAGAAAGCGATTGCACTTGACCACGGTGCTCGGCATCGAACCGGGCGACAATGCGCGACTGCGCTGGCGAAAGCCTGCGCGCGGCACCGCGCTTTCCGCGCTTTGGGCCGCGATCGAAGCCGATCTTCCGCCGCCGCCTTCGGTCGCGCCTGGCGCGACGCCTTCGAGTGCGTCCAACGGCGTGCCACTGCTGCGCCTGCCGCTCGACTGGCGGCCGCCACCGCTGCCGCCCGCGCTGCCGATCGCATCGCGCGCGGCAGCCGCCGACGAGGAAGTGGTCGAATTCGACTGGGTCCGCGAAACCGCGCGCCAGATCGGCATCGTTGCCCATCGGCTGTTGCGCCAATGTGCGGACGAGGGCCTCGAGCGATGGTCGCCCGAGCGCATCGCCGCTCAGCGCGCGCGCGTGGTGCGCGAGCTCGCAGGTCTGGGATTTACCGGCGCCGAAGCCGAAGCCGCCGCCGATCAGGTGCTCGGCGCGGTCGCCTCGACCTTGGCCGATGCGCGCGGTCGCTGGCTGTTCGATCCGCGACACACCGATGCGCACAGTGAATACGCGTTGACCGGCATTCGCGACGGGGCGCCGGTCCATGTCGTGCTCGATCGGAGCTTCGTCGACGCCAATGGCGTGCGCTGGATTGTCGATTTCAAGCTTTCGCAACACCAGGGTTCGGGCCGCGATCTTTTTCTCGACAGCGAGCAGGCTCGCTACCGGGCGCAGCTGGACGGGTATGCCGAAGTCGTGCGGGGCTTGGGCACGCAATCGATTCGTCTCGGCCTTTATTTCCCCCTGCTCGCAGGCTGGCGGGAATGGGAAGGCCCGCGCTGACCCAAAAGCGCGGAGCTCCGAGCGCTGGACCGGAACCGGTCGCACAGGCTAAAATCAAGGTTTTTCAAGGTCTTCCGACCTTTGGACGGGAACTGAAGTGCAGTTATTTCGTGGGCTCCCGGATTCCGCCGACCGCCACCGCCCCATCGCGCTGACCATCGGCAACTTCGACGGCGTCCATCGCGGCCACCAGGCGATGCTCGCCCGGTTGTCGGAGGCTGCGGAAGATCTGGCGCTGCCGTCGGCGGTCCTGACCTTCGATCCGCATCCGCGCGAGTTTTTCTCACCCGGCGCCGCCCCGCCGCGCCTGTCCACCTTGCGCAGCAAGCTCGAGCAATTCGCTGCACACGGCATTGCCGAGGTCCATGTCGCACGCTTCAACGCCGCGCTGGCTGCGCTGCCCGCGGAACGCTTCATCGAGGACGTTCTGGTGCACCGTCTCGGCACGCGCTGGGTGCTGGTCGGTGACGATTTCCGCTTCGGCCGCGGGCGAAGCGGCGATCTTGCGTTGCTGCGGCGAGCCGCGACGACGTTCAGCGTCGAGGCGATGCCCACGGTCGTCGTCGACGGCGAGCGGGCGTCAAGCACCGCCATACGCGGCGCGCTCGCCGCAGGCGAGCTCGATCACGCCGCGCGATTGCTCGGACGACCGTATGCGATCGGCGGCAAGGTCGTGCACGGCGACAAGCTGGGACGCAGCCTCGGCTTTCCTACGGCCAACATCGTGCTCCGCCATCCGCCGCCGCTGACGGGGGTTTTCGCCGTGCGCGTGCATGGTCTGGGCGCAGTTCCGAGAGCAGGGGCTGCCAGCCTTGGCGTGCGGCCGACGGTCAAGGCGGGGGCGAAACCGCTGCTGGAAGTTTTTGTGTTCGATTTCGATGAAGCGGTCTATGGCCGCCGCATCGTCGTCGAGTTTCTCCGCAAGCTGCGCGACGAGGAACGGTACGCCGACCTCGACACGCTCACCCGGCAGATTCATGCCGACGTCGCGCAGGCGCGAGAGTATTTCGCGACCGGGTCGAGCGCGGCGCGCTAGAAAGCGATGATGTCCGACAAGCCCAAGACCGACTACAAGTCGACGCTCAACCTGCCCGACACGGTATTTCCGATGCGCGGTGACCTGGCGAAGCGGGAAGCCGCCTGGGTTCGCGAATGGCAGGAGCGGAAGGTCTACGAAGCAATCCGCAACGCCAGCCGCGGCCGGCCGCGCTTTGTTCTGCACGACGGCCCGCCGTATGCGAACGCCGACATCCATATCGGGCACGCGGTCAACAAAATCCTCAAGGACATCGTGGTGAAGAGCAAGGGCCTGGCCGGCTTCGACGCGCCCTATGTGCCTGGCTGGGATTGTCATGGCATGCCGATCGAAGTGCAGATCGAAAAAACGCACGGCAAGAATATTCCGGTCGAGGAGACGCAGCGGCTGGCGAGGGCGTATGCGACCGAGCAGATCGCGCGGCAAAAGGCGCAGTTCCAGCGACTCGGCGTGCTCGGCGATTGGGATCACCCGTACACGACGATGGCGTATCGCAACGAAGCCGATGAGATCCGCATGCTCGGCGCGATTCTGGCCAAAGGCTACATCTATCGCGGCCTCAAGCCGGTGAACTGGTGCTTCGACTGCCAGTCGGCGCTGGCGGAAGCCGAAGTGGAATACGAGGACCGCACCGATGTCGCGATCGACGTCGGCTTCGAAGTCGATCCGCGCGACCGGGCGGCGCTGGCGCGCGCATTCGGCCTTGAGCAATTGCCCGACGGTCCGGCGCGCGCGGTCATCTGGACGACGACGCCGTGGACCATCCCGGCCAATCAGGCGTTGGCCGTCCACCCGGACCTCGTCTATTCGCTGGTCGAGACCGATCGAGGGAGCCTCATTCTGGCGACCGAGCTGGTCGACGCCTGCCTTGCGCGCTTCGGCATCGCAAGAAGGGAGCCGGCCGGCCGGTTCGAGCACAAGTCGCCCGGCCGATCGCTCGAGGGCATCCGATTTCGCCACCCGTTCTACGACCGGGAATCACCGGTTCAGCTTGGCGAATTCGTCACGTTGGAGCAGGGGACCGGCATCGTGCACAGCTCGCCGGCGTACGGCGTCGATGACTTCCAGTCGTGCCGGCGCTACGGTCTCTCCGATGACCAGATATTGAATCCGGTGCAGGGCGACGGCCGTTACGCGGCCACGCTTCCG
>Ga0207687_10001018_pt1 | contig 19041 bp, 15 predicted proteins | sample KBSM54metaG_FD_184399 | JGI IMG/M metagenome (GOLD analysis project Ga0207687, IMG submission 184399) | Miscanthus rhizosphere microbial communities from Kellogg Biological Station, Michigan, USA - KBS M5-4 metaG (SPAdes) (version 2) | ecosystem: Host-associated > Plants > Roots > Rhizosphere >...
TCTCGCCTTCCTGCGTCGCGTAAGGAATGATGCACTGTTCGGTGCGGCGGAAATCGTAGTTGAACAGATCCTGGAACCACATGCCGGCCACGAACAGGAAGTTCCAGCGATCCGCGCGGCGCTTCTGGATATCTTCCATGGTGCGGTCGCCGGTGACTTTGCCGTACTTCTTGCTGGTCATCCCGAAGCACTTGTCGAACTTTGCGATCAGATCGCTCAGGCGGAAGTGCGTGGGAGCTTCGTAGGGGTTGTAGTTGCGGAGCAGCGCCAGCGAGACGCCGATCACCGACATCCTCTTGCTGCGCGCGGCGTCATTGATGCGGGCCACGTCCTTGGCCAGCCGGTCCGCGTTCAGGAACGCAGTCACCGGGCGGTATTCCTTGGTTTCCTTGTCGCACATCACCGCCATGCCGATACCGCAATTGGGATGGCAACCGCAGGAGAGCTGGCCCCAATCCGCGTTCGGCCCGTGGACCAGATCCGCGAAATCGGAGAACGTGCTCATGAAGGAAATCGGGAACCAGTCGCGCGTCGGTTCGCCGAGCCCGGTCTGAGTTTTCACATCGTGCGCCAGGTGCGACAGCGTATAGCGCTGCGCTTGGCGGCGCTCCGGAGTCACGGCTTCGTCGCGGCCGGTGAACGACACCGGCTGGAAGCTCAGGAACGGAATCTTCTTGGGATTGTCGAGCGCGAAACGAACCACCGCGCCCACCTGCTCATTATTGACGCCGTTGATCAGCGTGATGACGGGGACGATATCCACCCCCGCGCTGTACAGATTCTCGATCGCCCGCAGCTTCACGTCGAACAGGTTGCCGACCGCGCGGTGCGAATTGGCTTCGTTGCCGATCCCGTCGAACTGCAGATACGCGTAACGCAGACCGGCTTCCGCGGCTTGCTTGGCGAACTCAGGGCGCTTGGCGAACTCGATGCCATTCGTCGCGGCCTGCACGCTTTGATAACCGATCGTGCGGCAATACTTGACGGCGTCCAGGAAGTACGGGGAGAGCGTCGGCTCGCCGCCCGAGAACTGCACCGAAAGCTGGCGGCGTGGCTTGATCGAAATTGCGTTATCGAGCAGGGTCTTGATTTCTTCCCAGCTCAGTTCGTGTACGTAACCGACCTGGTTGGCATCCATGAAGCACGGATCGCACATCATGTTGCAGCGGTTGGTCAGATCGATAGTGAGCACGCTGCCGCGGCCGTGGGTGATGGTGCTGGTGCCGTGGTCGTGCAGCTTCTCGTCGTTGTGCGCGCGAATGTCGCGGCCCGGGAAGACGTCTTCCAGGTGCTTGGAGAACGCCGGGTCAATCGACATCAAATCTTCGAACTGGCCGTGGATGGCGCACTCCTTCACCATCACGATCTTGCCGTCTTTCTCGATGATGTTGGCCTTGATCTCGCCGACCTTCTCGTTGCGCAGGATCTCGACCGGGATCTTGCCGTCCAGAATCTGCTGGCGGATCTCGGGGATACACTTCGGACACAGCGAATCAGTCTCGCGCGGCCAGCCCAGTTTCGGCTTCTGTTTTTCCCAGCTCTTGAGAAGAGGCTTATCGGACCACTTCGGGATGAAACCCGGGTTCCGGTTGATGGCGTTCAGCTTGTCGTAGACATGCCAAGCGGCGTTGGCTGCCACCGCAATTACTTTTTCCACGTGCTTGATCGGCTTGGTCAATGTGGACGCTCCTATAGTGTTAAGACCTTCAGTGAATAGAAGTTACAGTATAGTTCCGACGCTCGGCACGGACTACATGAAAGAACTGAAATGCTTTCTCATGCATTGGATGGGGCGCTGGGAGTGCTGAACGGAGGCTAACGTAAACCCTTATTTATCAGCATTATACGCCAAAAGGCAGGGGTCGGGATTGTCAGAACAGTGGCTATCTATCAGAAAACAAAGCGACTGGGCCAGGCTGGAAGTGCTGGATAAAGCTCCGCATGGCGCGTTCAAAGGCGCTGAGGCCATAAGCCTTGGCCTCCTCGAGAGCCTTCTGGTTCTCCCAATGGTCGTGGCTGATGCGGTAGCACGCCAGGACGGTTCCAGTCCGGTCCGCTCCACGCCGGCAGTGGATGAACACCGGCCAGCTGTTACTGTTCTCCAGCACGCCCAGGACCTTGGACATCTGCTCCAGCGTCGGCGCACTCAAGCCCTTCATGGGAACGCTGATGAAACTCATCCCATCAGCTTCGACCACCTGCTTTTCGTGAGGGATGGAATGCTCGTCGGTCCAGCGCAGATCCACAATCGTTTTGACGCCGCGCTCCGCCAGCTTTTTGAAGCCGTCATCGCTAGGCTGGCCGCCGCGAAGGATGTGTTCGTTGACGATCTTGAAATTGGGCAGGCCAGGATCCTGAGCGAGTAACGCGGCACCGCAGAAAAGCGCGGCAAAAACCATTCGGATCACGATACTCTTATTGTATCTTGCACAAAATCGCGATCGCAGCGATCCTGCTGTGCGGTTCCCTGGTTGTTGACTTGGTCGCCGAAGAGATTTCCGGAGTTGTCATGGAAGCGGGCGGAGAACCTTCCGCAGGCGCCTCCCTAACCATCAAGAGTCAATCCGGTGTGGTCCGCCGGGATCTCATCGCCGATCAAGACGGCAAGTATCGGGCGACCGACCTTCCTCCGGATTCGTACATCGTTACAGCGCGGTCGGTCCGCACGGGAGACTCCGCTACAGCGACCGCGAACCTCCACCAAAACGTCGACTTGCAGCTACGTCTTTCCGGAGGTTGGAAGGTCGATCCACCTATCACCCGCGGCCAGGAGGGCGGCAACCTCGAAGGCTACGGCCCCTACGGGATTCGCGGCAACTTCAGCATCAATGCCGTGGGACAGCGCGGCCAGGACAACAACTTTCTCCTGGATGGTATGGATAACAACGACGGCTGGGTGCATGGCGTCGCCCTCACGCCGCCTATCGAGATTGTCGAATCTGCCAACCTCGTCTCGCCATATATTCCCGCTGAATTCGGCCGCGCCACCGGCGCCGTGGTCAACGTCCAGACCCGTTCAGGGACCAGCCAGTTGCATGGAAGCGGATACGACTATTTTCAGAACTCAGTCCTGAATGCCCGCAATTTTTTCGATGGATCGGATAAGCCAGCATCCACTCGGAATCAATTCGGTGCGAATCTCGGCGGGCCGATTCGCAAGGACGATTGGTTCTTTTTTCTGGATGGCGAAGCTCTCCGCGAGCGCCAAGGCTTGACCGTGATCTCCACCGTTCCAACCGCGGCGCAGAAGACCGGCGACTTCGGCAGCACTCGCATCTATGATCCATTCTCGATTTCTCCGGACTTCATTCGGCTGCCGTTTGCGAATAATCGTATCCCGGCGTCGATGATCCCAGCGGCCTCCCGTAATCTGATCGCGCTGTATCCCGACCCAAATTTGCCCGGCGCAGCGGACAATTACCGTTTCACTCCGGCGCTGATCAATAACGCGAATGATTTCGGGGCGCATTCCGACAAGATCCTGACTTCCCGCAGCAGCCTCACCGCTCGATTCGACTATCAGCATCGCAATCAGCAGTCTCCCAGCGCCCTACCAAACGCGGCAAGCGATCCCCGGCAACACGCCGATGATGCGCAAACCGGGCTCACGGCATGGAGCGCAGGAATTTCTCACAGCTACGTCTTCAGTCCAGCTTTGCTGAATCAATTTCGTATCGCGGTCAACGAGATTCGCATGAACGGGCAGCCCAATGACCCGGCGCTCGCCACCATAGCTCCCGAGGGTTTCGTACAACTAGGCGCGAACAATGCCGTGCCTTTCCGGATTCGTACGACGAGCTACCAACTGGAAGATTCGGTGCGCTGGGCCCGCGGCCGACACACCTTCGAAGCCGGATTCTCGATGATTCGCCGCAATGCCACCGGCAACGCGTCAGAGTGGTCGAGCCGCGGCAACTTTCTGTTCACGCCCGATTACACCAGCCAGCAGGGAGTCGCGCAAACTGGCGATTCGATCGCATCGCTGCTTCTCGGATTCCCGACAGAAGTAAGGCGCGATGTCCAGCTCGCGGATTACCACCTGAGAGCTTGGGAGCTATCCGGTTTCGTTCAGGATGAACTTCGTATTGGCCGCAGGCTGACGATTCAAGCAGGCATCCGCTACTCGCTCGATCCTCCACTCACGGAGGCCGACAACCGGATGGTGAACTTCCATTTCCAGACCAACGGTCCGGAGTCGATCGAATCCGCCGGTCAGAATGGCATTAACGGATATGCGGGCGTAAGCTTCTACCGGAAAGCGCTGGCCCCGCGCATCGGCTTTGCGCTGGATGTTTTCGGAACCGGCGCGACCATCCTGCGCGGCGGATTCAGCAAGGCCTACGATCCCGGCAGCTATCTGACCACGGGCGCTCTCGCGCGCAATCCACCATACGCTTCGCGGCTGGACGTGATCAACGGGACGTTCCAATTAGGCTCCAATCTCACCGACGGCTTTCCTGCCGTCAACGCATCCAACCAAGCCGTCTACGCGATTGGGCCGGGCAACTACGAGCCGTATGCGGATCAGTGGGGAATCTCGATCGAGCAGCGCCTGCCAGCGAGACTGACGCTCGAGATCGCAGGCCTCAGCTCGATGGGCGCGCATCTCTACGAGCGCTACGACGCCAATCAGCCGTTCCCGGCGCCGACGCCCTATCCTTTCGCTCGCTATCCGTTCGAGCCCTATCATGGGCGCGTCGATTATCTCGACTTAGCTGGCGGCTCGACATACTATGGGGGGCAACTCAAGTTGAGCGGCCAGCCGCGTCGAGGGTTGCACGTAACGACCACGTATTTGTATGCGAAATCCATCGACGATTCCACCGCGCCGGGAACCGATCAGGACAGCCGTCCTCCGGGTCCGCAATATATCTATTCGCTGCGCTCGGTGCGTTCGGTATCTCCGTTCGATATTCCGCAAAGGCTGATGCTGACCGCTTCGTACGAATTGCCGTTTCATGTGCGCGTGGGCACGCTCATCACGATTCAGAGCGGATTGCCTTTTACTCCGGAGCTCGCGGTGAATAGTCTGAACAACGGCGGATTCCAGCTTCCCAATCGCGTGGGCAGCGGCACTCTGCCGGCGAGCCAGCAGTCGTATCTGCAATGGTTCAACACCAGCTTGAACGCTCCGGGCAGCGCCTTTCAGCTTCCTCCGCTCTATCAATACGGCAATTCCGGATTCGACATTCTGCGGGGACCCGGGCTTGCGAATACGGACGTTTCGCTGGCACGCGATTTCTCGTTGCGTGAATCGCTGCATCTTCGAACTCGCGTCGAGGTATTGAATCTTCTGAATCGCTCGAATTTTGCGCTACCCGAACGACTCCTGGGAGTCGAATCTTCCGGCGTCATCAGCCACACAGCGACGCCCTCGCGCCAGATCCAGTTGATGGTGAAACTCGAGTGGTGAAGTCGGTCAGCGCGGCTTAATCAACGATGTCCAGTTCAGCATGACGGTGAAGTTCTGGGGGACTTTCTGTTCCACCGGCACGGGAATTAGAAATGTTTTCAGATCGCCTGTGATGCCCGGCTGATTGGACCCGAGGGAATCTGAAACAGTTGCCGCGGCGTTCGCGCCTGGATTGCGGACCCGGTGTCCAGGTCGACGGCCCACAACATTCCCTTGAGATCTACGTACACAATTTGCTTTCCATCGTCGCGCCATTTTGGCGGAGCCTGGTTTGCGCCGTCCCTAGAAATAATCCACTTCCCGCCCGTTTCCGTGCCTCCAGCCGATTCCTTGAACGGCCGGACGTATACTTCCGCGCGCCCGGTTTCGTCGGAGATGTAGGCCACCCAGCGGCCATCGGGAGAAAATGTGCCCAAGCCTTCCTCGAAGCGAGTCTGGAGAAAGGGGAATGGCTTGCGATCCCCTTGCATTGGGAGGACCCACATATCACTCTTCACGAACGTCGGCTCCGCGCTGGAATCGTAAAGGAGAAACCGCCCGTCGCGGGACCAGCTGAACGCGGCGATATTTTCCTTCGTGCGGAGAAGCAATTCCTCTTCTTTTGCCCCGTTCGCCGGTTTCCGGTAGAGGCTGAAAACGCCGTCGCGATTCGAACTAAAGACAATCTCCGCGCCATCGGGCGACCAGATCGGGAATATCGCGCTCCCGGGACCGAAGGTGAAGCGGGTAGTCGTATCCCGCGCTAGATCCAGCTGCCACAAGTCCGTGCCGTCAAGAGTGGGCGAATCCTTCCGAAACACGACGCGGGTTCCATCGGGCGAAAAACGGGTACTGAGGATGTCGCCTGGCTCTCCCACGACTCCAAGAATTTTCCCTTGGCCGTCGAATCGCGTGAGCTGCAGCATGCGGCCGGGATTTGCGGTCTTGTACACAACCGCATTGGGAGATGCCGAGAAGTACGCCGTCTCAAAGGCTGACCCGATCCGCTCCGCGATCGCCGTCGCTTCGCCGCTCAGCTCCAGTTTGTCAGGGTCGAAGGTCTGCGCCATCAGGGTGCCGTCCCGCATGAACAGCAGCGATCCTTTTGATGGGGTGGGAGACGCGGCGGTGGAGCGCACGTAGTACGCTCCGAAGGTTGTGGCCAGTAGACGTTTGTTGCTTTGCTTGTCTGGCGGATCGTCTATGGAGCCTGCAAAAATGCCGCTCTCCGCCGGGACCGTGGAGAGTCTGAGATACAGGAAATGTTTTCCATCCGGCAGAAACGAGGGGAGCTCATGTTCGCGTTCGAGCCGGGCGGGATCCAGTTTCGTGAGCGCCGTCGCGACTCCGCCGGATGCCGGAACACGCCATAGCCCGGACGTGTTGCTGCCGAAAATAATAGTTCCGTCGCTGTTCCAGGATCCGCCAATCGGGGGGCCGGGCTTGTCGCAAATGTCTTGAGCCAGACCCGTCAGAATGTCCACTTTCTTGAGCTTCGGACTGTTTTCCGAATAGACGACGAAGCGGCTGTCTGGGGACCAGAAGTAGGGCGGCACATTATTGCCCGTATAGGTATTGGTAAGTTGGCGAGCCTCGAGCGCGTCCATGTCCTGCACCCATACTCTGGGCGTACCATCCGGACTGCGCGCAGAAAAGGCCAGATGGCGTCCATCCGGCGACAAGGCGAATGTGCCGCTGGAGGCGAATGTCACCTTGTCCGGCACGCGGATCTCGAAGCGCATGACCTCGGGCAGCGCGGCCGGTTTTTGACGAAGGTAGAAGATTGCGAAGCCCAGCACGGCAATTCCGAGAACCGCGGCGACCACCCACGGCAGTCGACTCGATGTGGCGGGTTCGGCGGCCGCGGGAGAATCTTCGAGCAGCGGCATCGCGTCGCCGATATCGCGCAGCCGATGCTTCGGATCCTTCTGGAGACATCGGCGCAACAGGCGTTGAAACTTAGACGGAACGCGATCCCAATCCGGGTCGTCCTTCAACACCGCGGCCAGCGTGTCGGACATGGTATCGCCCTTGTGGAGCCGATGGCCGGTGACCATCTCATACAGCACCACGCCGAACGCCCAGATATCGGCGCGCTTATCGACGGGCATCCCGCGAGCCTGCTCTGGGGCCATGTATCCCGCGGTGCCGAGAATCATCCCCGCCTCCGTTGACGCCATGGTCATGGTGGCGGACGATTCCGTCGCATCGGCTGAAGTTGCCGGCATCTTGGCGAGACCGAAATCCAAAACCTTGACGGTCCCGTCCGTTTTGATTTTGATGTTGGCGGGCTTCAGGTCGCGATGAACGATGCCCTTGTCGTGCGCGGCCTCCAGCGCGTCGCAGATCTGACGCGCGAAGTTAAGAGATTCATCGAGAGGAATCGCTCCCGCGTGGATGCGCTCGGAGAGATTCTGGCCCTCTACCAGCTCCATCACCAGATAGTTGGGGCCGATGTCATGCAGCGTGCAGATGTTGGGATGATTCAGCGCGGCGACGGCGCGAGCCTCGCGCTCAAAACGCTCGCCAAACTGCTGCGCGGAAACTTTGAGCGCCACATCCCGCCCCAGACGCGAATCCCGGGCGCGATAGACCTCGCCCATCCCGCCCTTGCCGAGCAGCGAAAGGATCTCGTACGGGCCGAGCCGGTCACCAGCGGCGAGCGCCATAGAATTTGAATTCTACCGTAACGAGTTGATCGCAGTTTGACTTCACAACTTCAATTTGACTTCAAAGCCGGGCCGGGTTAATCTGGCAGCGTTAGTTCCGTACGAGCAACACACGTTCGAGGAATGCTTGGGAAGGCGGTGAAAATCCGCCACTGCCCCGCAACTGTAAGCGGCATGTAATAAGCCAGGCTTGGTCACTGCGCAAGCGGGAAGATCAACCGAAAATGGCGAGCCGTAAGTCAGGAGACCGATTCTTCGGCGTCCAAATCGATTGCGTACGTTCCGAGGGGGGACGTCTCATGACTGCTACTTTATTTCTCTATTTGTTGTTTTTCCAGGCCCCGGGAGCTTCGTCTAATCCCAGCGGACAGCCGGCCGAAGGCGCGCAAGTCGTCTGCGGTTCGGAAACCAATACAACGGACTCACATGAAGTCCCTGACTTCCCGCGCGTCTGCAAGACTAGCGATCGCGTTGTGGTGACGGCCACCCGTGCACCTCTCGCGGTAGAGGAGTCCGGCGTCGCGACGGATGTTTTCATCGCGAAAGATTTCGAACCTGCCAGAGGCGCGTTCGTCCTGAACCTGCTGCGCGACGTGCCGGGATTGAGCGTGGTGCAGTCTGGCCGGATGGGTGCCCTCACGTCCGTGTTCGCGCGCGGCGGAGAATCGGACTCGGCGCTGGTGCTGCTGGACGGCATACCGGTGACGGAACCGGGAGGAGGGCTCGACTTCGCGCACCTGACGTCCGCTGGACTCGAGCGGATGGAGGTGATCCGCGGGCCGGAGAGCGTCCTGTTTGGTGCAGAAGCATCCAGCGCAGTGATCCAGATGTTCACCGAACGCGGCGATCCTGAGTCTCGGCGTCCGCATGGGTCTCTAACGTATGAGCGCGGGTCTTTTTCGACGGACCATTGGACGGCGGGACTGAACGGCGGATTGGCGGACCGGCTGGATTACGCGTTTACTTCGGATCAGTTTCGCACTACGGGCCAGTTTTCCAACGACGCGTTCCGCATCACCAGTGGCACGGCCAACGTAGGATTCAAGTTCAGCGATGCGACGCAACTGCGCGCGGTGTACCGGAGCTTCGATTCGTACACGGGCACTCCGGGGCAGGTCGCATACGGATTAACGAACTTCGATGCGAATGAGCGTGCACGGGATTCTGTCGTGAGCCTCCGGCTCGACGATCGGCGTGGCTCCCGATTTTCACAGCGCGTACTGTTCGGATATCACCGCTATCGCGACACGTTTACAGACAACGTGGAAGAAGACTACAACGTATCGGCATTCATAAAGACGGACGGTTTAAAGACGTATTTCGCGGGTCTCGCACCGCCGGGCGCACCGGGCTCCGTAGCGGGATTCGGCGACTTGTTCCCTTCGTCCGGGTTTACGTTCACCGATCGCACCAGCGCCGGATATCAAGGCACGCTTTCGCATCACGGCGGCGCACTGGTGTTTGGCTACGATTACGAACGGCAGGCGGGATCGATCTCGGGCACCGATGTGGCACGCGACAACAACGGGGCGTACGTCCACGAGCAATACGCGCTTACGTCGCGGATCTTCGTGAACGGCGGCGCGCGCCTGGAACACAGCAGCACCTTCGGAAACAAGTTCACTCCGCGCGGCGCGATTACGTTTCGCCTGCCGACGGAAACATACTTCCGGTTGAGCCTGTCGCGCGGGATCAAGGAACCCGCTTTGATCGAGAACTTCGCGAACGAATCGTTTTTCGTAGGCAATCCCAAGCTCAGGCCGGAGAAGACCGATAGCTTTGAGGCGGGTCTGTCGCACGAATGGCTTGGGAAGAGAGTGCGAACCGACGTTGCCTATTTTCGCAACCGGTTCACGGATCGGATCGAGTTCGATTTTTCGCAGAATCCGGCGACGTGGGAGAACATTGCCAGGAGCTGGGCGCGAGGCGTGGAGCTCTCGGCCTCGGGAAAGGTGTGGCGCTACGTGAGCGCGCACGCGAATTATACGAAGCTGTATACGCATAATTTCGGCAATTTGACGGATCCGGAATTAGTGCGGCGGCCTCGGAACTCCGGCTCTGTTTCCCTGGAGTTTGCCCCGCGGAGATGGTCGCTAATGGCGGGCGCGCGGATCGTCGGCGAAAGACCGGAGGATGATTTTGTGTTCTCCGCGATCAATCGGAATAACGGCTACGAGAACGTGTTTGTGAACGGATCGTTCCGGGTGACGCGCAACGTGGAGTTGCATGTGCGCGTCGACAATGCGCTGGATGAGGGGTATCAGGAAGTGCTGGGCTATTCGGCACTGGGTCGAAATGCAACGGGAGGATTGAAGCTCACGTGGTGACGCGGCGGACGATCCTCTGGCTGGCGGCTGCTGCTCTCGCCTGCTCGAACGCGTTCGCTCAGCCTCCGAAGAGGATCGTCTCCACTGCGCCGAGCATCACCGAGTTGCTGTATGCCTTGGGCCTGGGCGATCGTATCGTGGGTGTCGATCGCTTCAGCCGGTACCCTCCTGAGGCGCTGCGCAAGGCGAAGATCGGGGACTACGTGAACCCCAATCTGGAGACCATCGCGTCGCTTCGGCCGGATCTGGTGATCATCCCCACCAATCCGGTGAAGCTCGCGGACAGGCTTGCCCTGCTGCGGTTGAAAGTACTCGAGCTCGATCAGGAAAGCATCGCGAAACTGTATGAGTCGTTTCGGATTGTCGGACAGGCGACCGGCGCGACGGTGCAGGCGGCCAAGCTTGAATCGACCGTGCGCGCGCAACTGGAAGCGGTTCGCATGCGGGCCACGCCGCTCAAGAAGACCCGCATGATGTTCGTCGTGGGGCGAACACCCAATCGTCTGGACGGGTTAATCGTGGTGGGGCAAGCGTCATATCTGAACGAGATCATCACGCTGGCCGGGGGCGAGAACGTGTTCGGCGATGCGGTAGCCTCGTATCCCGGAGTGTCGCTCGAAGAAGTGCTGGCGCGGAATCCGGACGTGATCGTCGACATGGGCGAAATGTGGGATACGGTCGGGGTGACCGAGGAACATAAGCGCCAGGTTACGAGCTTGTGGGAACGGCTGAGTTCGGTGGCGGCGGTGAAACAGCATCGCGTATACGCGGTTGCGTCGGATGTCTACGTGATCCCGGGACCGAGGCTGGTGGATGCGGCCAAGGCTTTCTTGGAGATGCTGCATCCGGAGGCCCGCTGAGATAATGACCAGCTTTATTGCGGGCCAGCTTGGGTTCACGTACGGCCTTCACGAGGCGAGCTTCGAGTTTCCGCAGAGCGGCCTGATTACGATCGCGGGTCCGAATGGAGCGGGGAAGTCGACACTGCTGGGGATACTGGCGGGGCTGCGGTCGCCGTACCGCGGATCGTGCACGTTCGCGGGGCGCGAAGTAGCACAGTGGCCGAAACGCGAGTTCGCGCGTCGAGCGGCATTTCTCCCGCAGAGCGTCCGCATGGAATTTCCGTTCACGGTAGAGGAAGTCGTGCTGATGGGCCGGACTCCCTACGCAAGCGGCTGGTTCCAGACCGCGGAAGACCGGTCGGCCGCGGAAGAGGCAATGACCACGACCGACACGCTGGCGTTTCGCGGTCGCGATTTTCGTACCTTGTCGGGTGGCGAGGCGCAGAGGGTGATCCTGGCGTCGGCGCTGACGCAGCGGCCAGAGGCGCTGTTGCTGGATGAACCGGCTACGCACCTGGATCTGCGGCATCAGCTTTCGCTCTACAGACTGCTGGGCGAGCTGGCGAAGTCGCTGTTAGTCGTAGCGGTGACTCACGATTTGAATCTGGCTCTGCGGTTCTCGAATCGTGTGATGGTGCTCGAAGACGGGCGCATCGCGGGAGATGGGACGCCGGAGGAGGTTCTAACCGCCGCGTTGATCGCACGTGTCTTCGGCGTGCAGGCTACGCTTCATGGCGGATGGATGAGCTATGAAGGGTAGTGTTCTATTGTCGGCGGCGGTGCTGGTGACCGTGGTGATCATTGCGCCGCTTCTGGGGAGTTCCCACATCGAACTGGGGCGCGCATTCGCGGGGATATCGCCCGATCACGAGATCTTCTTCTACGCGCGGCTGCCGAGAGTGATTCTGGCACTGCTGGGCGGCGCGGCATTGTCGGTAACAGGCGTACTCTTTCAATGCATGCTGCGCGATCCACTGGCGGAGCCGTACACGCTGGGAGTGTCGAGCGGCGCGTCGGTGGGAGCAGTGATTGCGATCTGCCTGGGATGGCGTGCGACTGGAGTGGCCTCGCTGGTGGGCGCGGCACTAGTCCTGCTGATCGTGCTTGGCATGGCGGTCGAGGGTCGGCGGCTGTCCTCGTTCACGCTGTTGCTGACAGGTGTCACGATGAACAGCATGGCGTTCGCGGTGATTCTCTTCCTCCACAATCTGGCGAGCTTTTCGCAATCTTTCGCGATATCGCGCTGGTTGATGGGCGGCCTCGACGCCGTCGAGTATCCGACACTGGCGGGGTTGGCGTTGGTCGTGGTCGCCGCGAGCGCGCTGGTCATGGCGTACGCTCCGCAGTGGAATTTGTTGGCGGTGGGCGATGACTGGGCGGCCTCGCGCGGCGTGTCGACAGTGCGGCTCACGGCAATGGGCTACATCGCGGGATCGGTGCTCACCGGGCTGGTAACGTCGCTCACAGGTCCAATAGGTTTCGTGGGACTGATCGTGCCGCATGCGCTACGGCTGAAGTTTGGCGCGGACCATCGCGTGCTGCTGCCGTGTGCGTTCCTGCTAGGTGGCGCATTCCTCGTCGCATGCGATACGCTATCGCGCACGGTGATCGCACCGACGGAGATTCCAGTAGGAGTGCTCACGGCGTTGTGCGGCGGTCCGTTTTTCCTGTGGCTGCTGAAGTCACGGAGGAGAAGTTTGTGGCTCTAGTACTTGTGGGCGGCGGCGCGCGCAGCGGAAAGAGTCGCTGGGCGCTGGACCGCGCGCGAAAACGGAGCGGGCGGCTCGTATTTATCGCGACCGCGGAAGCACTAGATGAGGAGATGTCGGCACGCATCGCCCGTCACAGGTCGGAACGAGGCGACGAGTTCGTAACTGTGGAGGAGCCTCTGGAACTGGCGCGAGCCATACGATCGACAGAAGGGGACGCCCTGATCGTAGACTGTCTGACGCTGTGGCTGGCGAATGGGATGGGCGATGTGGAGGGGGCGATCGCCGCAGCGAAGGAACACACCGGAGAAGTGATCTTCGTTACGAACGAGGTAGGTTGCGGAATCGTTCCGGACAATGCTCTGGCGCGCGAGTTCCGGGATCGGGCGGGTATCGTCAATCAGCGCTTCGCGGAGGCCGCCGACGAGGTCTACTGGATGGTGTTCGGGCAGGCGTTACGCGTGAAGTAATGAGATAAGTAATGGGATTCCGCGCGGCTATACGGTTCCTGACGATTGTGCCGGTGCGTGGAGGCGATGCGCCACCGGGCATGGCGGCTGCGTTCTTTCCCCTGGTCGGCGCGATGCTTGGCGCCGCGGGCGCGGGCGTGTATTTACTGGCGGCGAAAGCGTTCCCGACTTCCATCGCTGCGCTAGCCACGGTCGCGTTCTGGATCGCGATTTCGGGCGTCCTGCATGAGGACGGATTGGCCGATGTCGCCGATGCTGTTCGCGCCGGGCGGACGCGGGAGCGCGTCTTATCGATCCTCAAGGACAGCCGCATCGGAACCTACGGCGCCGTCGCGATTCTGCTGAGCGTGCTCGCGCGCTGGCAGGCATTAGAATATCTGGCGACGCCGCGCGTGTTCGAAACGTTGATCGCCGTGCAAGCGGTTCCACGGGCGGCGATGGTCGCGATGGCGTGGTGTTCGCGGCCGGCTGGATCGGGCCTCGGGTATGCATTGTCGTCGACGCTGAGCACACCGGCTGCTATCGCCGCGATGGCGCAAGGGGCTGCGGCCGCGCTGCTATGCGGATTGCGGCCAGGACTCGCAATGATGGCGGGGTCTGTGCTCATCGTGCAGGCGTCGCGCGGCTGGTTCTACGTGCGTCTGGGAGGCGTGAATGGCGATTGCCTCGGATTCACGGAGCAGCTCATCGAAATCTTCATTCTGCTGATGTTTGCCTGCAGGAGCTGCGCGTGGTGACGGAGCTGGAACGTCGCATCCGCCGGCGGCTCGATTCGCTCACGAAGCCGCAGGGCAGCTTAGGCCGGCTGGAGGAACTCGCTCTACAGGTGGGATTGATCCAGGGGACCGACATGCCCTCGGTGGGCCGTAAAGCCATGCTGCTGTTCTGCGCCGATCATGGCGTCGTGGAAGAAGGCGTCAGTCCTTTTCCACAGGAAGTCACGCGGCAGATGGTGGCGAATTTTCGCGCGGGGGGCGCGGCCATTACGGTGTTGTGCCGGCAGTATGGAATCGAGCCCGTGATCGTCGACATGGGCGTCGGCAAACCCACGCGCAACTTCGCGCGCGAACCGGCGATGTCACGGGCGGAAGCCGAACAGGCGATCGAGGCGGGGCGGGCGCACGCGACAGATGGCGATTTACTCGGAGCTGGCGAAATGGGTATCGGTAATTCGACCACTGCCGCGGCGCTATTGTGCGCGTTCACCGGCATCGATCCTCGCGAGGCCGCCGGGCGAGGAACGGGTCTCGATGACGCGGGCGTCACTCGAAAGGCGGACGTGATCGCAGGGGCGCTGGCGCTGCATCGTACGGGACACCTCGATGCGATCGGGATCCTGGCCGCTCTAGGCGGCTTCGAGATAGCCGCTATCGTTGGTCTGATTCTAGGCGCCGCTCAAAAACGGCGCGTCGTAGTTCTGGACGGATTTATTTCCTGCTCGGCGGCGCTAGTGGTTCGTGCGCTGGAGCCCGCCGCGCTCGATTGCGTCGTCTACTCGCATCGCTCGGCGGAACGTGGCCATCGCAAAATGCTGGAGTCTCTGAATGCGCAGCCGCTGTTCGATCTGGACATGCGGTTGGGCGAAGGCACGGGTGCGGCGATCGGCATCAGCTTAATCGAAGCCGCGGTGCGCCTGTATCGCGAGATGGCGACCTTCGAAAGCGCCGCAGTTTCTACTGGCCCCGACTCTACTGACGTAGTGACGCCACCAGCGTCCCGGTCTGGCGCAGCACCGTGAGTCGCGCGACCTCGAGAGCGTGCTGCGTGTCGTAATATACGATCCACTTTTCCTGTTCGGCGGCACGGGAAGCCTCCACTTGCGCCATGGTCACTTGTCCTTCGTCATAGCGGGTCAGGTCGAGCGAAAGTTGTTCGCGCGCTAAGTCGAGATCGGCCCGCGCGAGTTTTTGCGCTGATTCCGTGCGGCGGATATCGCGATAGGCGTGCTGCAGATCGCCAGTGATGCGGCCCCGAGTCTGTCCGATCTGAACGCGGATCTTGTCGACGTCCATCTGCGCTTGGACCACATAAGCCGCACTGCTGCGGCCGGTGAGAATCGGAATCTCGAAAGAGACGCCCAGCTCAAAGTTGTTGCGCTGGAATCGCGGAAAGAACTTGTCGTAGTTGTTGAAGCGCGACAACAGCGAGTACTGGGCGATCAGGTTCGCCTTGGGAAGGCGCTCCGCTTTGTAGCTCTTGATCTCCAGATTCTTGCCTTGCAGGTTGGATTCCAGCCGTTTGATCTCGCGGCTGTTGTCGAGAGCCTGCTGGATGGCGGCTTCTTCCGAGTCGATCTGGCCGGTCACGCGGCGATCTTCCTGTGCAGGCTGCACGCGGTCACCGGGATTAAAGCCGAGCACTTGTGCGAGCGAGGTTTCGGTATCGGCAATACTATCGGCTAATTCCGCTTGGCGCTGCTGGGCCTGAAGGACCTTCAGATCGGCTCTACTGGATTCAATCGAGACCTCGCGGCCCTCGCTGACGCGGACTGCCGTTAACTCGCGCACACGCGTGAGACTTTGCAGTTGCAGCTCGATCGCTGTCAGGCTGCGGGCGGCCTGGTCGGCGTCAAAGAACAGGGAAGCCACGCGGTAAGCGACCTCGTCTTGCCGCAGGCCGATATCGATCTCCGCGCCGCGCGCCGATTCGTTGGCCTGCGCCGCCCGCAGACTCTGCGGACGGTTGAAAATCGCCATCTGTGTCTTGGCCTGCAGGACGGCCGGAGCGTTGCCGTCGATGCTCATCGGGAATCCATTGGTGTAGGCCGCACCGCTGCCGGCGAACACCTTGGGGACGAAGGGGTCCTTCTCGATCGTGTTTTGCGCGCGGGCGCGCTGCTGGTCGAGGCGAGCGAGAACTACGTCGGGATTCTGCTTGAGCGCGATATCCAGGGCCTCGCGCAGGGTCAGCGTGCGGACTTCGGCGGCAGCCGAGAAAGCGATCAGAAAGAAGACGACTGGGGCTTTCATATTGCCCCAGTGTAGCGGGACTAAAGTCCCGCGCGGGCTGAATGCCCGCCCCACCTATTTGTTAGGCTGTTCCACCATGCGACGGACGCGGTCGAGCTCTTTGCGCAGCTTGCGCTCGCGCAGGGTAATGAGCACGACGTAGATAAACATGATCAGCCACGCGGCGCCAAGGCCGAGGAGCATGTATTGGACATTACGATTCATTGAGCGTGTGCCATCCGGCGGAGCGTATCGATTTCACGAGCGAAAGATTCCTGGCGCATCCGCACCATCACCAGGATGATGGAGAAACAGGCCAGAGCCAGCACGTTCCACCAAATGGGAGCTTCCATTCCCTCCGCCATCCCGCCGCCGTTGCGGATGGACAGCACGGGTTGAGGGTGCTGTGTGGTCCACCACTCGATGGACTTGTAGGAGATGTAGGCGTTCACGCTGCCTAGAACGCTGACCACGGCCGCGAAGCGAGCACGCTGGTTGGGTTCGTCGACCGCGCGGCGCAGCATCAGATATCCGCCGAAGATCAACCAGCAAACCAGCCATGAGGTGAGTCGATAATCCCAGGCCCACCACACGCCCCAGATGATGCGCGCCCAGATGCTGCCGGTGGCGAGACCAATGGAGGCGAACACCAGCGAGACTTCGGTGACACTAGCCGCCAGTGCGTCATAGCGAAGATCCTTGGTGACCAGGTAGCCGATGCTGAACAACATCCCGAGCCCGAATCCCGACATACCGAGGATATTCGCCGGAACGTGGAAGTAGATGATCCGGTAAATGGCGCCCTGGTTCAGCTCATCGGGGAGCTGCGTGAAGATGGTGTTCATGTTCCAGGCCAGCAGGGCCCCGGCAAAGAGGGCCAATCCAATAATGATCTTTTCCCGCATGTTTGTTCATCCTACTAGAACGGTGTCCACAAAAACCACAGCCAGCATCGTAAAAATGATATCGAAGGCTACCAGGAATCGCACTCCGAAGCCCATGGCGTTTCCGGCCAGCACATTGGTGGTGATGGTCATGGCTGCGATCAGGACCGGAATCATCATTGGATAGACGAGCGTCGGCAGCATTAGTTCCCGCAATCGCAGGTTCACCGTCAGCGCGCTGAAGAGTGTTCCGATGATGGTGAGCGCCCACGTCCCCAGCACCATTACCAGGAGAAGCGGGGCGAAGCGCGGCGGCCAGGTGTTGTAGAAGAGTCCGAACACCGGCAGACTGAACAATTCCACCGCGAACAGCATCATGAAATTCGCCAGCGCCTTGCCCACGAACAGAGCCGGGGAGGAGACAGGGGAGGCAATCAGCGCATCCAGGCAGTCATTTTGAAGCTCGCGCGCGAAGCTGCGATTCAGCACCAGCGCTCCGGCGAAGGCGTAGGTCATCCACAGGAGGCCGCTCCCGAATTCCCGGATCTGATCGGAGGAGGGATCGAAGGCGAAGGCGAATAGCAAGAGGATGACGACCGAGAAGGCGATGGAAGCGTTCCAGGCCTCTTTGGTGCGCAGTTCGGAATGCAGATCCTTGGCGGCGATGGTCCACACCTGACGAAGGAACATTATTCGTCCCCCGTGGCGCGCGCACTCGTGCATGCCGTATCGACACTCGTGTCGATACCTCCCGTGGTGGGGCAAAAACTTGCGTCGAGAGGAGTCTCGACGCGGCACGCACGAGTGCGTGCGCCACCACGGTCAATTGTCGCCATAGGTCCGATACAACCATCCCGTATCGTCGAGCATCTGCTGTGTGCGCTCGCCGGTATGAACGATCTGGCCGCGCTGAAGAAGTGCCACATGCGACGCGAGATCCAGGGCCTCACGCAACTGGTGCGTGGACATGATAATCGTCCGGCCGCGATCGCGCATGCTCTGGATCATCGACTGGAGCACGGCGATAGCCCGGTCGTCGAGTGCGGTGAAGGGTTCGTCGAGCAGCAAGACTTCGGGATCGTGGAGAAATGCACGCCCGACAGCCAGGCGCTGGCGCATGCCGCGTGAAAACTCGCGAGCCAAACCGTCGCGCACGCGGGAGAGACCCACGCGCTCCAGCATTTCATCGGCGCGCTTGCGTGGATCGGGGAGGCCGTATAGCTTCCCGAACAGCGTCAGATTTTCAATCGCTGAAAGTTCGTCGTACAGCGCGATACCGTGGCCAAGCACCCCGATACGTTGCCGCGTCGATTGGTCACGAGCATCGGCGCCTTGAATCTTGATCGACCCGCGCGAAGGCCGGGAAAGTCCGGCGATGATCCGCAGCAAAGTAGTCTTGCCGGCTCCGTTGCGGCCCAGCAGCGCCATGGTGGATCCGGGCTCGATGTTCAGCGCTACTTCGCGAAGGGCAGGAAAGTCGCCGTAATATTTCCAGACGTCCGCGATTTCGAGCGCGTTCATGCTTTTGCAATCACGCTGGGCCCTTGCGAAAGAGAAGTGTGCCGCCCAGCAGCAGGATTCCGAAGGTGAGGCCGAGCACCCAGTACATCGTCCGGACTCCTAAGAGCTCCTGATCGTAAATGCGAGCCAGGATTTCGGTGGTCTTCGGCTGCCCCGTGTCTTCCTCGGGCGCCTCTTTGCTCTGGCGCTCGCGAATGGAGCCGGTGCCTTCGATCTTGACCTCGAAAGAAGTCCCCAGCACTTCAAACAGGCGAGCTTGCACATCCGGCTCGACACCGG
>Ga0207687_10001020_pt1 | contig 18993 bp, 13 predicted proteins | sample KBSM54metaG_FD_184399 | JGI IMG/M metagenome (GOLD analysis project Ga0207687, IMG submission 184399) | Miscanthus rhizosphere microbial communities from Kellogg Biological Station, Michigan, USA - KBS M5-4 metaG (SPAdes) (version 2) | ecosystem: Host-associated > Plants > Roots > Rhizosphere >...
TGGATAGCCTCGGCACCCTCCTCGGGCGGCAAGGCCGCGAGATCGGCATCGAGCTGCTGGAGCGCCGCCACTTCAACGCCTTCGGGCGCGCGCCTTTTCAGCGTCGGCGCGACGAAATCGCGCCCATAGGCCAGCGCATGGCCGATCAGCCGGTCGAGCTCGGGATAAAGCGCCGGGGTCGCGTCGGGCACATAATTGGCGAGATAGCCCCAGACCTGCTCCTTGGTGGCGTCACCCATCACCCCGACCAGGTTGAGCAGCAGGCCAAAGGTCACCGGCAGCTCCCCCGTCGGCAGCTTGCCGTCATGAATATGGTGCACCGGGTTGCCGAGCTTCTCCTTCAACTCCTGGCCGGCATAATTACCGCGGAACTGCCAATATTCGTCCACCGCGCGCGGGATGACGCCCATATGCAGTGACTTAGCCTTTCGCGGCTCGCGGAAGATGTAGAAGGCGAGGCTCTCGTCGGGGCCATAGGTCAGCCATTCCTCGAGGCTGAGGCCATTGCCCTTGGACTTGGAGATTTTCTCGCCCTTTTCGTCGAGGAACATCTCGTAGTTGAAGCCCTCGGGAGGCCGTCCGCCAAGCACGCGTGTGATCTTGGAGGATTGCACGACAGAATCGATCAGATCCTTGCCCGCCATCTCATAGTCGACGCCGAGCGCCACCCAGCGCATCGCCCAGTCGACCTTCCATTGCAGCTTGGCATGGCCGCTAAGGATGGTCTGCTCGATCCGGTCGCCGTCATCCATGAACGCGATCAAGCCGGCATCGGCGTCGATCACCTCGACCGGCACCTGCAGGACCACGCCGGTCTTGGGGGAAACGGGCAGCACCGGCGAATAGGTTGCGCGGCGATCGGCGCCCAGCGTTGGAAGCATGACGTCAAGAATCGCCTGATAGTGGCGCAGCACTGATTTCAGCGTCTCGTCGAACCTGCCGCCGGCATAATAGTCCGTCGAGGAGACGAACTCGTAATCGAATCCGAACCGGTCGAGGAATTCGCGGAGCAGCGCATTATTGTGCGCGGCGAAGCTCTCATGCGTGCCGAACGGATCGGGAATGCGCGACAAGGGCTTGCCGAGATACCCGGCAAGCATCTCCTTGTTCGGGACATTGTCGGGCACCTTCCGCAGTCCGTCCATGTCGTCCGAAAAGGCGATCAGCCGGGTCGGCGTGTCGCTGAGCGCATGAAAGGCGTTGCGCACCATCGTCGTGCGCAGCACTTCGTTGAAGGTGCCGATATGCGGCAGCCCCGACGGGCCATAGCCGGTCTCGAACAGTATCGGCGCGTCCTTCTTCCCGTCGGGATAGCGCTTCAACAGCTTGCGCGCCTCTTCATAAGGCCAGGCTTTGGACTCGAGGGCGGCGGCGCGGAGGTCTGGTGCGGTCATGCGGCGGGGCCTAGCGCATAGGCAAGGAACCGCACAACTCCCGTCCGGTTATGGCCTGACGCTGATATCGCCGAGTCCAAAGTCCCCGGCGGGGCAGGTGCTCGACGTAGCGACCGCGACGGGCAATGGCCGGGCAAGATGCAGGCCCAGCCGATCGAGCGTCCGCGGCACCAGCCGAAAGAGCATCGTCTGTGTCTCGGGCGGCGCGGCGAATCGCCGCTTGCGATAGAGATAATGCACCGTACCGACCGACGCGGCTTGCTGGGCGAAGGCGGTCGCAAAGGCCGCCCCCGGCGAGGCATCGCGTGCGCTGATCCGGCAGGCGCCGCGCTCTGCCAGGACGACGTCATTCTGAACCGGGTGCCGTTCGATCCGGACGGCAAAGCCCTGCCCGGCGAGGCGCGCCGCGATCTTGCGCAGCGCCTGATCCGCCAGCTCTTCTTCGGGCGCCGACCGCATCGCACCCTTCAGCGCGATCGAACCGGTTGCCGCCAAAGCGAGCAGCACCAGCATCACGCTAACGCTGGCGGTCGATCGCGGCATAAGCCCCGCCCCCGACGATCAGGCCGGCCAACAACAACCCGGCCCAGGAAAAGAGCGTGGCGCCCGTGCCGAGATGGAGCGAGTCGAAGTCGGCCGGGAAATAGGCGATTGCCGTCAGCCGCACGATATTCAGCGCGAACATCCCGGCCATCGCAACCACAGCCGTGACGATCAGCGGCCGGTCGACCCGCAGATCGAGCAGCGCGACGATCGAGCTCCACAGCAGGATCGCAAGCGAGATATTATGAACTGACGAACAGGGCCCGCCAATGATGAAGTGCGCGCCGTTTCCGACAAAGCCGACCGTATTGCCCGTCGCCTGGGTTCCGGCCAGCGCGCCGACAATCTGCCCATCCAGCGCAAGCAACAATGGGGCAAAAAGGGTCAGGATCACTCGCCCCCACAGCAATGGCCCAGTGAGCGCAAGCAGCACCAGCGCGACACGTCTCGAACGGCCGTCCCGGGCGGTCGCGATCAGCCAGGCGCCCGCTGTGAAAACGGCCATTGTTGCCGGCCATGGCGCCGGGAACAGGGCCAGGGCGAGGATCGACACCAGTACGAACGCATCGGCGCGACGCCATTCGGCGGCCCTGGTCTCAAGGGCCTCCGGTTCGCACGCGATGCGCAGCACAGCGAACAGCGCGAACCAGATCACCGCGCTGACCCCGGCCAGCGACATCAATGTCCCGAACAGGCCGAGACCCTGCAGCGACAACAGGATCGGATCGGCGAGCGCGTTGAGTGCGGCAAACGTTCCGGCGAAGGCAAACGCCATCGCCCGGTCGGATGCCAGCAGATTCATGGCGGAAAGCGGGCGGCGTGGCGCCGCTGCGCTGTCGCTCAGCGCTTGGCCCGGCGCTTCAGGGCGCGGTACCCGACGCCGATCAGCGCGATCGCGCCGATGCCGACGCCGGCAATCGGTGCCGGAGTCACCGGCGTGCCGGCGAAAGCGGGAGATGCGAAGGCCACAAGAACCCCGAAAGCAACAATATCCAGCGTAACAGACTTGAACATCACATATCTCCCCTGTGTTTGTCAGTCGCCAAAGGCTAGCATTCGGGGCGTCTTAAGCAAGGTTTCATTCGAGGGCGAAAATTAGGTGCAGGCGGGCGGATGGATCTGGGCTGGTCTGCTGGTGGCATGCTTTGCTCTGCTCGCGCTGGTCGAGGCAGTCGCGCCCGGGCCCGCACGATCCGCCAGCGACAGGCGGCTGTTCGTGAATTTCTCGCTCGGCACGATCAACATTGCGCTCGGCAGTGCGCTGCCGGTCTCGACGCTCGCCGCCGCCGCGCTCGCCGGGGCGGCCGGCATCGGGCTGGGGCATGTCGTGGCACTGCCTTGGGCACTCCTGTTCATCCTGACCCTGCTCGCGCGCAGCTTCGTCACTTACTGGGTCCATCGGCTGAGCCACGGCGTGCCATTGCTCTGGCGCCTGCACCGGGTGCATCACGGTGACCGCGCCGTCGATGTGTCGACAACGCTGCGCAACCATCCGATCGAGCTGGCGCTAACCATCCCCGCGGCCGCTGCGACTGTCCTGTTGCTCGGCCCGCCGATCTCGGTGGTGCTCGCGGTCGACACATTCCTCTTCGCCCTCGCTTTGTGGCAGCACGCCGACATCCGCACGCCGGCTGATCCCCTGCTCGGCCGCCTGATGGTGACGCCCGGCCTGCACCGCGCGCATCACAGCCCGCGCCGCGCCGACCATGATCGCAATTTCGGTGACGTCATGATCTTCTGGGACCATCTGTTCGGTACCTACGCACCTCCTGCCGATCGCGATTCACCTGTCGGCCTCGAAGAGGCGATGCCTGCGCCTGAGCGGCTGATCGGGCTGGTCGTAAGACGTTTTCGTCGCAGCTGACGCGCGCGCTGTTTTCTTTTCGTTCCGCGCGTGGCATCGCCTGGGGTGATGGCGACGCCGCTTCCCTATCCAGCGCTTCATGCGAGCCATAGCGGCATCTGGATCGCTGATGGCGACGGCACCCGGCCGGTCGGGCGCGGCGAGGCGATCCGGATCGCGGCCGATACGCCGGTGATCGTGCTGAACGCGCCGCTGATCGGCCAAAGGCTGGGTTACGCCGAGCTTTCGGGGCTCGACCTGCTCGAGCTGTTCGCCTTTCTCTGCCCGGCCCGCTTCATGGTGCCGACACCGCGCGGCCTTGCGCGGGTCACCGGGCTCGAGGCGCCGGCGCGCGACGAGGAGGTGGCGGCATTCCTGCTGCGCGCGGCCGACACGCTGCTCGATATGCCCAGGACCGACTGGCCCGAGCGCGAGGGCGCCTGGACTTCGGCCCAATCCCTGTTCCGGCTTCGCTGGCCCTGGGCGATGCCGCTTGCGGACCGGATCGCGAAACCAGCGGCGGGAGAACGCTGGCTGTTCACCAGGCTCCCCGAATGGTCGGAGGTCGCGCCGCGCCCCGCGCCGCGCACCATCGCGCTTGATCCAGGGGAAACCCAGGATCGGCTCGCCCATCTGACCGGCAGCGCAGCCGAACAGCGGCCGGGCCAGCGTGCCTTCGCTCAGGCGGCGATGGAGGCGTTCGCGCCGCGCATGGTACGTGACGCGCCCAATATGGTGCTGGCCGAGGCGGGGACTGGAATCGGCAAGACGCTCGGCTATCTCGCGCCCGCGTCGCTCTGGGCCGAGAAAGCGGGCGGCGCGGTTTGGGTATCGACCTTCACCAAGGCGCTGCAGCGCCAATTGGGTCATGAAAGCGCGCGGCTCTTCCCCGATGCCGAAATCCGCAAGGCCAAGGTCGTCACTCGCAAGGGGCGCGAGAATTATCTCTGTCTGCTCAATCTCGAGGACGCGTTGCAGGGCGGCTTCGCCGGCCGCGCCGCGATCCTGGCGCAGCTCGTCGCGCGCTGGGCGGCGTATAGCGCTGACGGCGACATGGTCGGCGGCGACCTGCCCGGCTGGCTGCCGACTTTGTTCCGCCGCAACGGCTCGACCGCGCTGACCGATCGGCGCGGCGAATGCGTTTATGCCGGCTGCCCACACTACCGGAAATGCTTCATCGAACGCGCGGCGCGCGCCTCGGCCGAAGCGGATATCGTCATCGCCAACCATGCGCTGGTGATGGTCAACGCGGCGCGGGGCCGGGAAATGACGACGCGGCCGACACGCTATGTGTTCGATGAAGGCCATCATATCTTTGACGCCGCCGATTCGATGTTCTCGACAGCCCTTACCGGCGGCGAGACGATCGAGTTGCGCCGCTGGATCATCGGTCCTGAATCGGGCGGGCGGGGCCGTCGGCGCGGGCTCGCGGCGCGCCTGTCGGATGTCGCGAGCTATGATGAGGGCGGCGGCGTCGCCATCTCCGAGGCGATCAAGGCGGCGGGTGCGCTGGCGAGCGATGGCTGGCTCCAACGGCTGAGCGAGGGTGCGCCGTTCGGGCCGGTCGAGACCCTGCTCGCCGCGGTGCGCGGCCTCGCTTATGCCCGCGCGGATGCGGGCGGCGATGCCGGCTATGGTCTCGAAACCGAACTCGCCGAGCCCGATGCGGCGCTGATCGAAGCGGCGGCCCCCGCCGCCCAGGCGCTCGACGCGCTCGTCCGCCCGCTCGTCACGCTCGGTCGGCGCCTCGAGGCAGTGCTCGCGGAGGGGCCGGACTGGATGGACGGCCCAGCCCGCGCGCGAATCGAGGGCGCCATCGCGTCGATCGGCTGGCGGGCCGAGACGGTCGCCGCCTGGCTTTCGCTGCTCGCGCGGATCGGTGGCCCGGCAACGCCTGACTTCGTCGACTGGCTCGCGGTCGACCGGGTCGAGGGTCGCGAATATGATGTCGGGCTGCACCGCCACTGGCTCGATCCGTCCAAGCCCTTCGCTGAAACCGTCCTCAAACAGGCGCATGGTGCGCTGGTGACGTCAGCCACGCTCAGGGGCGGGGGCGAATGGGAGGTGGCTGAGGCGCGCACCGGCGCCCAGCACCTCGTTCGTGGCGCAAGCCGGTTCGAGGCACCGAGCCCGTTCGACTATGCCTCCCAGGCGGAGGTGCTGATCGTCACCGACGTCAAGCGCGGTGATATGGGTGCTCTGGCCAATGCCTATGCACGGCTCGGCATCGCGTCGGGCGGCGGCATGCTCGGCCTGTTCACGGCGATCCGCCGGCTGCGCGGCGTTCATGCGCGGATCGCCGACCGGCTCGCGCGGGAAGGGTTGCCGCTCTACGCCCAGCATGTCGATCCGATCGATACCGGCACCCTGGTCGACATCTTCCGCGATGACGCCTCGGCGTCACTGCTCGGGACCGATGCGCTCAGGGACGGTGTCGATGTGCCGGGTCGTTCGCTCCGACTGGTGGTGATGGAGGGTGTGCCCTGGCCCAAGCCGACCGTGCTTCACGCCGCGCGTCGCCTGGCCGGCGGCGGCTCGGCCTATGACGATCGCATCGTCCGCGCCCGCCTCGCCCAGGCGTTCGGCCGGCTGATCCGTCGCGCTGACGATCACGGCGCCTTTATATTGCTCTCTGCCGCCATGCCGTCACGCCTCCTTACGGCGTTTCCCCCGGGAGTGGCTGTGCGCCGCGTGACGCTCGACGAGGCGGTAATCCGCGCGGGCCATCTTCCTTCCGTCACCCATGTCGGGCATGAGGCGCGCGAGGAAGCCTGACGGAGACGTTTGCCGGGATGAAGACGCTGACGCTCCTGCGCCATGCCAAATCGGGCTGGGACGATCCGGTGTTGCGCGATTTCGATCGGCCGCTGAACGGCAAGGGCAAACGTGCAGCTCAGCTCGTTGGTCGCAACTGGCGTACCCTGGGGCTGGTCTTCGATCATGCCGTCGCCTCGCCGGCGGTCCGGGTGATGGAGACGATCGAGCAGGTCGCGGCCGGCTATGGCGATGCGCTCGCACCGGCATGGGATCGCCGGATCTATCTCGCCTCGGCCACCACCTTGCTCGATGTCGTGCACGAATTGCCGGCGGGCGCGGATCATGTCCTCATGGTCGGCCACAATCCGGGGCTCGAGGATCTGGTGTTGATGCTGGTCCCCGATTCGGACGACCAGCCGCTGCGCGACGATGTCGAAGCCAAATTCCCGACCGCAAGCACAGCCCAACTGCGCTTTGACGTCACCGATTGGCACGATGTGGCAGCGGGCAGCGCGACGCTCGCGCTGTTTGTCCGGCCACGCGATCTCGATCCGAGCCTCGGGCCAGATCAGGACTGACGCTTCTCCAATTGGGCCTTGAGCCCCGCCAGTGCGCCCAGCGGCTTTGCTTCCTCTTCGCTGATCACCCCGGCTTCGCGCAGCACAGCCGCGGCGTTCGGCCCGCGTGGAAAAGGGTCGAGCGCGAGCGCCATGGTCTCCGCCGCCGCTTCCCCGAGATCGATCGCGGCGCCGTCAAAGCCCATCGTGTCGAGCGCGTCCTCGTCGAGCTCGATCTCATCGGCCTCGGCCTCGTCCTCGGCAACGAAGCGCAGCGCCACTGGCTCATCGACTGTCACGGGCAGGGCATCATCTGTCACGACACAGGATTGCACGACTGAAGCCCGCACATTGCCGCGCGCGACAATTCCGCCGACATCGCGCCGAACGCGGAAAACCCCTTCGAGCCGCTCGATCGCCTTCAGCCCGAAGCGCTCGGCAAGTGCCGCCCGCTCGCTTTCGGTCGCGGTCACGGAGATCTCGCGCTCGCCCTCACCGATCGTATCGATCCGCTCGGGCCGGGAGAATTCGGGCGCGGTCATGGCAGCTCGCCTGCGATCAGGCCGGCGGTCGGCGCCGCCGCCAGCGCGTCGCGAAACGCAAGCAGCGATTCGCGCACATGGCCAAGCGCTGCGGCATCGGGCGCGACTCCGCGATACAGGTTGCGGATCAGCGCTCCATCGAGGTCGCCGTTCGCCAGCCCGTCGCGATAGGCGCCTAGCCGACCGCCAAGCATGCTCATCATCTTGCCGATATGCTTGCCGACGACCACGTCGCCAATGCCGATCTCGCGCAACTGCCCGTCCATATCGTCGACGAAACGCTCGGTCAGGCTGGCACTCGGCGCTGCCGCTACGGGCTCGCCCTCGAATCGCAGCAGCACGAAGGCAAGGATGGCCGCGATCATGTCGAAGCGGCCGTCGATGCTGTCCGGAACCGCGCCCGCTTCATACCAGTGCGGCGCGCGGGCCCGTGCGACGATCGCTGTATAGAGCGGCAGTTCCGCCTCATCCCGGCTTCCGAACAGCTTTGCGAACCATTGCACGTGTAATGTCTCCCGCGCGTGCCCTTGTTTGGCCGCGTTCATCGGCATATTGAGGCTGGCGCGGCGCGATGCAATGCGTTGGCCTGCGCATCTCGCGTGCCTGGAGAGTTTGATGAGTGTGATTTCCGCCCGCATGTTGATGGGCGCCGCCCTGGGTCTCGCGACGATCGCCACGGGTGCCTGCTCGCCATTGAAGGGGCATCAGGGCTATGTGCTCGATATCGACCTGATCAACTCGGTTCAGCCGGGCGTCGATACTCGCCAGTCGGTCCTGCAGGTGCTTGGCAAGCCAAGCTTCACCAGCGAGTTCAACCAGGGTGACTGGTATTATATCGCGCGCGACACGCGGAACTTCGCCTATAACAAGCCCAAGGTGACCAACCAGACGACCCTGATCGTCAGTTTTGACACAAGGGGTGTTGTCAGCGGCGTGCGTCGCACCGGCAAGGAAGAGATCGCGTCGATCAGCCCTTATGGCAAGGTCACTCCGACCCTGGGCCGCAAGCGCAGCCTGTTCGACGAGCTGTTCGGCAATATCGGCACCGTCAGCGCAGCCGGCACCGGCGGTGCCGACCAGGGCGGCGGACGCGACACGCCCTGATCCTGTCGGAACGGGGCTCCTATGGGCTCTTCGATTCTTTCTATCTCCTGACAGGTCGGTTCCCGGCCCGTTCAGCGCGACTCAGCGAAAAGCGCGCATGGCGTCGCCCGTAAGACGGGGCGCCGGACAAAAAGGAGAAACGATCATGCGTAAATTGATCATCACCGCGATGATGGCCGCGGTGGCACTTCCCGCCGCCGCCAGCGCGCAGTCCCAGGGCGAACTCCGCCGCGACCGGCACGACATTCGCCGGGAGCAGCGTGAGCTCGATCAGGCGCGCCGCACCGGGGATCGTCATGACGTGCGTGAGGAACGCCGCGACGTCCGCGAAGCCCGGCAGGAATATCGCGAGGACCTGAACGATCGCAATCGCCGTTGGGCGCGCAACGACTGGAACAGCTGGCGCAACCAGAATCGCACCGTCTTCGCGCGCGGCACCTGGCGTGCGCCCTTCCGCTACAATGTGTTCCGCCCGGGCCTGCGAATCGCGCCGGTCTATTACGGGCCGCGATATTTCCTGGCCGATCCGTGGCGCTATCACCTGCCACCGGCCGCCTATAATCAGCGCTGGGTCCGGCATTATAATGATCTGCTGCTGGTCGATGTCCGCCGTGGCATCGTTATCGACGTGATCCGCAACTTCTACTGGTAAGGTTCGTCGCGGCCCGGGCGGTTCGCCGCCCGGGTTCGGCCGCGCCGCGCATGTGCGCTGGCGCGGCCGGTGCCGTTACGTGCAGACGGCACAGCCCCGAAAGGGAAAGGGCCGTGGTGTGAAACGCGGGAAGGCGCGCCTGGTTCGATGACGTTCGCCGTTTTTCAGCGGATGGTGAAAAACACCTGATCCACGACATGCCCGGCCACATCGATCAGCCGCAGCCGATGCTGCCCCGGTGCGGCGAGGATCTGTGGCTGCGAATCCGCAGCGCCGAGGTCGCGCTGGTCGAGCAGCAAATGGTGCGCGGTCACCTCTCCCGATACGAGCACCGCGAGCCGCTGACGGTCGGGCGGAATGTCGGGGTCAATCGCATAGACGGTACCGCTCACCGGGTTGGTGATACGTGGCCGGCGCGCCGCCTCGGGCGCGGCGGCGATCTGGGTTTGCGCGGTCCCGGCGAGGAAATATTCGAGGCGTGGCTGCTCGATATGGTTGGCGAAGCTGATCGCACGCTGCTCGATCCCCGGCGGACGCGGCGGCGGTGCAACCTTGTAGCCATCATTCAGCGCCAGCATCAGGTCGCGCCACACTGGCGCCGCGCCGCTGGTGCCGGAAACCGCACGCATGGGATCGCCCTCGAGATTCCCGACCCAGACTGCGACAGTATAGCGATCGGTAAAACCGATACACCAATTGTCACGCATCGCCTTTGACGTGCCTGTCTTCACTGCCGCCCAGAACGGCAGCCGCAGCGCCGAATCGAGCCCGAAGGTCGCCGCTCGCGCATTGGCATCAGCCATCATGTCGGCCACCAGCCAGGCCGCCTGCGGCGTGGTCACCTTGCGCGGCGCCTCGTGCGGGGCATCAGCGGTGAGGCGGAGCGGTGACCAGCGTCCGGCGTTGGCGAGGCTGCGATAAGCATCGCCCTGTTCGAGCAAGGTCACCTCGGCAGAACCGAGCGCGAGCGAATAGCCATAATATTCACCGTCCTCGGTCATCCCGCGATAGCCGGTGTCCCAGAGCCGGTCGCGGAACGGGTCAACGCCGACCAGCAACAGGGTGCGCACCGCCGGCACGTTGAGCGACCCCGCCAGCGCGCTTCGCGCCGAAACCTGGCCCTTGAAGCCGCGATCGTAATTCTGCGGGACATAAAGGCCGGAAGCGGTGTCGAGCTGAACCGGCGAATCGTCGAGGATCGAGGCCGGCGTCAGATAGCCCTTCTCGATTGCCTGGGCGTAGAGAAAGGGTTTGAGCGTCGACCCGGCCTGACGATAGCTGTTGGCGCCGTCGACCGAAGGCGCGGTCGAGGCGCCGCCGATCCCACCGACATAGGCGAGCACATCGCCGCTCTGATTGTCGATCACCACCACTGCGCCGTCCCGCGCGCGCGCACCGCCCAGCCCCTGGAGCTGGCGTTTCAGCGCCAGGATCGCCAGCCGCTGGATCCGGATGTCGAGCGTGGTGGTGATCTTCATCCCCGCCCTGGTGAGGAGCCGGTTGGAAAGATGCGGCGCCAGCCCCGGGTCGAGCGCCAGGCTGCGCGCCGGGCCGAGCATCGAGGCCGCTTCGCCCGCAAAGCGTGCACAGTCCTGCTCGTGTGACATGGCGCAGGCGCGCCGTGCGATCACATCCCCTCCGGCCTGCGGTTCGGGCAGCAGCGCCGCAAGCAGCAATGCGTCGTCACGAGCGAGCGCGTCGGGCGTCTTGCCGAACAGGCCGAGTGCCGCGGCGCCAATCCCCTGCGCCTCGCCGCGAAAGCCAGCAAGGTTCAGATAGGCTTCGAGAATCTCGTCCTTGCTCCAGCCGCGTTCGAGCGCCCAGGCAGCCCGCATCTGGCGGAGCTTGTCCCAGAAGCGCCGCGAGCCGGGCGCTGCGAGATCGGGCGCGAGGAACCCGGCGACCTGCATCGACAATGTGCTCGCGCCGCGTGCGTGCTCGCCCTGCACCCGGTCGCGCGCGACGCCGAGCAGTGCGAGCCAGTCGACTCCGCCGTGGCTGAAGAAGCGCCGGTCCTCCACCGAGACCAGCGTCTCGCGCGTGACCGCCGAGACACGGTCGAGCCGAGTCCAGTCGAGCCGCCGCACAGCAAAATCGACCCTGGCGCTGTCGATCAGCTGGCCGTTGCGATCATAGAGCCAGGCTTCGGACGGGCGCCAGGCGGCGCGGACCTGCGCGAAGCGAGGCAAGGGCGGGGGCAGGGTCGCGAAGTCGATAGCGGCATAGCTGACGATCACCAGGACCAGTCCGGCAAGCGTCATACCGTTTTTGGTGCGCAGCTTTCCCCAGAACGCCACCGCCGACCGGCGGACGCGCAGCTCCACGGCATGAGCGCGCTCGACAATCCCGTGCACGCCACCCGGAAACCGCGTCTCAATCCACGCGCGCGCTTTTACCAGCGATGCGAGCATCCCGGCCTCATCGCTGAGCCACCGTCATCGGCGCATTGGGCAGCTGGGCACGGATTTCGGGCGAATACATCGCCTCGACCCGCGATGGCGGCAGGTTGAACCGCCCCGAACCATTGAGACGCACCAGATAGCTGACCGTCAGCTTGCCGCGTGGCAACCAGGAGAAGAAGGCGCGCCACGAATCATTGCCCCGCTCGACATAGGCAAGCTGGGCGCCGACCTCGACATCCCAGAGCTTGCCGTCGCTGCCAAGCGCGACGAAGTCGAAGCCCCCGCCACCATTGCCCTGGTCAGCCAGGATCTTCGACTGGCCGCCCTGATCGCCGATGATGGTGCCGCCGGCCGGGATGGGATCGTCGATCACCACCCAGTTGCGTTCAGCGCTCGATTCGACGGTGATCGTGACCTTCACGACATCGCCCCGGGTCAGCACGCCCGGCGTGCGTGCCTGCACCACCTCGACCTTGCGCGCCATTTTATAGCCCGCATACAACGGCTTGGTCAGCGGCACCGCAGCCGAGACCGAGACGCTCGCCCATGGCCCCGCCGGTCCCGATTGCGACAGGCGAAGCGGCATCTGGGCAGCGGGCAGCGGGAAGCTCGCATGGCGCAGGTCGACCGCAAGCGGCCAGCTCCGCGACACAGTCTGCCCGCCCAGCACCATGCTGGTCGTGCCCGTGATCGCACTCGCGGGATAGAGCGCCGCGAATTTGCGCGCCGCGATCGTGCCCCAGGCATTGGCCGTGGTGGTGTCCCAATGTCCGCGCACCTGGCGAAGCGCCACGCCGACCATCATCTTCGGCGCCTCGTCCTGCCAGCCGGGGCGGCCGAGTGTCGCGATCAGCGCCTTGATCGAGGCCTCGTCGCTTGACGACATCAGCCACCAGGCCGAACTCGACGCATCGGTCAGGTCGAGCCGCGTGCCTTCATAGGCGATGCGCGAGCGGATCACGCCTTCCGCATTGGCCTTCAGCGCGAGCCCGTTGGCGAGCCCCGGAACATGATCGAGCGCGATGAGATAGTCGGCCACGCTCGCGGTCGGCATTTCCTTCGGCGTGATGCTGATCTGGCCGAGCATCGCCGGGGTCGCCGCACCCGCTCGCGCCAGTGCGGTGAAGGCGGCAACCTTTTCGAGGCGGACATCGCCGTACGTCTCGTGCCGCAGCCGTCCGTCGAGCACTGCCTTCAGCCCCTCGATCATCCGGGTCCGCGGTCCTTCCGGTATCGGCAGGCCGGCATCGGCAGTCAGCGACAGGACATAGGCAGTGAGGATCTCCGATCCCTCGAGCGTGTCCGACGGCCAGAAGCGCAGCAGCCCGTCGGACGCCTGATAGGTCGGGATATCGCCCGCCAATCGTGTCCAGGCGGCTGTGTCGCCCAGCGCAACGGCCCTTGAGAGGCGCTGCTCGAAGCAATCATAGGGGTAGGCGCTCATGAAATCGCGCACCCCCTGCAGCGGTGGCGCCAGCGTGTCGTCGAGCCGGATATCGACGGTGCCGCGTCCCGGCAACGCCCCCATTGGCGGCGCGATCGCAATCGAGGTGTCCGTGCCGACCCGGGTGAGCGTCGCCGCCCAAACCTCGACCGGCACCGCCGGAATGACGTCCTGGTTGACGGTCAGCTGATCGACCGCCTTGCCGTCATCCGCCTTTGCGCTGACATGCCAGCGCAGACTGGCGATATTGCCCGGCGCGGTCAGGTTCCAGGCGACCGGCACCGCGCCGCCCGCCGGAATGGTCACGGTGAGCGGGTGGCCCTGCGCGATCCGCGGCGTCACATCGACGGTCGCGGTCACCTTCATCGGCTTGTTCGATCCGTTGCGGAGCGTGAAGCCAGCCGCATAATAATCGCCGCTCCGCACCAGCGGCGGCAGCCCGGCGAAGATCGACAGATCCTGCGCTGTCCGGACACTGGCCATGCCGGTACCGAACAATTGCGACCCATCAGTCGCGATCGCGACCAGCTTGAAGGAGGAGAGTGCGTCGCTCAGCGGCACCGGAACCCGCGCCCGGCCCTCGGCATCGAGTGCTACCCTGCCTTTCCACAACAGCACCGGCTGGAAATTCTCGCGGTTGAGGCCGGACATGTCGCTGCCACCGCCGCCGCCCGCCTCGACCGCCTTGCGGCCATAGTGACGCTTGCCGACAACCTGCATCTGCCCGGTCGAGGTGAGCACGGAGAGCGAACGTTCGCCCATCATCGCGGTGAGCACGTCCCAGGATTCATTGGGCGCCAGCTGGAGCAAGGCCTGGTCGACCGCGGCAAAGGCGACGTCAGCGCTCGCCGCCGGCTTTCCGTCCGGCCCCTTCACCTGTATATCGACCTGCGCCGTGTCACGCGCGGCATAACGCTCGCGGTCCGCCTTGACCGCGACCTGCAGCGTATGCGCCTCCCAGCCGACTTTCACCTTCGCGATGCCGAGCCGATACGCCGGCTTGGCGAGATCGACCAAGGCAGTCGGCTCGGAAGACGCCGCAGGCGGTCCGCTCGCAAGCCCCAGGCTTTGCGCGATGCCGTGCACCCAGCTCCAGAATCCGCCCTCGACCCGACCGCGCACCACCATCACGGAGACGAAGACATCGGGTGCATAGCTCCCCGGCATCTGCACCTCGACAACCGGATCGCTGCCGGAAAGCTGGGTCACATAGGATGCGAGCACGCCCTCGCGCTCGACGGTGACGAGCGCTGTCGCCTCACGGAACGGCATGCGCACCTGGAAGCGGGCTGTCTCGCCCGCCGCATAGCTGGTCTTTTCGGGGACCACATCCATACGGTCGCCATTGTCGCCGCCGAACCACCAATCCTCATCGCCTGCGAGCCACACCGAGGTAGTTGCCCGCGCGACATTGCCATTGGCATCGGCCGTCGTCGCGACGGCATAGACCTCGCCCGAAATGCCGGGATCGACCTGGCACTGCGCCAGCCCCTGCGCGTCGGTGGTCGCCGTGCAGCTCTGGGCGAGCTTCTCGGTCTTCATCTGATTGTCATAGGCGTAGAAGCCGCCGATCAGCCGCCGCCGCGCGGTCAATATCTTGCGGCTGTAGAGCGCAACCGTCACCTTCTGGTTGGCGATCGGCTTGCCTTTGGTGTCGAGCGCGACGAGGCGCAGGCGCAGATCGTCCTGCTTCATCAGCCAGCCATCGGTCTTGATGCCGAGCTGCACGGCCGAAGGAAAGATCGGGATCGTCTTCGAAGCCGTCAGCACCTGGCCGTTCGCGTCCTGATAATCCATCTCGACCAGCATGTCGGTCGCTGAATCGAGCGTCTGCGGCACCTCGATCACGCTTTTGGCCGTGCCGTCACCGCCCAGGGTCGCGGGCAGGGTCTGGGTGGGCGGGAGCGGTGTCTGCTCTTCCTCGCCCTCGCCATTGAGCGCCTTGGTGCCCTCGACGACCGCGTTGCCGCCGAAAGTATAGCCTTCATAGCCATCCGGGGTCGAACTTCGCCCGAAATAGCCGACGCGTAGATCAACCGGCAGGTTCGAGGCGCCACCGCCTGACAGATAGCCGACGAACAGGTCGAGCGGCAGAGTCTTGGGCCGCACCGCAGCCTCTTTCGGCCCGGTCACGGTCGCCCGCATCGTCGGCAGCTTGTATTCGTCGACCTTGAAGCTCTGGCCGGTATAGATCGTCTTGTCCCCGACGATCACGTTCAGATCATAATCGCCCATCGGCGCGCCCTTGGGCGCAGTCCAGGTCGATTCGCCGATGCCGTTCGCGTCGATCGAAAGCGGCATGTCGAACTGAGTCTCGGATCCGCGATGTGACAGGCGCAAAATGCCCGTCATCGCCGGCGCCATGCCGAAGCCGGCGCCGACCGAGGTGCGCAGGATATGCTTCATATGGATCGTCTCGCCCTGGCGGACGAGCGCGCGGTCGAACACGGTGTGGAGGATGTCGCCTTTGGCTTCATAGCCATAAGGCAGGTCGAAATCATAAGGCCGGATGCCCTCGCCCCAGGCGGTCAGGGTGAAGCTGAAATCGTCGCCAGCCCGCGCCGAAACCATCAGCGGGTGCGATCCCTCGTTTCGGCAGCCGCCGTCAGCGGTTGGCTCGGGCAAGCCGGGTGGCACCAGCAGTCCGCCGCTCGCATCGGTCGCACCGTGCGCGAGCAGCTGGCCGGTGCAACTGTCGGTTATACGGATTTCGGCATTGGCAACCGGCTTGCCGGTGTCGAGCTGGGTCACCCAGGCGAGCGATTTCTCACGGCCCCATTTGAAATGCACGGTCATGTTGGTGACGAGCGCCGCCGATGCGACGTAGCGCGGCGCCTTGCGGCCGAGCAAAGCCTGGCCCAGCACCGGGCTGGCAAGCTCGACGACATAGAATCCGGGCTTGGTCAGCGGCACGCCGACGACTTCGAACTCCTTGCCCTTGCCCGGCAGGCCGAGCTTGAAGGCGGTTCCGGTGCCGCCGCCCAGAATCGGCTTGGATCCGGTATCGTTGACGGTGATCGTCTCCTTGCCCTGCTTGACCTCATGGCTTTCATAATCGTCGGCGCTGTCGACGGTGCGCAGCCATTCTGCGATCTCGCCATCGGAGCCGGCGACCCGCAGACTCTGGCCGCCAATGCCGAGATTATTGCCCTGCAGCGATTCCTCGACATTGCGCACCGTGACGGGAAGAACGCCGCCCTCCTTCGCCTCCAGGATCCCGAAAGATGCCGCGAATTTCACCAGCGGCGGCGCCTGGTCGAACCGTATGTCGAGCGGGAACCGCTCGGCGTTCGACAGCAACCGACCGCTCTCATCCTTGATGCCGGCAGGCAGGATCAGCTTCGCTGCGGTTGCGGGCGGCAGCGGCGCCTTGAAGGTGATCGTCTCGATCGTCGCCTTCTTCTCGTCGTCTTTGTCGAATATGGGCGAAATCTGCTTGCCGTCGGCGGTCTGGATATGGATCGCCCTCGCGGCGCTCATCGCGATCGGCGCCGAGAAGCTCAGGGTCGCTTTCTCGACCGGGCTGCAGCCGGCCGCGGCATTCACCCGGCTGCACTCGAAGCGCGCGGCAAAGGGCTTGCGCACGGTATAGTCGAATCGCTGGTCGGTGCCAGCCTCCTTGCCGCCGGCCCCGGCGATCTTCGCGCCCCAGACCAGCGACATGTCGCGCCCCGGCGGCAGCGGCCGGTGGCATTTCACTGCGATCACGCCGGCAAAGGCCTTTTCGCGGTCCGCGGCGCTGGTCGGAATCGTGGTCGGCAGGCCGGCATCGTCGAGGAAGCTGCGGACATTCCAGTTGTCGGTGCCCATCTCGCCGAGCAGCGAGGCGGGCAGGCCGGCGGCCATGACGTCGACCGGAATCTTCTCGCCGATCCCGTTGACCGAACAATAGGCATTGGCTGCGACCGAGGCTGGCGTCGCCGGCATATTGGGGGCGATCAGGAAGACCTGATCCTCCTCGATTTCGTCGCTATTCTCTCCGGGCAGCACCGCGCGCGCTACCGGGCCGCCGGCATCCACCTTGAATTCCTGCTGCCCGGTCACGGCATAGCCGGAAATGCTCTTCAGCCCCTCCGCCATCTTGAAGCTGCAGGCGGTGCCGCCCGGGAGCGGACTGGCGAAATCATAGACGAAGGTCTGTGGGTCCACCCAGCGGCCGGCGCCATCAACCGCGCAGGTCACCGTGAAGGGTGATTTCGCGCGGGGATCGCCCAGCGCAACCATCGGTTGGCTGAAACGCACGGTGAAGGTCGAGATCGATCCGCCCGCGCCGATCCCGGGGGTCGCCATCACGACCTGGGGGCTGTTATCGGCAGAGGCGATGACGGGCGCGAGCGCCAGTCCGAGAAGTGCCAGACGGACCGCGAGTTTCATCGGATCTTCCCCCAGGAGCAGCTCAGGCTAAGGCCGGATATGGGGCTAAGTCCAGCGGATTGATGTGACGTCATGACGGCAAAGACCGCTTCGCCCACGTATCCGCCTCCATAGAATGCCCCCAAATCTCGGCGGCTGCCGCCAAGGACGCCGATTTCTGCCGCCATCGCTTTGCGCATCGGCCCGAACAGGATATCCGGAAGCGCAATGGACATCTATCTGCCCATCGCCAACCTCTCGGTGAATGCCCTTGTCATCGTCCTTCTCGGCGGCGGTGTCGGGCTGTTGTCCGGGATGTTCGGGGTCGGTGGCGGCTTCCTGACGACGCCACTCCTGATCGTGTACGGCATCCCGCCGACGGTCGCCGCCGCGTCAGCTGCCAGCCAGGTGACGGGCGCCAGCGTTTCCGGCGTGTTCGCCCATATCCGGCGCGGCGGGGTCGACACCAAGATGGGTGGTGTGCTTGTCGCGGGCGGGCTGATGGGGTCGATCGCGGGCGGCTGGATCTTCCGCCTGCTCCAGATGAGCGGCCAGATCGATACCGTCATCGCGATCGTCTACGTCATCATGCTCACCTCGATCGGCGGCCTGATGGCGCGAGAATCCTGGATGACGATCCACGCGGCCCGCACCGGCGCCCCGCCCCGCGCGCGCAAGCGGCGCCACCATCCGCTGGTCGCCTCGCTCCCGCTGCGGACCCGCTTCTATCGCTCGGGCCTCTATATCTCGCCGCTGGCGCCGCTGCTGCTCGGCTTCTTCACCGGCATCCTGACGATCCTGCTCGGCATCGGCGGCGGCTTCATCCTGGTTCCGGCGATGCTCTATCTGCTCGGCATGACCACCCAGGTCGTGGTCGGCACCTCGTTGTTCCAGACCCTGTTCGTCACCGCGATGGCGACGATGGTCCATGCGACGACGACCAAGGCAGTCGATATCGTCCTCGCCGCGCTGCTGCTGCTCGGCTCGGTCGCCGGAGCTCAGATCGGCGCCAGGCTCGCGACTCGGGCCAAGCCCGAATATCTCCGCCTCGCGCTGGCGGTCATCGTGTTGCTGGTCGCCTTCCGGATCGGCCTCGGCCTGGGCTGGCGGCCCGACGAAATCTATTCGGTCGAGCTGTCGTGAAGCGCGGTTGGTTCATCCTCCTCGTGCCGCTGCTCATGGCCCAATCCCGGCTGACGCCCAAGCCGGTGTTGGTCCCGGATGTCTCGCAGCGCGATATCGAGATCGCCTATAGCTTCACCGGCGCCGAGCTCCTCCTGTTCGGCGCGATCCTCTATCCCGGCGGCCGCCTGCCGGACGACGACAAGCCGACCGACATCGTGGTGGTCGTGAAGGGCCCGGTCCAGTCGATCCTGGTCCGCGAAAAGGAAAAGGTCGCAGG
>Ga0207687_10001026_pt1 | contig 18962 bp, 20 predicted proteins | sample KBSM54metaG_FD_184399 | JGI IMG/M metagenome (GOLD analysis project Ga0207687, IMG submission 184399) | Miscanthus rhizosphere microbial communities from Kellogg Biological Station, Michigan, USA - KBS M5-4 metaG (SPAdes) (version 2) | ecosystem: Host-associated > Plants > Roots > Rhizosphere >...
TCTCGTAATGACTGCGGGCCAGGCTGCGGCAATACTCCTGAGCGTCGGCCCGGGTAGGCGCTTGCTCCGGGATGGCATACCCCGGAGGAAGCCGCTTCCATCCGTCAGCAACCGCGATGGACGCGGCACGGGAGTCGTTGCTGGCGATGGATGACATGTCAGTTTCGTGCCCCCCCGTGTGTGAAAGTGCGGATCGTCAATCGTGGGATGTCCCCAGTAATGTCTCTACCAGAAGATAGAGAACGGGTACCGTCCCGCTGCCTCTCAAGGCCGTTGCTAACCTCGAGCTATGATCAGGCCAGTCTGATCGGGCCTCAGTGCCCTGGAATGATGGCCGTCTTGATATCACCGTTGCGGTTCAGCATGTGGCGGAGGACTTGCTGCAACCGCGATAGGGGTGCTTCTCCGGTGATGTAGTCCGTAGAGCGAATCTTCTTTTCGGCGATCAGGGCAAACGCCTTGCGCACCGTTTCCGGCGTGTGATGGAACGTCGCCTTCAGCGTGACTTCCGAATAGTGCAGGCGGTTGGTATCCATCTGGACCTTGGTGCCGCTGGCACACCCGCCGAAGAAGTTGACGGTGCCGCCCTTGCGCACCATGTCGATGGCCCACTCCCAGGCTTCAGGCCGGCCGACAGCCTCCACCACCACATCGCTGCCGCGCTTTTCGGGAGAAATCAGGCGGACCGCTTCCACCGCGTCTTTTACCTTCGTGATCTGCACCACTTCATGCGCGCCCATGCGCTTGGCGGCCGCCACCTGGGAATCGCGCTTGACCACGGAAATAACATTGCATCCGGTGGCCTTAGCCACCTGCACAAACATCAGGCCGATCGGCCCGCCGCCTATGACGGTGACAGTGTCTCCGATTTCGACGCCGGTCTCGTGCAGTCCGCGCAGCACGCAAGCCAACGGCTCCACCATGGCCGCTTCTTCGTAGGTCACGTCGGCGGGGACCGCCAGCATGTTGGTTTCAACGATGCGGCGTGGAATGCGAATGTACTCGGCGTAAGCGCCATTGTTGAACAGCAGGTCTTCGCAGAGATTTTCCTGATGCTTGGAACAGTAGAAGCACATCTGGCAGGGTGCCGAGTTCAGCGCCACCACCCGCATGCCCTTCTTGAAGCCACGGACACCGTGCCCGACTTCTTCAATCACTCCGGCCAATTCGTGTCCAAAGAGGGCCGGGGGCACGATCATGCGCGCGTGATAGCCACGCTGGTAAACTTTCAGGTCGGTGCCGCAAGTCAACGCGACCTGCACTTTAACCAGTACTTCCCCGTCGCCTACGCGAGGGATGGGTACTCTTTCAATTTTTACGTCCTCTTTGCCATAGAGGACGGCTGCTGTCATCTTACCGTTCACGCTCGGATTCCTTCCCACGAGCTGCCCGGTTGAATCGCTATTTTCATAGAATCAGGTTGGGGGTGGGCAGCCAGGTTCAGAGCTTCGACGCTCCTGGACAACGAGAATCGATGCGAAATCAACCGTTCCAGATCCATTTCACGGTTCATAACAAACTGCACCGAATCCTTTTGCAGATCGACCGAAGCGCTATACGACCCCAACAGCGTTTTTTCATCTACACAAACTGCTCCAGGGTCAAACGTTGACTCCCCATGAACGGTTTGCGCGAACAGCAAGACCCGGCCTCCAGGACGCACCGCATCCATCGCAGTCCGGATCAAACTATTACCACCGACCGCCAGGATGGCTGCATCTGCGCCGCGTCCTTCGGTCTGCTCACGCACCGCTTTCACCACATCGGTTCGCGAGGCATCAATGCTGTTCCCCAAGCCGTAACTTGTAGATATTGTAAGCCTTTGGGGATACAAATCGGAAGTGACTACCGTGGCGCCAGCCCGTTTAGCCAATACACTCAATATGATACCGATGGGACCCTGACCTATTACTACAACCGTCTCATCCGCCTGTAATCCCAATCTTTGGATTCCCTTCATACAGGTATTGATGGGCTCTACAAAACAAGCTTGTTCGTAAGAAACATTTTCCGGAATGGGAACCGTGCCTCGACGCGCAATCCAGTCCATGACCCGGACATATTCCGCGAAGCCTCCGCCCGAAGGTTCGAAGCCGGCGGTGCAGCCCACTTTCTTGTAGGTCTCGCACTGGGCAAATGTCTTATGCCGGCAGTAGTAGCAATTCCCGCACGGAATGTGGTGGAACACGACCACCCGGTCGCCGGGTCGAAAGTCGAGCACACCCGCGCCCACGGCGGCGACCATGCCGGCTGTCTCGTGACCAAAAATGCGGGGCGCGGAGTGCGAGCCGGTGGCGATTTTTTTCAGGTCAGTGCCGCAGATCCCGCAAGTATGGACCCGGAGGAGCAATTCGCCGGGGCCGATCGCCGGTACCGGGACGGTTTCCAGACGAACGTCATTCACCCCGCGATAAACGGCGGCCAGCATGGTGGCAGGAATGGCCTGCTTGTTTTCTTCGATCGCGAATTGTCCGGCCATGACCATGTCGAATCTAAACGCGCTGCGGCAAACTAATTCCTGCCTCCGGCGCTGGGACGGAGGTCCGACTCCGGGTTGCCCTCTTCTTCTTCGGGTTCCTGGTTGTACTGTTCCAGCCAGGCGCAAAGAGCAACCGCTGCTTTGTCGCTGTTCTGTGCGAGCCGAAATACCCTGAACCAAAGCCAGGGGCGGAGGGCCACGAACCCGGCAAAAGCCGCACTGCGGAACTGTCCAGCGCCAGTGACGAACTGACTGAGCGGCGGCATCTCAAAATCGGCTTCGTCGGAAATAGCTTTGAGTCCCACGAAGGTGATGTCGTGTGCCTGGGCTCCTCGCGCCACCGCCGCTGCCTCCATATCGACCGCGTGAGCCCAGTAGGTATCGGCCAACTTGGCTTTCTGCTGGACGCTGACCGGTTGATCAACGCTGACCAGCACCCAATGCCCCACCGCGGCTTCAACCCGGCTTCCATCTTTGGCGTCGATGACGCAGACCGGAGCCAGCACCGTGCCCACCTTCAGCGTGGAATCAAGCGCTCCGGCGAAGCCGACAGACTGCACCAGGACCGGTGCATACAGACTGATGATGGCCTCGGTCGCCCGCCGCGCCGCTTCGGGGCCGATGCCGCCGCAGACCAGTACGGCTCGCCCGTTCTCGAAAAACTTGTACTTACGGCCGTCGCATTCGCGTTCGACTGGCTTCCACTGCTTGATCAGCGGGCGCACTTCGCGCTCCAGGGCGGCTACAATCGCGATCTTCGGCTGATTGGACAATGTCAAAACCTTGCCGAGCTTCGCTCGGCCTGACCGGGTCTGAGACCCGGTCCCACACGGTCCGTGGTGATGCTATGCATAGCCGTTGGCCCGGAACCATTCGACTGCGCGGCGCAGCGCTGCATCCACCGGGACCGTTTTCCATCCCAGATCGTGCTCCGCTTTTCCCGATGACACAAACATCTTTTTTCGGCCCATGCGGACGGCGTCGATCGTGGCGCGAGGTTCGCGATTCCGGATATAGCCGGTAACCACCTGATCGACAACTCCAGTGGCCAGGGCAACGACATAAGGAACTTTTATCTTTGGCGACGGCAGTCCGGTGATGTCCGCGAGCCTGTCGAGAATCTGCTTCAGCGTGAGGTTCTCGCCGCCCAGGATGTAACGCTCACCGCTTCTTCCCTTCTCCAGCGCCGCGATATGGCCTTGGGCGCATTCGGCTACATCGACCAGGTTCAGGCCCGTGTCCACGTAAGCGGGAAACTTCTTCTTGAGAAAATCGACCACGATCCGCCCGGTTGGCGTGGGCTTGATGTCGCGCTCGCCTACCGGAGTGGTCGGATTTACCACCACCACATCCATTCCTGACTTGCCGGCCTCGATGGCAAGTTCTTCAGCCATATATTTCGAGCGCTTGTAAGGACCGATCATATTGGCCAGGGAGACCGGCGATTCTTCGTTGGCCAGATGCCCGTTCGATTGGAACCCCATGGTTGCGACACTCGAGGTGTAAACCACCCGGCGCACTTTGCTTTCCCGGGCCGCCTCCAGAATCGCCTTTGTACCTTCAACATTGGAGCGATACATCTCGTCCGGATCGCGGACCCACAGCCGATAGTCCGCGGCAACGTGAAATACCACATCGCATCCCGCCACGGCCTTTTTCAGGGACACGGCATCCCGCAGGTCGCCCATCACCCGCTCAGCCTGCAACTCCTGAATATTCCTGAGATCGCTGCCGGAACGGACCAGGAGCCGAAGGTCTGCACCCTGCGCGGCCAGTGCGCGGGCCACATGACTGCCCACGAATCCTGTCGCGCCGGTGACGAAAGCCAGCATTTGGCATTTAGCACTTGGTTAAATCAGTCGTTGGTCGTTGGTCTTTGGCCTTTCAACTAATTGTTTCCTTGATTTGGCCGACGACCAGCGACCGATGGCATGGCCAACCAAGCCTTGCCTCTTTCAGGTGGAGGGGCCAAATGCCAAGAGCCCATTGCCAACGGCTAAGCACTGCTTCTCTCCGCCATGACTTTCTTGTACGTAGTCAACGCGATCAGCGGGAAGTACTGCCGGTACATGTGGTACTTGAGGTAGAACACGCGCGGGAACCCCGTGCCGGTGAAATGAGGCTCGTCCCAGGAGCCGTCTTTCTTCTGTGTGCGCAGCAGGTAGGCGATGCCTCGCACCACGCAATCGCTGCGGGTGTCATGCGCAGCCAGCAATCCCATGACCGCCCACGCCGTCTGCGAAGGAGTGCTGGGGCCGACTCCCTTGGTATTGGGATCGTCGTACGAACCACAAGTCTCTCCCCAACCGCCGTCGGGATTCTGCACCATGCGCAGCCATTCGGCGGCCTGCTGCACGTAGGGCTCGTGATGATCGACTTCCATCGCTTCCAGGCCGCGCAGCACCTGCATGGTGCCGTAAATGTAGTTGACGCCCCAGCGTCCGAACCAGGAGCCATCCGGTTCCTGCTCGGCGCGGATAAACTTGAGTGCCTTCTTCACCGCGGGATGATTCTTATCGTATCCGTAGGCCGCCAGCATCTCGAGGATGCGCCCCGTGATATCGACGGTCGCGGGATCAAGCATGGCGTTGTGGTCGGCAAAAGGCACGTACTGGAACACCATGCGGTCGTTGTTCTTGTCGAACGATGCCCAGCCGCCGTTGCGGCATTGCATGGAGAGAATCCAGTCAATGGCGCGCTGCACGGACTCGCGCTGATAGCGTCCGTTGGGATGATCGACGTGGGTCAGACCCAGGCAGACCATGGCGCTGTCGTCCACGTCGGGATAGAACTCGTTGTTGAACTCGAAATACCAGCCTCCGGGCTGGCCTTTCCTGTTCTTTACTTTCCAGTCGCCCGCCATGCGGACTTGCTTTTGCAGCACCCAGTCGGCGCATTTCACCATGCGGGGATCGGCGGCCGGCACTCCGCTCTCGCCCAGCGTGAACAGAGCATAAGCCGTGTCCCACACCGGCGACTTGCAGGGCTGCATGCGGAAAGTGTCTTGCTCTTCGATACCCAGCTTCTCGAATTCATCCATGGCGCGAATCACCTGGGGATCGTCAACGGAATATCCCAGGCAGCGTAAAGCAATGATGGAATTCATCATCGAGGGGAAGATCGCTCCCAGGCCGTCGCTCATCTCGAAACGTTCCAGCATCCATTTTTCGGCGACTTTCAGGGCAATGGAGCGCAAGGGACGGATGTGCACCCGCTCAAACCAGTGAGTCAGGCGGTCAAGCGACAAAAAGAAGTTGCGCCATGAAACCAGCTTTTTGTCCCAGCGCAAATGCATGCGCGACTTTTCGCGCCCGCCGACAAACAGCTCTTCGACTCCCAGCTCCTCGGGGATCTTCTTGAACGGCTTCTTGGCGTAGCAAATCGACAAGGGAACCAGAATGGCCCGGGACCACGAGGAAATCTCGTAGATGTTGAACCAGAACCACCTGGGAAAAAGAACGATTTCCGGCGGGATTGCCGGGACAGCATCGTAATCGTACTGCCCGAAGAAACACAGATAGATCTTAGTGAAGGTGTTGACCTCGGTGACGCCGCCCATTTCCAGAATCCTCTTGCGGGCGCGAACCAGGTCCGGGTGATCGGCGGCATAGCCTGCCAGCTTCAACCCGAAATAGCATTTGACCGAAGCGCTGATATTGGATGGGCCACGGAAATAGATGCCCCATCCGCCATCCTCGTTCTGGTGTTGCAGAATGTAGCGCGCAGCTTTCGCCATGCGCTCAGGACTGCCGGTGCCTAGAAGAACGTGCAGGATGACGTAGTCCGCTTCGAGCGTGGCATCGGCTTCCAGTTCGCCGCACCAGTAACCCTCTTCGTGCTGCTCCGAAAAGAGGCAGTTGCGGGCGCCGTCAATGGCCGCAGCCACCCGGCTGATGAGATCATCAATTTTTCCGAAGCGCATCTGCGGCACCGCAGAGGCGGGAGATAGGGGGGAGGAGTCTTCCATATTTTGCTGTCGCTACTCCACAGCCGCCCCGCTGGGCGCGGCGGCAATCGCTTCCACAATTTCAGGAGGCAGGCCGAACCTCACGTTCTCCGGCATGACCTCGACTTCCTGCACGTTCCCAAACCCTTCAGTACCCAGAAACTTCACGACCTCTTCGACCAGGCACTCTGGAGCCGAAGCGCCCGCGGTCAAGGCGATCGTCTTCACACCCTGAAGCCATTCCGGCCGGATATTGCGGAAGCTGTCTATTAGATGCGATCCCGTGCCCAGGTTGCGAGCAACTTCCACCAAGCGGTTGGAATTGGAGCTGTTGTCAGAGCCCACGACCAATAGCAGGTCGGCGTCTGAAGCGACATGTTTTACCGCTACCTGTCTGTTTTCAGTGGCATAACAGATGTCCTGCGCCGCAGGCCCCTTGATATTGGGGAAGCGCTGGCGCAGCGCCGCAATAATGTCGCGGGTCTCGTCCAGGCTCAAAGTGGTCTGGGTGAGGTAAGCCACCCGGCTGGGGTCGGCTACGGTCAGCGAGGCCACTTCGTCCGGCGAGCCCACCACCTGGGTCACGACCGGCGCCTCGCCCAGCGTCCCGATGACCTCATCATGGTCGCGGTGACCGATCAGAATCAGCGAATACCCCTCTTTGGCGAACTTTACCGCTTCCACGTGGACTTTGGTGACCAGGGGACAGGTCGCGTCAATCACGCGCAATCCGCGTTGCTCGCTGGCCTCGCGCACTTCGGGTGAAACTCCGTGCGCGCTGTAGATCACCCGTTCCCCATTTGGGACTTCTTCCACGCTATCCACGAAAATGGCGCCTTTGCTTTGCAATTCCTCAACCACGAAGCGGTTGTGCACGATCTCCTTGCGCACGTAGATGGGCGGCCCAAAGGCTTCGAGGGCGATGCGAACAATATCAATCGCCCGCACCACGCCCGCACAGAAACCGCGGGGCTTGAGCAAAAGCAACGTCTTTTCGTCCGGATACGGGGCCATAATCTGCCTTCTCAGGGTACACGTTCCCTAGGGGTAGTTAGCTATTAGACTATCGGAGAAGTACCCAGTTGGTCAACGTAAGCCGTAGAAAGGCTTAGGATTAGCAGCGATTGGGGAGAGTTCCGGGGTGAACGGATCGAGCCCTGTCAGAACCAGACTCGAACCACGCCGTAGCCGTCAAGCAGCGCATCATTACTGACAATCGCCAGACCTTCAATCTGCGCCTGCGCCACCAACATTCGATCAAATGGATCCTTGTGCGCGCCGGGCAGTGAACCGGCGCGAATGCCGTGCTCGGTGCTGATCGAAAGACTCTCGAATCTCTCCCGAGCCATGTACCCCCCGAAGTCTTTAGCCAGATCGGCCGGGACGTCCAATCTGCCTAGTCGCACCTTGGTGGCAATCTCCCAGGCAGAGGCGGCACTAACCAGTACCTGGCTGTTTCTTGATCCGATGAGCTTTTTTGCGGAATGCGGCAACGAAGTATCCCCGCTCAACCACCAGAGCAGTGCATGAGTGTCCAGAAGGAGGCGCATTCCCCGTTACTCCCAAGAATCCAATTCTTCCGGCGGCAGCGGCTCAAAGAATTCGGGACCGATGTGTATCTTTCCCTTCAAAGCGCCAGGCTTCCGATCGCCCTTGGGGCTTTGGATTGCAACCAGGCGAACTACGGGTTCAGACCCACGCGCAATGACGATCTCCTCACCGCGGCAAGCCTGCTCAATCAGCTTTGAGAGCTGAGTCTTGGCCTTGTGGATGGTGATCGTTTTCACGGTTAGCTAATTAATATTAGCTAACAAGAGCAGACCGGACAAGTGAAGAATTCGGCAACAAAGGGGGCTGCTGGACCTGTCTGGCTATCCAGAAGGGATAACCATTTCTAGGCGTTGGTCTTCAGCATCTGCTCGGCGTGCTTGCGCGAAGTCTCGGTCAGCTTGGCGCCGCTCAGCATGCGAGCGACTTCCTCCGTGCGCTCGTCGCCGGTTATGAGGTGGACGCCGGTCCGGGTGCGTCCGCCGACAGCCTTCTTCTCGATCAGGTAGTGATGGTCGGCGAAGGTAGCGATCTGGGGCAGGTGGGTGACGCACAGGACCTGGTTCGACCGCGACAGGCTCTTCAGCTTCTTGCCCACAGCCTCGGCGGCCCGGCCGCCGATTCCCGTGTCGATTTCATCGAAGACCAGGGTGCGCTGCGCTCCGGAAATGCGTTTCCTGCCGGATGAAGCCTCAACGCTCGCCTTAAGAGCCAGCATGACGCGCGACAGTTCACCGCCGGAAGCGATGTGTTCCATCTGGCGCAAGGGCTCACCGGGATTGGTGGCGATCATGTACGCCACCTGATCAAAACCTGACGCCGTCCAGTTCCCTTCTTCGTCGGTGCCGCTGACTTCAATCCGGAAAGTGGATTTCATGGCCAGATCGTTGATCTCGGCCTCGACCAGCTTCTCCAGTTTGCTCGCGGCTTCGTAGCGCTTCTTCGAAATGGTGCGGGATGCTGCGAGGTACTCCTCGGCCGCATGCTCCAACTCGCCGCGAAGCTGGCGGAGGACTTCATCTTTGTTCTCCATCTCCGAGAGTTTGCGGCTGACCTCGGCGCCGTGCTTGATTACGTCTTCGAGTGTAGGACCATATTTGCGCTTGAGCCGGTCCATGGCGGCGAGCCGGTCTTCCACCTCCGCCAGGTGTTCGGGAGAGGCCTCGATGCCGCCGGCATAGTCGCGCAGGCTGGCGCCGACGTCTTCCACGCTGATGCGGGCGGTTTCGAGCGTGGCCATGGTCTCCTGGAATCTGGGCTCGTAGCGGGCCAGTTCCTCGATGTGCTTTTGCGCCGCGCGCAATGACGCGGCCGTCGAGGCGTTGCCTTCGTACAGCAGATCGAAGGCATTCATGGCCGCGCTGTGGATTTTCTCTGCGTTGGCAAGGACGCGCTTCTCGGTTTCGAGGTGTTCGTCTTCTCCCGGCTGCAGCCTGGCTTCTTCGATTTCACGCGCCTGGAAGGTCCAAAGATCGAGCAAGCGTAAGCGGTCCTGTTCATCGCGCTGCAGTTCTTCGATGCGACTGTTGATGTTCTTCCACCTGGAAAATGCTTCCGCGGTCGCGTCCAGTTGAACATTGGCGAAGGTGTCGAGCAGGCGGAGGCGCGTTGACGCGTCGAAAGAAAGCAAAGACTCGTTCTGGGCGTGAATAGTGGCGAGATAGGGCGCCAGCTGGCGTAACACAGCGACGGTCGCGGGCTGGTTGTTGACGAAAACACGGCCCTTGCCGCCGGCCGCAATCTCGCGGCGCAGGATGACCGATTCGTCTTCCTGGTCTGGGTCGATACCGTTGTTTTCGAGAATTCGTGCGACGGTCTTCTCCGCCCCGCCTTCAACTTCAAAGACGGCGGAAATCGTGGCTTTGTCGGCCCCGGCGCGAATCACGTCCGCGGAGGCTTTGTCGCCGAGAAGAAGCGCCAGGGCATCAATGAGGATGGATTTTCCCGCGCCGGTTTCGCCGGTCAGCAGGTTGAGACCGGGCGCGAACTCTACCGCCAGGTTGTCTATGACCGCGTAGTTCTCGAGCCGCAGTTCGATGAGCACCGGCGTCCTGGAACCCAGATTTATGAAGTGAACGAAGTTGAGCGCAGGATAGCATGAGCTCAGGATCAAAGTTGGATAAGTTCCCGTTGACCGCGGGCAGCGGCGCAGTTTGAATATCCACCGGACTTATATGGTGACCGAGACCGTGGGAAACTTGGGCATGGCAAAACGCAATTTGAGAATCGTGACGGAAGGGTCCCCGCTCATCGGCATCTGTAAAGCCTGTAATACTCAATTCAGGCCTTACTCCCCCGTCAAAGAGGCCCGGCAGACCATTCAAAGCCAGTTCGATGCGCATTAGTGCAAGCGCTCGGACGACAGCCAGAGCAGTTGACAAAGAAGGCTGGCGACGTCTGGACATGGACGGCCATTGACGCCAAAGAGCCCATTTCGAATGAGCCAGACCCCGTTGAACGCTATCTGCCGCTGTCTCCAAGGTTGGACTTGGCCGTGGCGGGCGGCCTTGAATTTCATCATAAAATGTCATAATATGACGGCATGCCCATGACTTCTCTGAACATCTCACTCCCCGAGGCCCTTAAGGAGTACATAGAAGGACAGGTAGCGTCTGGCGATTGGAGTACACCCAGCGAATATGTCCGAGAGTTGATTCGTCAGGACAAGGAGCGACGCCTGGGCAACCTCGAAGGCGACCTGGTTGCCGCCGCCAAGGGCCCAAAGATTGAAGTCTCCATATCCGAAATCCGGAAGAAGGGCTTGGTCAATGCGCTACGTGAGCGGACCCGGCAGCGGTGAAACGACCTCGGCTTGTCCTAAGTGATTCGGCTGTTGCCGACATCCTGGAGCAGGCCGACTGGTATCGTGCGCAGTCTGGCGTTGTCTTGGAGGAACGATGGGAAAAGGCTGTCACGACTACATTGCTGCGGATTGTCAATAATGCCAGCGCAGGAGCGCCCTGCAGTTTTTACCGCGAAGAACTTCGTCATGTGAGAAGGACGGCGATTTCTGGATTCTCCAAGCACCTGCTCTTCTACAAATTTGACACAACGGAACTATTCGTTCTCCGGGTGATCCATGGCGCGCGGGATCTGGAAAGCTTCCTGTGACCGCCAGCCCTTGGACCGATTTCGCATATCTTCCATGTTGAATTGGATGCCACGCCTGGGAAGGGCACAGCTTTTCAGCCGTGCCCTCAGTGCCGTCTGACCTAGCTGGCCTTCCGCCGATCGCGCTCCCGTTCCGAGGCGGTTTCGGACGCGGGCGAACTCTTGCAGGTGGGGCAGACCGAGATGATTTCCTCACGCCGCTGCCGCAGGCGATCTTCAAATGTGTTCCAGCGCCGGCTGGGACCGCTGGGGTCAACGCCCATTGAAGCTTCCGTCCGCATGGGGGTGACGTCCGACACGGTTTCTTCTTCACTACTCGTAGGCAGGGTGCCCGATCCGGCGTCAATCTGCTGCTGCGTGGTGGGAGTGATGTTGCGGTCCGTGGCCACGCGGTGCATGATCTGTTTGGCTTCCCACTGGGAGCGGTAACGGCCGTTATAGTCGGCCCATTTCTCTTCGGACTCAAGATCAGATTCGTTATAGGGCGGGAGGCTCTCGATCTGGTCCTGGGTCAGGTCAACCCGGTAGTCGCCTTCATGGTCCACCGAGGGTCTAAGGGCTTCCGGGGGCACGATGAACTTGTTGCTGGACAACCAGCCTCCGGTATCAACCACAACGTAATAGATGTGGCCCGTCGAGTGGTCGAAAACGATATCGTCGATCTTGCCCAACTTCTCATCGCCGAATCCATAAACCTTCGAGCCCCGGACATCCGTGGCCTCATCAGCATCAGTGAAACGATAATCGCGGAGCGTACCGTAATGCGGCATGATTTTCCTCCTGGAATATTAAGTATGTCTAACCATCGCGTTGTCTAAGATGCCGGGTGGACGAACCGCGTTTTTTTGCACAGGGGACGGGGTGATAGATCGTGTTCACCTGCGAATTAGGCCACCCCCATGGTCTATAATCGAGGGCAGGAATCCTCCTAAAAACAATGAATCTGTATCCCTTGCTGGCAGCAGCGGTCGGCGGCGAAATTATTGACTTGGTGGGTCAAACCGGCCCCGTCGCCAAGGTAGTCTTACTTATTCTTCTGATCTTCAGCCTGGTTTCCTGGGCGATTATTCTTTCCAAGTGGAGCGTGTTGCGGCGGGCGCGGGTGCAGAGCGGCCGTTTTGTGCGCGCCTTCCGCAAGGCCCAGCGCTTGCAGGACGTGGGCGCGGTGGCAGAACAGTTCCGTCCCAGCCCGCTGGTGGGAGTGTTTGAGGGCGGTTTTGAGGAGTACCGCCGTCAGGGCGCGGTGGCCAATGGCATGGTCAGAAGCCCGCTGGCCATCCAGCGCGCCATGCAGATCGCGAACTCGGAAGAATTGACCCGCTTTGAGCGCAACCTGCCGTGGCTGGCGATTACCGGGGCAGTCACGCCTTTTGTCGGGCTGTTCGGGACGGTGTGGGGCATCATTGACGCCTTCCACGGCCTGGGCACGGCGGGCGCCGCCACCTTGCGCGCCGTGGCGCCGGGAATTTCGGAAGCTCTGATCACGACCGCTGCCGGATTGGTGGCTGCCATTCCGGCGGTGATTGCATACAACCTGATTGGCGGATCGATTCGTGAACTGGCTGCCCGGGGCGATGACTTTGCCATGGAAGTGCTGAACGCAGTCGAGCGCCAGCAGCCGCAGCCCGCCTACCGCACAGCGGAAGCTCCGGGGGTGCAGCGGTAATGGCCTTTACGGCTTCGAACGGACGAACCCAGACATCCCTCTCCGACATCAACATTACCCCGCTGGTGGACGTGGTACTGGTCCTGCTGATCATCTTTATGGTCACCGCGCCGGTGCTGCAATCCGGCATCGAAGTAAGTGTGCCCAAAACGCGGACGGTAAAAGAGATCACCGAAGAGCGGCTGGTGATCAGCATCAACAAGCAGCAGCGGGTCTTTCTGGGCAACGACGCCATCAATATCAATGAAATCGGCGCCCGGCTTAAGCAGAAAATTCGCGACCCTCAGCACCAGTCCATCTTCGTCCGCGCCGATGAAGATGTGCCCTTCGGCGCCTTCGCGACCGTAATGGATGCGGTCAAATCATCCGGCATCACCAACGTGAGCATCGTCACTCAACCCCTGGACGCGCATGGCAGCAAACGCTGAGATTTTTTTCGAACACGACCGGTGGGGCCGCAACCTCAGCTGGTCGCTTGGGCTGCATATCGCGATTGCGGGCGCCATTGTGCTCTATGCCGTGGTCGCGCCCAGCAGCAGTGGCGAAGGCTGGGGCGCGGGCGGCGGCGGCGACGCCATGGGCGTAAGCCTGGTGAGCAACGTCCCTCTGCCGGCCAATCCGGTAAAAACCGAAAACGTTCTGGCCAACGATTCGAAAGGGCTCACGCAGTCGCAACCCAAGCCGGTGGAGAAAGAACCGGACGCGATTCCCATCCCGGACAAGGCCACTAAGGTCAAGCCCATACCAAAGACCAGCGCGACTCACCAGAAGCCCCAGCCGGAACCGGTGGTCGAAGCCGATAACCAGGTTCCCTTCGGACAAGGCGGCCCGGTCAGCGGGCCGTATGGCAACTTCAACGCCAACGGGGCCAAGGGCGGCTTCGGCTTTACCGGTGGAGGCGGCGATTTCGGCTCGCGCTACGCCTGGTACGTGCGCGTGGTGCAGCAAAAGGTTTCGGAGAACTGGTTGAAATACGAAGTGGACCCCAGCATCACGACGGCGCAACGCGTGTACATCACCTTTGACGTGATGCGCGACGGTCACCCCGCGAACGTTCAGGTGGAGCAATCGAGCGGTGTCCCATCGCTTGACCAGTCGGCCACGCGGGCCATCCAGCGCATTGACACTTTTGGTCCCTTGCCCTCGGATTATGCCGCGAATAAGGTGTCAGTAGAGTTCTGGTTCGATTACAAAAGATAGCAAGGTGTTTTGGGACTTCACTTTTGCCGGGTTTAAAGTAGCGTCGCCGTCCCGGCGGCTGTCCGGTGGGCATCTCGCCCGCCGCGCCGAGGGCGGGACGCCCTCGGGACAGCTGGCAAGATGCCGGCGCTACTTGTCTGGCGTGTCATGGTTAGGAAATTCTTATCAATGAAGCGATATTTCTTACTACTGTTACCGCTATTTCTGTTGACCTCGAGTTTTGCGCAGGACTGGATTAAAACCGGCACGGGTCTGGGCGTTGAAAAAGTCCGCCTGGCAGTGCCCGATTTCAATGCTTCCACACAGGATGCCAAGAATGCCGACCTGCTCAAGGCCTTCAACGAGACGTTGTGGAATGATCTCGACAATGCCGGCATCTTCGACATGGTCTCGAAGAGCTTCTATCCCCTGGGTCAAGTGGGCACGCCCGCGGATGTGAAGTTCGAGGGTTGGAGTGCGCCGCCGCCGAATGCAGCCATGCTGGCCTTTGGCAACCTGGGCGTGTCCGGCAACGGGATGACGGTGCAGGGCTGGCTCTACGACGTGAAGAATGTGACCTCACCGCAAGTGCTGGGCAAGCAGTATCAGGATGCCGCCACCAGCGACGCCGCACGCACCACCGCGCACAAGTTCGCCGATGAAATTATCTTCCGCCTGGGCGGGGGAATTCCCGGGATTGCGGAAAGCAAGATTTATTTTGTGAGCAGCCGCAGCGGGCACAAGGAAATATGGGCCATGGACTACGACGGCGCCAATCAGCATGCCGTCACTCACCTGGGCTCGATTTCACTGTCGCCGCGGGTCTCGCCCGATGGCTCGCGCATCGCTTTCAGTTCGATGACCAAGGCGGGTTGGGAAATTCTGATGTATTCGCTCGATCTGAACCGGCTGGTTTCATTTCCGCGGTTCGGGGGCACCAATCTTTCGCCGGCATGGTCGCCGGATGGAACCAGGATCGCTTTCTCCTCCTCGCGCAGTGGAGATCCGGAAATCTATTCCGTGGACTCCTCCGGCGCCGGCCTGAAACGCATTACATCCTTCAAAGGCCCGGATGTGTCGCCGGCCTGGAATCGCAAGACCGGCGCTCAAATCGCCTGGGTAAGCGGGCGCACGGGACTGCCGCAGGTTTACACCATGGAGTCCGACGGCACCAACGTGCAGCGGCTCACCGACCAGGGCTACGCGGTCTCTCCGTCGTGGTCGCCGAATGGACAATTTCTGGTGGTTTCGTGGATGCGCAAATACGGCCCGGGAGCGCCGGGGGCGCAGGACATCTACATCATGGACATTGCCAGCAAGCAGTGGGTGCAACTGACCCACGATGGCGGGCGCAATGATTTCCCCTACTGGTCGCCGGACGGAAGGCACATCATCTTCCAGTCGAGCCGTGCCGGCAGCCTCCAGATATGGACCATGCTGGCCGATGGCACCAATCAGAAACAGCTGACGTTTGCAGGCGCCAATAGTCAACCCAACTGGAGTTGGAAATGATTTCGGGAATGATCTTCTGGAATGAAGTGATGGAATCATATTTGCCGTTATGGCAGTTAATTCCCGGACAAGGTGCAGTACGCGTTCCCCTTTCCGGACCTGAGCCGGGCGCACTCACTGCGCACCATGAGTACGGAGGAGCAGAGTGAACCAACGAAGACTGAGATGGATGATGTTAGCGTTCGTCCTGATGACGATCATGACGCTGGGTGCCTGCAAGAAGAAAGTGGCGCCCCCGCCACCGCCGCCACCCCCACCGCCGGCCGCGCCGACGGCTTCGCTTACAGCCAACCCCAACACGGTCGATAAGGGCGGATCCACGACATTGACCTGGCAGACCAGCAACGCGACCGACGTCAGCATTGATGGAGTGGGGGCAGTCCAAGCCAACGGCTCGCAGAGCGTGACCCCGGCCGACTCCACCACTTACACCTTGACCGCCAAGGGAGCGGGCGGAACGCAGACCGCCACGGCGCGCGTCACTGTGACTTCGCCGCCGCCCCCGCCGCCTCAGCCGTCGGCTACCGAGGAAGAACTGTTCTCACAGACTGTGAAGGACATCTACTTCGACTACGACAAGAGCGATATCAACGCAGACCAGCAATCGGCCATGCAGGGCGATATCGAGTTCCTCAAGCAGCATCCCAACATCAGCTTCACGGTGGAAGGACACTGCGACGAACGGGGATCGACGGAATATAACCTGGCCCTGGGCGACAGCCGCGCTAACTCCGTGCGCAATGCCCTGGTACAGGGAGGCGTCGCCGCCGACCACGTCAAGACCATCAGCTACGGTAAAGAAAAGCCGTTCTGCACTGAATCGAACGAGCAATGCTGGCAGCAGAACCGGCGTGGTCATTTCGTGTACGGGAAGTAAGGTTTTGTAGCGCCGGCGTCCCGCCGGCTGTGGCGAGGGCGTCTCGCCCTCGCCCGCAGGGAGGTACTGACGTCGCCTCCCTGCCCAGCGACAAGCCGGCGCTACATTACTGTTTCGTCCTCTGGCCTGGACGCAATACACACTCTTCGCATCGTAGGTATTGGACTATGAAAACCCAACGATATCCCGTCTTACTGGCTCTGGTTGCCCTGCTCTCTACCGCCATCACGCCGGCTTGGGGCGTTAACAAAGACATGGTGCAACTGCAGACTCAGGTGCAGGACCTGCAGGACAGAATTGCGCACATGCAACAGTCTTTTGACGAGCGCATGGGGGTGCTGCAGCACCTGGTCGAACAGAGTACGGACCGCGCCAACAAGGTCGCGACCTCGGTTACCGACCTGCAGACCACTCTGCAGAAGCAGCAGAGCGACAGCGGTTCTCATGCCGACCAGCTTTCGGGCCAGATCCAGTCTTTGAACGATACTCTGGATGAACTTAAAGCCCGGCTGGGCAAGGTGAGCAAACAGCTCGAGGACATGCAGGCAGCCCAGCAAAGCATGGCGGTCCAGCAGACTCAGCAACAGCAGCAGGCAGCAGCTGCTCCGCCCCCCGATGTTCTTTACAACAATGCTCTGCGCGACTACCAGGCGGGAAAGAACGATCTGGCGGCACAGGAATTTGGGGACTATGTGAAGTTTTATCCCAACACGGACCTGGCCGGGAATTCGAGTTTCTACCTGGCCGACATCCAGTTCAAACAGGGTAACTACGCAGCTGCGGTGAAGAGTTACGACCAGGTACTGCAGAGTTTTCCGGATGGCAACAAGGCAGCGGCGGCCGAGCTGAAAAAAGGGCTGGCGCTAGTCGAACTGGGACAGCAGGAAGCTGGGATTGCGTCCCTTCGCCATGTGATGCAGCGCTATCCCAAATCGAACGAGGCCCTGCAGGCCCGGGACCGGCTGCGCAAGCTGGGGGTGGCTACCACAGGCGCCACCAGGAAACCACAGTAATATCCTGAACGGCTACGCCTTGCCATGACGGCGGTGGTGGTGATGCTGCCGTTGATGGTGTTGCCGATGGCGTGCGGCGTGCTCCTTGGCTTGGCGCCTGTGAGCGGCCACGCTGGCGTGCGCCTGCTGCCCTGTCGCTGTTTGTCCCCAACCGGCCAAGGTCAACAGCAGGATTGCTGAAAGGGTCAATAGCAGGAGCCTCATTCCATCCTCCTCATTTATTTCCTCAAATCTACAGGGTTAACCCTTCCCGAGGGCAAAAGTTTCGCGATACTCTGATCGAACCGGGCCGCGTGCAACTCCTGGCCTGGTGAGGACACTCCATGACTGAACCGAGAAACGATCTAGACGCCGCTCTGGCCGACGACCAGGACCGGGGCAAAGGCGCCGTGGAACAGGATCGACCGCAGGAGCCGGGAAACACCTCCATGTCGGGCCAGCAGGGGCATCGCGATCAGGATCCCATGCTGAAATCTTCCGATACCGATTTTCCCGAGCCCGGCGGCAGTCCTGAACACTCCGGTGAACCTACGGAGCCGAGAAAGCGCGGCGTGGCCTAGGGGCTACGCTGCTTCTGTCGTCGCGAGCGTTTTGATAGCGCCGCCGTCCCGGCGGCTGTCGTGGGGGCGTCCCGCCCGCACGCCGAGGGCAGGATGCCCTCGGGACAGCCGGCGAGACGCCGGCGCTACGTTCTTACTCGCCCTTTTCTTTTTCCTTTCTCTTAGTGCCGGAGGCCCAGGGGGCGCTCGGTTTCTGTCATCATGAAGCGCGGATCGGATTCTCAGTAGCGCCGCCGTCCCGGCGGCTGTCGTGGGGGGGTCCCGCCCGCAAGGCCGAGGGCGGAATGCCCTCGGGACAGCCGGCGAGACGCCGGCGCTACGTTGTTTACTCGCCCTTTTCTTTTTCTTTCTCTTTGTGTCCGAGGTCGAGGCCGAAGGAGGGGTGGTCGCGCTGGCCGGTAATCTTAATCGGCAACTCGGTCTGTCCGTCTTTGCGGAAAAAGGGATCGACGACCTTTAGCACCAATGACTTCATGCCGGTGGTGGTCTGCGAAATCCTGGCCTGCATCCGCAGCTTGCCGTGAAAGTCGAGGTCTTCTTTGTTTAGTCCATACTTGCCGTCCAGGGCCACTTGGGCACCGGTCACGGCAAAGGTCAGGCCGCGGAAACTGATCACCCCGTTGTCCAGTACGAAATCCCCTTTCAACTCGGACACGCTGCTGCCCGCGTCCTTGTTTTCGGGCTGGCCTTGTGCCTTGCGGCTCAATGTCTCGATTTTTGCCGTCACTTCAGGGCTGGTAAATTGCGCCTGCTCGACGTCAAACCTTCCATTCAGGTTCAACCGGTCAGATACGTCGCCCGCTCCCGAAGGCAGATCAAATTTCGTCTTGAAGTTTATCGCTCCGGTCAGAGGAGGCCGCTCAGCCTTTACCGCCAGGCGCAACAAGTCTTCAATCCTGCCCTTATCGACGGTCACGTCGAGGGTGATCTCCTTGCCTTTCTTGTCTTTGTCCTGAGGCTTCACCACGCCGCCCTGGGCGACGATGACGGTATTCAGCAGACGCGCAGTCACCGGGTGCAGTAAGGTGTCTCCGTTAGTTCCGTCCACGGTGGCGCTGAAGTCGGTCTCCA
>Ga0207687_10001029_pt1 | contig 18946 bp, 19 predicted proteins | sample KBSM54metaG_FD_184399 | JGI IMG/M metagenome (GOLD analysis project Ga0207687, IMG submission 184399) | Miscanthus rhizosphere microbial communities from Kellogg Biological Station, Michigan, USA - KBS M5-4 metaG (SPAdes) (version 2) | ecosystem: Host-associated > Plants > Roots > Rhizosphere >...
CTGTACTGACAGGACCACGCCCTGCTGAATATGGCGGGCGAGCTCGTCCAAGCCGCGCCCCTCGATCATGAATTGTCGAGAACCAAAATCCAGCGAGAGGAGCCGGTCGCCCGTATATTCCAGCGCGACCAGATGCGGATAGGATAATCCCCAGCCCGTCCAGAGACCAGACTTCGGTTCCAGGCGACGAAGTTGCAGCATCATCGCGGGACGGGAACGCCCGCGCTGAATGGTCCACGGGCTGTAGTCGGAGAGATCAACCGGCGACGCCTCCTCTTCGAAGGAAGGCTCCGGCGACCGCCCTGGCGGCGGCGCTCCTGTTGGAGGCCGCCCGCCACCTCTGCCTTGTGGCTCGAACATGCCTCTCCAGCTGCTATCGGTCATAGCCTTGCTCCGGTGCGGGGTGATTGCGGATGGGTTCTCGCGGCGGCGGCTCGAGCCGCTCAAGCTGGCGATCGAACCAGCCAAAGAAACGTTCGGCGACGCGCGCTGCATTGCCGGCCCTGCCGGGCGCGGCGTCCATGGTTCGGAAAGCGTCTTTCGCCCGCTGTTCTACGGCACGGTAGTGCCGAGCGAACTGAAATTGCCCGAACCGCTCTTTCATGACGCCGTAGAGGTCGTTCATGTACCAAGCGAGCCGCAGAGCCGGTTCGGGCAGGCGCGACAAGCCCCGCGCCAACAGGCTGCGCCGGTCGATCCGTTCGGCCGACCCGGCGCGGGCGAGCGCGGCGTTCGCCACGTTCTCCCAATCCTCCCGGCACTTCTCGAAATAGGCCGGGCAGTTCCAGCTATCCCTGTTGGACACCACCATGACCGGGCGGCCATCGGCATGGCATCGGCCGCCCGGATCAGGCACCCAATCGTGCCGCGACTTCGGCCCAAAGCCCGATGCGGTCAGCGGTCGCAGCGTCAGCAGCACATGGGCGTGCGGCTGCTCCTTGCCGTCCGACGCGATCTTGTTGTGCCAGCAGACATCCGCGACCATGCCGTGACTGACGAAGCTCTTGAGAAGGTAATCGCGAACGAGCCGGATCCGTTCCGGCGGATCAAGCTCGCGCGGAATCATGATGCGCAGTTCACGCGCAGTCTGAGCATCCTTCCGCTTCTCTCCGGATTCAACGGCGTTCCATAGCGCCTCGCGGCCTATGCCATGGGTCCAGGCCGGGGCATCGTCGGGGAGCAGGATTTCGGTATGTTCCACTCCCGACCGGTTACGGTAATCGTGGGTCATTCCCTGCCGCTCGTCGTGCAGCTTTTCGCCCGCGCGATAGGCGGACGCCGCCACGACCGAGCGTCCCGCGCTTCGTTTAATGATCTGCACCGACCAGCTAAACAGTGCCATCGATTCGACTTCCGGCATATGAGCCGTCGGTCACACCCTCCCCCGAGCATGAAGCAAAACGCCCCAAGAGCAGGTTTCCAAGTGTGCACTTATACGTTGCAAGCAACGTGCACCCCTGCGGGAGGCGTATTGCAGTGCAGCATAACCGGGGAATGGTTAACAAATCGCTAATGGGCCACTGGAAGTTTGCCGTTTCCACCGGCAAAACTGGTCCCTGCACGCGCTCAGCCGCGACGATCAAACGAGCCGGGGGAGCGACTATGCCGCTCTCCCCTGGCGCGGGTACTGGCAACCCTTGGTTGCGGTGGCGGGCGTCGATTGGCGTCATCGCCGACTACCGCCGCAGGACCTGCCAGCAGTAATCTGGCAGGGCGCGATACGCGCGCTTCAGGTCGGTGATCGGAAGCATGGGGCTACGGATGCAGCTTTGTACCGGGTCAATCCGATTGCTGCTCTTCGCCCCCGATCGGCCCCAGCGCTTCCAGATCAGCGCCGCGCCGCCGGGCGCCGCCACGCTGATCACGAGCCACACCAGCGCGACCCGATAAACAGGGTCGCTGGCATGGGCCACAAAGTACGCAAGGAGCACCACGAGCGCGATGATGCCGGGCCATTTCCTGTGGCGGCGCGGCGACGGTGCGGTCGCCTTGCCGTCATCCATGGCGTCCCATTGGCGTTTCCAGCGTCGGTACGCCTCGCGCCGGGCGTTGGCCTTGCCGCAGAGATAACCGGCGAAGCCGAGCCCGAGGGCGATGGGCAACAGGGAGAACTGGTAGAGGCATTCATACAGCATCCAGATCGCGCTGAGCGTGACCGGAAGCACGACGATCGGGTGGCCGATCAGCAAGCTGGTGTCGGATGGCTTCCTCATTGCCGGAACTCCGCCAGCAAGGCGTTGCCGCCGGAACCCTCGAACCGCCGCCCGGCCTGATACCAGATTGCCGAGACGCGCCCGCCATTGGCGGGGCCGCCGGTACGCAGCATCCGGCCGAACTCGGCCGGTTCGATCATGTGGTCCATCTGCTCGTTGAAGCCTCGGCTTACGCTCTCGTTGGTGCCCTGGCTCCGATTGCGGCCCCGGCTGTCGTTGCCGCCTTCAGAATGGCCGTGATTGGAGGAGACGCCGGCGCTCCATGAGGAGCCGCCGCCATTGCCGGAATTGAAGCTGAAGCTGCTGCCCGATCCGGCATTGCTGCCCCAATTGGAGCCATCGCCGAGATTGAAACCGCTGCTGCTGTTGCTGCCCTCGGACTCGTTGTAACTTGCCCGGGTCTGCAGGGTGCGCCCGAGGGTGCGGGCCGCCCACTCGTTGCTCTCCGCACAGGCATTGTTATGCCAGATGCGCGTCGCGAAATTGCCGAGCAGGTGATGCACCCGGTCGCGCGCATTCTCGCCGCCCATCTTGGCATAATAGGTCGGCAGCGACTGCGACAGGAACACGGTGCAGGCCCGTGATCCGCGGCAGGTCGACAGAAACTCGGCGTCGTAGCTGTTGATGAAATATTGCGCTTCGTCGGCCCACAGAAAGACCGGACGTTCCTGTTGCGCCGGAGCCAGGCCGTTGCGTGACAGCACGGCGCGCTGCCACATATATTTGAAGAGTTGCTGCGCGATGATGCCGTCTTCGTTGTAGGTCAGCGCCGGCATGTTCATCAGGATCACCGCGCCGTGGAAGCACAGTTCCGGGACGATCGTCGTTTCCGAGCAGAATGCCGTGCGCATCCAGCCATGATTGAAGCGATCGAGCGCGGTCGTCAGTGAGATGACGATATTTCCGCGCGTCTTTGCATCGAGCATCGCGAAATCATTGCGCCAGTAGGACACCGCCCGACTGCCGGTGGCATCGTCGAGCCGCTCGGTCGCGTTGAGGAATGCGGCGCAGAAATACGACTGCCGCTGCCATGCTGGATCGGCCATCTGATCCGGTGCGGTCGGCGCGCTGCGCACGAACTGCAACAGATCCTCGATACGCACCGTGCCTGTGGCCGCGAACAGGATCGGGATGGCGTTTCGCAGGAGTTGGCGAGTGGTGTCCTCCCAGAACGACTCGCTGGGACGCCCTGGGGACGGCGCCGCTGCTCGCGCAATTTCAAGGATGCGCATGACGCACTCGATCACGCTGTTGAGACCTTGGGCACCCAGGCGCGCCAGTTCGTAGGCGAAAAAATTGAAACCGGGGGTGCGGCCGTCGAAATGGATCAGAGAAGCCGCGCGGCCGTTCTCAAGGCAGTATTGCCGCCAGAGCGCCACCTCTTCGGCCTTAGCGGTTAGCACCAGCCCGCCGAACCCGGCCCGCAGATAAGCGCTGGCCAGTGCCTGGCCGCTACCGGATGTCTTACCGCTACCGATTCCGCCCATAATTGAGACCCCCTGCATGGCGTCACGCAGGGTGAATCGATCCTTGGGAGAAAGTCTGAGCAGCGGGGTATCGAGATCGATGGACCTTGCCATGATCGTTCCCCTCCTTGCGATGATGGATATGCGTCAGCGGTCGATGCCATGTTCGTGCGCCGGCGGTGTCCATCCGGCGCGCTCGGCCATCGTTCGCTCGTCTGGTTCTCGGCCGTTGCCGGCGAAGGGGCGTGGCGTGACCTCTCGGCCGAACCACGCCTCCTCGACGAGCTTGTGACGGATGTCGGCCACGGTGGCCCCGAAAGCCTTCGCGAACCAATTATGCATTGAAGCAGTGACCGCAATGGTCGCAGCGATGATCATGCCGTGCGGCATTGATGGCGTGGCCCAAGCTGATGCCAGCCAACAGCCCATAGGCCAGGACGTTATGCCCCCGCACACGGGCGAGGTTTACACCTTGCATCAGGTGTTGATCGGGCAGCGTGATTTTGTTCGAGCTGTAGCGGGCTGACCCGCAATTCGGGCAGTTCATGAGTGAATTCCCTTCATTTGGTGGTGATGATCGGCTGGGCCGCAACGGCAGAGCGCATCGCGTGCAGATCGGTGGCGCTGATCCAAGGCCACACGCAGAAGGGTTCAATGACCCCGTCGTTCATCGCAGCCAGCGCCCCGGCTGCAACCATGTCCCAAAAGGCTTCATCCATTGCAGTTTCTCCGAGAAAATGGGCGCAGGATTCCCATCGCGGGGAACACCCGCGCCCGAGGTCGTTCAGTGTTGAGGTTTTGAAGTGGCCGCGAATGCGCGGCCTTGCGCGCCGCTTGTTAGCGCTTGGAGTCGAATATGTGGCGCAACGCCATCACGATGAGAGTGAAAAGCATGTCTATCTCCTTCTCTGCGGCTATCCCCGATGGATGCCGCAGAGAGGGGTGCCTGAGCAGCACACGCGGGTACAGGAAAGCAGACGAAATCGGAGGAAACGGTGATATTTCAATAAATTAAACGGTGGATGCCGTGTTGTGTGATTTTAGCGACCGTCACGCGCACGGGGAGCACGCGATAGCGCCTGAGCGATTGCCGCTCCCACCTCATCGATATTGTCAAAGCTGCGTTGGCCAAGCTCATCCAATCCGAGCAAAGTCCACACCTTTTGAATTCTGCGACCTTCTTCTTCAGGCACAGATGTAATCGTATCAATTGCGTTTAGCTTATAATGAGAAGGTATTTTGTCACGAGATTCCACAGCATAAAAATGAATATCTGCGTCAAGAGGGCTGGCACCGCAGCGTTCTGCCAGTTCGGCTATTTTACTTAGAACCCATATGTCAGCGCTTGATGGCATATATCCACAGGTTTGATTCAACATTTTTTCTCATATTGGCGAATATTTGTCGATAAGAATATGCTCGCCAGATTGAAACTTCACCGAACCGTAACAATCGACTATGAGATGGTAAGGTTACGTGAGGTTGTTCAAATCGTAGCGATGACGCCCGATGCACCACCTAATCCACCGGGCTATCCAGGGGGTGGAACGTACGCGGACTTGCTCGTCTGGCATCTATATGTCTGGGGAACTCGCCCGCACAGTGGCGCGACGAAGCGCGGGCAGGAAATTTGGACCAAACAAGAGTTTATTGATAAGATTTTCAACACGCCCAAGACCGCAGAAGAGCTAGATAACGCAGAAACAAATTATAATAACTGGACGGGAAATCGGCGAAAGAGCGCCCCCGGTGTAGGCTATGCGTCTCAAATCTCCTCTGAATTGTTCGGAGAAAATTCTCAGTTTAAGGCATGGCGCGCCGACTTGGAAAATGCCCGCCGCACATCATCCGGCAAAGGCAACAACGTACTCACGATCGATCTGGAATCCGCGATCGCTGAGGTTGCTGTAGCACCAATTGTTCGATCCCTTCCCAGACTGACTGCCCATTTCACAGGGCGTGATGACGAGGTGCAAACGCTCGTCGAGGCTCTTGAATCGGCAAGGGGTCCGTCTGCGATCTTACTTCAGGGCGGGCCAGGCATCGGTAAGACTGAACTGACCAAGGCAGTTGCTCACCATATATCCGTAGCTGAACGTTTCGGCGAACGGCGATTCTTCGTTGCGTTGGAAAATGCTCGCACCGCGGAAGAGATGCAAAGCGCAGTTATCCGCGCCATCGGAAGCGATCCAGTGGGAGGGTTCCAAGGTGCGCTGAGATCACTTAGTGCCGCACCAACCCTCTTGGTCCTCGATAATCTCGAAACGCCTTGGGATGGGCAAGAGGCGGAGCGAAGGGAGACCGAGCAGGTCTTGGCGGAACTTGCTGAGGTTCCTGAGCTCACGATTCTGGCATCTTTCCGCGGCCGAGACTTTGTTGGCGGCGCTGCTTGGACGTTGATTTATCATGTTCTAAAACTGTCTAACGCCGCGTCGCGTGCTCTATTTTGCAATGTTGCTGGCTACAATTATGCTAGTGATGACGCCTGCCTTGCTCGTTTCATGGAGCGGTTAGATGGCATCCCACTCGCAATCGAGTTAGTTGCAATCCGTGCACATGGAAACGAACTTCTCGAGCCACTTTGGGACGAGTGGCTAAGAGTGAGCACGAAGTTCGCGAGTCGACGCGACTTTAGCCCGGCCCGCATAACCTCTCTATTCTCTTCGATAGAGCTGTCACTACAGTCTCCTCGGATGACTCCAGTTGCGCGAAGGCTATTTTGTTTACTCGGCAATCTTCCTGGGGGCCTTTGTCAGGAAGATCGGGCTACCTTGCTCGGCGGTGAAGGATTTGATGCCGAAGACAGGCTGCATGGAATTGGGCTCGCGGTGAAACGAGATGGGCGGATCGATTTACTGCCGCCAATCCGCGACCATGTCGTGCTTTTCCATAAGCTGGATGATGCCGATGCAGCGGCTGTAGCCGAACATTTCCTCATGCTGACCCAACAGTTAGGTCCGTTGATTGGCGCCGCAGGTGGCGCTGAAGCCGCACCCCGCCTACGAGACGAACTCGAAAATATTGAGGCAGCGTTTCGTCTAATGCTGAAATTAGATCGACGGGAAGATGCAATGCGAGCGCTTATGGGCTTTAGGCGCCTGACAAGAATGTTTGATATTTGGACAACGATTTACCTTGATTTGGCCGCCTCATGTCAATCCGATGACGATGTATTTGGAGAAGCGGATTGCACAATGGAATTCGGCTACATCGCGCAACAGCGTGGGAGTTGGGAGATCACCCGCGCATCCTATAAGAAAGCGACGCTGCTCTATCGGCGGGCGGGGTCGCTAATTGATGAAGCCGGCAGCATTCAGAGTCTTGGCGATCTCGCCTATGCTCGCCGGGACAATGAAGGTGCGTGTGCGGCCTATCAAGAAGCGCGGCTTCTCTATCGGCAAGCTGGTTTTGTGTTCGGCGAAGCGAGTTGCGCTCAAGGATTTGGCAACATTCAGCTTGACCGGTCTGATCACGATGGCGCGCGCGCGGCTTATGGGGAAGCGCTGTCGCTCTCGCGCGGAATCGGGGATCTAATGGGCGAAGCGCGGAGCCTTGAGGGAATGGGTGATGTCGCACGAGAATGCGCGGACTATGATGGTGCTCGCGCCGGCTATGAGGAAGCGAGCCAGTTGTACCGCCAAATTGGCGATGTGTGGCACGAATCGATCTGCATTGAGAATCTTGCCAGATGCCAATCGGCCGAAAAAGAGCTTTCTGGCGCATGACCATCTCATGCTCTTACGCGCTCGGGGCGTTGCCTTCGGCCGCGCTCTAGGCGCGATGCGCCCGGAGCCTGTAGTCTCCGCCTTCGGTCACGATCGCTAACGCGGGCTAAGGGGCGCTGCCCCTGGCGCGCTCCGAAGAGGCTCCTGCCCAACTTCCTCCGCTTCGCTATCGTGCAGCCCATTTCTGCGCAGACCCTTGCTGCGCTTACCTCCCCGGTCTCGCAGACGGGCAGGGTCCGGATACCGGAGGCGCTACGCGATTATTGTAGCCATCGTTGGGGTCCCGATCACCGCCTGGACCGGTTTGCCGGAGCAGCCCCTGTCCCACTCAAACGATTCTCGAGCTAGGACGGGTCTTGCACCCGTGCCACAGCTGCCCGGCAAGGGCGTCAATCTTGGGAAGGAATCCGGCTTCTCGTTGACTGTATGTTCCGCCTGCCTATGGTCATGAAATGGCATTTCCCAACACAGCCCGCGCCAAATTTGACAACGTCGTCCAGCTGAAGCCGGCGAGGTCGCCCGCGCCATCGGACCTGCCCGACCTAGCCGCGCGCTACCCAGAACTTCGCTACATGGGATCGAAGAAACGGCTTTTGCCCTGGATTCATCAGGTACTCGACAAGCTCGATTTCGAGAGCGCCGCCGATCCATTCTCCGGCACGGGCTGCGTCTCCTATTTGATGAAGGCGATGGGCCGTAGAGTCTATGCGTCGGACTTCCTGAACTTCACTAGCGTGGTGGCACGCGCGACGGTCGAGAACGCAAACGTCCATCTCGATGGCCGCGCGATCCGGAGATTGCTCGACCCGACGCCTTCAGCCCACGATTTTATTGAGCGGACGTTCGACGGCGTATTCTACACCCACGAAGACCGGCAATTTCTTGATCGCGTCTCCGGCAACATCCGCCATCTGGAAAGTCCTTACGAGCAGGCTTTAGCGTTTTCCGCGCTGTTTCGCTCCTGCTTGAAACGCCAGCCACGAGGCGTCTTCACCGTGTCGGGGGACCTCTCGCGTTACGATGACGGGCGGCGCGACCTGCGCTTGTCGATCGAAGAGCACTTCCTTGAGCAGATCGAAGTTTTCAACGCAGCCGTCTTCGACAATGGGCGCAAAAACCATGCGCAGCGTTCGGATGTGTTCGAGCTACCAAACCGGTCGGTCGATCTAGTCTATCTCGATCCGCCCTACGTCCCGCGAGCCGACGATAACTGCTATATCAAGCGCTATCACTTCCTTGAGGGCCTTTCGTGCTACTGGCAGGGCCTGCCGATCGACACGACCACCAAGGTCAAGAAGATCGCCAAGCGGCATACGCCCTTCAGTTATCGACGGACGGCGGTCGACGCGTTCGACCGCATGTTCAGCCGATTTGCAAAAAGCACCATTGTCCTTTCCTACAGCTCCAACGGATTCCCGGACCTAGAACAGCTCGTGAGCTTGATGCGGGCGCACAAGCGCAAGGTTTCGGTCTTCGAACGCCCGCATCGCTATCATTTCGGCACGCACAGCGGCGTCGAACGCGCGAGCGTCACCGAATATCTGATCGTAGGAAGCTGAATGCGGATTCTCGATCAAACGCTGGAAAGCGTGGTCGAGGGGCTGAGTCCGCTCGATGTCGAATGGATGGATCAGACCGCATCGAGCGCGATTGCCCGCCTAGCCGCTTTACCCAAGAAATCTCGCTACACGAGCGACGACATGGCCCACCTCCTCGAGGATGATTTCGAGGTCGGCATCTTGTGCGCTCGGTCATTTCTCGGTTTGTCCAAGGACACGATGGATGCGGAACTGCGGCGCGTCCTTGGCCGCGGCAACACAGGCGTGACCTATTTTAAGAAGGATCGCGAGGCCTTTCTGAAGGGGCTTGAAGCGCTCGGACTTCCGGATGCCATGGCAGCGACCATCAATTACGAACCGATTTGGAGCGACATCCTGGTTGAGCGCCTGCGCTCCGGCCGTGGTTCAGCGATATCCGGCCAACGTCGCGGACGCGGGCTTGAGGACTTCGCTGAGGCCATCGTCAAAGAGGTGTTCGGCGACGGCGGGTACGAGGTGCGTTGCACGTTTGAAGGTGCGGACGGCAAGACCGCAAAATGCGACATCGCCATTCCCAGCAAGGCAAAGCCCCACATCCTCATCGAGTCGAAAGCCTATGGAGCGACCGGCTCAAAAATGACCGACATTATTGGCGATCTTGACGCCATCATTGACGCGAAGCGCCACGACACGACGCTCCTGTTGGTGACGGACGGGCTCAGCTGGAACGCCCGGCTTTCGGATTTGCGCAAGATCGTTCATCGCCAAAATTCGGGAAAGATCGCCCGCATCTACACCACGAAGATGCGGGATCAGTTTGTCGAGGATCTTCGGACGCTCAAGACAGAATACGGTGTCTAGCCTATGCAGTGAGGGTCGCGCTGACCTTTTCTCGTTTAGAACGAAAAAAGAACGTTGCGGTCGATCGAGGCCGGTTTATGATTGCAGCGCGACTTTGGCGCCTGGGCCAGGTCATCTGGGGATGTTGCGATGAAGATCACCGGCCTCGATAATCTGACCCGTCAATTGGACGATGCCCAGAAAGCACTCGAAGCGATCGATGGAGAATTGGGCACGGTGAGCTTCGACCCGCATGATCCAGGGAGCATTGAGGCAGCGATCCAGGAAATTGAAACAATCATCGACGATCGCCTCGGCAGCTACGCCTCTAATCCCATCATTGCGCCTTTGATCGGGCAATTGAAGGAGCGCTATCGCGAAGGCATTCTCGATCGCGCCGCGGCTGTCCGCCTCGGGGAGGGCAAGACTGATGAGCCGTGAGCCGGACGTTTTCAGCGAGATCAATAATGCGCTGCTGGATCTTCAGCAGGCCCAGCTTCAAACCTACGCCCGCCCCCTGAAAAACCTGCATCGCCTCTTACAGAGTGCCGATCTGCAAGCGATCAATCGGCAACTCACGGCGCAGGTCGACTACGACGCCTTCATTGCGACCAGCTCAGAAACTCAGGGAGGGATGGTTGGAAGCGGTCAATTGTTGTGGCCCGATGACCCTGCAAAGGTGCTCGGCCTCACACTCATCATGATCGAGAAAATGGCCGAGGATCCAGATCAGGCCATCAACCTCGGCCACGAATTCTTCTATTCCGGCAACAAGGTCATGGGTGACGTCCACGCGTTGACGCGGCAGCTCCTGATCCCCTTCGCCCGCGACTACAAAGCCTACGTGCTCAATCATGGGCCGACAGAGCCGCGCGTTCGCCGTCCCGCGTCGAATAAGGTGTTCATTGTGCACGGCCATGACGATGCCGCGCTTCAAGGGTTGGCGCGTTTCCTCGAGAAACTTGGCTTGGATGCCATCATTTTGATGGAACAGCCCGATCAGGGCCGGACAATCATTGAGAAGTTTGAAGACAGCGCAGCTGATGTCGGCTTCGCCGTTGTCTTGCTGACGCCGGACGATCTAGGCGGGCTAGCCTCGGCGGAGGATCAACGGGCGCGGGCGCGGCAAAATGTCATTTTCGAGCTTGGCTATTTCGCGGGCCAGTTGGGGCGCGGTCGCGTCTGCCTCCTGCGTAAAGGGGATGTCGAAATCCCGTCCGACTTGTTCGGCGTGATCTACACCGCAATGGATTCGGCGGAAGGCTGGAAATCAAAGCTTATCCGCGAACTCAAAGCGGCGGGGCTCGACTTTGATGCGGGTAAACTCTGGCACTAGTCGCCGCCGTCGGAAACGAAGTGGCCGGATCTCTCGTTGTGGTGTGCGCCATCCTATCTCGCGCATGTTTGCAAATCCTGCGTATGATTGATCTGCGTTGCCTTCGGCCCGCGCTCTAGGCGCTGCGCGCCCGGAGCCTGGAGTCTCCGCCTTCGGTCACGATCGCTAACGCGGGCTAAGGGGCGCCGCCCCTGGCGCGCTTCGAAGAGGCTTCCGCCCAGCTTCCTCCGCTGCGCTCCGTGCAGCCGGTTCCCCGCGAAGCCTCTTGCTCCGCTTACCTCCCCGATCTCGCCGATGGGCAGGGTTTCAGCACACGCAGAAACCCAGAACCCACGGAGGAAACAATGGGAGTCCAGTTCAGCACCATCACCGAAACCGATCGGCCCCGCATCTATGTGGCCTGCCTTGCGGCCTACAATAACGGGCGTCTTCATGGCGCATGGATCGACGCGGCGCGTGACGCGTGGGAATTGTGGGATGATATTCGGGCCATGTTGCTGGCTTCGCCGGTGATGGACGCCGAGGAATTCGCCATCCATGACTACGAGGGGTTCGGCGGCGTTCGGATCGCCGAGAGCGAGGGCATCGACCGCGTGGCGGAGATCGCGGCCTTCATCGTGGAGCATGGCGCGCTTGGCGCGGCGGTACTCGATCATTGCGCCGACGATCTCGACGAAGCGCGCGAGGCGATCACAGGGCGCTATCTGGGCATGCATGCGAGCCTTGCGGATTACGTGCAGGAGCTCACCGAGGAATGTATGACCATCCCTGAGCAGCTGAGCGGATATATCGACTGGCAGGCGATGGCGCATGACGCCGAGGTAGGCGGCGACGTGTTCGTCATCGAAACCGGCTACCAGCAAGCCCATGTGTTCGCGGGCCGCTGAGAGCGGCAGCACGGTTCGCCGCCATCGTTGCTTCGATCGCTTATTCAAACCAGCGCTTTCGAAATGCAGAGATTTCACGTTCATAATAGGAAACGATCTCGGCGACGCCCTTCTTAAAGCGCTCATCTTGGCCGGTTTCTGCCGATCTTGGCTTCCACCTTCGCAGCGCCTTTTCCATCTGACTTAGGATAACGCGCGGCACGTTCTCTCTCGTTGCGCGCAGCCGTTGAGGATAGACGCCGGTGACGACGTAAGGCCTTCGATTGCCCGCAGCGCCATACACAGCATTTTGAGCAGCCCAAACTGCGTGCGGTAGCAACTTCCCAAAATCTTTCCCGAGGAGACGGACAACGATCGCCTCTGCCTCCAAATCCGACACTGGATACAACGTGCCTATATAAGCGCGCGCATTGGCGAAACTGAATCGGCTGGCCAGTTCGTGCCAAGAGACACAGGCGTTGTTGATGATGATCGGACTGCCTTCGGCCGCCAACGATCGCGGTAGGGCTAGGTAGTTATTATCCGCCATGGCCATAGCGGCTGAGCCGATGACGCGTTTGATATTTTCCTTATGAATCGGCTCGATGTCGGCCTTCAATTGCATGAAGTCCCGAATGGCTGTCCCGACGTACAAGTCTTTTTTGGCAACGGGATCGGTCCAATCGACCCCATCGAGCGAATGGAATCGCATAAACTGCGCGACGTTCAAAATCTCTGGATCATCGGTATTCGCGACACCGATGGCGATATCGACGATTAGGGTGCGCGCATTCCCCTCGGTATCAACAAACTCATACGTCCACCGGTGGCCCGGCGCGTCGCCACAATGGGTCGCGAATACCAACAGATCGTAGGGGAAGAGGTCCACCATATCCGTGACGTGGCGAACGGTCGCGGTCGCTCCCTGATAACCGCGAACGAAAATCTTACGTTCAGGCAACAGCTTCTTCGCCGCTTCCATCTCTGGCGCGCGGACCTTTTCAGGATCGACAAGGACGGCCACGTTTACACCACGTGCGCCCTTTTGCTCTGCCGCGAATCCGTTGACGATTGTGATGCCGAGATCGGGATAGCTAAACAGATGCGTTGAAGGCAGTTCAGGATAGGCCGCGCCAAACGGCAGGCTCTTGGTGATGAATGTCAAAGAACCTCCTGGCGGAAGGTTGATCGCGCCGCACAGCTCCCGCAATCGTGCCTGGAGCCGATCCCGCACCTCGGCGGGATTCACATTCGGACTATCGATGGTGTAATATGCTTCTAGAAGTTCTCTCGATTCAATCTCGTCTGTCGCCTCAATCACATGAAGGCCCGCCCCGAGCGCGAAGGCATAATTGGCGGCAATAACTTCGGAAAGCGGCTCGCCAGATTCACAGACGACGAGGTGATTCGAACGAGGTTTGACGACCCCTAGCGGCGAGGGTCCATCGCCAAACTCGATCATCCTTTGCTCATAAAGGGCTGTCAGCACCCCGACCCCAATCCGATCACGCCCCCACGACAAGGGAGGTTGGGAGCGCACTTTGGGATTGATCACAAAGTCCATCACGTCGGCGTCCGCAACGACCCGTGCATGCCCCTTGGGCAACCAGGCCAACATTGACGACCGCGCTTCATCCGGCAGTCCCGCCAAGAGAGTCTTTGAGGGGCTTAACCTCGCAAGCGCGTTGTTCCTGCGCGTCACCTCTCCCCGGCTGTCGGGTCGAGTCAGTCGCGGCCCATCAATTACGGCAAGATAGGTGCCGCGTTGCGCCAAAGCGCATGACAAACGAGCAGCCAGATACTCGTCATCGGCGATAATCGCTGTGCGAGACAAGGAGGGACATGAAGGAGGCATTCCAGCAAACTATGAATTCCGCCGCTGTTGCAGTCCAGCGCAGCTCCCCAACCAATCACAGGAATGTGCGTCATGACCCGAAGCGGTGACCATTTGCGTGCTAACTGCCGGCAAACAAACCCGGCAAAGGGAGGCGAGCGCTGATAGCCCAAATGAAGGAAGTTCCGCCACCTTGGCTGTTGCCGTCTGCAAACATCAAGCCGCCGTAGATGCGGAAGCGCCAAACGGTGAGGTAAGGATTATCCACGGCCTGCGAGCCCTCATATTCTATTAGGCCGTCACCGAACGAGCCTGCCGCTCGCGCATTGGCGTTCGCAGCCAGCAACGGCGCCGTAATCGCTTCACCGGCGGGTGTGAGAACCCCCGCGCCGACATAGTAATCTTGCGGTATTTGTACGCCCCACTGGTGGGCCACCATCCCGCGCGTGATCAGAACAAATAGCGCTGCGAGTTTTTCACCATCGAAGGGTATCGCTATCGATGGGCGTACCATACCCTTGTTCTGGACCCAGACCGTCCCCTGCCCTCGTGCCAGTGCCTGATGCAGTTTTAGATTCCTCGATAGGCGGCGCGGCACGGCTTCGGAGAGAATCGAATTTGATGCGGGATGATTTCCGCCAAATGGCAAAAGGGTCAGAAGGTAGTGCTCCAACTTGGCTTTGCTGCCATTACACTCAGCGCACGCAGGAACCTTCGGCAGCCTGTTGCGATGCTGCACCGGTAGGAATTCTCTCGCAAAAACGTGATCCCCCGTCGTAGACGCTTTGGGAACCCCGCAATATACACACGTTTTCTCTTTGTAGCCTTTGCCCATACCACCCCGCGTGAGATCATAGGCCGGCACGGCGCCGACAACAACGATGACGAGGTAAGGAAGGGATGGCATTCGGAATGCCAGTCTACTAAGCTGCAAAACGCAAAAAAACGGCAAGCCGTTCTAGATTAGCGCATTATTCTAGCGCACCGTTAAGCCAATTGCAGTTATTATGATTAATTATCAACTACTTACATGAATACCAAAAGGGACTTAAAATCCCTCGCCCTCTGGGTGTGCGGGTTCGAGTCCCGCCGTCCGCACCATATTCTTCGATCAACCATCCCGCCCCTCGTCGGCGCCATCATGAGCCGCGCTGGTGGTTCCTTGCTGAGCCGGCCAGCGCGTCTCCTCCAGCCCCTTCCAACCGTGATGCAGCGTCTCGCGCGGTGCGCCCAAACCGATGCGGTCCATCGTCGCCCGCCAGTGTCCGGCTTCGTCCATGATGTGCGCCACCGCCGCGCTCGGCGGCAGGTCAGCGCCCCAGCTTTCGATCGAGAAGGCATTGGTCAGCGCGAGCGACAGCGTCGCCACACCCAGCGTGATCGCCGTCCACCCCAGGGCAGGCGCCCGGTCGATAGGGTCATCGGGCAGATCGACGGGAAATTCCGGCGCCACTGGCATGCTGTCCTCCTAGAAGCGATAATAGATGAACGGGGCGACGCCTTCGAAGCGCATCGCGTCGATGACGAGGATCAGCGCGGCAAGGCCAACACCCATCAGAGGCGCCGGGAACCGCCGGACCCGCACGGCGACATCCGTCATCCAATGCTCGGGCGCCGCGTGCATCGCGAGGCCAAATCCTATCAGGAGCACGATCAGCGGCGAGGCGGTGAAGCCCGAAGCGCCGGCAAAGGGCGCGACGATCCCCTCCAGATAGGTCATCGCATCCGCAAAGCTCGGCGCCCGGAAGAATATCCAGCCCAGCACCACGACATGGAATGTGACGAGCAGCTTCGCCCAGCCCGGCAGCGGCGGCCACCGCTTCGGAGCGATATCTGCCCAGAGCCGCTCCACCGCCAGCACCCCGCCATGAAGTCCGCCCCAGATGACGAAGGTCCAGTTCGCACCGTGCCACAGGCCGCCGAGCAACATGGTCAGCATCAGGTTGCGATAGGTGGCGAGCTTCCCGCCCCGGCTGCCGCCAAGCGCCTCGATATAGAGATAGTCGCGCAGCCATGCGGACAGGGTCATGTGCCAGCGTCGCCAGAATTCCTGCAGCGATTGCGCGCGGTAAGGCTGGTCGAAATTGCGCGGGAAGCGATAGCCGAGGAGCGCCGCCAGCCCGATCGCCATATCGGTATAGGCCGAGAAATCGCAGTAGATCTGTACCGCATAGCCATAGGCAGCAAACACCAGGTCGAGCGCCGAATGCGATGCCGGATCGGCGAACACCGGGTCGACGAAGGTCACTGCGAGCTCGGAGGCGATCACCGTCTTCTTGAACAGCCCCCAGACGATCAGCAGCAGCGCCATCGACACAATCGAGCGGTCGAGCTTCGGGCGGGTCTGGAATTGCGGCACGAGATCGGCGGCGCGGACGATCGGCCCGGCGACGAGGTGCGGGAAGAAGGACATCAGCAACAATATGTCGAGCAGCCGCGCCGGCACGACCCGCCCGCGATAGACATCGACGACGTAACTGATGCCCTGAAAAGTGAAGAAGGAAATCCCGATCGGCAGGATCACGCGGAGCACCGGCAGATCACGCTCGAAGCCGATCGCGGCCAAAGTCGCGCCAACCTGCTCGGTGAAGAAGTCGAAATATTTGAAGAAGCCGAGGATCACGAGGTTGATCGCGACCCCGCAGAGCAGCAGCGCCTTGCGCCGGTCGACAAAGCGTTCGCTCACCAGACCCTGCGCCACCGCCCAGTTCATCAGCGCGGAGGCGATCAGCAGCGGCACGAACCGCCAATCCCACGCCCCGTAAAAGATCCAGCTCGCGACCAGCAGCAGGATCTTGCGCCATTCGTTGGAGCGCGCCGACCAGACGGCGGCAAAGGTGATGAGGAAGAAAATGCCAAAGGTGAGCGTCGGAAACAGCATGACCTACTCCGCGAGCGCGGCTCCCCCATCGAGGTCGACCTGGAGCCGCTCAGCGATCTCCAGCCCGCCCGCCTTGTTGAAATGGACATAGTCGCCGCGCATCAGCGGCGTATCGCGCTGGACCCAGCCGCGCGCGGCGCAGGGCCCGCCCATCGCCGCCTGCCAGTCCCAGAAGCCCAGGCCGAGCTCGTCGGCGATCCGGCGCTGGATCGCCCGCACCGACGCGAGCGCCGGCGGTGCGAACAAAGCCGGCCGCGTGGCAGTGCCAGGCTCGCACTCGATCGCAGCGCCTGATGCATTGGCCCGCAGGCCCGGCTGCCGGCTGAGCGAATCCGGCGCGCCGAGCAACAGCATCGGCACATCGCCCGACAGGCGCCGCAGCCGCGCGATCTGCAGCCGCAGGATCGCCTCATAGGCTATGGCGTCGAAACGCGGCGCGAAGCCTTCATTGGTGCCGAAGGCGAGGACGATCATATCGGGCCGATAGGCTTTGAGCTCCTCGGCCACCACCGCATCGTCAGTACGCGCGAAATGCGCGAGCTGCGAGCCGACCACGCCGAGGTTTGACAGGGCGACACCGCCATCGTCGCGGAAAACCGCCCAGGAGGTGATCGTCAGGCCCGGGCGATCAGCCAGGATCTCGACCGCGGACTTTGGCGCGTCTGCGCGGATCGTCCGGCATATCGGTTGCTCGTCGGGCGCCGTGAAATCGAGCCGATCCTGCTCGACCCCGTCGAACCACACCGCCACCCGGCCCTGGTCAGGCCCGCCTATCGCGCACAATGTGAAGCGGTCGAACGCCATGCCGGGCTCGGCCCTCAGCGCCATGCTTGCCCCCGGCACCGTCGAGGTGAGGCTGAAGCCCGACAGGCCCAGCCGCGGGCGTGGCTCATGCGCATCCTTCCCGAAGGTCGCGCCGATCGACCAGCCGGACGACATCGAAGCGGTGACGCCCTGGGTGATATAGCCGTCATAAGGCCGGCCAGGCGCCAGCACGCCCCGGCCTCCGGAGCCGTATCGCGCCTGGAGCAAGGCGCGCCAGCCGCCCGTCACCGCGTCGCCTGCGGTGTGGCTGTCGCCGATCTGCAGGATATGGACGGGCGGCTTGCCGCGCGCGTCCCTCGCGCCCGCGAGCGCGGCGAACCAGGGCTTCAGCGCCTCCGGATTGCAAATCGCGCCGCTGCACGTCGCAGCCGATACCGGCAGCGCAAGGGCGACCATCGCCGCCATGGCCAGTTTCATGACGCGGTCGCTGCGGCCGCGGGCGTCGCCCCACCGGCCACCGCGCGCGCGGCATCGGTATAGTTGCGGATGCGATCGGCCAGGCCGTGGGTGATCCACAGATAGCCGGTCATCGACATATGAATGCCGTCGGGCGCCCGGATCAGCGTGCGCTTGCCCGATTTCGGATCGTCGAGATACGCGGCGAACTGGCCGTGCGCGTCGGAGGCGATCGGGCGCGTATCGATGAACGGCACGCCGAGCTTCGTCACCCGCTCTGCATAGAAATTATTGATCGCGGTCACATCGCTATCGAGCGAGTCCTTGCCCATGCGCGGCAGGCCGACCCAATAGACCATGGCATGGTGGCTGCGCATCAGCGCGACGTAGCGGTCGATCCGCCCGCCAACTTCCTGCTGCCAGAGCGGCCCCATGAACTTCGCATATTTGCCCTCGGGCGTGATGATCCCCTGCGCGTCGTTGGCACCGAACGAGATGATCGCGATGTCGAGCGGCGCCGTGCCGAGCTGCTCGGCGGCATGGGTCTCGAGGTTGAGGCTCTTGTACCGGGTAAAGCCGGTCGCGGGCTGGCTGAACTTGACGACATCGAAGCCCGCCTTGCTCGGCAGCTGATGCGCCATGCCCCACCACACCCCGTCTCCGAAGCTGTCGCCGAACACCCCGATACGAACCCGGCCGCCGGCAGCAACCGTCTTTTCGAGTTGTCCGAACGGGCCCGCATATTGCCGCATCATCGCGGCCTCACCCGCGCTCGGCACCTGCGCCAGGCCGGACATGGCGGGCAGCGGCACCGAGGCAGCGCCGGCGGAAGCGCCAGGGCTGGCCTGGAACGCCCAGCCGATCGCCCCGCCGACAAGCGTGCCGAGCAGCAGTACGGTCGTTCGATCCAGTATCAAACGCAGGGGACTTCGCGCGATTACGCGATCGGCCGTGTCATCCATGATTGGGAACAGTTCATTTCGCGCTTCGGCGGCAGCGGGCACTTGCGATGGATCGGGCGACACG
>Ga0207687_10001034_pt1 | contig 18922 bp, 11 predicted proteins | sample KBSM54metaG_FD_184399 | JGI IMG/M metagenome (GOLD analysis project Ga0207687, IMG submission 184399) | Miscanthus rhizosphere microbial communities from Kellogg Biological Station, Michigan, USA - KBS M5-4 metaG (SPAdes) (version 2) | ecosystem: Host-associated > Plants > Roots > Rhizosphere >...
TGCGCCTGTTAGGAATGTCAGTAGGGTCTTGACAGTTCCAACCGCCGGTAAGGCTGGAATTGAAATATAATCGTTAATAATCAATATATTATATCTCACTGCGCGAGATCGCACTGTCATGCCGGGACACGTCCGGCATGACACTTCACCCGATACATCGCTCTTTGTTCAGCGCTGATCCGCCCGCGCCAGGTGCGGGGACAGGAAGTGGACGGCGGCGAGCGCAACGAAATAGGCACAGCCGGCGACGATGAAGATCGGCGTGTAGGTGCCGACCTTGTCCAGGATCTGCCCGATATAGAGCGAGAAGAACATTCCGCCGACGGCACCGACTGTGCCGCCGATGCCAATCACCGAGCCCACCGCGCTGCGCGGGAACAGGTCCGAGGGCAGCGTGTAGACAATGGCCGAGAAAGCCTGGTGCGCGGCCGCCGCGGTGCCGATGATGAGAACGGCCAGCCATAGATTGTCGACATATTGCGCGAAGAAGATCGGCGTGACGAAGATCGCGCAGACCAGCATTGTTGTTTTGCGGGCGAAATTCACGGTGCGCCCGTTCTTGATCATGCGGGACGACGCCCAGCCACCCAAGACACTGCCGACGTCGGACAGGAGATAGACAGCGACCAGGGGCGGCCCGAAGGTCTTGAGGTCGAGTCCGTAGCGCTTGCCAAGGAAATCCGGCAGCCAGAAGATGTACATCCACCAGATCGGGTCGATGAAGAATTTGCCGAGCGCAAAGGCCCAGGTTTCCCGCAGGCGGAGCAGGCTGAACCAGCCGACCGGCTCGACCGGATCAGCCGGGTCGCTCTCGATATAAGCAAGCTCGCTGGCCGAAACACGCGTCGATTGAGTCGGGTGGCGATAGATCGCGACCCAGGCGACCACCCAGACAAGGCTGGCCACGCCCGTAATGACGAATGCCATCCGCCAGCCATAAAGGGCCACCAGGAGAGGCACGAGCAGCGGCGTTACGATCGCGCCGACATTGGCGCCGGCGTTGAAGATGCCGATCGCGAGCGCCCGCTCCTTCGCCGGGAACCACTCAGTCACTGCCTTGACGCCGGCCGGGAAATTGCCGGATTCGCCAACGCCGAGGCCGAAACGGACCATGGCGAACTGGGTAACGCTGTGCACCCCGCCATGAGCGATATGCGCGATCGTCCAGATCACGAAGGCAATCGCGTAGCCGAAGCGCGCGCCGATCCGATCGATCAGCTTGCCGAAACCGAGATAGCCGATGGCATAGGCAGTCTGAAACCAGAAGACGACGTTGGAATAGCCGATTTCGGTCCAGCCGATCTCGTCATGCAGGGTGCCCTTGAGTACGCCGAGCATCTGGCGATCGACATAGTTGATGGCGGTCGCAGCGAAGAGCAGCCCGCAGATCACCCAGCGATAGTTGCCCGCCCGCTGGGCTGCGGCGGCAACCCCCGGCATCGACGTTTCAGCCATCATTCTCTCCCGACCCGCCCCGTTCTAGGAGGCTTTAATCATGCAGCCTACCACGAGGTCAGCACCGAAGCGCGCCTCGATCCGATCGCCGATTCCCACCGCATGTACGCCGGTTACCGCGCCGCTGGAAATCCATTGTCCCGGCTTCAGCGCAATTCCCCGCTCGGCCATCAGTTCGAAGAGGAAGCGCGCCGCGCCGATCGGCCCGTCTAGCATGTCGGCCGCCTTGCCGCTGCCGATGGGCTTGCCGTCGATCGTGACCGACAGCGGCCAGTTCTCGATATCCGCATTCCGCCAGTCGGGGATCGCCGCACCGACGACCAGGCCGTTATTGTTGCCGAAATCGGACACGGTCACGGCGGCACCAAGATCGTTGATCGCGGCCAGCGGCGAACTTGCAATCTCGATGCCGATATGGACCGCGTCGATCAGCGCCGCAGCTTCCTCATGCGTGAAGTGAGTCTTGTCGACAGGTGGCGTAGCGCCGATCCGCAACAGGAACTCGGCCTCGGCCGCAGCGAAACCGCCGACGAACACCGGCATCGCGACGGGATCCGGACCTGCCTCGATGATCTGGCGCGTGAAGATCGGCCCCGCCAGCCGATCCACTCCGTCGATCGGCGGATTGATCCGCCCGACCTTCCAGCCGCCGATCTCGGCCTCGTTGAGCGCGATAGCTGCGTCCTGCACCGCATAGGCGTCGGCAAGCGCAGTCGGCGCGGTGCCGGGATAGTCCGGCAGGGACCGCCCGGCGCGACGCGCATCGACAAAGGATCGTGCAATATGGCCCACTTCATGGGCGAAATCGGTGGAATCCACCCTCGTAACCCTCCCGCACGCGCTATCGGCGCTTGATTTTCTGCCCCCTAAGGTAAACCGGTGTCAATGACAAGGACCGCCGCGACAGCTTTTCATCGCGGCCAGTGAATCCCTTCCGAAACGATGCCGCTTGGCGATCACACGTTATAAGCGCTATGCCCCGCAGAATGCGGAAGACCGGCCTGCCAACGATCAATGATGTCGCGAGGATCGCAGGCGTCTCCAAGAAGACGGTCAGCCGGGTGATCAATCGCTCGCCCTTGCTGAGCGATGACACGCGCAAACATGTCGAAGGCGTGATCAGCGGTCTCGGTTATGTCCCGAACCCGCAGGCCCGCGCGCTCGCGCTCAGGCGCAACTTCCTGATTGGGTTGATTCACGACAACCCAAATGCCCAGATGGTGATGAACGTCCAGCAGGGTATTCTCGAATCGCTTCACGGCACTGAATTCGAGCTGGTCGTGCGTCCGATCGATCGTGGTTCGGCGACGATGCTTCAGGATGTCCGCAATTTCCTCGAACGCCAGCGACTGTTCGGCGTGGTGCTGCTGCCACCGGTCAGCGAGAATAATCAGCTCGCCCAACTTTGCGCCGATATCGGCTGCCGCTATGTTCGCATGGGTTCCGCTGAGCTCGACGACTCAGAACATATGGTCGCCTCCAACGACTGCGAGGCAGTGACCGCGGCGGTCGATTACCTGATCGAACAAGGGCACAGGAGGATCGGCCTGGTGCTTGGCCCGCACGGCTTCCGGTCAGCGCGCGAACGGCGTGAGGGTTTCGAGCAGGCGTTGAAGAGCGCGAAGATCACCCTGCCCCGCTCGATGATCGCCGATGGCAATTACACCTTTGAATCCGGCGTGATGGCGGCCGATCGTCTGCTCGACCTGATGCCGCGCCCGACCGCGATCTTCGCCTGTAATGACGAGATGGCGGCGGGCGTGCTCCACGCGGCGCGGCAGCGCGGTATCGAGGTGCCACGCGATCTTTCGATCATCGGCTTCGACGATACGCCGATCGCCGCGCATATCTGGCCGCCGCTGACCACGGTTCGCTGGCCGATCATCTCGATGGCGCGCTCGGCGGCACTGAAGCTGATCGACGAGGGCAGCGAGCCAGTCGAAGAGCCATCGATGTTTCGTTCGACCCTGATCCGGCGGGGCTCGGTAGCGCCACCAAGAGACTAAAGGTTGCGCAGCCTTTTGACACCGGTTAACCGGTAACAGCGCGCGACGACGGCGCGGCAGGAGAGTTTCAAAATGTTCGACCGGACCTATTACGCGACCCATCCCGACATGATGGAGTGCGTCTCGAACGAGGAATTACGTGATCGCTACCTGATCCAGGACCTGTTCCGCGCAGGCGAGTGCGTGCTGAACTACACCCATGCCGACCGCTTCGTGATCGGCGGTGTCGAGGTGGCTGATGCGCCGGTCAAGCTTCCCGCCCAGACCGAGCCGGCATCGGCCGCCGGCCATCCCTTTCTCGAGCGCCGCGAACTGGCGATCGTCAATGTCGGCAAGGTCGACGGCACCGTGCTGGTTGACGGCGAGAGCTTCACGCTCGGCAACAAGGATTGCCTCTATGTCACGATGGGCGCGAAGGACGTAAGTTTCTCGGGCGCCGGCGCGCGCTTCTATCTCGCCTCCTGCCCGGCGCATAAAGGCTTCGCCACACGCAAGCTTTCGATAGCCGACGCCAATGCGCTGGAGCGCGGCAGCCTCGAGGAATCGAACGAGCGGACGATCTTCCAGCTCGTCATCCCGGGCGTGTGCGATTCGGCCCAACTGGTAATGGGGCTGACGGTGCTCAAGCCGGGCAGCGTCTGGAACACGATGCCGCCGCATATCCATGAGCGCCGCAGCGAGATCTATTTCTACTTCGAGCTCGACGGGCCGAACGACCGCGTCATGCACTTCATGGGCGAAGGCGAGGCGATGCGGCACATCGTTGTCGGCAACGAAGAAGCGGTGATCAGTCCGCCCTGGTCGATCCATATGGGTTCCGGGACCAAGGCCTATGCCTTTATCTGGGCGATGGCGGGCGAGAACCAGGATTATACCGATATGAAAGTGCTGGATATCTGCCAGCTGGCGTAATCTCCCCTCCCGCTTTGATCTCCCCTCCCGCTCGCGGGAGGGGTCGGGGGAGGGCCTGTCGTGGACTGCGCCTTTACAGGCCCTCCCCTAGCCCCTCCCGCAAGCGGGAGGGGAACAAGGAAAAAGAGATGACCAACCCCTTCGACCTCACTGGCAAGGTTGCCGTCGTCACCGGTGCCAATACCGGCATCGGCCAGGCCATAGCGCTCGCGCTCGCCGCCGCGGGTGCCGACATTGCCGCCGTCGGCCGCACCCCGGCCGAGGACACAGTCGCAAAAGCCCGCGCGCTCGGCCGGCGCGCGGAAATCGTCTCCGCCGACCTCTCCACCATCGAGCCGGTTCAGCGGGTCGTCGACGAGACGCTGACGAAGCTCGGCGGGCTCGACATTCTGGTCAACAATGCCGGCATCATCCGCCGTGCCGACGCGGTCGATTTCAGCGAGGCGGATTGGGATGCGGTGATCGACACCAACCTCAAATCCGTCTTCTTCTTGTGCCAGGCGGCAGGCCGCCACATGATCGATCAGGGCAGCGGCAAGATCATCAACATCGCGTCGATGCTTAGCTTTCAGGGAGGAATCCGCGTGCCGAGCTACACTGCGTCCAAATCGGGCATCGGGGGGCTGACCAAGCTTCTCGCGAATGAATGGGCGGCGAAGGGCGTCAATGTCAACGCAATCGCCCCTGGCTACATCGCCACCAACAACACCGCAGCACTGCAGGCCGACGAAACCCGCAACAAGGCAATTCTCGACCGCATCCCCGCCGCGCGCTGGGGCGATGCGAGCGATCTCGGCGGGGCGGCGGTGTTCCTTGCTTCTTCCGCCGCCAATTATGTCCAGGGCCATATCCTCGCCGTCGACGGCGGATGGCTGGCGCGCTGATGGGCAAGTTCGTTGCATTCGGCGAGATCATGTTTCGCCTGTCGCCTCCAGGCCGCGAGCTGTTGCTGCAGTCGCCGAAGTTCGATGTCTGGATTGCTGGCGCCGAGGCCAATGTCGCAAGCGGCCTTGCCCGCCTTGGTCATGACACGGCGATGGCGAGCATGGTACCTGACAATGATCTCGGCCGCGCCGCCATTTCCGGCCTGCGCGCCAATGGTGTCGATTGTTCGGGTGTCCAGTTCGGCGGCGAGCGCATGGGACTGTACTTCGTCACCAGCGGCGCCGGGATGCGCGCCACCGACGTGGTCTATGACCGCGCCGGCTCCTCCTTCGCCGAGGCCCCGGCCGACGCATGGGATTGGGACTCGTTGCTCGCCGGCGCCGACCGGCTCCATCTCTCGGGTATTACTCCGGCCCTCGGCCCCGCCCCGGCCAGGGCAGCGATTGCCGCCGCTGAAGCGGCGAGCAGGCGCGGGGTGAAGGTGTCGTTCGACGGCAATTATCGTGCGCGGCTGTGGGAGCGTTGGGACGGCGATCCGCGTGCTATCCTGTCGCAGCTCGTGGCGCACGCCGACATATTGTTCGGCAATCACCGTGACATAGCCTTGCTGCTCGGGAAGGATTTCGGCGGGGACGGTGAAGATCGTCGCCGAATTTCGGCCGATGCCGCCTTTGCCGCCTTCCCGAAGCTCGAGCTGATCGCCTCGACGGCGCGCCATGTCGAGGATGCCGATCGCCACCGGCTTTCAGCACGCATCGATGGCCGCAACGACCATGCCCAGACCGAGGAAGTGCTGCTCGCCGGGATCGTCGACCGGATCGGCGCCGGCGATGCCTTTGCGGTGGGCGTGCTTCACGCGCTGCGTGGCGGCGGCGACATCGCAGAGGCGGCGCGCACCGGCCTTGCCCTTACCGCGCTGAAACATTCGCTCCCCGGCGATGCGAGCCTGTTCCGCCAGGCCGATATCGATGCGTATCTGGCGGGCGGACTCGATGTCCGCCGCTGACGGCTTATCGCGCCGCGGTGTGATCGGCGCCGGGGCGGCATTGATTCTCGCTGGTTCGGTCCGCGCTGCGCCGCCCGTCTTCATCCGCACCCCGTCGGGCAATTTCGTGCCGACGCCCGAAGGCAAGGTGCTCGCGTTCCGCGGCATCCGTTATGGTCGCGCCGAGCGTTTCCAGGCGCCCAGAGCTGAATCGCGCGCCGGCGAAACCATATCAGCGCAAAGCTTCGGCCCCGTCGCGCCGCAAAAGGATGACCGCTACGGCACGGGCAGCGAAGATTGCCTGTTCCTCAATGTCTGGACCACCGACGCGCATCCCGCCGCGAAGAAACTGGTGATGGTCTATATCCATGGCGGGGCCTATTCGAACGGCAGCAGCACTGACCCGCTCAATGACGGCCACGCGCTCGCGGCGCGCGGCGATGTGGTGGTGGTGACGATCAACCACCGGCTCAATGCCTTTGGCTATCTCTATCTCGCGCATCTCGATCCGCGTTTTGCCGACAGCGGCAATGCAGGCCAGCTCGACCTGATCCTCGCGTTGCGGTGGGTGCGCGACAACATCGCTGCCTTTGGCGGCGATCCCGCACGCGTCATGGTGTTCGGCCAGTCAGGTGGAGGCGCCAAGATCGCGACGATGATGGGAATGCCTGCCGCCAAGGGCCTGTTCCACCGCGCAGCTACGATGAGTGGGCAGCAGGTCACTGCGTCAGGGCCGCTTAACGCGACTGCACGAACCCGCGCGTATCTCGCCAAGCTGGGGCTTTCCGAGAATGACCTCGCGCCGCTGCTTGCCGCGCCGATGGCGAAGCTGGTCGATGCGTTGGACGCGACCGATCCTGTCCTCGGAGGCGGCGTCTATTTCGGGCCCGTGCTCGATATGAAGTGGCTGGTCCGCCACCCCTTCTGGCCCGATGCCAATCCGCAACCGCACGCGATCCCAATGATCTTGGGCAATGTTCATGACGAGACCCGTGCGTTCATTTCGCCCGATCTGCCGAAGGTGAAGACGCTCGACTGGGACAATCTCGCCGAGCGCATGGCGCCCGAACTGCGCATCGATGTGCTGCCAGAATGGGTGGTGAGCGAATATCGCGCGCAGTTCCCGGACTGGTCGCCTACCGACATCTTCTATGCCGCCACCACCGCCGGGCGGAGCTGGCGCGGCCAGGTGATCGAGGCCGAGGCACGCGCGCGTGCCGGCACCCGATCCTGGGTCTATCAGGTCGATTTCACCTCGCGCACCGATCCCCGGCGCGGCGCTTTCCATACCATGGATATTCCGCTGGTGTTCGGTACGCTCGGTGCCAAGGGCTCGCAGACCGGCACCGCCGCCGATGCCTGCGCCGCTTCCGCCGCGATGCAGGAAAGCTTCGTCGCCTTCGCGAAAACGGGAAACCCCAACCATGCCGGTTTGCCGACATGGCCGGTCTATGATCTCGCCAGGCGATCGACGATGATCTTCGACACGCGCAGCCATGTCGAGAATGATCCACGCAAATGGCAACGCGAGCTGTTCGCGCGCATTCCCTATATCCAGCCCGGGACCTGACCCATGATCGACCCGAAAATCAACCGGCGCGCCGCCATCGCTGGGACCCTGGGCGCGATCCTGGCAGCAAGTGCCGAGGCGCAGACCGCGCCGCCCGCCGTGCCAGGCACGTCCCTGCCCCTCGGCCTGCCGCAGCCGCACGAGACGATCGATCTGTGGCCGAAAGGCGCGCCCGGCATGCCGGCCAATCCGCCGGTCGAGACAGTCACTGAGCGCAGCACCGATACGGCGAGCAATGATCGCGCGGTCATCGGTATCAGCCGGCCACGCCTGGTCGTATTCCGGCCGCGCGTCGCCAATGGCGCCGCAATCCTGCTCATCCCGGGTGGTGGCTATCAGAGGGTGGTGATCGACAAGGAAGGCTATGAGCTGGCGCGCTGGTTCACCGCACGCGGCTTTACCGCTTTCGTGCTCTTCTATCGCCTGCCCGGCGATGGCTGGGCGGCCGGCCCCGATGTCGCACTCTCGGACGCGCAGCGCGCCATGCGGCTGATCCGGGCGCGTGCGGGCGATTATGCGATCAAGCCCGAGAATATTGCCTCGATCGGCTTTTCCGCGGGCGGGCATCTGAACGCCGATCTGGTCTCCCGCTTCGATACGAAGACCTATGCGCCGATCGACGATGCCGACACGCTGTCCGCCCGGCCGATCGTCTCGGCGCTGGTCTATCCGGTCGTGTCGATGCGTGCGCCGCTGGCGCATCCCGGCTCCCGCGCGCTGCTGGTCGGGAAGACCGCGCCGCCCGAGCTGGAGGACGCGCATTCGCCCAATCTCCACGTCCAGCCGAACAGCCCGCCCTGCTTCCTGGTGGCGGCGGAGGATGATGAGACGGTGCCGGTCGAGAACACGCTGCTGATGCGTGCCGCGTTGAAAGCGGCGAAGGTGCCGGTCGAGACGCATCTCTTCACCAATGGCGGCCACGGCTTCGGCCTGCGCAGGGCCTTTGGCAAGCCAGCCGAAATCTGGCCGGAGCTCTTCCTGAACTGGGCTGAGACGCAAGGTTTTGCCTGATCGCCAGCGATCGGGATCCTGCTCGATTTCTCAAGCCTGACCAGCGCCATCTTGACAGTGCGGATAGTTCGCGACAAATTGCATGACACCGGTTACCATTCAACGAGAACCGGATCAAAAATGCGCCGACACAGTCGCGCGATTTTGTGGATGAGCACTGAGGGAACAATTTTCGACCGAAATGCCGACCGAAACCGACCCCCAAGGGGTGCTGGCGACGTCGGTAGACACCGGTATCATACAATCAAGACCGCGCTGGCGGCACAAACGACAAGGGGATGTCATGACTGTTCGCAACGAATCGCTCGTACGGCGCCGCGCCCTGGTGACCGCCAGACTGATGGGCGCCGTATCGCTGGCCGCCCTGAGCGGCGGGGTCGCACATGCTCAGGCCGCCGCACCTGCACAGGAAGCGGCAGATCCCGCTGCCCAGGCAGCCCCGGACGGCACACAGGATATCGTCGTAACCGGCTTTCGGCGGTCCCTCGAAAAAGCGCTGAGCGTGAAGCGCGATTCAGTTGCCGCTGTCGATGCGATCGTCGCTGAAGACATCGCCAAATTCCCCGACCAGAACCTGGCGGAGTCGCTCCAGCGCATTCCCGGCATCTCGATCCAGCGCGACGGCGGGGAAGGCCGGGCGATCACCGTGCGTGGCCTGGGTGCGCAGTTCACCCGTGTCCGCGTCAATGGGCTCGAGACGGTCGCCACCTCGTCGGACGGCGCCAGCGCCAACCGTGACCGTGCGTTCGACTTCAACGTATTCGCGTCCGAACTGTTCAGCAGCCTGGTGGTCCACAAGACCGCCGAGCCCTCGCTCGACGAAGGTTCGCTCGGCGCGGTCGTCGATCTGAACACCGGCAACCCGCTCGGTGGCAAGGCCGGGTTCACCGGAGTCCTCAGCCTGCAGGGATCGTATAACGACCTGTCGAAGAATGTCGGACCCCGCGCCGCCGGTCTGATCAGCTGGCGTAACGACGCAGGGACCTTCGGCGTCAATTTCTCCGGCGCCTATTCGAAGACCAGCACGCTTGAACTCGGCAACAACTCGGTTCGCTGGGCGCAGGCTTATTTCAACTCGGTCAATGGCACCAACTGCTTCTATTCGGTGCCCGGCGCGACAGGCGGCGTACCGGTCAACTTTAGCGGCAAGAATTATCGCCCGAGCGCAGCATGCGATGCCGCTTCGCTGTCCTTCCACCCGCGCATCCCGCGCTATGGCACCATAAGGCATGATCGTGAACGGCTCGGCCTGACGGGCTCGATCCAGTTCGCGCCGAGCGACGGCACCAAGATCTCCATCGACGGGCTCTATTCCCGTTTCAAGGAAATCCGCGAGGAGAAGTGGCTCGAGGTGCTGGCGCGCTCCAATGAAAAGGGGATCGACGTCGTCAATCCCGCCTATGATTCCAACGGCAACATGATTTCGGCGACTTTCAACAACGCCTATGTTCGCACCGAGCATTACCTGCGCCAGTCGACCACCGAATTCTACCAGGTCGGCGGCAAATGGGACCAGGACCTGACCGACTCGTTGCGCTTCACGCTGCTTGGCGGGCTTTCGAAATCGACTGCCGACATCCCGATCGAAACGACGATGTTGTTCGATAATCGGACTGCGCCTGGCTTCAAATATGATTATTCGAACATGGAGACCCCGGTGCTGAGCTACGGCATCGACGTCAACAATCCGGCGAACTTCCAGCTGGCCGAAATCCGCGACCGCCCGTCGAGCGTCGTCAACCGGTTCAAGACCGTGCAGTTGCGCACCGAATGGGACGTGGCCGACGGCTTCCAGATCAAGGCCGGCGGCGTGTGGCGGCGGTTCAATTTCGACTCCAAGGCATATCTGCGCGATACCGCCGTGTGCGGCGCCAGCGGGCCAGACCTCGTGCTCGGCACGCTCACCTGCTCGTCCACCGTCTATGGTTTCCCGGTGACGGCAGCGCTTGCGGACAGCGTCAGCCTCGGAGATGCCGGGCAGCCATCCGGCACGACCAGCCAGTTTGTCGTGGCCGATCTTCCAGCGACGACGGCCTTCACCAAGCTCTACAGCCGCACCGCCACGCCGGACGTCGGCAATATTCGCTCGGTGCAGGAGACGACATCGGGCGGATATCTCGAGTTCGACGTGAAGGGCGAGCTCTTCGGCCTGAAATATGCCGGCAACGCGGGTATGCGCTATGCTCATACCGACCAGCGATCGACCGGCATCCTCAGCGGCCTGACGGTCACGGTCGCGCGGAGCTATGACGACTGGCTGCCGTCGTTCAACATCGCCCTCTATCCGACTCACGACATCATCATCCGCGGCGCAATCGCCAAGGTGATGACCCGGCCGACACTGGGCAATCTGACGCCGGGCGGTTCAATCGACGGCTTCAACTACAAGATCAGCTACGGCAATCCGCTGCTCGAGCCATATCGCGCAACGAACTTCGATCTCGGTGTCGAGTGGTATTTCGCACCGCAATCGATCTTCTCGGTCGCGCTTTTCCAGAAGAACGTCGACAGCTTCCCGGTCGCCGCGACCTATACGTCGACGCTGGCCGGCGCCGGCCTGACCCGCGACGCCTTGCCGCCGAGTTCACCCGCGTACATCGCCAATGATCCGTCGCAGATCTACACCGTCAGCGCGAACGTGAACGGCACCGGAGCGAAGTTGCAGGGCGTCGAAGTCGCGCTCCAAATGCCCTTCACTTTCCTGCCGGGCATCCTGAAGCACACCGGCTTCCAGGCGAACGCGACCTTCATCAAGTCCACCGCCAGCTACCGGATCACCGGTCCGGCGGTCAGCGCGTGCACGCGAGCCACGCCCAGCTCGGCCTGCGCGCTGGTCGGCGTTCCGGCTGACTATACGAGCACGCTGCTCGGCGTGTCGAAGCGCGCCGCCAACGCCACGCTCTATTATGATGACAATATCTTCAGCGTGCGTGGCTCGGTCAGCTATCGCGGACCGTTCGTCGATTCGACCAGCGCCACCAGCAACATCTTCGAGGGCTATGGTTCATACACCAGCTTCGACGCCTCGCTGCGCTACAAGGTGACCAAGAACATCGAACTCTCGATCGACGGCAACAATCTGACCGACACCTATCGCTATCGTTTCAACGATGTGACGGCCGAGCGGAACTACGAGAACAATCATTTCGGCCGCACCATCCTGTTCGGTGCGCGCGTGAAGATCTGACCCCGCCCCCTTTTGACGGCAACCTCATTCCGGACGTCGCCCCAACGGGCGGCGTCCGTTTCTTTTCAGACGGTGCGCCGGTGTTTCAGCCTTGCCTGAGCCGGAAATCCAGATGTTCGAGGCGTCGGCGTCCGTGTTCAAGCAATCCGCGATGAAAGCGCTTTCTCTCGGGCGATTGAGCCGCGCGATCCGCGATCGTCAGCCAGTTCAGCGCCTCAGCGGCACGGATGCCGGGTTCGAGGCAGATCCGATCGATATCAGCCGCGAATGGCGCAAAATAGGCTGGCTCGCCCTGGATGTACCGAACCATCTGCAGTGCCTGCGTGACCGACCAGCCCTTCTGGTGGATGCCGGTATCGACCACTACCCTCGCCAGCCTGAAGAGCAGCCAATGCACATGCCCGAGCAACGCCAAGTCATCATGCGCGAAGGCGCCGTCGGACGCCGCAAGCTGTTCGGCATAAACCGCCCAGCCTTCGGGGAATCCCGGCGCATATTCCAGCCTGATCGGGTGAGGATCGGCCATCTGTTCCATCGGCATCTGGATCATATGCCCCGGCAAAAGTTCGTGATGGACGACCCCGGCCAGGCTCCAGCTCGGCCGGCGCCTGATGTCGGCGAGGTCCACGAAATAGACGCCGGATCTGCCGGGTCCCGCGACGACCCGATAGCCTTGGCGACGCGTCGCCTCATCCTGTGCCGACATGCGGCGCGCGCTGACATCGAGACAGGCGCCGGGGACCGGGCCGAACAGCGCGGGCACGCGCGACCGCGCACGGCCGAGCCAGCGGTTCATGTCAGCGACCGCGCGGTCGCGCCCGGCGTCATCGTCGCTGTAGAGCCATTTCTCCTGGCGGAAACAGGCGATGATCCGTTCGCCGACTGACCCTCGCGTCAGCCCCTGGCGGCGCAGCAGCGCGTCAGCGCGGGCGTGGCAATGGCGCCAGCTATCGACGAAGTGGGTGTGCGCCGCATCAGCGTCGACAGGCTCGCCGGTGTGGCGTTCGAGCAGCAGGGCGAAATAGGCGGCCCCGTCGCGCAGCCTGCCGACACCGGCCGCCTCCCCGCTCGATCGTACGAGCTGCTCCAGTGCCGAAACTTGTCGCGACAGCGCGTCGCGCACCGCTCCATCGGCCGATGCCGCCGTTGCGCGAATGGCATCGATTGTCTGTTTCAAGAGCGGCGTCGGCAAGATGATACCAGCAGCTGCATCCACAGCTATCGCCACCGTATCCGCATCGATCTTCGCAGCACTGGGATGGCTGTCACGCCAGGCGCCGCTCGCGAAGCTGACCGAATAGGGACTGTGGCCAAGCCGCCCGAACGGGAAACGCCGCGCGAGTTCCACATCGATCCGCAAACCCGAGCGCGCCGTGACAAGATCGAGCGCCGAACCATGAGACAGCGTCGATGGCGAGAATGGCTTCAACCGCTCGAGCTTCGCCTCGGGCGGCGCATTGCCCAGCCCGTCCAGGACCGCGCGAAGCGCCCGGTCTTCGGTCCGCTGCGCAAACGCCGGCGCCTTTGCGAGCAGCGCGGCGGAGGCACCGGCAGCGAGCAGCTCGCGCCGATTCATCGCTGGCGCACCACAAAGCATATGCGCTCCGTCGACGGCACAAGAGTCTCTTCGCCGAGCAACATTATCTGGTCAGCGGGACAACATTGTTCAGCATCGTCGTCTCGGGCGCATTCCCGGCGAGCGCGACGCGAACGCGCAGCCCCGCGGCACCCGCGGGCATCGTCAGCCGCACCTGCGCCGTCTTCGGCATCAGATCGCGCGGTGCGGCGAGCGCCGGCACGGTGGCGGTGGCAAGCGCCTTCCCAGCCCCATCCTCAAGCTTCACTGTACCGCCGGCGGCATCCACTGCGCCCAGGCTATGGACCGTTACCGTCACGGACCGCCCCTTCACCACGACATCGTCGCCGCCGATCCCAAGATCGGCGCGCTGATCGGCCGGCACGCCCGGCTTGACCAGCGTGAAGTCCAGCATCGTCGCGCCCGCCCCGAAATCCACCGGCACCGATGCGCTGCGTTCTAGATCGACCTCCCGCGCACCAGCTGGCCCGACCATCTTCCAGCGGCCGGCCGTCACATTCCAGGTCGACATATCGGCGTGCTGCACATGATCGCCGACATTATAAGCGATCACCTTGAAGTGATCGGGCGTTGCGCCCGGCAGCAGGATCGCGACCTGCTCGGCGCCGCCGGCATCGGCAAACCGCCAGCTGACCGTGTTCCCCGGCCAGGTCTGGTTCCGGCGCAGCGCAATGCCGCCAAGCCGCTCGCGCTGCAAAATCTCGTTGGGCTGGTCGACGCGATCGGACCACCAATGGCCCTCGGTGTACATGTACATATGCTGGCTCTTGTCGGCGATCGCATCGCCGTGCAGCGCCTCGAGCCATTTGGTGTCGCCGCTCTCGTTCCACGCGGTATAGCGCTCGAACGCGCCGCCGTCTTCGGCCTTGCCGGACAGCGCCTTGCCCCAGTCTTTCGCATGGCCAAGCACATCGACGGCGTTCTCGTTGAGCTCGGACAGCGAGCCAGGCCCATTCTTCGCCGCACGCCCGAGCACGGGCCGCAGATATTTCTCGTCGCGGGTAAAGCGCCACGCAGCCCAGGCCGATTGCAGCGGCGTCGACACGCCGCCGCCGTCACCGACCCGCTCGGCATCGGTGCGCCAGTTGATCTCGTTGGGGTAGCTCCAGCCTCCCTTCGCATCCTGCTTGCCATGCGCCATCCAGCCATCGATCACGCCGGTCACAAGACCGCGCGCGGCGGGGTTGGCGTTGTAGAGGCCCATCAGGATAGGCGCGTGCATCACGGTGAAGCTGTACGGCTTCTGCCATTCCCACGCACCCTCGCGGTACATCTTGCGGCCGCCATACCAGTTGGAGGCGAAGTGCATGTGCCCGGCGGGGTTGGTCAGGATGACAGCGGTCAGCGCCTTTGTCGTCGCCATCAGCCGCTCGACCGACTTGGGCTCGCCCCAGTTCAGGTACAGACGCTCGGCGTCGCTGTTGAGCCCCTCTTCATAGGCGTGGAGCTCGTCGGTGGTGATCGTGCCCAGCCCGTTGGTGCGCATCCCATTGGCATAGACCGCGTCCGACAAGGCGCGCAGCGACGCGTTCACCTTGTCGGGCTCGACGCCCATCAGCGCGAGGCCCGGCCATTGCTGGGTCAGGTCGACATCGTCGGAGATGCCGCCCCCGAAATCGCCATAGGGCACCTGACGCTTGTCAATCCACCAGTCGGCGAACTGCCTGACGAGCTTCAAATCCTCGAGCTGGCGGAACGCCCAGAGCGGCACGCCGGCGGGCGGCGTCGGCTGGGTGAAGGGCGGGAAGCCGGTCGCGCCATAGCTGATATCCGCCCAATAGCGCCCTGCTTCGAGATTGTCGGGATCGACCCGGAACAGGTCGGTGATGTCGCCGTAGAGGCGACGGAACAGCCCTTCGCGCTTCGACGCGGTATGCTCCTCGACGAGAAAGCCCCAATTGTCCTTCACCTGGTTGAAACGGTCGGCGATATGTTCGGGAAGCGCGGCCGCACGATCCTTGAAGACGAGGCGGATATTCATTCCGTCGAGCGAGTCCGCGCCGAAATCGGGCGCGGCGGATGCGACGGTCAGGAACAGGCTGTCGGCGGTCAGGATGCGGTCGCGCAAGTCGAGCCATAGCGTGCGCTTCTCGCCCGGGCGCACCGAGACCGACACATCGATCATGTCGCGGCCGGGCCAGATCGGGTCCTTCACCCGGATATTGAGCGGGATCAGGCCGTCCTTGCCGGGCATTGCTTTTAGGGCCGGGATGTCCAGCGCGATCCCGTCGAGCCCGTCATGAACATTCTCCCAGCCATAGTTCCAGGCACGGGCGAGCGGCTTGCCGGGCGGCGCATCGCCGAAACCCGATGGAATCAGGATATGGACGATCGGCGCCGCACCCTCGCCACGTATTGCTGCGGTTGCAGCCGCAGCATTTCCCGCGCCGGCCGCGGCGCGACCGGCACCAGCGCCGGCAGGCAAAGCGACGACTGTGGTGCGCTCCTCAGCAGGAAAACGGCCTTCGATATAGGCGTTGAGCGAGGCCAGCGCCGCGTAGGCCGGCGCCGCATTCGACTGCACCGTGTAGCTGAGTTTGAACGAGCCTTCGGGTTCCGCGCCGCCGATTACATCATAGGCCCAGATTTCCTGGATCGGCGTCTCCTGCGCGACATTGGCGAAGCGCAACTTGCCGCCGGTCTTTTCGGCAAAGCTATCGACGCTGCGCGCTTCGCCGGCGGGGCGCTTCGCCAGCGCCTCATAAGCCGCGCCGTCACCCGAATAGCTCAGCGCGCCATACGCAGCGCCGCGAATCTCGATGCGGTTGAAGCGCTCGCCCGCTGGCACGGTCAGGTCATAAGTCTTGCCGCCTTCGACATAAGTGTTCCAGTCGGGCAGCTCGAAATAATCGTCACGCCCGGGCAGGCGCGAGCGGTTGTAGACGCCGGGCCAGGTCGTCTCGGCGATGCCGTCGACGCCCTTCCACATCCACTCCTTCAAGTCCTTTGCGTCGGCGAACTCGATCTTGCGGATGCGCGTCGAGTCGCTCGTAAGCACCGGCGGCGATCCATTGTCCCAACCGAAGCGGTGCAACCACGTGGCTCGGCGCGCAGTACCGCCGGGCGCCGGTGCGGGCGCTGGATCGCGATTGTCGGCCAGCGCGGCGACCTCCTCCGCACCGAGCATATGATCATAGACGCGGATCTCATCGACATCGCTGCCGCGCATGAAGTTATACCGGCTCTGCACTTGATGCGGCGAGATGATCCTGCCGGCCAGGCCGAACTGGTCGAGCCCAGCATCGAGATCGGCCTTGCCGTCCCTGCGCGCGACTTCCTTGCCGTCGACGAACAGCCGTACCCCGACCGCCTCGTCCCAGGCGAAGGCGATATGTTTCCACTGGTCGGCCGCGGGAAGCTGATCGATCCGGAACGACACCCGGCTCCGCGCGAGGTTCGCATCCGTGACGAAGGCGTCGAAGCCGTGGCCATTCCAGTCGATCCGCAGGAACGCCATGTCCCAGCTCGTATGATCAGCGAAGCCGACCCGGAACAGCACGAACGGCGCTTCGCCCACCGGCGTGTGCGGCCGCCAGAAGAAGGAGAGTGTGCCGCGCTGTGCATAGATATTCCCCGGCGCGCGCCAGGCGACATAGCCGCCATCCTGCCACTGGATCGCACCGCCGGACTTGCCGGTCGGCACGATGGCGACGTCGCTCTGGAAATTGGGCACTGCGTCGCCGCCGGCGGTTTCAGCGGTGAGGCTCTTGTCGGCGGAGGCGCGGAACAACAACCCGCCGGGACCAGGCGCGGCGCGGGCCGGCGCGAGCGCGCCAAAAGCTGCCGACAGGCTCAAGGCAACCCTCAAGGATGTGCGAAAAGCCTGATTCACGCGCTGCTCTCCTGACGGCGGGCGATTATCCTCGCCGTTCTCGGCACGACTATGGCAGTGAATGACACCGGTATCAACGCGATATGCGCGCTACGGCGATTGACTTGAATCGATGGCCGAGAAAAAGGCGGCGGGCCGAAGCCCGCCACCTGTAATCAGAACTTCGCGCCAATCCGCGCGCCAATCGTTCGTGGTGTATTGGGCACGATATAGGGACGCTGCGAGCAGCTGCCGCATTCCTGGAAGCGTGAGAGTTGCGCGCGTTCGTCGAACGCGTTCGCGATATAGAGTTCGAAACTATAATTGCCGAACTCGATCCCTCCCGAAAAATCCGCGGTGGTAAACGCGGCCAGTCGCCCCTGCAGCGCCGCCGGGTTGACGATATCCCCTGTTCCGGTCTGCACGACAGCCGTGCGGATATCGGACGATGCCGAGCTCTGGTGCGCGACCACAGCCTGCAGATACGGCTTCATGTCCCCCCAGTTGAAGGTATAGCGCGCGGTACCATTGACCTTGAACTGTGGCGTGACCGGCAGACGGGTCCCGGCGGGCGCGGCGATGAAATTGCCTGCGCCGGTGCAGGCATAGGTGGGATCGTCCGCCGCGCAGAGGTTCTTCTTGATCTTGGCGTCGGTATAAGAGCCGGCCGCCGTCAGAACCAGATGGCCCAGGTTCAGATTCGCATCCATCTCCACGCCGCGAATACGTGCGTCGGGCCCGTTATGGATTTCGGTAAAGCTGTTCTGGCCCAGGAAGGAGAATTGGAACTTCTTCCATTCCTGCTGATAGATCGCACCGTTGAATCGCAGCTTGCCGTCTAACAGGGTGGTCTTCCAGCCTATTTCATAGTTGGTCAAGAAATCGGGGGCGTAAGGCGGGATCGTACCACGCCGATTAATACCGCCGGGCCGGAAGCCGCGTGACCAGGTGCCGTACAGCAAGAAGTCCTTCGCGGGCTTCCAGGTCAGGTTGAGCTTGTGCGTAAAGCCCTGGCCCTGCGCCTCGACCGGCTGCAAACCTCTGCCGATGGCATAGACGGCCAGATTGGTGCAGGGGCCGCCCGCGACTGCAGCCGGCAACAGGGTGAGCGAGCTGCTATAGGTATCGGTGTCACGATCGTAGAGCCGTTGACCCGAGGTCGTGAAGCACTGCGCGACACCTGTGCGATTGCTGCCCGCAGCATTTGGCGGCCCATCCGAATAGCCGTTGCCCGGATTACGCCCGAAGCCGAAGAACCCGATCAGCGTATTGTCGTAAATAAAGGCGCGACCGCCACCGGTCAGCGTCAGGTTCGGCAGGATATCGAAGCTCGCCTCCCCGAACATCGCATAATCCCTGTCGACCCGGTGCTGCTGCGTTAGCCACAGGGTGCCGGGTGAGCCATTGACCGACAGTTCCGGTGCCAGCCCCGGGACCTGATAATCCTGGTGAATGTCGTTGCTCTGGCGCTGATAGAAAGCACCGGCGACGATCCGGAAGCGC
>Ga0207687_10001038_pt1 | contig 18878 bp, 17 predicted proteins | sample KBSM54metaG_FD_184399 | JGI IMG/M metagenome (GOLD analysis project Ga0207687, IMG submission 184399) | Miscanthus rhizosphere microbial communities from Kellogg Biological Station, Michigan, USA - KBS M5-4 metaG (SPAdes) (version 2) | ecosystem: Host-associated > Plants > Roots > Rhizosphere >...
TTCCATCCCGTTCTCGAGCGGGACGACGATGGTGTCGTCACCGACCGCATCGCGAATCGACGCACACGCGTCGCGCACTTGCCACGACTTCACCGCCACGAGGATCGCATCCGCTTTGCCGATCGAGGACGCGTCGTCGGTCGCGTTCACACGCGGGATTTCGATGTCGCCTTTGATGCTGTCGACGCGCAGTCCGCGGGTGCGGAGCGCTTCGAGCGTGGCGCCTCGTGCGAAGAACGTCACATCGGCGCCCGCGTGTGCGAGCCGGCCGCCGAAGTAGCCGCCCACACCGCCAGCGCCGAGGACTACGATTCGCATGGCGCGAATTATGCCTGCGGGTCGAGCATGCTCGTCTTGATTTTCTGGGCGGTCGTCGGACCGCTCTTCCAGCTCGTGTCCGAGAGCGACATGCAGGAGCGGCTTCCGGCGATTGCGCTCGATGCGAAGGGCGGCGTCGCGTTGTGGAACGACACCGTCGCGCGCGGCGGCCACTTCAACAACGCCCCGATCGCGAATGCAATGCAACTCGCCGAAGGGCCGTACCGCGATGCGGCGGCGGCGTCGATGGGCGATCAGAGTCTCATCATCTGGCTTCGCAACGACGATCTGTACGGACAGCGCATCGGAAGCGACGGGAAACCAATCGGCGATCCGATCTACATCGCCTTCACCGACTCGCGTCACACGCAGCGGATGGCCGTCGCCGCGAGCCGCGATCGCTATCTCGTCGTGTGGGACATTCAGTCGCGCATGCTCGGCTGCATCATCGACGCGAACGGCAACATCCTCGAGTACAACATCCAGATGATCAGCGGCGACTTCGGTCGCGATCTCGAGCGGGTGAGCCTCGCGTCGAACGGCAGCGAGTTTCTCGTCGTGTGGGACGCGTCGACGAGCGAGCCGTGGGTGACGCCGTGCATGCTCGCGTGTCCCGCGGATGATCGCGACGTGCACGCGATGATGATCGATGACGAAGGACATCCGCGCCGCGAGACGGAGACGATTCTCGCGACGACCGGCGGCGATCCGGATGTCGCCTCCAACGGCCGTGACTACCTCGCCACCTGGGTCCGCCTCGGCGGCGGTCTTTCGGCAAAGACAATCAGCGCCGGATTCACGAGCGCAAGCGATCCGGTCACGATCACCGCGAATCATGACTATGGTCCGCACCTCGCGTGGGACGGGGCGGCATACGACCTCGCCTGGATCAATGCGGACAGCGGACTGGCCACGCTGGCCGGAAGCCGCGTCAACGCGACCGGACGCGTGATCGAACCGATCGCGTTCGGCCGCACATTCAACGGGTTTCTCTCGCGCGACTTCGATCTCGATGCGCGCGACGGCAGGATCGTTTTCGCGCTACCCGCGGACGGCCATTTGCGGGTGCAGGAACTGTCCGGCGGGCCGCTGCCCGGATCGCGTCTAAGGTCCGTCCGGCATTAGGGTTGGGTTACAATCGCGCACCTTTTCAAGCTGCTCAAGAAGGACCTTCAAATGACTGAAATCCTCTCCACGACCACTCCGCATGCGCGCAGCGCGACGAAATCGACCGCGAAGCACACGAAGACGCTGCCGGTCGAGCCGAAGTCGGTGATCTGGAACCCGTCGCCCGAGCAACTGCGGCAATTCGCGGAAGCGATGCCGAACGCGCGAGTGACGGAGTTCAACAACGTCAACGTCGGCACGCGCGTGGTCTCGCGCTCGAAGCTTTCGACGTTCATCGCCACCGACACGCCGGAAGAGCATTCCGATCAGACGATCACGCGCGCCGAGCTCGCGCGCGTCGCGAAACTGCAGGACGACTACATCCGCACGCGCGACATGCTCGTGATCGAAGGCTACATCGGCAACGATCCGGAGTTCCGCGTCGCGACGCGTCTCATCATCGAGAAGTCGAACGCGAACATCGCCGCGATGCAGTCGATCCTCTATTACCCGGCCACTCCGGAGGAGATCGAGTCGTTCGAGCCGCAGCTCACCGTCATCTACACGCCGAATCTGAAAGCGGAAGGCTATCCCGACGAGCGGCTCATCGCCGTCGACCTCGAGAACTACGTTACGCGCGTCTTCAACTCGGACTACTTCGGCGAGTCGAAGAAGGGCGGGCTGCGGATGTGGAACAAGCTCGTGTACGAGCGCGGCGGTCTCGCGCTGCACTCGGGATGCAAGGTGATTCCGGTCGGCGACAAGAACCGCGTCGGTCTGATCGTCGGACTCTCCGGCACCGGAAAGACGACGACGACGTTCACGAAGCAGAACAACTCGCAGCCGGTGCAGGACGACTTCTGCGCGCTGATGCCCGGCGGGAAGGTGTACGCGACGGAGAACGGCTGCTTCGCGAAGACGTTCGGCCTGAATCCGAACGACGAGCCGACGATCTACACCGCGTGCGCTTCGGAGCACGCGTATCTCGAGAACGTCTCGCAGAACGACAACGGCAAGATCGATTACTTCGACACGTCGTACACGCCGAACGGCCGCGCGGTCATTCGTATGCAGGACATCGCCGGCGCCGCCGACGCGCGCGAGATCACGCGTGCCGATTTTCTGCTCATCCTCAATCGCAACGAGAACATCATCCCCGCGGTCGCGAAGCTCGAAGGTCCGCTCGCCGCCGCCTACTTCATGCTCGGCGAGACGAAGGGCACAAGCGCGGGCGGCGCCGCGGAAGCCGGCAAGTCGCTGCGCGTGCCGGGCACGAATCCGTTCTTCCCGCTGCTCCACGCGTATCAGGGCAACCGCATGCTCGAGCTGATGGACAACAATCCGATGGACGTCTACCTGATGAACACCGGCTCGATCGGCGGAGACGGGAAGCAGGAAGGCTCGAAGAAGGTGAAGATCCAGCACTCGTCCGCGGTCGTGAAGGCGATCGCCGAGGGAACGATCAAGTGGGAGCGCGACCCCGACTTCGGATATCTCGTCGCGACGGAAGTCCCCGGCATCGACGACGCCGACTACCTGCAGCCGAAAAAGATGTACGAGCGGCAGGGGAGGAGCGATGAGTACCAGGCGCTCGTCGCGAAGTACAACGAGGACCGGCGCGCGTATCTCGCTAAGTGGAAGGGACTTAGCGAGACGATCGTGAACGCGATTTAGGCCGGCGGCCAGCGGCTCGCAGGACAGCCCCGCACAAGCGGGGCTTTTGTTTTTTACGAGTTGTCACGCCACCCGCTGGCCGCCAGCCCTTGACAAACGTATAACAGATCGCAATATTGATATTACGATCTGCTATGACTGTCGGCGAGAAACTCCGCTACCTCAGAAGCATCGAAGGCACCCTTCGCGGGCTCGATCACGAGATGACGCAGCACGGCGTCGTCACGGCGATCGAGAACGAGCTCGGCGAGACGATCAGCCAGTCGTATCTCTCGCAGATCGAGCGCGGTATCCGTCCCCATCTCACGAACACGACGCGGATGACGCTCGCGCGCTTCTTCAAAGTGCATCCGGGCTATCTCGTCGATGATCCTGAAGGATTTCACACCGAACTTACCTCTGATGTCCGCACGCTCGAGGACAATCTCGATCTGTGGCTCATGGGCGGCGCCGAGCGCTTCGCGCATTTTCCCGACGTCCGTGACGCGCTGATGAAGCTCGCCATGCACGACGACACGCACGGCGTGCTCGTGCTCCTCGGCGCGATCCTCGACACACCTGGACTCGCCGAACGATTGCTGCAAACGCTGCGGCCGGAGCTGGCCGCAATTCCGATCTCGAAGCGGCGCGGCCGCAGACGTTCGAACGGAGAGAAGTCATGACGTGGGAGTCGTTCTATCTGACCTGTTTCTTCGCGGGGTTGCTGCTGACGGTGGTGTCGTTCTTTTTCGGCGGCCACGCACTGCACGTGAATCTGCCGGGACACATGTTCGACTTCACGATCGGCGGACACGGCGGGACGTCGCATCACGCCTCGCCGTTCAACATCGCGTCGCTGATGATGTTCCTCACGTGGTTCGGCGCCGCGGGTTTCATCATGACGCGCTACCGCAGCGCCACCGGCGCGATCGCCCTCACCATCGCCGTCGTCGCCGGCTTCCTGGGCGGCGCGCTGATGTACCTGTTCCTCGCGCGCGTGCTGATCGCGAACGAGCATCCGCTCGTCAATGCCGACTTCGAAATGTCCGGAGTCCTCGGCCGCATCAGCATGCCGATCCGCGAGTCGGGCACCGGCGAGTTGATTTACTCGCAGCAGGGAACGCGGCGCAGCTGCGGCGCGCGCAGCGAAGACGGCCGCGCCATCGAACGCGGCGCGGAAGTCGTAGTGATGCGTTACGAAAAAGGGATTGCGTACGTGAAGCGCTTCGACGAATTGCAGCACGACGCAGTGTAAGGAGAGGAAACCTATGTTTCAGCCAACCATGCCCATCATCATCGCCGTTGCCGCGGTGGCGGCGTTCGTGATCGCCATGTCGGTGATCGCGAGCTGGTTCCGCAAAGTGGGGCCGAACCAGGCGCTCATCGTCTTCGGATTTCGCGGTACACGCGTGATCAAAGGCCACGGCACCGTCGTGTTGCCGATGCTCGAGCACGCGCACGAGCTATCGCTGGAGCTGATGTCGTTCGACGTCGCGCCGCAACAGGACATGTACACGAAGCAGGGCGTCGCCGTGACGGTCGAAGCGGTCGCGCAGATCAAAGTGAAGTCGGACGGCGAGTCGATCGAGACCGCCGCCGAGCAGTTCCTCACCAAGACGCCGCAGCAGCGCGAAGGTCTCATTCGCCTGGTGATGGAAGGTCACCTCCGCGGCATCATCGGACAGCTGACGGTCGAAGAGATCGTGAAGCAGCCGGAGATGGTCGGCGAGCGCATGCGCTCCACATGCGCGGAAGACATCACGAAGATGGGACTCGAAGTCGTCTCCTTCACGATCAAGGAAGTGAAGGACAAGAACGAGTACATCACCAACATGGGACGTCCGGACATCGCGCGCATCAAGCGTGACGCCGACGTCGCCGCTGCCGAGGCGGAGCGCGACACAGCGATCAAACGCGCGCAGGCGCAGCGCGAAGCGGCCATCGCGAAAGCGCAGGCCGATCAGGCGCGCGTCGAAGCGGAGACCGCATCGCTCGCGAAGCAGGCCGACGCGACGCGCGAGCTCGAAGTGAAGAAAGCGCAGTACCAGGAACTGATCAAGCGTCAGCAGGCGCAGGCTGACAAGGCTTACGAGATTCAGACGAACGTCATGCAGCAGCAGGTCGTCGCCGAATCCGTGCGCGTGCTGCAGGTCGAGAAGCAGGAACAGGTGAAGGTGCAGGAGCAGGAGATTCTCCGGCGCGAGAAGGAACTGATCGCGACGGTGCTCAAGCAGGCCGAGATCGATCGTCAGCGCATCGAGACGCTCGCCAACGCCGAGCGCCAGCGCCTCATCTCCGAAGCAGAAGGTCATGCCGCGGCCACGCGCACGCAAGGCGAGGCGGAAGCCGAGATCATCTTCAAGAAGGGTGACGCTGAGGCGCGCGCGATGAACGTGAAAGCGGCCGCGTATCAGGAGTGGAACCAGGCTGCGGTCGTCGACAAGCTGATGACGCAGCTGCCCGAAGTCGTCCGCGCGATGAGTGCGCCGCTCTCGCAGGTCGATCGCATCACCATCGTGTCGACCGGCGACGGCGACGCCGCCGGCGCGCACAAGATCACCGGCGACATGGCCAAGATGGCCGCGCAGGTGCCGGCGCTCTTCGAAGCGCTCAGCGGGATGCAGATGTCGGAACTGCTCTCGCGCGTGAAGACGATCGGCGACAAAGGCGAGACCAAGATTCCGATCAAACAACCGGAGGCTTAAGTCATGGCGCTCATGGAACGTGTATCAGCTCTCATTCGCGCGAATCTCAATGACCTCATCGACAAGGCCGAGGATCCCGAGAAGATGCTCAAGCAGGTGATTCTCGACATGGAGAATCAGATGATGCAGGTGAAGACGCAGGTCGCCATCGCCATCGCCGACGAGCATCTGCTCGCGAAGAAGCAGAAGGAAAACGAGACGAAGATCGCGGAGTGGATGCGCAAAGCGGAGCTCGCGGTCGACAAGGGCGACGACGAGCTCGCGCGCGCCGCACTCGATCGAACCGAGACGCTGCGCCGCATGGGCGACGCGCTCGACGAGCAGGTGAGCGATCAACGCACGCAGACGGAGTCGCTGCGCAGCGCGCTGCGGAAGCTCGAGCACAAGCTCGCCGAGGCGCGGCATCGCAGCGATCTGTTGATCGCGCAGCACCGACGGTCGCGCGCGGTTCGCCGCGCGGCGGAGGCCCAGATCGCGATCGGCGCGGACAAGCACTCGAGCACGACCGACCGCATGCGGCAACGCATCGAGCACGAAGACGCGCGCAGCGTCGCGACGGTGATGATCGCGGAGTCGGTCGACGATCGCTTCGAAGCGCTCGAGCGCACCGATCGGATCGAGCAGCTGCTTGCGGAGATCAAGTCACGCAAGCAGCTGACGTGATTACGCGCTCGCCTTCTTGAACGCCGCTGCGTAACGCTTCGAGGCCGCGGGACTCTCCGTCACTTTGCGGATCGCGGTCTCGAAGCTCTTCTGATCCATGCCGTGCGCGGCGAGAATCTCGTCCGCTTTCGCCGGCTCTTTCTTGATCGTGGCGCCGATCTCGCCGAGTTGCTCGGGCGATGCTTCCGACGTCACGACCGGCGATGATGCCGGCGCGGCAGCCTGCTGATCGTTCTTCTTGCAGCCGGCGGCGAGAACGAGCGCGATGACGGTGATCGAGAGTGCTCTTCTCATTCGTGTTTTCCTTTTCCTTTGCCGTGGCCTTCACCGTGACCTTCGTCGTGGCCGTGTCCGTGGTCGCCGCCTTGCTGCTGGATGACGACGGGAACCGGTTGCGGTGCGATGACGACCGGCGGCTGCGCGACGATCACGTTCTTCTGATGACCGCGTCCGTGCCCGTTTCCGTGTTCATGCTCGACGCGTTGAATTACGACGGGTCGCACTTCTTCGCGGTGCACGATCTGCGCTCCGGTCTGCACGCCTTCGATCTTCTTCAACTGTCCCGGAGGTCCACCGTGCGGATGTGCATGGCGAACATGCACTTCCTCGATCCGCTGCGTGACGATGCGCGGAACGAACGTCGGCTGCGGCTGTTGTTGAACCACGACCGGCTGCTGCACGACGACCGGTTGCTCGACGATCGTCACCGGCACGAAGCGTGGCGCGACGACATCGATCTCGCTCGCGCCATACGTTGTGCGCAAACGATCCGCGATCGCCATCGCGAATGCGTCGCCGGTAAGACCTTGATTCGCTTCCGTGTCGACGAACCGCACGAACTCCGGTGCGGTCGAATCATCGACGAGTGCGACCGGCACATAGCGCACGATCTCCACGAACTGCGGCGGAGGAACGTTGGCCTGATTGAGAGCGCTGACGACGCTGACGAGGTCATTCTCCGAAACGCCGGTCAGGTCGGAGACCGCCGCGACCGCGAGTGGCATCGTGACCAGCGAGAGAAGATCCTTCGCCTGCAGCGCTGACGCCGAACAAGGGATGAGTACGGCAATGATGATGGACAGCGCGATTTTCTTGCACATGGCGTTTTGGTGTGCAATGCGCGGTCCGAAATCACGTTTCGACATGCAAAAACATGTAGACCGCGGCGATGGCGAACAGAACATTCGCCGCCCACGCTGAAAGGATCGGCGGCAGATTTCCCACCTCGCCGAACTTCGTGAAGAGCAGGAACACCATCCAGTAGAACATCCCGAGCATGAGCGCGATCCCGATACCGTAGAGCGCGCCGCGCTTGCCGATCTTGAACGCGAACGGCAACGCGATCAGCGCCATCACCACGCTCAGCGCCGGCCACGACGTTTTCACCCACAACTGCACGGCCAGTTTTTCCGCTGAATACCCGGCGTGGCGAATCGTCTCGATGTATCGCCGCAACTGCGCGAACGTCATCTGATCCGCCGTCCGCGCCTCGGTCGCAAAGTCGTCGGGCGTTTCCTTGTAGTACAGCGCGAGCGGCTGCGTGATCGGCGAATAGGTGATCGTCCCATCGTCGCGGAACGAGCGAATCCATCCGCGATAGAAGACCCACTGCCGCCCGTTCCACCGCGCCTGTTGCGCGAAGACGCGGCGCGTGACGCGGAACTCGGTCGGATGGAACTCGAAGATCTGCACCTGCGTCAGGTCGCGCGTGTTCTTGTCGTATCCGAGGAAATTGATGAGGTAACGACCTTTGCCGACGAGCCACAAGCGCTGGTTGTTCGCCGCGGCGCTCGCTTTTTCCTTGCCGCGCTGGATGCGATGCCGGATCTCGTCGACGCGCTGATTCGAATAGGGAAGGACGAAGTCGAGCATCAAGTACGAGAGAAAACTGATGACCACGGAGATGAAGACGATCGGCATCGCCACGCGAAAGAGCGAGATGCCGCCCGACTTGATCGCGGTGATCTCGTTGTTCTTCGACATGATCCCGAACGTCACGAGCGTCGCCACGAGGACTGAGATCGGAATCGTCCAGTTGAGCAGTTGGAAGATGAGGAACCGGTAGTACGACAGCACGACGTGAAGCGGGATGTGATTCGCGCGGATGTCGTTCGCGATCTCGGTGTAGTCGACGATGATCGCCAGCGCCGCGGTCGACAACAGCACGAGGAAGAGAATCTTCAGGAACTCGCGGATGACGTAGCGGTCGATGATGTTCGGAAACGTGATGTCGAGGCGGGTGAGGATCGTGCGCTCGTCTTCCGCGGAGTCGACGCTCGAGCGGCGGCGGAACATCGCCATCAACGCGCGGAATCCGCGCGCGATGATGTTGCCTTCGCCGCGTTGCGCGCCGGTGTCGCGATTGGCGCGTCCGAGGAGATAGATGCCGGTGCCGAACAGAATCACGTTCGCCGACCACATCCCGACGGCCGGCGAGATGTGTCCAGCCGCCGCCTGCGCCTCGCCGTTGTTGATCATCACCCAGTAGAAAACGATGATCGCGATGCTCAGCGAGAAGCCGGAGCTTTTGCCGCCGCGCCGGTTCGTGATGCCGAGCGGTAGTCCGAGCACGCCGAAGGCGATGCACGCGAACGGGAACGAGAACTTCTTGTGGATCTCGACCCAGGCCAGGTTGTAGTCGACGCGATCGGTGGTCTGCCGCAGCAACCGCACCTGATCCATCAACTCCTTGAGATTCATCTCGCGGAACGAGATGGCGAAGCGGCTCGTGTCCATCGTCTGCCGGTCGCCGAGGAGCACGCGTTGCGAGGCGTTGTTGTTGTAGTCGTAGCGATCGGGCTTGCGCGGATCCCAGACGTGCGTCTCCGCTTTGTGCAGGTTCAGCCAGACCTGTTTGTTCGGACCGATGACCGTCAGATTGCCGCTGTCGGCAACGCTGATCTTTTGTCCGGATCGGCCGAGGCTCGCGGAGCCTGTCGTCGCCGGATGCGCGGAGTCGGTGTGTCCGCTCTGGATCGCGGCGACGCGTTCATCGGAGCGCGTGTCGGCGAGAAAGACGCCGCGCCACAAGCCGGTGCGCGAGTCGACATCGTTCACGTAGATGATGAGGTTTTCGTATCGATCGAAGAACACGCGCGGCCGCACTTGTTGCTCCGACATCGACGTCACGACTTCCGCCTGCAGTCCTTTGAGCTGCCGGTTGCCGCGCGGCAGCACGAAGTTCATCAGGTAAAGGTTCAAGAGAAAGATGAGGAAGCTGAAGAAGAAGACCGGCCGGTAGATCGTGCGCGTGGAGATGCCGAGCGCGCGCATGGCGATGATCTCGGAGTCCGCGGAGAGCCGGCCGACGGCGATGAGGATTCCGAACAGCAGCGACATCGGCACCGTCAGCACGGTGATGTGCGGCAGCGAGAGCATGAGGATCTTGAGGACCGTGCCCGCGGAGAGCGACTGTCGGATGATCTGCGCCGCCAGATCGAAGAGCTGCTTCATCAAGATGATCGAGGTGTAGAACGCGAAGCCGAGGAGGGTCGGCCCGATCATCTCTTTGAGGATGTAGCGGGTCAGGATCTTCATTGGCTGCTGAATATACGTGGCATCGGTCGCGCCAGGATTCGATTTCCGCAGAGTCTGATAAGATAGATTATGTTAAATACGACGTACACTCCAAGACGTCCGACAACACCGCACTCGCCGTCGGCATCGCTCCGGCGCCCTTTCCGGACAGAAGGATCTCACCCGCCGCCCTCCCGCGCACGATGACGGCGTTGTTCTCATCTTTCACGCTCGCCAGCGGATCGTTCCCATCGAGCTCGCACGGTTCGACGCGTAACGCGATCCCGTTCGCCGTTCGCTCCGCGCTCGCCACGAGCCGGATCACGTTGCCGCCCGCCCGCGCCCGCTCGATGTGGCGCGGCGTCACCCATCGGATCCCGATCACATGCTCGTGCACGATCGGCGCGTCGAACGCGAGCGACGCCAGAATGCGCATCTTCTGCGCCGCATCATCCCCATCCACATCGAGCGACGCATCCGCCTCGGCGAAACCGCGCTCCTGCGCGCAACGGAGCGCGTCCGCGAAGGTCAGGCCCTCTTCCATGCGCGACAGAACGTAGTTGCACGTCCCGTTGACGACGCCACGAATCGACTCGATCTCGTCACCGGCCAACCCGCGCCGCAACACGCGAACGATCGGAATCGCGCCGCAGACGCTCGCTTCGAATCCGATCGTGACGCCGCGTGCGGCCGCGGACGCGAACAACTCGGCGCCGCTCGTCGCGAGCAGCGCTTTGTTCGCGGTGACGACGTTACGGCCGTTCGCGATCGCGCGTCGCAAAAACGCGCCCGCGGTGTGCACGCCGCCGATCAACTCGACGATCACGTCACAGCCGTCGTCGAGCACGTCGAGCGCCGACGTGGTGACGAGCCGGCGATCGACGCCGGCTCGTTCCTTCGTTTCATCGCGCACGAGGATTCTTCCAATGTTCAGTTCGACGCCGTGGCGCGCTTCGATTCGCGGGCGCTCGCGATCGACGAGCTCCACGAATCCGCGGCCGACGTTGCCGCATCCGAGCAATCCGATCGTGACGCGGCGGCTCATGCGTACACCCGCTGCGCGACGACGGTCGCGCGCAAAGCCTGTTGCAGGTCGTCGATCAGATCGCGCACGTCTTCGAGTCCGACCGACAATCGAATCAGGCTGTCGCCAATCCCGACGCTTCGCCGCACGTCGGGCTCGACCGACGCGTGCGTCATCGTCGCCGGATGGCAGAACAAACTCTTAACGCTGCCGAGCGATTCAGCGAGCGTCCACAACTTCAAGTGACGCGTGAAGTTCTTCGTCTCCTCGAGACTCGCCGCGAGCTCGAACGAAATCACCGCGCCGAACCGCTCCATCTGACGCCGCGCGATCGCGTGACCGTCGTGATCCGCGAATCCCGGGAAGAGCACGCGAGCAATCCCCTCTTGTTCGCACAGCCACGACGCGAGCGTCTCCGCGTTGTCGCAGTGGCGCTGCACGCGCAGGCCGAGCGTCTTCGTTCCGCGCAGAATCAGAAAGCAGTCCTGCGGTCCCGGCACGGCGCCGATCGCGTTCTGAAAGAACTTGAAGTCCGCGTTGAGCGCTTCGTCGTTCGTGATCACGACGCCGCCGAGGACGTCGCTGTGGCCGTTGATGTACTTCGTGGTCGAGTGCAGAACCACATCAGCGCCGAGCGCCAGCGGATGTTGGAGCAGCGGCGACGCGAACGTGTTGTCGACGACGGTGCGCACGCCGGCGCGTCGCGCGATGGCGGCGCACGCGGCGATGTCGGTGATCTTCAGCAGCGGATTCGACGGCGTCTCGAGCCACAGCAGTTTCGTGCTCGGACGAATCGCCTGAAGCACGTTCGCGTGATCGGTCGTGTCGACGAACGTGAACTCGATGCCGAACTTGGAGAAGAACTTCGTGAAGATGCGCCAGGCGCCGCCGTAGAGATCGCGCGTGGAGACAATGTGATCGCCGGCGCTGAGGATCGAAAGCACGCCGTGAATGGCCGCCATCCCGCTGGCAAACGCGACCCCGTATCGCGCGCCCTCGAGCGCGGCGAGATTCTCTTCGAGCGCGCGCCGCGTCGGATGATCAGTGCGTGAGTAGCAGTAACCCTTGTTGAGTCCCGGCTCGATCTGACGGAACGTCGAAGTCTGGTAGATCGGAAACGCGACGGCGCCGGTGGCGTCGTCGTCAGGCTGACCGGCGTGAATGGCGAGGGTGTCGAAGCGGTAGGACATGACGTGTAACTCCTGCGGTTGTCCAGTGGAGGACAGGCGCCTCGCCTGTCCGGACAGGCGTGGGCGCCTGTCCTCCACGGGAAAATTCTCAATGCAGCGGATTTTGAGTTAGGCAGGGACCCGGGTCGCGACTACGCGTCTGCGCCCGGGCGGCGCATCACCATTCGGCCCATGAGGATTGCGGCGGCTCTGGTGATGGAACGCGTCATGTTGGCCGCGGACGATACGCGCGTCATGGCGTGGTTGTCAACACTCGCCCATTCTGAATCACGAGATCGATCGTGCGCGTGTTCGCGATCGACTCGATCGGATTCTTCGACAGCACGACGAGATCGGCGCGCAATCCGGTGCGAATCGAACCGAATTCGTTTTCGCGGTGAAGTGCGCGTGCGGCGTTGAACGTGGCGATGCGAATCACCGCAAGCGGCGGGATTCCGGCGTCATTGAGCAACTTCATCTCGTCGTGCAGACTCGCGCCGGGAACGATCCACGCCGTCGGCGTGTCGGTGCCGACGACGATCGTCACGCCGCGGTCGTACATCTTCTTGATCAGCGACAACAGAATCGGCCACGAGCGCTTCGCTTCCGCGAATTGTTCGGGCGTCCAATCCTTCGTGAATCCGCCCGCGGCCCAACCCTTCCGCAGACTTTCGGGCACGAACGCGAGATCCGCGTTCTCCGTCCATCGCTTGTCGTCGGCCCAGAACTTCGTCTGCATCGTCGCCATCAGCGTCGGATCGACGACGACGTGATGCTCGACAAGCGCGGCGATCATCTCGTCGATCGCAGCGTCATCGAGATGTTCGAGCCAGTAGACGCGCCCGAACATCGAATTCGGCATCGCCTCGCGATCGCTCGCCTTCACATACACGCGCGACCACGGCGCGGCGTGCTCGACGCCGTCGATGCCGAGGCGCGCGGCTTCGGTCCAGGTGGTGCGTCCGAGATGGCCGATGATCGGAAGGCCGCGCCGATGCGCTTCGTCGATGGCGACGGCGACGAGGTTCGGCGGCATCGATGAATAGACTTTGATGGCGTCGACGCCGGCGATCGCCTGCCATCGAATTTCGTCGCGAACATGCGCTTCATCGTGCACCGGCGCAAACCCGGGCGGACTGAAATCAGAATCGTTGAGAATGCGTCCGGCCGTGATGAAGCGCGGGCCATCGACTTCGCCGTTCTCGAGAAGGCGCCGCAACAGAAGCGCATCGGCGGTGATCGCGCCCGGATCGCGCACGGTCGTCACTCCGAATCGCAGGAGCGTGTTCAGAAACGAGAGCGCGATGTCGCGATTCCATCGATCGCCCGGCTCACCTTTCTCGTTGAGAACGTCGCCGGCCATGTGCGCGTGCATGTCGATGAGGCCGGGGATCACGTACTTGCCGCTCCCGTCGATGACGTGCGCGCCGTCCGGCGTCTTCGAATGTGCGGTGTCTTCGATCTGCGCGATGCGGCCGTCGCGCACGACGATGTCGACGCTCTCGCGTGGCGCGGCGCCGGTGCCGTCGATCATCGTCGCGTTGTGCAGCACGATCGTTTCGCCGGCGACCTGTTTCTCGAACGATTCTTCCGCTTCATCGACGAACTCCGCGTACTCCTTCGGATTCACGAAGTCGTGCGTTTTCAGCTTCGCCGCGAGACGGAAGAAGTTCCCGTGTGACGCGAGAAAAATGTCCGGATGCAGCGAGTGAAGAATCGCGAACTGGCGCCGGTAATCCTCGACGGCGTTCGGATATCGGCGATTTGTGGTGAGGTTGTATCCGGGCGCGGTGGGACTGCCGACGAAGACGACTCTGTAGGACTTCTCGCCGTCGCGGATCGTCGTCGTCCACGTCGTGCAGCCGCGCGTGTGTCCCGGCGTGATGCGCGCGGTGAGCGTCGTGCCGCCGAGCGTGACGGTGTCGCCGTCGTCGATGACGCGATCGGCGACGATCGGCGGATACGAAAATCGATCGCGAAACTGGGGATCATCGAGTCCGCCGCGCGCATGAGCAGGCGCGTCTCCCCTGCTCGACACGAATTGCGCTCCGGTCACGCGCTTCAGTTCCGCGAGTCCGCCGGCGTGGTCGTAGTGCGCGTGGCTGCTGAGCAGATAGCGAACATCCTCGACGCGAAATCCGAGCTTGCGGATGTTCGCGACGATCAGCGGCGCGGTCTCTTCGAATCCGCCGTCGATGACGATGTGACCTTGCGGCGTCGTGATGAGATACGACGTGATCTCCGCCGCGCCGACGTAATAGAGATTGCCTACGATGCGCACCGGCTCGACCGGCGCGTTCCACGCGCGCGAAGTCGGATCCTTCTGCGCGAACGCGGCGAAGGAGAACGCGAGAAGGAAGAGCGAACGCTTCAAGGTTCGGGAGTGCTACTCGGCTTCGAGCCGCTTCAACAACTCGCGCACCGCTTCGATCACTTCGCCGCGATCGACGTTCGATTTCTTGAACGTCATGTTGAGCGAGAACGGAAGCGACTTGTCCTTCAGCGTGAAGACGTAGTTCTTCGGCCTCCCCGCCTTCTTCTCTTCCGTCCGCGCCGCGGTTTGCTTGCGCAGCGTATCGCGCGACATCTCGCCCGATGCGTACGCGCGCACGATCTCTTTCATCTCGTCTTCGTCGCCGGCGCGCGCGATCTGCACGAGCACCGACTTGTTCGAGATCCCGACTTCGCGGCACATCACGCGGATGCGGTCGGGGATCTCGTTGATCATCAGCGTCTCGGTCACGGTCGTGCGCGACTTGCCGATCACCTGCGAGATCTTCTCGTGCGTGTAGTTGAACTTCTGCTGCAGCGCGAGGAAACCTTCCGCTTCTTCGAACGGCGTCAGGTCTTTGCGCTGGATGTTCTCGACGAGCGCGATCTCGAGCTGTTCCTTGTCGTCGACGTCGAGCTCGATCGCGGGGATCTCGTCGAGTCCCGCGATCGACGACGCGCGAAAGCGTCGCTCGCCGGAGATGATCTGGTATCGATTCGGCGCAACCGCGCGCACGAGGATCGGCTCGAGCACGCCTTTCTCGCGGATCGACGCGGCCAGCTCCTCGATGTTGCCGAGGTTCGTGCGCGGCTGATCGGGATTAGCCTCGATCATCGAGAGCGGAATGATCGTGCCGATGCTGCGGCCGGAGCGTTTGGTCAGCTCCTCGACGTAGTGCGAGTCGTGGCGCATCAGCGAGCGTTCGGGAAGACCACGTTTGTTAGCCATCAGACCCTCGACAGAATCTCCTCGGTCAACGAGTAATACTCAAACGCGCCGCTCGACTTCGGAGCAAATGTAAAAATCGATTCCTTGTATGCGGGACTCTCTTCGAGCCGGATCGACTTGGTGATCACGGTATTGAAGAGCCGATCGCCGAAGACGTGGCCGATCTGATCGTGGATGTCCTTCGCCAGCGTCGTTCGTTTGTCGTGCATCGTGATGACGACGCCGAGGAGTTGGAGATTCGGATTCGGACGGGCTTTGATCTTCTCGATCGTTTCGAGCAGATCATCGGTGCCTTCGAGCGCGAAGTATGACGACTGAATCGGCACGAGCACATGCGTCGACGCGACAAGCGCGTTGACGGTGATCATGCCGAGCGTCGGCGGCGTGTCGATGAAGATGTAGTCGAACTCCGTCGTCGTGTCGGCGAGTTTGTCTTTCAGCCGGAACGGCCCATCGAGATCGCCGATGAGCTTCGACTCGAGCTTCGCCAGCGAAATGCGCGACGGAGCGAGCGACAGATTCGGCAGCGGCGTCGGAACGATCACGTCCTTGAACGCGATCTCCTCCGTGACGAGCACGTCGTACATCGACCGCGCGATCGTGCGCGTGTCGACGTAAGACATCGTGGAGTTCGCCTGCGGATCAAGGTCGATGAGGAGAGTCTTGAATCCCTTATTGGCGACCGCCGCGGACAAATTGATGGCGGTGGTGGTTTTCCCGACTCCACCTTTTTGATTGGCAACAGTAATGATCATCAGGACTGAGCGGATTATACGTGCGAGAGGAACCGCGGCGATGAGCTGCGCGAAGCGCCAGCTCCTTCGCCGCGAAGCGAAGCCGCCGAAGGCCGGCCTTCGCTACATTTTATATTTCCCGAGATCCTCCGGCCCCAGCTGCTCGAACAGCTTGCGTTTCTTTTCCTCGTCGTCCTCGGCCTGCTCCGGCGTGATCGTCTGCGCTTCTTCGAGCACTTTCTGTGCGACGAAGATCGGCGCCTCGGTGCGGAGCGCGAGTGCGATGGCGTCGCTCGGGCGGGCGTCGAGCTCCAGCGTGCGCGCGTTGCCGTCGCGCGTGATCGTCACGCGGATCTGCGCGAAGAACGTGGAGTCGCGCAGGTCGTTGATGACGACGCGCGTCACATGCGCGTCGAGCTCCGCGATCATGTTCTTCAGAAGATCGTGCGTCATCGGACGCGGCGTGGCGACGTTCTCCAGCTGCAACGCGATGGCGTTCGCTTCGAAGATGCCGACCCAGATCGGGAGGAAGAACTTCTCCTCGTCATCCTTGAGCACGACGATGGGCGAGTTCGACACGGGGTCGAGCATCAGTCCTTTGATCGACATGGCCACGAGCTCGTTCATCATCATGCGACCGCCTCCCCGCGCAGCGTGTGGTGCTGCGCTTGATCGATGCGCACCTCCAGAATACTCCCGAGTGGCGTCGACAGGTTGCCGGCGAAGTTGACGACGAAGTTGTCGTCGGTTCTGCCGGCGAGCATCGCGGGATCATTCTTGCTCGGACCCTCGTAGAGAACAGGCAGCACGCGGCCTCGATACGACTCGAGACGCTCGCGCTTGATTCGCTCGTGCAGCTCGAACAGCCGCGTCAGTCGCTCGCTCGCGACGGCGTCATCGATGGCCGGCCCGATTCGCGGCGCAGGCGTTCCCGGCCGTGGCGAGTACTTGAACGCGAACATCGATCCGTAGCGCACTTCCTCGACGAGACTCATCGACTCGGCGAAGTCTTCTTCCGTCTCGCCGGGGAATCCGATGATGAAGTCGGTCGAGAAGTGAATGTCCGGAATCGCCGCGCGGATCTTCGCGATGATCTCGAGATAGCGCTCGCGCGTGTACAGACGCTTCATGCGGCGAAGCACGCGCGACGATCCCGATTGCACGGGCAGGTGCAGATAGCGCGAGATATTTTCGTGATCCCGCATCGCCGCGATCATCGAGTCATTCACCTCGGCCGGATGCGACGTCATGAAGCGAAGGCGCGCGACGCCGTCGATTTCTGCGACCGCAGCGAGCAGCGCACCGAAGTCGCGGCCTGTGATCGGGCAGCGATAGGCATTGACGGTTTGTCCGAGGAGCTCGATCTCGACGCGGCCGGTGTCGACGGCGGCGCGCACTTCGGCGAGCACGTCATCGAAAGGACGCGACACTTCACGCCCGCGCGTCGTCGGCACGATGCAGAACGTGCAGTTCTTGTTGCAGCCTTCGATGATCGTGACCCACGCCTTCGTCGCGGACGTGCGATCGATCGCGAGATAGTCGTAATGGCGCTCGTCGGGAAAATCGATCGCGACCGCGTGATGATCGCCGTCGATGACCGCGTCGAGATTGCCGACGTTGCCCGGTCCCATCACGAAGTCGACCCACGGCGCGCGTTTGAGGATCCGCTCCCCTTCCTGCTGCGCGAGACAACCAGCGACGCCGATGCGAATCTCGCTGCGCTCCAGCTTCAACAAGCGAAGCTCCCCGAGACGCGAGAAGACTTTCTGTTCCGCCTTGTCGCGGATCGAGCAGGTGTTGAGGAGCACGACGTCGGCGTCTTTCTCGTCGTCGACACGGCGATAGCCGCGCAACTTGAGATTGCCGCTCAATCGCTGGCTGTCGAGATCGTTCATCTGACAGCCCCAGGTTTCGATGAAATAGGTTTTCATTTGGAACCGAGAGCGGCCAACGCGTCGCGCGCGTCGGCCAATTCCTTCCGCGCGTCCGCCAGCTGCCTCTTCGTCTGCTCGAAGCGCTTCTGGATGACGTCGTCGCGGTAGTTCGGATCGTTCTCGGCGTAGAAGCTTTGCTCGATGAGGCCGAGCGATTTGTCGAGATCGGCGACTTTCTTTTCGATTTTGTCGACGCGATCGCTCGCGGCGCGACGCGCGGCGTACAACTCATCGGGCGTTCGGTGGAGGACAGGCGCCTCGCCTGTCCGGACAGGCGTGGGCGCCTGTCCCCCACTGGACGACGGTGCCGTCACCAGCTTCGCCTTCGACTTCTTCACATCCGCGTTCGTGATCACCTTCGTCTTCGTGCCGGTGCGTTTCGCTTTCGTCTCATTCGCCGCTTTGACGAGATCGGATTCCTGAGCCATCAGGAGAGCGAGAATGAGAAGCGTTTTCATACGCGACCGTATCGATCTTCGAGCCGCACCACGTCCTGCAACTCCGGCGTCGAAACTTCGGCGACGTCCGTGTCGGCGATCGCTTCCATGCGATGGATCAGGCGCGGCGGAATGTGGAACGCCTCCCCTTTCCGCAGCGTAACGTCGCGACGGTCGCCGTCGTGCTCGATCGTCAATCGCAGCTCGCCTTCGACAACGTACAGCGTCTCTTCTTTGATTTCGTGGTACTGCAGCGAGAGGCTCTCGCCGCGATTGATGTGCAGGATCTTTCCAACGTAACGATCGGTCTTCGCGAAGATCAGCTCGTAACCCCACGGCTTCGGGACATGTTGGATGTCATGCGTGGCAAACAGGGATTCGGTCATATCGATTTTTGG